>Ga0196960_10000195_pt1 | contig 24380 bp, 24 predicted proteins | sample S3v_5metaG_FD_183187 | JGI IMG/M metagenome (GOLD analysis project Ga0196960, IMG submission 183187) | Soil microbial communities from Anza Borrego desert, Southern California, United States - S3+v_5 | ecosystem: Environmental > Terrestrial > Soil > Desert | place: USA: California | collected...
CTCATCGAGCTCGATCGCGGCCAGGTCGTCGAGGGCGGATCGCAGCTCGGACACCCGCTCGCCCTCCTCCCGCACGACCTCGCCGACACCACGACAGTAGGCCGGACGTACGACAGAAACCGCAGGTCAACGGGCAGCTGTATGTCCTCGGGAGCAGGCCACCGAGGTCATCCGACGCGCGAGCGGACCGCTTCCGGCAGCCGGATCCCTCGTGGCCATGCCCCCCCTCGGGGTGGTCGGACCGCGCGCCACGTGCTTCTAGCGGCTGCCTGCCGTCACGATGGCGGAAACGCCTCGGAGGACGTCCCGGGCGGCCACGTGGCGAGCAGGAGTGAGCAGATGACACAGCCCGGTTCCGGCGAGCAGTACGGCATGCCTACCGGCGCGGTCTGGGGGCAGGAGCAGGCGCCGCGTGGCGGATACCCGTACCCGGGCGGGTACCCGGCGCCCCCGCCCCCGCCAGTCGGTACCTACCCGCCCTACGGGCCGCCGTACGGCGGTTACCCGTACGCGCCGGCCCGCACGAACGGCATGGCCATCGCATCCCTGGTGCTCGGCATCCTCTGGCTGTACTGGATCGGCAGCATCCTTGCGCTGGTTCTCGGCTACACCGCCAAGCGGCAGATCCGCGAGCGCGGCGAGGCAGGAAGCGGCATGGCGACGGCAGGGATCGTGCTCGGTTGGATCGGGGTCGGCTTCTTCGGCCTCACCGTGCTCCTCGCGGTCGCGAGCGCCGGTTACTGAGGTGTGCGGACGCCCGGCGCGGCGTCCGGCGCGAAGCCCCTGACATCGGGCCGGTCGCGCGCGATCCTGACGGCGTGCTGCGGGAGTCGGTCGTGCACCGTCCGCACCCAGCCCTGCGCCCGTACGTGGCCGCGGCCGTCGGCTACCGGCACGAGGGCTTCCTGCCCGGCGAGCACCTCGGCCTCCCCTCCCCGTGGCTGACCCTCGTCGTTCCCCTCGACGAGCCGCTGGTCCTGGCCGCCCACCCCGATCCCGGCCAGGCGCCCGGGAGCTTCGACGCCCTCGTCGGAGGCCTGCACACCCGGCCGGCGCGGATCGTGCACCCCGGCCGGCAAGCCGGCATCCAGCTGTTGCTCGCGCCATCCGGGGCGCGCGCACTGCTGGGCTGCCCCGCCGGCACCCTGGCGTCGCTCGACGCCCCGCTGGAGGACTGCCTGGGCACGGACGGCCGCGAGCTGGTCGATCGGGTGCGGGCCGCCGACGGCTGGCCGGAGCGTTTCCACGCGGCGGAGCACGTCCTGCTGCGGCGCCTCGAGCGCGATGTCGCACCGCCGGCCGGGGTGACCGAGGCCTGGCGGCTGACGACGGCCGCCGGAGGGCGCCTGCCCGTGGGGGAGGTGGCCCGCCGGGTCGGCTGGTCACCCCGCCACCTCGAGCAGCGGTTCCGGGCGGAGACCGGGCTGTCCCCGAAGGAGGCGGCGCGCGTGGTGCGCTTCGACCGTGCCCGCCGGGCGCTGGCGGACCGGGTGACCGCGGGCGGCCCTCCTGACCTCGCGTCCCTGGCCGTCGCCGCCGGGTACGCCGACCAGGCACACCTGACCCGCGAGTGGCGCGCCTTCTCCGGGCTTCCTCCGACGCGCTGGCTGGCGGCGGAGTTCGGATACGTACAAGACACCCGGGCCGTCAGCGCGGCACTGTCGGCGTCATGACGACGACCTCGCAGCAGACCCCCTCTCCGACGACGACACCCGCACCGCAGGTGTGGCCCGCTTTCCGCTGTCGGGACGCCCGGGCCGAGATCCGGTTCCTCGTCGACGTCTTCGGCTTCGAGGAGACGGCCGTGTACGGCGAGGGCGAGCAGGTGGCCCATGCGCAGCTGGACTGGCCCGAGGGCGGGGGCGTCATGCTCGGCTCGGTGCGGAACGACCCCGCCGACACGTGGCCGGCCCAACCCGGCACCGCCGCCGTCTACGTGGTCACCGCCGACCCGGCCGCGGTGCATGCCCGCGCCGTCGCGGCGGGTGCGGAGATCGTCCGGGAGCTGTCGACCACCGACCAGGGTTCCTCGGAGTTCTCCGTGCGGGATCCGGAGGGCAACCTCTGGTCCTTCGGCAGCTATCCGGGCGAGCCCCGTCGGAGCTGATGATCTCGCGGCATCCGCGACGGCGCGTCAAGATCGGCACATGAGCGACCCACGTGCCGGACAGCCCGCCCAGCCCAGCGATCTCATCGACGTCGCCTCGCTGGTCACGGCCTACTACACGCTCGAGCCGGACCCGGCCGAACCCGCCCAGCAGGTGGCCTTCGGCACCAGCGGCCACCGGGGCTCGGCCTTCGACGCCGCGTTCAACGAGGCGCACATCCTCGCCACCACCCAGGCCATCTGCGAGTACCGCGCCGCGCAGGGCATCGACGGGCCGCTGTTCCTCGGCCGCGACACCCACGCGCTCTCCGAGCCCGCGTGGGCCAGCGCCCTGGAGGTGCTGGCCGCCAACGACGTGACCGTCCTGGTCGACGCCGCCGACCGGTACACACCCACGCCGGCGATCAGCCACGCCATCCTGCGGGTCAACCGCGGTCGGAGCTCGGGCCTGGCGGATGGCATCGTCGTCACCCCGTCGCACAACCCGCCCCGCGACGGCGGCTTCAAGTACAACCCGCCGTCCGGCGGCCCGGCCGACACCGACGCCACGAAGGTCATCGCCGACCGCGCGAACGAGCTGCTGCGCGCCGATCTCGCCGGGGTGCGGCGCATTCCGTTCGCCCGGGCGCGGGCGGCCGCCGGCGCGCACGACTTCATGGGCGACTACGTCGACGATCTGCCGTCGGTGCTCGACCTGGATGCGGTGCGGGACGCCGGGGTGCGGATCGGCGCCGATCCGCTGGGCGGGGCCAGCGTCGACTACTGGGCCGCCATCGCCGAGCGGCACCGGCTGGATCTCACCGTCGTCAACCCGCTGGTCGACCCCACCTGGCGGTTCATGACGCTGGACTGGGACGGCAAGATCCGCATGGACTGCTCGTCGCCCTCGGCCATGGCCTCGCTGATCGGCAAGCGCGCCGACTTCCAGATCGCCACCGGGAACGACGCCGACGCCGACCGGCACGGCATCGTCACCCCCGACGGCGGCCTGATGAACCCCAACCACTTCCTCGCCGTGGCCATCGCCTACCTCGTCGAGCACCGCCCGGGGTGGGCCCCCGGCACCGCCGTCGGCAAGACGCTGGTCTCCTCGTCGCTGATCGACCGGGTGGTCGCCGGCCTCGGCCGGCGCCTGGTCGAGGTGCCGGTCGGCTTCAAGTGGTTCGTGCCCGGCCTGCTCGACGGCTCGGTGGGTTTCGGCGGCGAGGAATCCGCCGGGGCGTCGTTCCTGCGCCGCGACGGCAGCGTCTGGACGACGGACAAGGACGGTCTCCTCCTCGCCCTGCTGGCCAGCGAGATCCAGGCCGTGACGGGCCGGTCCCCCTCGCAGCTGCACGCCGAGCTCACCGCCGCCCACGGCGAGTCCACCTACGCCCGCGTCGACGCCCCGGCCACCCGCGAGCAGAAGTCCGCCCTGGGCAGGCTCTCCCCCGAGGCGGTGACCGCCACCGAACTGGCCGGCGAGCCGATCGTCGCGAAGCTGACCCGCGCACCGGGCAACGACGCCCCGATCGGCGGCCTCAAGGTCGTCACGGAGAACGCCTGGTTCGCCGCCCGCCCGTCGGGCACCGAGGACGTCTACAAGGTCTACGCGGAGAGCTTCCGAGGTCCCGCGCACCTGGCGCAGGTCCAGGAGGAGGCGCGTGCGGTGGTGACGGCGGCGCTCGGCGGCTGACCGCGGAACCGCGTTCCCGCCAGGAGACGGTCACCGACCTGGTGGCGGCACGCGGCTACCGACGCGGCGCTGGTCATCGGCGGCCGCGGGGCCGCCGTCGCGCCTTGTCGGCGTACATGTCGTCGTCGGCCGCCCGGACCACCCGCTCGTACACGTCGTGGGGGTCCTCACCGCCCGGGGCGGTGCCGATGCCGATGCTGATCCCCACGGGCACCCGGACCTCACCGAGCTCCAGCGGCTCGGTGACCGAGGTGCGCAGCCGGTCGGCCAGCGCCTGGGCGTCGGCCCGCTCGGTGTTCTCGCAGACGATGCTGAACTCGTCACCACCCAGGCGGGCGGCGGTGTCGCTGGCCCGCAGCACCGAGCGCAGCCGGTCGGCGAAGGAGACGAGCACACGGTCCCCCATGGGATGGCCGAGCTCGTCGTTGATGACCTTGAAGCCGTCGAGGTCGATGACCAGGACGCAGGTGGGGGTGCTCTCGCGGTGTCCCCGGTCCAGGGCGTGCCGCAGCCGGTCGTGGAACAGCAGCCGGTTGGGCAGCCCGGTGAGCGGGTCGTGCAGCGAGCGGTGGACCAGCTGGGCCTCGAGCGCCTTCCGCTCGGTGATGTCCTCGATGATGAGCACCAGGTGCGCGTCCTGGCCGTCGTCGGTCTCCGGCACCCAGGAGGCCGTGATCTGCACCGGCACCTCCGAGCCGTCCCGACGGATCAGCCGGGTCTCGTGACGCATGGGGCGGTCGGGCTGCGTGGTCAGGGACACGTGCGCCTCGCGGGCGGCGCTGACCGCCTCGGGGTGCACCAGGTCGAGGACGGAGCGGCCGTGCAGTTCCTCGGCCGGCCGGCCGACCATCGCGGTGAGCGCGGGGTTGACGTCGACCATGACGCCGGCCGGAGTCGTCAGCGCGATGCCCATCGGCGCGTTGGTGAAGGCGCTCCGCCGGTCCGCTGGGGGCAGTGCGTCCACCACCTCGATCACCTCGCACCTCCTCTGCTGGGCTCATCTTGCGGGACGACCCGGACGATCTGCTCCCCGGATCGCCTGCCCGGTTCCGTGACACCTGATCGAGGGAACGAGGGAAGAGGGTGCAGGATGCGGGGGTAACCGCCGGAACCCGGGAGGAGGCGCCGATGTTCGAGTTCGACCTGGTTCTCCCCGCGGCGGTCGACGTCCGTGAGGTCGGCATGCGCGACGGGCTCCAGCTGGAGGCGCCGGTACCGCTGGCGGGCAAGCTGGCGATGCTCGAGGCCCTGGTCGCCACCGGTGTGCGGCGGATCGAGGTGACGTCCTTCGTCTCCCCCAGGGCCGTTCCCGCACTCGCCGACGCCGACCAGGTGGCCGCCGAGCTCGCACGGTGGCCGGGAATCCACTGGTCGGCCCTGGTCGCCAACCCGCGGGGGGCCGTGCGCGCCGTCGACGCCGGCATCGCCCACCTCGAGTACGTCGTCTCCGCCTCCGACGGGCACAGCCGCGCCAACGCCGGTCGCAGCACCGCCGAAGCGGTCGGCGCGGTCGGTGAGGTGGCCGCGCTGGCGCACGGCGCCGGAGGGTCGCTGGAGGTCATCATCGCGACGGCCTGGGACTGCCCCTTCGACGGCCGCACGCCGGTCCAGCGGACCGTCGACGTCGCCCGTGCGGCAGTCACCGCGGGCGCGGACCAGCTGGCCCTGGGCGACACCATCGGGACGACGACGCCCCTGCGCGTCGTCACCCTCGTCGGCGCGGTCCGCCGCGCCTGCCCGGGCATCGCCGTGGGCGTCCACTTCCACGACACCCGCGGCACCGGCCAGGCCAACGCCCTCGCCGCGGTGCAGGCCGGGGTCAGCCAGCTCGACGCCTCGATCGGGGGGCTCGGTGGCTGCCCGTTCGCGCCGGGCGCCAGCGGCAACATCGCCACGGAGGAGTTGGTCTACATGCTGGAGGAGTCGGGCGTGCGCACCGGCCTGGACCTCGACGCGGTGCTGGCGGCGGCACGGGTGACCGAGCAGGCGGTGGGCCACGAGCTGCCCAGCTCGCTCTACCGCGCCGGTGGCCGATCGGTCCCGCGGGCCGCCGGGTCCCCGGCGTGACCGCGGACGAGGTGTCCGGCCCGCCCCGCATCGTCGATCCGCACGTGATGCGCGAGGTGCTCGGGCACTTCGCCTCCGGAGTCACCGTGATCACCGCCGACACCCCGGACGGGCAGCTCGGGTTCACCTGCCAGTCCTTCAACTCGCTGTCGCTGGACCCCCCGCTGGTGGCGTTCGCCCCGTCCCGCACCTCGCGCACCTGGCCGCGGCTGAGGGAGATCGGCCGCTTCTGCGTCAACGTCCTCGCCGAGGGGCAGCACGCGGTGTCGCAGAACTTCGCCCGCTCCACGGCGGACAAGTACGCCGGCGTCCCGTGGACGCCCAGCCCGCACGGGTCGCCGGTCCTCGACGGCGTCGTGGCGTGGATCGACGGCGAGCTGTGGGCCGAGTACGACGGCGGCGACCACACGATCGTCGTGGCGCGGGTCCTGGACCTGGGGGCTGCGCCCGACCGGCGGCCGCTGCTGTTCCACCGCGGCACCTACGGGCTCCTGCACGACGACCACCGGTGAGTCGGGCGGTTCCGCCCGACGCTTCCGGGGCACGGAGGTGCCGGGGCGCGCTGGTCGTGCCCCGGTAGACGAGGGAGGAACCGATGGGACTGCTCAGCCGGCTCTTCGGCAGCCGCGGACGTGACCGGTACGACCGGTACGACGGGTACGACGACCGCCGCTCCGACGACGGGTACGGATACGACCCGGGCCACGGTTACCGGGTCGACGCGCGGACCAGCCGGCCGCGTTCGGCCGACGAACAGGCGCTCGAGCGCTACCGGTACCTGCTGCGCACCGCTCCGCCGGACCAGATCGAGCAGGCGCACGCCGAGGCCTTCGCCCAGCTCACGCCGGAGCAGCGCCGGCAGGTGCTCGCCCAGCTCGGCGAGGCGGCTCCGGCGTCGGAGCGGCCCACCAGCGACGACCCGCGCGCGCTGGCCCGTGCGGCGACCCGGGCCGAGCTGCGCCAGCCCGGCTTCATGGAGCGGACGTTCGGCGGCTACGGCCGGCCCGGGTACGGCGGTGGCTATGGCGGCGGGTACGGCGGCGGGTTCGGCGGTCCCGGCATCGGCGGGATGATCGGCGGCAGCATGCTCGGGACCATCGGCGGCCTCGTCGTCGGCACCGCGGTCGCCGACGCGCTGTTCGACACCGGGCTGGGCGACGGTGGTCTGTTCGGCGGTGGCGACGAGGAGGCCTACGCGGCCGGCTACGAGGACGGCGCCGGCGGTGACTTCGGGGGTGGTGACTACGGCGGCGGTGACTACGGCGGTGGTGATTTCGGCGGCGGTGACTTCGGCGGTGGTGACTTCGGGGGCGGTGACTTCTGAGCCCCTGCGTCAGGCGGGGTCGGCCGCCTTCCGGCCGGCGGTGCGCCGGAGCAGCAGCAGGCCGAGCACCGGTAGCACCAGCGGCACGAATCCGTAGCCGCGGCCGTAACCGGACCAGACGGTCTCGTCGGGAAAGGCGGACGGGTCGGCCAGGGACAGGGTGCCGACGACCAGCACCCCGACCAGCTCCACGCTGATGGCGGCCAGCGCCGTCCGCCGTCCGCCCCGCCCTCCGCGCGCCAGTCCCACGGTGGCCACCACGTAGATCACCGCGGCGAGCGCGGAGAGCAGGTAGGCCACCGGAGCGTCCGAGAACCGGGTGCTCAGCTGCACGGCGGCCCGCGCGCCGGCGGCCAGCGCGAAGATCGCGTACAGCAGCACCAGCACCCGCGCCGGGCCGCTGGACGGGTTGCCGGTGCCCTCCGCGGTGGGGCCGAGCGGGGAACGGTCAGGCACCGGTGGCCTCCCAGAGCTGCAGCAGCCGCCACACCATGACCCCGACGGCCGCCGATGCCACGGCCAGCACCGACCCGGCCCAGCGGGTGTGCTCCGACCGCGCCCACAGCACGCCCGCGACGGGGATGAGCAGCACGCCGACCAGGTAGGCCACGAACGTGGGGGTGTCCTCCGGGGTGGTTCCACCGGCCATGGCGACGGCGGCCGCACCCGCCTGCACCAGCAGCAGCACCTCGAGCAGCCCGGCGCCGGCCAGGTGGATCAGGCCGATCCGGCGGCCGGCCACCGTGGACGCCAGACCGAGGACGGTGACCGCCGCGGAGACGACGGTGGCGGCGACGACGAGCGAGGGCGTCACGGGCGCGACGGCCGGGGGGTGAGGACCTGCACGCCGCCATCTTCCCGCGCGGTCCCGGTGGCCCCCGCAGGGCCCGCCTTCAGCGGTGCACGGTGGACATGTCGGGGTACCGGTCACCCGCCGCGGCGCCCACCGGCGCGGCCTCGTCCAGCCGGCGGAGGTCCTCGTCGGTGAGGTCGACGTCGGCCGCGGCGGCGTTCTCCTCCAGGTAGGAGATCCGCTTGGTGCCGGGGATCGGAACGACCGTGCCGTTCTCCCGGCCACCCACGCCGCGCCCGCTCTGCGCCATGACCCAGGCCAGGGCGAGCTGGGTCGCCGTCACGCCCTTCTCCCCGGCGATCTCGCGCACCCGGTCGACCAGGCGCAGGTTCTGCTGGAAGGCCTCGCCCTGGAAGCGCGGGTTGCGCCGGCGGAAGTCGTCAGGGGCGAGGTCCTCGACGCTGCGGATCTGCCCGGACAGGAACCCGCGGCCGATCGGCGAGTAGGCGACGAACCCGATGCCGAGCTCGGCGCAGGTGGCCAGCACGCCGTCCTCCTCGGGGTCGCGGGTCCACAGCGAGTACTCCGTCTGGACGGCGCTGACCGGGGTGACCTCGTGCGCGCGGCGGATGGTCCCGGGCGCGGCCTCGGAGATGCCTGCGTGCCGGATCTTCCCGGCGGCCACCAGCTCGGCCATCGCGCCCCAGGTGTCCTCGATCGGCACGGAGGTGTCCACCCGGTGCTGGTAGTACAGGTCGATGACGTCGACGCCCAGCCGCTCCAGGGAGGCGTCGCACGCGCGGCGCACGTAGTCCGGCCGGCCGTTGATGCCCACGAACGAGCCGTCCTCGCGGCGCTCGTTGCCGAACTTGGTGGCCACGACCACGTCGTCCCGGCGGCCGGCGATCGCCCGGCCCACCAGCCGCTCGTTGGTGAAGGGCCCGTACATGTCCGCGGTGTCGAGGAAGGTCACCCCCAGGTCGAGTGCCCGGCCGATCGTGCGGACGGCCTCGTCCTCGTCGCGGGCACCGTAGAAGTCGCTCATCCCCATGCAACCCAGGCCCTGGGCGGAGACGGTCAGGTCGCGGAGTGTCGCGGTGCGCATGCCCGTCTCCTGCCCGGCGACTGCGGGGAGCAACCGGCCTACTGCTCCCGGACCCGGCGGACCGGGCAGACGACGGGGGTGCCGGCGGTGGGGTCGGTGAGCACGACCGCCTCGACGCCGTAGAGGTCGCGCACCAGCTGGGGGCTGACGACCTGCGCCGGCGCCCCCTCGGCCACGACCAGGCCGTCCCGCATCGCCACGAGGTGGTCGGCGTGCCGGCAGGCGGTGGAGAGGTCGTGGAGCACCAGGACGACGGTGCGCCCGGCGGCCGCGAGGTCGTGGACCAGGTCCAGCACCTCCAGCTGGTGCCCGAGGTCCAGCGCGGACGTCGGCTCGTCGAGCAGCACGATCTCCGTCTCCTGGGCCACGACCATCGCGATCCACGCCCGCTGCCGCTGCCCGCCCGACAGCGTGTCCAGCGCCCGGTCGGCCAGCTCCAGCAGGTCGGCGGCGGCCAGGGCCCGGTGCACGGCGGCGGCGTCGTCGGGTGTCCACTGGCGCAGCAGCCCCTGGTGCGGATGCCGGCCGTAGCGCACCAGGTCGCGCACCGTCAGGCCGTCGGGGGCCTCGGCCTGCTGCGGCAGCAGGCCGATCCGCCGCGCGACGTCCCTCGGCCGCAGCGCCGCCAGCTCCCGGCCGTCGAGCAGCACGGCTCCGGCCTGCGGAGCGTGCACGCGGGCCAGGGCGCCCAGCAGCGTCGACTTGCCGCAGCCGTTGGGACCGACGATCGCGGTGACCCGGCCCGGTGGCAGCTCGAGGTCCAGCGAGCGGACCACGGTGGTGCCGTCGTAGCCGACGTCGAGGCGCTGGGTGGCCAGATGGGCGGTCTCGGCCACGCGGTTCTCCCGGATCAGGACGGGGCGGGTCCCCGGCAGGGGTGTGTCGACGGCGCTCACGGCATCTTCCTCGTCCGGGTGGTCAGCAGCAGCCACAGCAGATAGGGGCCGCCGACGATGGCGGTGACGATGCCCGCCGGCAGCTCGACGGGCGCGGCGACGGTACGCCCGAGCAGGTCGGCGAGGAGCACGACCAGGGCACCGGCCAGCGCCGATCCCATGACGGGGACGACGCGCGGGCCGGACGCCTTGCGGGCGATCTCGGGCGCGAGGAGCGCCACCAGGCCCAGGGGGCCTGCGGTGGCGACGGCGAGACCTGCGGTGACGACGGCGAGGGCGATGACGGCGAGCCGGATCCGCGACACCCGCTGCCCGAGCCCGATCACCACCGGGTCGGCCAGCCGCAGGAGGCGCAGCTGCCGGGCGAGCAGCACCGCGACCGGCAGGGCCAGCACCACGCAGATGGCCACGGCGGTCACGGCCCCGGGCGCACGGGCGTTGAGGCTGCCGATCGTCCAGGGGAAGGCGCGGTTGGCCTCGTCGATGGGTGCGCGCGCGAGCATGAGCTGGGTGATGGCGCCCAGGGCGGCGCCCACGCCGAGCCCGACCACCAGGAAGCGGTAGCCGCGGTGATCGGCGCCTCCGGCCAGGCCGAGGGCCAGCGCCGCGGCCGTGGCCGATCCCACGAGGGCGAAGGCGGACGGCGCGACGGTGGCCGGCACGGCGACCACGCTGGCCACGGCGAACGCGGTCGCACCGTCGTTGAGCCCGACCGTGTCGGGGGTGGCCAGCCGGTTGCGGGCCAGGGTCTGCAGCAGCACCCCGGCGATCCCGAGGGCCGCGCCGACGGCGAGCCCGGCCACCACCCGCGGCAGCCGGAGCCGCTGGACCAGGAGCACGTCACGGGCCTCACCGGCGCCGAGGACCGCCGGGAGCGTGCGCGCGATCGGCACCTGCGCCGTGCCGATCGCCAGGCTCGCCGCGACCACGCCGAGCACGAGGGCGGCGAGGACCGATGCGGCCAGCATCGCCCGCCGGTCGACCAGGACCGACCGGCCGAGGGCGGACAGCCGCCAGGTGCCAGGAGGAGCGGGCGCGGTGCCGGGAGCGGGAGCCGCGGTGGCCCGGGCCGGGACGGTGGCGGTCACGAGCTCACCGGTTCGCTGCCGCGGGCCGTTCCGCTCACAGTGGCCCCCGGTTCGCTGCCGCGGGCCGTTCCGCTCCTCGCTCGTTCCTCGCTGCGGTGCTCACGGCCCTGTCCGCTCACAGGGCCCCCGCGGTTCGCGCTCACAGCGCGGGCAGCCGGGTCGAGCGGACCACCGCGACGAGGACCGGTGCGCCGATCAGCGCGGTCACCACGCCGAGCGGCATCTCGTAGGGGCGCACCACCAGCCGGGAGATCACGTCGGCGGCGACCACCACGGCGGGTCCGACCAGCACCGAGACGGCGAGCACCCGCCGCAGGTCGGGCCCGACGAGGCTGCGGGCGAGGAAGGGGACGACCAGCCCCACGAAGGCGATGGGTCCCGCGGCGGCGACCGCGCCCCCGACCAGCAGGGCGACCGAGGCCAGCGCGATGACGCGAGCACGTGCCGGGCGGTGGCCCAGGCCGCGTGCGACGCTGTCGCCCAGCGCCAGGGCCGACAGCGGCCGGGCGGCCAGCACGGCGAGCAGCACGCCCGCGCCGAGCACCGGGCCCACCTGCGCCAGCGTGCCGAGGTCGCGGCCGGCCACGGAGCCGACGGTCCAGAACCGGACCTCGTCGCTGGTGCGCTGGTCCAGCAGCAGGAGCATCGAGGTGGCCGCGGACAGGAGGCTGGAGAGCGCCGCTCCGGCCAGCACCAGGCGCACCGGGTCGTCCCCGGCGCCGCGCAGCCGGGCGGCTCCGACGGCCAGCGCGCAGCCGGCCGCCGCGCCGAGCACCGCGACCCACGGGCCCAGGCTCGCGGCGCTGGCGCCCGAGGCGATGACGAGCACCACGGCGAACGACGCCCCGGCGCTCACGCCCAGCAGCCCCGGCTCGGCCAGCGGATTGCGCGCCGCCGTCTGCAGGACCGCACCGGCGACCCCGAGGGCCAGCCCGACCGCCACGGCGACCAGCGTGCGCGGAACGCGCAGCTCCAGCACCGCGAAGCGCGCGTCCTGGTCGCCGCCACCGGTCAGCACGGCCAGGGCGCGGTCGGGGCCCACCTCCCCGGCGCCGAACAGCAGGCTGGCCACCACCACGAGGGCGAGGACGACGCCGGCCGGAACGATCCCGCGGACCAGTACCCGGTGCACCAACCGACCTCCGCTCGACCCGGGCCCGTGCCCGCACTTAAGCAAGGCTAACCTACCGGTGCGTACCGATCGCCGGTGCGTTCCTATCCGGAGGCAATACGTGACCCTCTTCTCCGCGGCGCCCCGGCGCCGGACCCTTCTCGCCGGCACCGCGGCCGGTCTCGTCCTGGCCCTGACCGCCTGCGGCGGGTCCGACTCGACCGGCACGGACACCGCGTCTGCCGCCGAGGACACCACCGTGGCCACCGCCTACGGCGACGTCACGGTGCCGGCCGCACCGGAGAACGTGGTCACCCTGGCCGAGTCGGCGCTCGACGTCGCCCTCGCCGTGGGCGTGACGCCGGTCGGGACCACCGCGAGCCGCGGTGGCGACAAGGCCCCGGCGTACCTGGGTGAGGAAGCCGCCGGGATCCCGGTGGTCGCCACCGTCGTCGAGCCCAACCTGGAGGCCATCCTCGAGGCCGGGCCCGACGTGATCCTGGCGTCGGCCGGGCTCGAGCAGGCGCAGTACGACGCCCTCTCGGCGATCGCCCCGACCGTCGTGCCCGAGCGTCCGGCCCGGGGTGACTGGGAGGCGCCGCTGCACACCTACGCCGAGGCGCTCGGTGCCGACGACGAGCTGACCGAGGAGCTCGACGCCATCGCCGGCCGGGCGGCCGCGCTGAAGGAGGACGGCACGCTGCAGGGCTCTGCGGGCGTCATCCGGTGGATGGCCAACGGGCCGGTCCTGATGAACTCCACCAACATGCCCGGTGAGCTGCTCACCGCCTCGGGCGCCACCGCACTGCAGACGGCGACCGATCTGGGCGACCGTCCGCACAGCGACCCGCTGTCGTTGGAGAACCTGGCCCAGATCGACGCCGACCGGCTGTTCCTGGCCGCATTCGGTGCCGACGGGAAGGGCGCACTGCAGGCCGCCGGATCCGAGCCGGCCTTCACCCGCCTGAAGGCCGTCGAGGCGGGTGCCACCGAGGAGGTCGACGGATCGGTGTGGACCAGCGCCTCCGGCCCGATCGCCGCCGGTCTGGTCATGGACGACATCGAGGCCGCCGTCTCCTGACCTCGCATGCTCCGTCCACGGTGCGCGGAGCGGTTCCCCCGGAGGCCGCTCCGCGCACCGTGTGCGCCCGGGCACCGCACTGCCATGGCGCGGACCCGCCGACGGAGCGTTCCACGTGGAACAGCGGTGATCTGTGCCACGCGCAGCGGCACAGGAGGCTGTTCGCCGCGCGCACCCGTGCGCTCGGGGGTTAGATCGTCTCGTATGTGCGGCCTCTGCGGCGAGATCACGTTCGACGGCACTGCGGCCGACACCACTGCGGTCTCCCGCATGGTGGAAGCCCTCGTGCCACGCGGCCCGGACGGGCAGGGCGTCTGGAGCAACGGCCGGGTGGCCTTCGGGCACCGGCGGCTCTCCGTCATCGACCTGTCCGCCTGCGGCTCCCAGCCGATGATCGACAACGAGCTCGGCCTCACCGCCGTCTTCAACGGCTGCATCTACGACTACAAGGAGCTGCGGGCCGAGCTCGAGGGCCACGGCTACCGGTTCTTCTCGCACAGCGACACCGAGGTGATCCTCAAGGGCTACCACCACTGGGGCGTCGACGTCGTCTCGCACCTGCACGGCATGTTCGCGTTCGTCATCGCCGAGCGGGACAGCGGCCGGGTGGTCATGGCCCGCGACCGGCTGGGCATCAAGCCGCTCTACCTCGCCGAGACGCCGGGCCGGCGGCTGCGTTTCGCCTCCACCCTGCCGGCGCTCCTCCGGGCCGGTGACGTCGACACCACCATCGACCCGGTCGCGCTGCACCACTACCTGACGTGGCACGCGGTCGTGCCGGCCCCACGCACCATCATCAACGGTGTCCGCAAGCTGCCCCCGGCCACCGTGCGCGTGATCGAGACCGACGGCACCAGCAGCGAGCACCGGTACTGGAACGCCACCTACGAGCGCCGGGCCGAGCACGCCGGCTGGTCCGCGCGCGACTGGGAGGACGCGATCGAGGAGGCCCTGCGGGTCGCCGTGCGCCGCCGCCTGGTCGCCGACATCCCGGTGGGCGTGCTGCTCTCCGGCGGGCTGGACTCCAGCCTGATCGTGGGGCTGCTGGCCGAGGAGGGCCAGACCGGCCTGGCGACCTACTCCATCGGCTTCGAGTCCGTCGGCGGTCACGAGGGCGACGAGTTCGTCTACTCCGACGTCATCGCCGAGCGGTTCGCCACGGACCACCACCGCATCCGGGTCGGCTCCGACGAGCTCGCCGGGGCGCTCGGGCACGCCGTGGGTGCGATGGCCGAGCCGATGGTCAGCCACGACGTCGTCGCCTTCGACCTGCTCAGCGAGCGGGTCAGCCAGTCGATCCGGGTGGTGCAGTCCGGGCAGGGGGCCGACGAGGTCTTCGCCGGCTACCACTGGTACCCGCCGCTCGCCGGTGTCGGCCGCGAGGCGGCGGTGCAGACCTACGCCCAGGCGTTCTTCGACCGCGACCACGCCCAGATGCGCCAGGTGGTGTCCGGCCGGTACATGCTGGACGAGGACCCGAGCCTGGCGTTCGTCCGCAACCACATGTCCGCTCCCGGTGCGGAGACCGCGGTCGACGCCGCCCTGCGCCTGGACAGCGAGATCATGCTCGTCGACGACCCGGTCAAGCGGGTGGACAACATGTCCATGGCCTGGGGCCTGGAGGCCCGGGTGCCGTTCCTCGACCACGACCTCGTCGAGCTGGCCGCCCTCTGCCCGCCCGAGCTGAAGCTGGCCGACGGCGGCAAGGGCATCCTCAAGGCCATCGGGCGGCGGATCATCCCGGCCGAGGTCATCGACCGGCCCAAGGGCTACTTCCCGGTGCCCGCCATCACCCACCTCCAGGGCAAGGTCCTGGACCTGGTCCGGGATGCGCTCAGCAGCGACGCCGCGCGGGACCGCGGCATGTTCCGCCCCGAGTACGTGCGCGAGCTCCTCGCCGACCCCAACGGCGAACTCACCCCGCTGCGCGGGAACAAGCTCTGGCAGCTGGGCCTGCTCGAGCTCTGGCTCCAGACGCACGAGGTCTGAGGGGACTGACCATGGCACCCCGGCTCGCCGGTCACCGTCGCCGGACGGCGGTGGCCAGCACGCCCGCGCTCACCGACCAGTCGTGGCGCGAGCCGTCCGAGCACCAGATGCAGGGCATGCAGCACGACGTCGTGATGGACATGGGCTGGGGGCGGCTGGTCTTCGGTCAGACGTTTGCCGACCTGCACGGCATCGTCGACGCCCTGCGCGCCGAGGAGACCGGCGAGCGCGACATCTGCATCTACCCGCGCGATCCGCACGTCCTGGTGGGGCTGGCGCCCGACGAGCTCTTCATCGACCCCAGCTACACCTATCGCCTGGACCTCTACCGCTACCGGCCGCGGCACGAGCTGATCCGGGAGGTCTTCGTGCGCACCGCCACCGCCCGTGCGGACATGGAGGCGGTGAACGACATCTACGCCCTCAACGGGATGGTCGTCGGCGACCCCGACGTCATGTGGCGCAACCACCGCACCCGCTGCTTCACCTACCTGGTGGCCGAGGACCGGCGCACCGGGAAGGTCGTCGGCACCGTCACCGGGGTGGACCACACGCTGGCCTTCGACGACCCCGAGGGCGGCGCCAGCCTGTGGTGCCTCGCGGTGCACAACCAGGACGCGCCTCCGGGTACCGGTGAGGCCCTGGTGCGGGTGCTGGCCGAGCGCTATGTCGGCCGCGGCCGCGCCTACCTCGACCTCTCGGTCATGCACGACAACAAGGGCGCGATCGCGCTCTACCGCAAGCTCGGGTTCTCCCGGATCTCCCCGGTGTGCGTGAAGCGGAAGAACCCGATCAACACGCCGTTGTTCGCCCGTCGGCCCCGCGAGCTGGCGAACCTCAACCCGTACGCGCTGATCATCGCCGAGGAGGCGCTCCGCCGGGGCATCCGCGTGGAGGTCACCGACGCGGAGTGGGGCGAGATGCGGCTGTCGCTCGGCGGCCGGACGGTGCTCACCCGGGAGTCGCTGTCGGAGTTCACCACCGCGGTGGCCATGAGCCGCTGCGACGACAAGCGGGTGACCCGCCGCATCATGGAACGCGCGGGAGTCCGCGTGGCCCGGGGGGCACGGGCCTGCGAGGGCGAGCTGTCCGCAGCCTCCGACCTGCTGCGCGAGGTCGAGGCCGTGGTGGTGAAGCCCGCCCGGGGTGAGCAGGGCAAGGGAATCACCGTCGGGGTCGAGGACGACACCGCCCTGGAGCGCGCGGTGCACCACGCGGCACAGTTCTGCCCCGACGTCCTCGTGGAGGAACTGGTACCCGGCCAGGACCTGCGCGTCGTCGTCATCGACCGCGAGGTCGTGGCCGCCGCCGTCCGGCGCCCGGCCGAGGTGGTCGGCGACGGCCGCAGCACGGTCACCGAGCTCGTCAGGGCGACCAGCCGGCGGCGGGAGCGGGCCACCGGCGGGGAGTCGCGCATCCCGCTCGATCCCACGACCGCCGAGGTCGTGGCCGAGGCGGGGTACGCGATGGACGACGTCCCGCGCAACGGCGAGCGCATCCAGGTGCGGCGGACGGCGAACCTGCACACCGGCGGCACGATCGAGGACGTCACGGACCAGTTGCACCCCGACATCGCGGACGCCGCCGTGCGCGCGGCCGCGGCGCTGGACATACCGGTGACCGGCATCGACTTCCTGGTGCCCGACGTCAGCGGGCCGGACTACGTCTTCATCGAGGCCAACGAGCGGCCGGGGCTGGCCAACCACGAGCCCCGGCCGACCGCTGAGCGCTTCGTGGATCTCCTCTTCCCCGACACCCGCCGCCGGAGCTAGTCCTCCGAGCCGGGCTCGAAGATGGCCAGCAACTCGCCGACCGCGTGGTGCGCGGTGCTCGGATGGCGGAAGGGCTGGTGCGGCCGCACGTCGTAGTGCGTCCGCCGGCCCCGACGGCTGCGGACGAGATATCCACTCTCCTCCAGGTCGCGGAGGATGGCCAGCGCCGCCCGCGGCGTGATGCCGACGCGCTCGGCGATGTCGTCGACGCGCGCGTCCGGGTCCGCGACCACGGCGAGCAGCACGTGGCCGTGATTGGTGAGGAACGTCCACGGCCGGCCCCTACGCGAACGCTCGCTCATCGGTTTCCTCCGTCCGCTGGCCCACCATGCATGAAGTGTGCTTCACTCGTTCCAGGAGGGGAGTATCCCCGAGCGCACCGTCGTCACTACGGCTCCCCATGGGCCCGGCGGTGCGGGCCCCATGGCCGGGAGAGACCTCCAGTCAGATCCGACTGGAGGAGTGGTTCGTGGACGTCCCCTTGTGGTTGTGGCTTGCCGTGCTGGGCGGAATCGTCGCCATGCTCGCCGTCGACCTGTTCGCCCACCGGCGCGCGCACGTCATCGGCGTGCGGGAGGCGGCGGTGTGGTCGGGCATCTGGGTCGCGATCGGCGTCGGGTTCGGCGCCGGGATCTGGTCGGCCTACGGCGCCGACCTCGGCCAGCAGTACTTCGCCGGCTACCTGATCGAGAAGTCCCTGGCGGTGGACAACGTCTTCGTCTGGGCGATCATCTTCACCTTCTTCGCCGTGCCGCGTGAGTACCAGCACCGGGTGCTGTTCTTCGGCGTGCTCGGCGCGCTCGTGTTCCGGGGCGTCTTCATCGCCGGCGGCTCCGTGCTCATCTCCACCTTCAGCTGGGTGCTGTACCTGTTCGCCGCCTTCCTGCTGGTCACCGGCTACCGGATGATCCGTCAGCGCAACGAGCACCTGGACCCGGAGAGGTCCCGCGCGCTGCGGCTGTTCCGGCGCTACGTGCCGATGACCGACGCCTACCACGGTCAGCGCTTCCTGGTCCGCCGCAACGGGGTCCTCATGGCCACCCCGCTGCTGGCGGTGCTCGTGCTGGTCGAGGTGACCGACGTGATCTTCGCCGTCGACTCCATCCCGGCGATCTTCGCGGTCACCGACGAGCCGTTCCTCGTCTTCACGGCGAACGCCTTCGCGATCCTCGGTCTGCGGGCGATGTACTTCCTGCTCGCCGACCTGATGCACCGCTTCGTGTACCTCAAGCTCGGCCTGGCCGTGGTGCTCATCTGGGTGGGCATCAAGATGGCCCTGAAGATCGACGTCCTCTACGTGCCGACGGCTGTGTCGCTGGCGGTCATCACGACCGTGATCGGCATCTCCGTCTGGCTGAGCCTGCGGGCCACGCGCGGTCAGGGTCGGCGCGCTCTCGAGGCCCCGGCCGACCCGCCGTTCCGGACGGCCACGCCGGCCGAGGACGCCACGCTCGAGCCCGTGTGGCGGCGTCGCGCGGCTCGTTCGGGCACGACCGGCGACGGGGGCCCGGGTGTCGCCGACGCACCGCGTGAGGACACCGGTCAGGAAGAGATCCTCCGGTGACACCGGCTCCACGAGCGGCGACGCCGTCGCCCGTGGAGCGACGCTGTGCAGGCGTGGCGAGGGCGGTCCGACAGGGCCGCCCTCGTCCGTCACCGGGCCCGGTGCCTCGCGCGGGTCAGCGGCCGAGTTCCGTGAGGATCTCGGCGGTGTGCTGGCCCGGGTGGGGGACGCTGCCGACGACGCCGGGGGTCGCGGAGAACCGCGGGGCGACGGCGGGCTGGCGGACGCCGTCGACCTCGACGAAGACACCGCGCTCGACGTTGTGCCGGTCGGTGGTCGCCTCCTGGAGCGACCACACCGGCGCCACGCACGCGTCGGTGCCCTCGAACACCTCCCACCACTGCGCCCGGGTGCGCGAGGCGAAGGCCTCGGTGAACCGGTCGCGCAGCGCCTCCCACTGCCGACGGTCGGTGCGGTCGGGCAGCGTCCGGTCGCCGGTCAGGCCGAGGCCGGCGAGCAGCGCCGCGTAGAACGGCTCCTCGAGGGCGCCTACGGCGAGGAACTGTCCGTCGGCGCACCGGTAGACGTCGTAGAAGGGCGCTCCGGTGTCGAGCAGGTTCTGCCCGCGCCGGTCGGTCCACGCCCCGGTGTCGAGCAGCCCGTGGATCATCGTGGTCAGGACGGCGGTGCCGTCGACGATCGCCGCGTCGACCACCTGCCCCTCCCCCGTCGCACGGGCCCGGATCAGCGCCGCCAGGGCGCCGAGGGCGAGGAACACCCCTCCGCCGCCGAAGTCGCCGAGCAGGTTCATCGGCGGCGCCGGCCGCTCGTCGGGCCGGCCGGAGCCGCCCAGGGCGCCGGCGAGCGCGATGTACCCGATGTCGTGACCGGCGCTGTGCGCCAGCGGGCCGGTCTGCCCCCATCCGGTCATCCGGCCGTAGACCAGCGCCGGGACGTCGGCCAGCAGCTCGTCCGGGCCGAGGCCCAGGCGCTCCATGACCCCGGGCCGGAAGCCCTCCAGGAGCACGTCGGCGCGGGCCACCAGGGCGCGCACCACGTCGAGGTCGGCGGGATCCTTGAGATCCAGGGCGATCGAGCGCTTGCCGCGGTCGAGCAGCGACGTCGCCCCCACCGAGCCGAGCAGCCCGCTCGGGGCGCCCTTGCGGTCGATGCGGACGACGTCGGCACCGAGGTCGGCCAGCAGCATGCCGCAGAAGGGGCCCGGCCCCAGCCCGGCGAACTCGACGACCCGCACACCGTCCAGCGGTCCCATGGCGCGCTCCCCGGCCCGGGCCGCCGGCGTGCGACCCTCCCGGAGCGCATGCTGCCGTACCGGGCGGCCGGACCCACGGACAGGGAGGACGCATGGCCTACGTGCTGGCCGCGCTGGGCGGGGCGATCGGCGCCCTCGCCCGCTGGGCGCTGGCGGAGGCGATCCCCGCCTCCCCCGCCGGCTGGCCTTGGGCCACGCTGCTGGTCAACCTCCTCGGCTGCCTGCTGCTGGGCCTGCTGGTGGCGGCGCTGGCCGAGCGCGCCCCGGGCTCCCCGTGGGTCCGGCCCTTCCTCGGCGTCGGCGTGCTCGGGGGGTTCACCACCTACTCCACCTTCGCCGTGGAGACCGTCGGGCTCGCCGACGAGGCTGCCGCAGGCATCGCCGCGGGCTACGTCGTCGCCTCCGTGCTGGGCGGCGTCGCGGCCGCCGCCGTCGGCACGCTGGCCGGTCGTCGCCTCGCTGCGGGCGGCATCACCGGAAGCCGGGCATGACCGCGCTGCTCGTGGTGGCCGGCGCGGTGCTCGGGGCACCGCTGAGGCTGCTGGCCGAGCGGGTCGCCGTCGCGCGGCGCGGTTCCGGGAGCGTGCTGGGCACGCTCTCGGTGAACGTGGCCGGCAGCGCGGTGCTCGGGCTCCTCCTCGGCCTGGCCACCGCACCGGCCTGGCTCGTCGCGCTGGTGGGCACCGGCTTCTGCGGCACGCTGACGACCTTCTCCACCTTCGGCGTCGAGGTGGTGCGGCTGGTGGAGGAACGCACCGCCGGCCGCGCTGCCGGTTACGCGGCGGTCACCCTGCTGCTGGGGCTCGGGGCCGCATCGGTCGGCTGGCTGCTGGGCCGGGGCATCTAGCGCGGTGCCCCGGCCGCGGCGACGACCGTTCCCCCGGACGGCGGCCGGATCCGGCCGTCGATAGGGTCGGACCGTATGGCGGAGAACACGGAAGAAGAGGTCGGGGCGGACAGCCCCGTCGTCGTGGTCGCCAACCGGCTGCCCGTCGACCAGGTGACCGAGCCCGACGGCTCGACGCGGTGGCAACGCAGCCCGGGCGGACTGGTCACGGCGCTGGAGCCGTTCGTCGCCGGGCGCGGCGGGGCCTGGGTGGGCTGGTCGGGATCGGCCGGTGAGGCGCCCGAGCCCTTCGAGTCCGGCGGGATGTCGCTGATCCCGGTGCCGCTCTCCGAGGAGGAGGTCGACCGCTACTACGAGGGCATGTCCAACGCCTCGCTGTGGCCGCTGTACCACGACGTCGTCGAGAAGCCCGAGTACCACCGTCACTGGTGGGACACCTACGTCCAGGTCAACAAGCGCTTCGCCGAGCGGACCGCGGCCGTGGCGGCGGAGAACGCGATCGTCTGGGTGCACGACTACCAGCTGCAGCTCGTGCCGGCCATGCTGCGGCAGGCCCGGCCGGACCTGACCATCGGCTTCTTCCTGCACATCCCCTTCCCGCCGTACGAGCTGTTCACCCAGCTGCCGTGGCGGTCAGCCATCGTCGAGGGCCTGCTCGGCGCCGACCTGGTGGGCTTCCAGCTCCCCGCCGCGGCTGCCAACTTCGTGCAGCTCGCCCGCCGGTTGCACGAGCTCCCGAGCCGTCGCCACCAGATCGACTACGACGGGCGCACGGTCGTCGCGAAGGCCTTTCCGATCTCCATCGACGTGACGGCCTTCGACGAACTGGCCTCCTCCCCCGAGGTGGTGGCCCGGGCGAAGGAGATCCGCGAGGAGCTCGGCAACCCGGCGAAGATCATCCTGGGCGTGGACCGGCTGGACTACACCAAGGGCATCAGCGTCCGGCTCAACGCCTTCGAGGAGCTGCTCGAGGACGGCGTCGTCGAGGCGCCCGACACCGTGCTGGTGCAGGTGGCCACCCCCAGCCGGGAGCGCGTGGAGCACTACGTGCACATGCGGGAGACCATCGAGCAGCAGGTCGGGCACATCAACGGCGTGTACGGCTCCATCGGGGGGCCGGCGGTGCACTACTTCAACCAGTCGATGCCGCGCGAGGAGCTGGCCGCCCTGTACCGCGCCGCGGACGTCATGCTGGTCACCCCGTACCGCGACGGCATGAACCTGGTCGCCAAGGAGTACGTCGCCGCGCGCGGGGACGGTGGCGGAGCGCTCGTCCTGTCGGAGTTCGCGGGGGCGGCCGCGGAGCTCAAGCAGGCGTTCCTGGTCAACCCGCACGACATCGCCGGCGTCAAGAACCAGCTGGTCCGGGCGCTGCGCGCCGAGCCCGCCGAGGCTGCCAAGCGCATGCGCGCCATGCGCCGGTACCTGTTCAAGAACGACCTGGAGCACTGGGCGAGCTCCTTCTTCGAGGCGCTGCGCAGGCAGGCGTGACCGCCGCCCCCCTGTCCCCCGCCTTGGACGCCGCCCTCGCCGCGGTCGCCGCCCGCCGCCCGCTGCTGGTGGCCAGCGACTACGACGGCGTCCTCGCCCGGCTGCGCGACGATCCCGGCGCCGCGGTCCCCGAGCCCGGCGTGGCAGAGGCGCTCACCCGCATCGCCGCCGTCGACGGTGTCACCGTCGCGTTGGTCAGCGGCCGGGGAGTCGAGGACCTGCGGCGCACCAGCGGTCTGTCCGGACCGTTCCGCTGGGTGGGCAGCCACGGCGCCGAGCACGACGGACCGCTGACCGGGAACCTCGCCGGCGTCCGCGACCACCTGGCCGCGCTCCTCGCCCCGGAGGTGGGCCGCACGCCGGGCGCCCGCCTGGAGATCAAGCCCGCCAGTGTCGCCGTCCACGTCCGGCAGGTGACCGACCGCGATGCCGCCGCGGATCTCCTCAGCCGTGCCAGGGAGCTGGTCGATTCGTCACTGACGCTGAAGCCCGGCAAGGACGTGCTGGAGATCGCGGTGACCGACGCCGACAAGGGTTCGGCCCTGCGCCGGCTGGTCGGCGATCTGGGCGCCGTCGCCGCGGTCTACCTCGGCGACGACGTCACCGACGAGGACGGCTTCCGCGCGCTGGGGCCGGACGACGTGACGGTCAAGGTCGGCGACGGCGAGACGGCGGCCCGCCACCGGGTGGCCGACCCGGCCGGGGCGCTTGCGCTGCTCGAGCGGCTGGGCAGCCTGCTCGGCTGATCGCCGCATTTTCCGGAACTGTCGACAAATGGCCCCCAAGAATGCGACGGCCGGGTCCACCGGTAACAATCCACCGCATTCGCCGTAATGGCGGGCGACGGAGCCGTCCGACTCGTCACACTGACCGCACCGCCATTCCCGGCGACATCGCCATCTGCTGTCAGGACGTTTCCGTGGACACCCGTATCTCCTCCCCACCCGCGCCGCGGCGAGCGGGCTGGTTCGCCGACCGTCCGCTGATGGTCAAGTTCGGCATCCTCGTCGGAGTCGTCGCGCTCGCCTTCGCCGGCCTGGTCGCCGCCGTCCTCGCGGGCATGTCGGCCGTCCGCAGCGCCAGCACCGATCTCGCCGCGCTCAACGAGGCCGAGAAGCTGGTCCTGCAGCTCGACACCCGGGCGAGCGAGCTGAAGGTCGACGGCTACAAGGCGTTGAGCCGTCCCGACCCCGCCGGGCAGCTGTCCGAACTGGCCGACGACATCGCCGCCCCCGAGGCGCTCCTCGAGGAGCTCGCGGGCATCGAGCTGCAGGGCGAGGCGGCCGCCACCGTCGCCGACCTGGAGTCCAGCTACGGCGAGTACACCGACGCCATCACCGTCTTCGTGAACGCCGCCGTCGCCGACCAGGACGACGCGCGCGTCAACTGGGAGGACATCCAGGCCGCCAACGACCTCACCGACGGTGCGGTGAGCGCCGCCAAGGAAGCGCTGGCCGCTGAGAGCGACGCGGCCCAGGTGCGGCTGGACGACGCGATCGGCGATGCCGAGACCCGGAGCGCGGCGGTGGCCGTCGTCGCGGCGCTGGCCGTCCTGGGGCTGAGCGTCCTCACCATGCGCTCCATCACGAGGCCGGTGCAGCGGGTCAAGGAGTCCCTCGACGCGTTGGCGAAGGGCGACCTGACCGTCGGCACCGGTGTCACGTCCCGCGACGAGGTCGGCGCCATGGCCGCGTCGCTCGACACGGCGCAGGCGAATCTGCGAGCCGTGCTGGCCGCTGTCGCCGACTCCGCCACCGCCGTGGCCGCCAGCTCCGAGGAGCTCTCGGCCTCCTCCGGGCAGATCTCCGCCTCCGCCGAGGAGACCTCCGCCCAGTCGGGTGTGGTCGCCGGAGCCGCGGAGGAGGTCTCGCGCAGCGTGCAGACCGTCGCGGCGGGTGCCGAGCAGATGGGCGCGAGCATCCGGGAGATCGCAGCCAACGCCGCGGAGGCCAGTGAGGTGGCGACCCGGGCAGTGACCGCGGCTGCCACGACGACGGCGACCGTGGCGAAGCTGGGGGAGTCCAGCGCGGAGATCGGCAACGTCGTGAAGGTCATCACCAGCATCGCCGAGCAGACGAACCTGCTGGCGCTCAACGCCACCATCGAGGCGGCGCGTGCCGGTGAGGCGGGCAAGGGCTTCGCGGTGGTGGCCAACGAGGTGAAGGAGCTGGCGCAGGAGACGGCGAAGGCGACCGAGGACATCGCTCGGCGGGTGCTGGCGATCCAGGGGGACACCACGGCGGCGGTGGCGGCGATC
>Ga0196960_10000196_pt1 | contig 24276 bp, 21 predicted proteins | sample S3v_5metaG_FD_183187 | JGI IMG/M metagenome (GOLD analysis project Ga0196960, IMG submission 183187) | Soil microbial communities from Anza Borrego desert, Southern California, United States - S3+v_5 | ecosystem: Environmental > Terrestrial > Soil > Desert | place: USA: California | collected...
TCGGCGGGTTGCTGTGTCAGAGTCGAAGGCGAGGTCGAGGGCGGCGGCCAGGGCGGAGACGTCGCCGGGGGCGCAGAGCCAGCCGTTGGTGTTGTGGTCGATCGTCTCGGGGAGGCCGAAGACGGCAGTGGCGAGGACGGGCTTTTCCCAGGCCATCGCCTCGAGGACGGATTTGGGGAGGGACTCGACGTCGGAGGCGCAGACGAGGAGGTCGGAGGCGCCGATCCAGCGTTGGACCTCGGGGGTGTGGGGGACGAGGCGCATGCGGTCTTGGTGGGGGGAGGAGGCGATGCGGCCGGCCAGGGCGGTCGAGGTCGGGCCGGCGTCGGCACCGATGAAGGCGAGCTGCGCCTTGGGGTGGCGGGCGGCGACCAGGTCGAAGGCCCGGGCCAGCTGCACCTGGGCCTTGCGGGGCTCGACGGTGCCGACGCAGATCACCAGGTCGGCGTCGGTGGGAATGCCGAGCTCGGCCCGGGTCCGGTCGCGGTCGAAGCCCTGCCGCACGGCTTCGATCGGCGTCAGGTCGAGGCCGTAGGGGACGGTGACGGAACGGTCGAGCACGGAGGGATAGAGGCGGCGGGTCGCCTCGGCCTCGAAGACGGCGCAGTCCGCTTCCGCCAGCCTCGCTTCGGCGTGCTCGCGCAGGCCCGGTCCGACCCCCTCCCACAGCAGCGGCGGCGGGAAGCTCTCGTGGATCGTCCAGACGACCGGCAGCCCGAGCAGGCGGCCGACGTCGGCGCCGGGCAGGGTCAGGGCGGTGGCGGTGTTGACGAGGACGAGGTCGAACTCTCCCAGCGCCGCCCAGGCGGCGATCTCCTCGACGCGGTCGAGGTAGGCGTCGAGGTCATCGAGCGGGAGCGGGCCGAGCAGGTGCACCGGCACCCCCTGGGCTTCGAGGTCCTGCCGCAGCGGACCGTCGATCGCGGTGACGACGGTGGGATCGACCAGGCCCTGACGCCGCATCTCCCCCAGCAGGTCGTAGAGGTGCAGCGCGGCGCCGCCGAGGGTGAGCACGTTGCTGAAGGCGAGGACGCGCCGGCCGCTCCCGCCGCCACTTCGGTCCCCGCCCCGGGTGAAAGGAGGTACCCGCGCCGGCCGCGGCGCGGGTTCGGCCCGAGCGGCCAGCACCACCGGCACCGATCCGAGCTCCCGCTGCTCCCCGTCGACCGAGGTCGCGACGACCCGCAGCTCGACCTCCGCGTCCTCCTCCGGGATCTCGACCCCCGCCCGCAGCTCGAACCCGCAGACGGCGGCGTCCGGTCCCGCGTGGATCGCCGCCACGTCGGGCCGCGGCAGCCCCAGCCGCGCCCGCCCCAGCGCCCGCCCGCCCAGCCACGCCTCGACCCGCGCCACCGGCGCGCCCTCGAACAGGGCCCACCCCCGCAGCTCGACCAGCCCCGCCTCGAACCGCGCTCCCGCAGTCGGGAAGTCGAGGCTGCCCCACGGCAGCGGGTCCGGCTCCCGGCGGCGGCGCAGCAAGGGCCTAGCCCCGGCGGCGGGTCAGCACCTTGGGCAGGTTCGGCCGCCGCCGGATCGCCCAGTTCAGCACCGAGCTGAGCCGCGGCGTGCCGTGGCGGAGGTGGGGGTTCGAGTAGGGGTCGACGGCGGTGATCGGCTCCCAGCGGTCGAGCAGCCGTTCCTTCTCCCATTCCTCGACGTCGGTCGAGCGGCTCGAGGACTCGAAGTGGAGCATCACCAGGTCGGGGTCGTAGACGATCCGCTGCCCGCGCGAGTGGAGCTTCAGGCAGTAGTCGATGTCGTTGTAGTTGACCGGGAAGTCGGTGCTGAGGCCGCCGACCTCCTCGAACAGCTCGCGCTTGGTCATCAGGCAGGCGCCGGTGACGGCGAGGCAGTTGCGGGCGACGCGCATCCCGTTGGCGTAGCCGCGGTAGTCGCCGGCGAAGCCGTGGTGCGGGTGCCCGGGCAGCCCGTTCTCGAACATCACGCCGACGTGCTGGAGCCGGCCGTCTTCCCACAGCAGCTTGCCGCCGACGGCGCCGATCCCCGGGTGCGCCGAGTACATCACCATCCGCTCCAGCCAGTCCGGCGTCGCCACCTCGATGTCGTCGTTGAGCAGCAGCAGGTGCTCGCCGCGGCTCCGCACCGCGCCGACGTTGATCTTCGCCGAGAAGCTGAAGGGCCGGTCGAAGCGGACGAGCCGCAGCCGCTCGCCGGCGATCTCCCGCAGCTCGTCGTAGACGTTCGCCGGCGTGTCCGCGTCGAGGACGCAGACGATCTCGTAGTTCTCGTAGGTCGAGCGCTCGACGATGCTGCGCACGCAGTTGTCGACCAGCACGACCGGCTCGTAGCGGATCTCCCGCACCGTGCCGCGGCTGGGGATGACGATGCTGACCAGCGGTTCGGAGTCCAGCTGCGGCCGCAGGTGGTAGACGCCGGGGTCGGCGAGGTCGCGCTCGGCCCGCGCCGGCAGGTCGATGCGGTCGCAGTGGGCCTGGATCGCCCGCGTCCCCGCCTCGAACGCCCACGGTTTCTCGTCGCCGCCGGCGGCCGAGGTCTCGATCATCCGCCAGTGGTAGAGGACCCGCGGCACGTGGAGGACGGCGCGCGCCCGCTCGGTCACCCGCAGCACCAGGTCCCAGTCCTGCGAGCCCTCGTACTCGGCATCGAAGCCGCCGACCTCTTCGACCAGCGAGCGGCGCAGGACGCTGAGGTGGCAGGTGTACATCTGCGTCCGCATCCGCTCCGGCGACCAGTCCGGCTTGAAGAACGGCCCCGAGTGGTGACCGGCGCGGTCGATCTTGTCCTCGTCGGTGTAGACGTAGTCGGCCTCCGGCGTGCCGAGGAGCGCCTCGTGGACGTGGACGAGGGCGTCGGGGTGGAGCTCGTCGTCGTGGTCGAGCAGGGCGAGGAACTCGCCCTCGGCCATCTCCAGCGCGTCGTTGGAGGCGACGACGATGCCGCCGTTCTCCTCGCGCCACCGGACCTTGATCCGCGGGTCGCCCGCGGCCGCCTCCTCCAGCATCCGCCGGACGTGCGGCGCGGTCGAGCGGTCGTCGACGAGGCAGAGCTCCCAGTCGACGAAGGTCTGGGTGCGGACCGACTCGAGCATCTCCCAGAGGACGTCGGCCGGCGTCTCGTAGACCGGCGTCAGGACCGAGAAGCGGGGCGCGGCCACGGCGCTAGCCTCGGGCCAGGGAGCGCAAGCGGCGCAGGAGCGTGCCGAACAGGCGGAGCACCCGCGGCACCCGCGAGTGCACCCGGTTGGCCACGTTCGCCACCCGCTGGGTCTGGTCCTCCAGCTCGGCGAGGCGGCCGCGGGCGGCGCCCAGCTCGGCGTCGCGGCCGATCAGCAGGTCGCGCAGCCGCAGGATCTCCTCCTGGCGGCTGTCGAGCTCGCGCAGCAGCTCCGGCCGGTCCTCGACCTCGCCGGCCTCCAGCTCGGCCAGCTTCTCCTGCGACTTCAGCAGCGCCCCGCGCACCTCCTGGACCTCGCTGCGCAGCCGCCACCAGGAGCGGTCGTAGCGCCGCACGGTCTCCGTCACCGTCTCCTCGCGCCGCACGTAGAGGGCGGCCCAGGGGGTGATGTAGGAGAGGTCGCGCTCGACGTCGCGGAAGAAGCCTTCGCGGGCAAAGGCGGCCGACCAGTACTCGGGCGGCTGCACGTTGAGGTGGGTCGCCTCGCCGTAGTCGCCGGGAGTGGTCGAGACCAGCAGCCGGTCGCTGGCGGCGCAGAGGTTGGCGACGGCGGCGTCGGCCTGCGCGGGGGGGATGTGCTCGAGCACCTCGATGCAGGTGACGAGGTCGTAGCGGCCGCCCAGCGGCTCGGTCAGCGAGGCGACGCGGCAGTGCTCGGCGACCGACTCGTGCACCTGCGAGATCGCGTACTCGGAGACGTCGACGCCGCTCGCCTCGACCCCGCGCTTGCGCAGCGCCTCGACCAGGAAGCCCATCGCGCAGCCGGCGTCGAGCACGGTCCCGGGGTGGAATTCGCGCACGATCGTCTCCGCGATCCGGTCGAAGAACCCGAGCCAGTGCTCGTTGCGCTCGTAGGGGATCCCGCAGTCGTGCCGGAAGTAGAAGCTGCCGTACTCGACCTCGGCGGCGGCCTCGACCGGCGTCGTTCGATCTGCCATCGGCGCCAGTCTACTCAGGGGTAGGGGCCCCGATGCCCGTCTCGGCGCCGCGGGCGCCTAGCTGCGGCGCAGGCGCCGCTTCGCCCGGCGCAGCGGCGCGGTCAGCTTCCAGGAGAGCGATTCCCGCACTTCTTCCAGCGCTTCGGCCCGCGGCTTCAGGGTCCGGATCTGGTCGGCCTGGACTTCGTGGGCGCCTCGCAGCCGGGTCACTTCGTCGGCCAGCTGCTCGACGTGGTGGCGCAGGGCCTCGATCTCGCGCGGCTCGTCGGGCTCCAGCCGGGTCAGGTCCTCGACCGTCAGCTCGACCGGCTTCTTGCGGGCGAGGACGATGCCGTGGCTGGGGACCCCCTCCTCGATCACCGGCCGCAGCTCGACGATCTCGAAGGCGCGGCCCCAGTGGGCGCGGATCCACCAGGGCGAGTTGAAGGCGAGCGGGCCGCCGCGGTCCCAGGGGTAGCCGTGCATCACCGGGTTCATCCCGATCCGGTCTTCGTCCCACTTCTCGCCGGTCAGCGGCTCCAGCATCCCCCGCCCGAGGAAGGTGGCGAAGAGGAGGCCGCCGTCGGCGAGGACGCGGTGGTGCTCCCGCAGCCAGCCGGCCCAGTTGTCGGTGAAGTGGGTGTAGACGCTGAAGGCGTAGACGAGGTCGAAGAAGCCGTCCTCCTGCGGCAGCGCCGGCTCTTCCCGGGACTCGAAGATCTCGTACGGGGGCGAGAAGTTGGCCTCCATCCAGTCGAGGCTGGCGCGGTCGAGGTCGCAGCCCCAGAACTCGGCCTCCGCGGTCTCGGGAGCGAACTGGCGCAGCATCCGCCCGACCCCGCAGCCGAAGTCGAGCACCCGCTTCCCCGCCCAGCTCCAGTCGTCCGGCAGGACCGACTCGAGCATCTCGCGGTGGACGCGGCCGCTGCGCAGGTAGGTCCCGACCGGGTCCTCTTCGCCCATCGGCCCGATCCGGTGCAGCAGCTTCGGCGGCGGGATCGGCAGGTCGTCGGGTCGCGGCGGCGGCAAGGGGCGGGAACCTTACGGCGTCCCGCGCTCAGAGCTCCTCTGCCACCCGCGGCGCTTCGCGCCTGAACACCCAGACGCCGTAGACGCAGACCGCGCAGAAGATGACGATCGCCGGGACGAGGCCGAGCCAGCCGCCGGCCGCCTCGACCGCGGTGGGCGCCTGCGCTTCGTTCAGCACCCACACCCGCGCCTGCTCGAAGATCGCCGCCAGCGGGCTGAGCATGAGGATGCGTTCGTAGGTGGAGTCGCTCTCGAAGTTGATCGGGTAGAGGATCGGCGTCGCGTAGAAGAGCACCTGCGCCACCACCGTCCAGATGATCGCGATGTCGCGGAAGCGGACGTAGAGGACCGAGAGCGCCATGCTCACCCCGGCGGTAAAGGCGAAGAGCAGCGCCAGCACCACCGGGAACAGCAGCCAGGTCCAGCTCGGGTCGACCCCGAAGGCGAAGAGGAAGACGAGGACGATCGCCAGGTTGAGGCAGAAGTTGAAGGCCGCGGTGAGCACGGTCGAGAGCGGGATCACCAGGCGCGGGAACTGGGTCTTGCGGACAACGCCCTCCTGGGCGACGACCGAGGTGACCGAGTTCGTCGTCGCTTCCTGGAAGAAGGTGAAGAGGACGATCCCCAGCAGCAGCATCACCGGGTAGTGCTCGACTTTGTCGCTGCCGATTTTGAACACGCGGGTGAAGACGAACAGCAGCACCCCGAACAGCATCAGCGGCCTGATCAGCGACCAGAGGTAGCCGAGCACGGTGCCGAAGTAGATCCGTTTGAATTCCGTCGCCGACATCAGCCAGAGCAGGTCGAAGAAGCGCCGCGGCCCGCCGCCGAGCGCCGAGGGGCCCCGCACCTCCTTCAGCTCCGGCGCGGCGGGCGGGGTCTGGGTGGGAGTGCTCATGCCCGCTCCCTGACCGAGAGGCTCGACTCGTGGGGGAGCTGGACCACGCCCTGGCTCGGGGGGCCGCCGAAGACGTGGAAGCCGAGCGCCCGCTCGACGTGGAGGACGGTCGCCCGCGGGTCCGGGTGGCGCTGGGCGCCGAAGTGGAGGAAGTAGCGGCCGGAGGTGAGCGGGTTCTCGAGGCGGGTGGAGATCGCCAGCCGGTCGCCGGGCTCCAGCGGCGGGTCGCCCTCCTCGGTCCCGGTGCCGAACTGGAAGATGCCGTGGCCGTCCTCGTCGATCAGGGTGAACCCGATCCTGACTCCGGGCGTGGCCTGCAGCACCTCGACCTCCCCCCGCAGGAGGATGTCCTCGCCGAACTCCACGTTCTCCACCCGCTCCCCGTCCGCGTTCTCCAGCCAGAGGCCGTCGAGGCGCAGGTCCCTGGTCCCGGAGGTCACCTTGGCGGCCGCGGCGCCGCCCTCGAAGTTGAGCCGCAGGTACTCGCGCCCGACCTCGCCGGGGTCGCCGAGCTGCTGGATCCGGCCGTCGGCGATCAGCATCGCCCGGTGGCAGTACTGCTCGACCGTGGACATCTCATGGGTGACCAGGACGATCGTCTTCCCCGCCGCTTTCATCTCGTGGAAGGCGTCGGCGCACTTCTGCTGGAAGGCGGCGTCGCCGACCGCCAGCACCTCGTCGATCAGCAGCACGTCGGCGTCGGCCTCCATCATCACCGCGAAGGCGAGGCGGACGAGCATCCCCGAGGAGTAGTTCTTCAGCTTCAGCTCGGCGAATTCCTCGAGCTCGGCGAACTCGATCACGGCGTCGAGTCGGCGCCGCATCTCGTTCGGGGTCAGCCCCATCATCACCCCGTTGAGGACGACGTTTTCCCGCGCCGTCAGCTCGTGGTTGAAGCCGACGCCGAGCTCGATGAACGGGGCCAGCCGCCCGGCCATCCGGATCCGGCCGCGGTCGGGGCGGTAGATGCTGGCGAGCAGCTTCAGCAGCGTGCTCTTGCCGGAGCCGTTGCGGCCGACGATGCCGAAGAACTCGCCCTGGTCGATCTCGAAGGAGACGCCGTCGAGGGCGTGCAGCTCGCGGTAGTCGCGGGCGGAGAACGGCCGCACCACCCGCTCTTTCAACGAGTCGACGCGGTTGGTCGGAATCCGGAAGGACTTATGGAGGTCGGTCACCTCGATCGCGGGGTGGCGCACGCGGGAGAACGCTAGCGGGACGGTCGCGTGTCAGGCTCTCGCCCGTGAGCGCTTCCCGATCGCTGGCGGTGGTGATCCCGAGCTGGAACTCGCTGGAGCTGCTGCCGCGCTGCCTCGCCTCGCTGCGCGACCAGGAGGTCGAGATCGAGCTGCTGGTCGTCGACAACGGCTCCGCCGACGGCACCCTCGAGTACCTGCGGCGGGAGGGAGTTCCGCACCTCTCGCTGCCGCGCAACCTCGGCTTCGCCGCGGCGGTCAACCTCGGCGTCGCCCGCACCGAGGCGGCGGCGGTCCTCGTCCTCAACGCCGACACCGTGCTCGAGCCCGGCTGCGCCGGCGCCCTGCTCGACGCGCTCGAAGCCGACTCCGCGCTCGGCGGCGTGCAGCCGCGCATCCTCCAGCTCGAGGGCGAGGCACGCGACGTCGCAGCGGCGCGCCTCTACAGCGCCGGGCAGGCGCTGCTGGCCGACGGGCGCGCGGTCGAGGAGGGGGCGGGGGAGGCGCAGTCGTCTCTGTACCTGCGCCCGCGCGAGGTCTTCGGCGTCTGCGGCGCCGCCTGCCTGCTGCGTCGCGAGCTCTTCGCCGAGCTCGGCGGCTACGACGAGCGCTACGTCTCCTTCTACGAGGACGTCGACCTCAACGTGCGGGCGCGGATCGCCGGGTGGGGGTTCGCCTACGTGCCGGAGGCGGTCGTCTGGCACGTCGGCAACGCCTCCTGGCTGGCAGGGTTCAACCGGCCCGGGGCCGAGAACGCCCGCCTCGTCGCCCGCAACCGTCTCGCGACCCAGGTCAAGTTCATGCCCGCCCGCGCCCTGCCGCGGATCGCCGCGGTCGAGGTCGCGGCGCTGCTGCGGGCGGCGGGTCAGCGCCGCCTCGGGGCGACGCTGCGGGGCAAGCTCGAAGGCCTGCGCCGGCTGCCCTGGCTCCTGCGCGAGCGCCGCCGCCTGCGCGAGGGCGGCGACCCGCGGCGGGCGCAGCGCTGGCTCGGAGTACGCGCGCGGTCCTGAGGGACGGGCCCGCCTATACGCTTGCGCCGATGCTGTCCGAGAGCCGGCGGGGGCCGATCCCGAGCTTCTTCGCAGAGGCGACCCGGCGCTGGTCGGAGCCGCGCCTGCGGCTGCCGATCGCCGCGCTCGCCTTCGCCGCGGTCACGGTCGTCACCTACCTGATCGCCGACCTGCGGATGTTCACCGGGTTCATGGCCTACGACGACGAGGGCTACATGCTCACCGCGCTCAAGGGCTACGTCGAGCACGGGCACCTCTACGACGAGGTCTTCACCCAGTACGGGCCCTTCTACTACGAGGCCTGGGGCGGCCTCTTCGCCCTCCTCGGGCTGCCGATCGACCACGACACCGGCCGCGCGGTGACGATGGCCGCCTGGCTCGTCTCGGCGCTGACGGTCGGGCTGGCGACGATGCGGATCAGCGGCAGCCTGCTGCTGGGGCTGGGCACGCAGATGCTGGTCTTCACCGCCTTCGGGGTGCTGACGAACGAGCCGATGCACCCCGGCGGGATCATCTGCCTGCTGCTGGCGGCGCTCCTCGCGATCGCCTGCTGCGTCCGCGACCGCCCCTCGCCGATGTCGCTGGCGCTGCTCGGCGCCACGGTCGCCGCGCTGATGCTGGTCAAGATCAACGTCGGCGTCTTCGCCCTGGTCGCGGTCCTGCTCGCCTGCGCGGTCAGCTACCCGGCGATCCTCGAGCGCCGCTGGGCGCGACCGCTGGTCGAGGCGGCGTTCGTGGCGCTGCCGGTCGTCCTGCTGGCGAGCAAGTTCGACGAGGGCTGGCCGCGCCGGCTCGCGGTCCACATCGCCGTCGCGGCGCTGGCCGTGGTGATCGTCCTCCGCGCCCGCCGCAGCGACCGGCGCGCGGACGAAGAGCTGGGCTGGCTGCTCGGCGGCGCCCTCGTCCTCGGGCTCGTCAGCTGCGCGACGATCCTCGCCACCGGCACCAGCCTCGACGGGCTGATCCAGGGCCTGCTGCGCCAGCCGCTGCGCCAGTCCGACGCCTTCACGATCCCGATGCAGCTCGACAGCCGTGTCTACGGCCTCGACCTGATCGCGCTCGGGGGCGCGGCCGCCTACTGGTACGTCAGCCGCGAGCGCCGCGGCGACCCCGGCCCGGGCTGGATGGCGCTGACCTCGCTCTTCAGCATCGGGGTCGGCCTGGCGATGGCGCTCTCGGTCAACGGCAAGGGCTTCCCCTTCGACGCCGGCGAGTTTCCCGGCTACCAGTTCGCCCTGCTCGGCTTCTGCTGGGTGGCGCTGCTGCGGCCGGACGCCGACCGCCGCCGCGACGTCTCCTTCGCGCTCCTGCTGCTGCCGCCGCTGGCGGTTGCCCAGGCGCTGCACGTCTTCCCCGTCGCCGGCAGCCAGACGCTGTTCGCGACCTTCCTGCTGGTCCCGGTGGGGGCGGTCTGCATCGCCAACGGCGCCCGCGGCCTCCACGCGGCGCTGCCGGCGGGAGCCGAGCGCCGGGCGCTGGCCGCGGTCGCTGCCTGCGTCGCCGTCGTCATCGGCTACATGGTCGTCAACTCCAACCTGCGCGAGCCGCTGAAGGCGGCCGAATACGGCCACGAGATCGGCGTCCCCCTGCAGCTGCCGGGGGCCGAATCGATCCACCTGCTCGAGGAGGAAGCCGACCTCTACGAGCGGATCTCGGCCTCGATCGACCGCAACTGCGCTTCGCTGATCATGTTGCCGGGGATGAACAGCTTCTATTTCTGGACCGAGATGGAGCCGCCGACCGGCTACACCGCGACCGGGTGGCCGACGCTCTTCGACGATGAGCACCAGCGCCAGGTGATCGCCGACATCGACCCGATCGAGAACCTCTGCCTGCTCCGCAACGAGCCCTACGCCGCCGGCTGGAGCAACGGCGAGATCCCCGACGGCCCGCTGGTCCGCTACCTCGAATCGGGCTTCGAGCCGATCGGCCGCTGGGGCGACTACGAGCTGCTGCGGCGCGAGGGGGCGGGCACCGCCTCGTGACCACCTGGATCTTCACCCCCGTCTACCGCGACGTCCGCTCCTTTCGCATCCTGCGCGAGCGCCTGCTTGAGGTGCTGGCCGGGGAGGAGGTCGCCGGCGGCGAGGTCCGCTTCGTCGTCATCGACGACACCGCCGGCCAGGACCCCGAAATCGAGTCGCTGCGGGAGCTCGGCGACGTCACCGTCCTGCGGCCCCCGTTCAACCTCGGCCACCAGCGGGCGCTCGTCTACGCGCTGCGCAAGGCGCTGCCCTCGATCGAAGACGAGGACGCGGTCGTCACCCTCGACGCCGACGGCGAGGACCGGCCCGAGGACCTGCCGCGGCTGCTGGCCGAGCTGCGCTCCGAGGCGCCGGCGGAGCGGCCGGTGGTGCTGGCGCTGCGGACCAAACGGCGCGAGTCGGTCGGCTTCAAGGTCCTCTACCGGCTCTTCCGCCTGCTCTTCCGCTCGCTCACCGGCGCCACCGTCCGCTCCGGCAACTTCGCCGTCATGCCCGGCGCGATCGCCCGGCGGGCGCTGCTGCACCCGACCTTCGACCTCTCCTACTCCTCGGCGATCCTCGCCCTCGACCTGCCGATCGCCTACGTCCCCTGCGAGCGCGGCGAGCGCTACCAGGGGCGCTCGAAGATGACCTACGGCAAGCTGGCGATGCACGGCCTGCGGATGCTGATGCCGTTCACCGACCGGATCGCGATCCGGGCGCTCGGCACCTTCGTCTTCTTCGGCGTCCTCGGCGCGGTCCTGGCGACGATCGTCGTCGGGCTCAAACTTTTCACCGACTCGACCGTTCCCGGCTGGACCAGCTACATCGCGCTCGGGTCGCTGATCGTCTCCCTCGTCGCCCTCGGCAACTTCGTCAGCCTCTTCGTCCTCTTCTCGCAGACGCGGGCGGTCTCGCTGGCGAACATCGAGGAGATCGACACCGGCGAGGACCCCTTCGCCGCCCCCCGCGAGGCCTCCGCCCGGTGAGGGCCAACGGCGAGCTGGTCGCGGGCCTCGCCGTCCACCTGACGCTGCTGGCGGCGCCGGGGATCGCCGCCGCGGTGCTGGCGGCCCGGCAGGGGGCGCGGAACGTGGTGGTCCAGCTCGGGATCGCGCTCGCCGCCTCCGGTCTCGCCGCCTTCGCCTCGTTCTGGGCCTTCTACGCCGGGCCGACGGTGGGGCGGGTCTGGGACTTCCTCCTCCTGGGCGCCTGCGTCGCCGTCGTCGTCTGGGTCTGGCGCGAGGGAAGGATCGAGTGGCGGGCGCTGCGGCCCCTCGCGGTGCCGCTCGGCCTCTGGGTGCTCGGCAGCTGCTTCGTCACCTTCCTCGGCTTCCTCCACGGCGGCACCGACAACGCGATCCCGATGTCGGCGCTGCGCTTCTCCGGCCAGCTCCCTTCCGACAACGACATCCCCCGCTACTTCACCGAATGGTTCGCCGACCACGGCCACCAGAACCCGCCGCCGGTCTACCCGCCCGACTGGCTGATGAGCGACCGGCCGCCGCTGCAGGTCGGCTACGCGCTCTCCCAGCGCGCCTTCCTGCCGACCGAAAGGGCGCTCCACTACGAGCTCCTCTGCATCGGCGTGCAGAGCTTCTGGATCGTCGGCATGTGGGCGGTCCTCCTCGCCGCCCGCCTGCGCCTCTGGACCCGCGGGCTGGCGATGTTCGCGGCGATGGTCAGCGACGTCGCGATCCTGCACGGCTTCTTCGTCTGGCCGAAGCTGATCGCCGCCGCCTTCCTGCTGGCGGCGCTGGCGATCGTGATCTCGCCCGCCTGGTCGCGCGACCGCCACAGCCTCGGCGTCGCCGCGCTGGTCGGCGCCCTGCTGGCGCTGGCGATGCTCTCGCACGGCTCCAGCGTCTTCGGCGTGATCCCGCTGGCGCTGCTGGCGGCCTGGCGCGGGCTGCCGACCTGGCGCTGGGTGGGGATCGCCGCCGTCGTCCTGATCGCGCTGATGCTGCCCTGGACCGCTTACCAGAAATGGGCCAACCCGCCCGGCGACCGGCTGCTCAAGTGGCAGCTCGGCGGCGAGCTCACCGTCAACGACAAAGGGACGCTGGACGCGATCGTCGACGGCTACGAGGAGGAGGGCCTCGACGGGACGGTTGACAACAAGGTCGACAACTTCGGCGAAATCGCCGGCTGGCCGCGGGCCGAGAACGAATTCGAGGCGGCGGTGGACGGCCTCGAGGAAGGCAAGCCGGGGATCGCCGCGGCCGCGATCCGGGGCTTGCGCTTCTTCTCCCTGCTGCCGTTCCTCGGCCTGCTCCTGGTCGCGCCGGTGGCGATGCTCTTCGCCAGGCGCCGGGCCGGACGCGAGGAGGACGAGTGGCGCTTCGCCCTCGTCTGCTTCGGCTTCTTCGCGCTCGCCTGCCTGGTCTGGGGGCTGCTGCTGTTCGGCACCCCGGACTCGCGGGCGACGATCCACGTCGGCAGCCTCGCCGTGCCCCTGCTCGGTCTGATCGGCTGCGTGGTCGGGATGCGCTCGGTCTTCCCGCGGGCGGCGACGGCGCTGGTCGGGGTGAACGTCTTCTGCGTGCTGCTGCTCTACGCGCCGTCGCTGACGCCGGAACCGGGGACGAGCTACTCGCCGATCGCCGCCCTGCTTGCTCTCGCCAGCCTCGTCGGCTTCGCGCGCCTCTGCTTCGCCAAGGACGAGATCTCCTCGCAGGGGATCTGGAGCCCGAAGGGCGGCGGCGAGGTCGGGACGCCGGCCAGCTCCTCCCCGGCCGCCTGACATTCGGTCGCCGCCTGGCGCAGGGCGTCGTCCCAGTAGGGCTCTTCGCGGAACCCGCCGCCCCTCATGTCGTAGGAGGTGACGACCGCGAGGGCGATGACCGCCAGCGTGGCCAGCGCCGGCCGGGTGAGGCGGGTGGTCGCGCGGCGGCGGAGGTCGCCGTCGACGAGGACGACGGCGGCGCTGATCAGCAGCAGCGCCGGGACGAGGACGTAGCGGCTGGCGGTGCCGCCGGAGCTGCCCTCCGACCAGAAGACGTTGAGGCCGACCGAGCGCTGGTAGACCGAGAGCACGAACACCCCGAGCGAGATGACGACGGCGCCGATCGCGAACCAGCGCGGCCCCGGCGCGGCGCGGCGGATCGCCCAGACGAGCGCCACCGCGACCGCGAGCGAGAAGACGATCAGGAAGGGCCAGCCGAGCTCTTCCCAGAGGTTGCCGCCGAGCCGCTGCCCGAGTAGGCCGCCGTCGACGACCCGCTGCAGGTAGGCGTCCCAGATGTGGGAGGTCCAGAGGGACTCGCCCTGTTCCTGGCCGAGGATGACCGGGACCTGGACCGCGGCCCCGAGCATGAACGGGCCGACGAGGGCCCAGTCCCGCGCGTCCCGCGCCGTCGCCGCCCGCAGCAGCGCCACCGGCATGAAGAACCAGACGCCCGGGGTGCTGAGGCCGGTGGCGAGCATGAAGAGGCCGCCGAGCGCGGCGCCGGCGATCGTCTGCGGGCGCCAGAAGAGCAGCCAGAAGGCGCCGACGAGCATGTACCAGGGGGCGTAGGCGGCCGAGAGCAGGGTCTCCTGGCCGGCGCTGGCGGCGAGCACGGTGGCGAGGACCAGCCCGCCCCGCAGGTAGGGGTTGTGGACGTGGCCGCCGCAGCCGTGCCAGACCGCGAGGCCGCTGAGGACCGCGACCAGGGCCGAGAGGATCGAGACCGCCGCCGCTGCCTGCTCGATCGGGACCAGGGCGGCAGCCTCGGCGATCAGGCGCGGGACGAGGACGAGGTACCCCGCGTAGGGGGTGAAGATCGCCTCCCAGAACCCCTCGGTGAAGGCGGCCTGCAGGTAGACGGGCCCGTCCTCCGCCCAGACCGTGTTCAGCGAAGCCGACCAGCCGAGCCGCAGGACGGCGGCGACGATTCCGAGGGCGAGGAGGGAGACGGTCAGCGCCGTCGTTTCCCAGCGCGGCACCTGCCGGGCGGGCTTCGCGGGCGCCGGGAACAGCGTCTCACGCAGCTTTGCCCGGGACATGGGGCGGCACCATATAGACGGGGCCTGAGACGGGACCGCTGGACACCGTGTCCCCCGCTAGCTTTCGCTCCACCTCGAACCGGCCGCCCGTGAAGATCTGCATCGTCTCCTCCGAGCACTCGCCCCACGGCGGGATCGGCGCCACCCTGCGCCGGCAGGCGGCGCTGCTCGGGAGCCGGCACGAGGTGACCTTCATCGAGGACCCCGAGCCGGGCGAGGCGGTCGGCGCCGTCTCCTACGCGAGCGAGGACCACCGCCGCTCCGCCGCCGTGCTCGAGCGGATCGAGCAGGTCTACGGCGACGAGGGGCCCGACCTGCTCGAGGTCTGCGACTACCGCGCCTACGGGCTGGTGCCGCTGCAGGCGCGGGCCGCCGGGCACCCCTCGCTGCGCCGGACCGTCGTCGCGGTGCAGCTCTCCTCGACCGCCGAGCTGCTGGCCCTCCACGACGGGCGCTCGCTGCTGCCGGGCGAAGAGCGGGTGGCCGACCTCGAGCGCGAGCAGCTCCGGCTCGCCGACCGGCTGGTCTGGCCCGGCGGCGACATCCTCGGCGTCTACCGCCGCTACTACGGCGACGAGGCGCTGCCGCCCGCGGTGCGGATCGGCCGCGCCTTCCCGGTGCCGGCGGAGCCGCCGCGGCTGCCGCCGCTCGACCCCTCGCGCCCGCTGCGGATCCTCTACGCGGGGAGGCTGCAGCGGTTGAAGGGCGTGATCGACCTGGTCGAGGCCTGCCTGCGCCTGCCCGCCGACGAGTGGGAGCTGACCCTGATCGGCGCCGACACCCCGACCGCGGCGATGGGCCAGTCGGTGCGGCTGACGATCGAAGCGATGTGCGCCGGCGACCCGCGGGTGCGGATCGAGGAGGCGCTCCCGCACGAGGAGCTGCAGCGGCGCTGGGCCGGGCACGACCTCCTCGTCGTCCCCTCGCGCTTCGAGGTCTGCGCCAACGTCGCCCTGGAGGCGATGGCGGCGGGGCTGCCGGTGCTCTCGACGCCGGTCGGCGGGCAGACGGCGATCGTCGAGCCGGGCGTCAACGGCTGGCTGGCCGACGGGGTCGGGGCGGAGGCGCTGGGGCGGGTCCTGCGGCGGCTGCTGGAGGACCGCGAGGAGGTCGAGCGGGTGCGGGCCTCGGGCGAGGTCTTCGCGAGCTTCCGCCGCTTCACCGACCCCGAGCCGGTGATCGCCGCCTACGAGGAGCTGGTCGCGGAGGCGGCCGCCGAGCGTCCGGCCCCGGTCGCGACCGGGGGAGAGGAGCCGCTGGTCAGCGCCGTGATCCCCTACTACCGCGCCCACCCCTACGTCGAGGAGGCGGTCGGCTCGCTGCTCGCGCAGACCCACCGCAACCTGCGGGTGGTGCTGGTCAACGACGGCTCCTTCGGCCCCGAGGACGCCGTCCTCGACGAGCTCGGCCGCGACCCGCGGGTGCAGATCGTCCACCAGCTGAACCGCGGCGACGCCGCCGCCCGCAACCTCGGCCTCGCGCTCGCCGAGGGCGAGTACCTGCTGATGTTCGACGCCGACAACGTGCTCGAGCCCGAGTTCGTCGCCCGCGCGCTGGCGATGCTGCGGGCCGATCCGGGGCTCGCCTTTGTCACCCCCTGGCTGCAGTTCGTCGGCCCCGGCGGGGAGGAGCTCGACGGTCGCGGCTACGCGCCGCTCGGCAACCGGGTCCTGCATGAGGACGACGAGAACTGGGACGGCGACACGATCGGCCTCTTCCGGCGGCGCGCGTTGGAGGCGCTTGAGCCGACCTTCGACCCTGCGGTGGCGATGCACGCCGACTGGCTCCTCTACCGCCGCCTCCGCGCCAAGGGCGAGTACGGTGCGGTCATTCCCGAGCTGCTGGCCAGGTACCGCGTCCACCCCGACTCGCTGCTGCGCACGCACGAGGAGCGCCTGCACCGGCGCAACTGGGACGAAGGCCGCGACCGGCGCCGGCTGGAGGAGACGCGATGGACGGCGGAGGCATGACGGCCGACGGCGAGAGTCGCAAGGTCGAGGAGCTGCTGCGGGTCAACGCCGAGCTGGCGGCGGAGGTCCGCGCCCTCTCAGGCGAGCGGACAGAGAGGCCGCGCCCGGGCCAGGTCCCGGCGGCGCGCGGGATCGCCCGCCTGCACAGCGAGCGCGACGCCCTCGCCGCCCGGCTGCAGGCGACCGAGGCGGAACTCGAGGCGACCCAGGCAGACCGCGACGGCCTCGAGCAGCAGAACCGCGAGATGGCCGCCGAGATCGCCCGCCTCAGCTCCGGCCTCTCCGGCTTCCTCCGCCGCGCCCGCGGCCGCCTGCTCAACCCCTAGCGGCGTTCGTCCTTTGTCGGCTATATCCCGATAAAGGACGAAGGCCGAATCAGCCGCGGCGGCGGCGACGCAGCGCCAGCGCCTCGCGGGCGCTGAGGTCGAGGAGGCGGGCGCCGTCGGGGTCGCGGCGGTCGAGGCCGGCGGCATCGCGCCAGCCGCGCAGGCGGCCTTTGAGGCCGGCGGCGGTGTGGTCCTTCAGCAGCTGCCCGCCGCAGAGGGCGCTCTCGCAGGCAAGCGCCCGCAGGGCGAGGCGCGGGTCGCGCATGACGCCGTAGCGGCGCAGCATGTAGCCGCGGCTCCAGCCCGTCCAGCCGTACTTGCGGGCGCTGGCGGCGCCGAGGCTGGCCGAGTAGGCGTGCAGCGCCCGCGCCTCGGGGGCGAGGCGGCAGCGGCCCCCCGCGGCGGCGATCCGCAGCGCCAGGTCGAGGTCCTCGTAGTAGAGGAAGATCCGCTCGTCGAAGCCGCCGACCGCGTCGAGCGCGGCCCGCCGGTAGAGACCGGCACCGCCGGTCGGCCCGAGCGGGTCCGCCGCCGTCGCGGCCGCATCCGCCGGCTCCCCGTGGAGGTAGTCGAAGCCCATCAGCGTCGCGTCGGCGACGACCCCGGCGGAGTCGATCAGCTCCGGCGCCCGTTCCTGCAGCAGCACCCCGGCGACCGAGTCGACCCCCTCGCCGAGCCCGTCCAGCAGCGCCTCCACGAACCGCGGCTCCGGCACCGCGTCGTTGTTGAGCAGGATCACGGGGTCCCCCGGCGCATCCGCCACCGCCCGGTTGATCGCCGGCCCGAACCCCAGGTTGCGCCCCAGCTCCACCACCCGCACCCCCGGCAGCTCCCGTCGCGCCAGCTCGACCGAGTCGTCGGTCGACCCGTTGTCGACCAGCACCACGTCGACCGGCCGCGTCTGCTCTGCCAGCCCGCGCAGCGTCGGTCCCAGCCGAGCGGCGCCGTTGAAGTTGGGGATGTAGACCGCGGGTCTCAGTCGAGTTGTTCCTCGACGAAGACAGCGAATTGGCGCAGGTCGTCGAGGTGGGAGAGAGAGTCAAAGACTTTTTTGTCGTCGACATCCAGATAAAGATGGACCAGTACGTTTCGCTGTTTGGCGGCGTTGGCAAGACGGTTGGCGAGGTCTTCATCTATGAGTCCCTCCCGCCCGAGGGTCTTGAAAACCTCCGCGTAGTTTTCGGGGGTAGGGGCGGAATGTTCCGCCAGTGCCTGCAAGCCGAGATCGATGCAGATCTGAGCGGACAGCTCGAGGCATCGTTCGGTCATCAATCGCAGCCTCTCATCAGCGAGATACGCGCTTTCACCTGCCTCCCGAACGTTCTCGAGCTGTGCGATCAAACCGCGCAGGCGCTCGAGCCGTAGGTATGCCCTCTCAGGGTCGACCAAAGCGATCCTCTCTCAGCTGTCGCTTCAGACTTTCCTTACGAGCCAGCCGTAACGGTGCCGTGTCGAAGTAGTCGAGCAGGGCGCGCGTCTCGAACCTCACCCGCTGCTCACGATCACGCTCGACCAGCCGCACCGCGTCCCTGATCGCGCGGTGCTGGAACAGCGGGGGAGCCTGGTTGAGCATGACGACGTCAACTTCGTTGGTCTTGAGGGCGTCCTGCGCCGCACCGATCAGCGAGAGCTGCAGGTCCCAACTCTGCTTCCAGTCCATGTCCGGCTCGTGCCAGACGGCGACGTCGACGTCGGAGAGGGGCCCGGCGTCGCCCCGCGCCTGCGACCCGATCAGCATCGCCGCGACGACGCCCTCCTTGTCCAGGGCTTCGCTCAGACGCTCGCGCGCCGCGGCGTCGATCTCGGGCACGTAGGCGCGCTCGTCGACCTTGGTCATGGCGCCATCGTCGCGGATCGGGCGGATTGAGTCCAGGCTGGAAACAGCGCTGCAACAGCCGCTCTTTTCTTCTCGCAGTAGGGTTCCATCGCGCATGGAGCCCTTGAAGGGACTGATTCTCTCCGGTGGCGCCGGCACCCGCCTGCGGCCGATCACCCACACCTCGGCGAAGCAATTGGTGCCCGTCGCCAATAAACCCGTGCTCTTCTACGGGATCGAGGCGCTGGTCGACGCGGGGGTGAAGGAGATCGGGATCATCATCGCGCCGGAGACCGGGGACGAGATCCGCGCGGCGGCCGGGGACGGGTCGCAGTTCGGGGCCGAGATCACCTACATCGTCCAGGACAAGCCCGCCGGCCTCGCCCACGCGGTGCTCACCGCGGAGGACTTCATCGGCAGCTCGCCGTTCGTCATGTACCTCGGCGACAACCTCCTGCGCGACGGCCTCCGCAACCTCGTCGCCACCTTCACCGACCACGAACCGGACACGCTGATCCTGCTCACCCCGGTCGACGACCCTCAGTCCTACGGCGTCGCCGAGCTCGACGGGGAAAAGATCGTGCGGCTGATCGAGAAGCCGAAAGACCCGCCCTCGAACCTGGCCCTGGTCGGCGTCTACCTCTTCACCAACCTGATCTTCGACGCGGCCAAGTCGCTGGAGCCCTCATGGCGCGGCGAGTACGAGATCACCGAGGCGATCGACAAGCTGATCGACGACGGCCGCACCGTCCGCTCCGAGGTCGTGCGCGGCTGGTGGAAGGACACCGGCCAGCTCGCCGACATGCTCGAGGCCAACCGCCTCGTGCTGGAGGAGCTGGTGACCTCGATCGAGGGCGAGGTCGACGAGGCCTCCAAGGTCGAGGGCCGGCTCGTCCTCGGCCCCGGCGCGAAACTGGAGCGCTCGGTCGTCCGCGGCCCCGCCGTGATCGGCGCCGGCGCCCACGTCGAGGACGCCTACATCGGCCCCTACACCTCGATCGGCGACGGCGTCCACGTCCGCCGCTCCGAAGTCGAGAACTCGATCGTCCTCTCCGGCTCGGTCGTCGAGGACCTCGGCACGCGGATGGAGGCGAGCCTGCTGGGCAAGGAAGTGAAGCTGACCCGCAGCGAGGGCATGCCGAAGACGCTGCAGCTGCTGGTCGGCGACCGGTCCGAGATCAAACTGGTCTAGTGGCCTGGCGCCCCAGCCTGCGCGCGGCCTGGGCCGCGTTCTGGCCCAGCCGTCTCGTCGTCTTCGGGGTCGCGATCTACGTCACCGTCGCCGGGCTCGTCCCCAGCGGCGAGGAGGTGTCGGGCGACCTCATCCACCCCTTCGGCGCCTGGCCCGCGGGCGACCTCTTCGACCTCGTCTTCTCGACCCCGGCGCGGTGGGACGCCCTGCACTTCCTCACGATCGCCCACGACGGCTACTCCCAGAGCACCGAGATCGGCACGCCGGAGGAACACCGCGCCGCCTTCTTCCCGCTCTACCCGGGCGCGGTCCACGTCCTCGGCGGCTTCGGCGCCAGCCTCGCGGCGACCGTGGTCATGGCCTACGCGGTCTCGTTGGCCTGCTTCTTCGGGGCCCTCGTGCTGCTCCACCGGCTGGCGACGATCGAGATCGGCGAGCAATACGCCGGCCCGACCCTGCTCCTGCTCGCGTTCTTCCCGACCGCGCTCTTCTTCGGCATCCCCTACAGCGAGTCGATGTTCCTGCTGCTCGCCGTCGCCGCCTTCCTCGCCGCCCGCACCGGCCACTGGGCGCTCGCCGGGATCGTCCTTGCGCTGGCCTCGGCGACCCGCGTCCCCGGCCTGCTGCTGGTCGTCCCGGTGCTCCTCCTCTACCTCTACGGCCCACGCACCGACCGCGAGCCCGACTTCGACCGCGGGGGTCGGCGGCCGCGCTACCGCGTCCGCCCCGATCTCGCCTGGCTGCTGCTCGCCCCGCTCGGCCTCGCCGCGTTCAGCTTGTACCTGCACCTGACCCTCGACAACGCGCTCGCCTGGAACGACGCGCAGGCCGTCTTCGGCCGCCAGACGGTCGACCCGTTCACCGGCGTCTGGGCCGGGCTGCGGGAAGCCGGCCAGGCGATCGGCAACATCGTCAGCGGCTCCCACGGCGGCTTCGACTACCTGAACGTCATGCAGCTGGCCTTCGTCGTCTTCGCCGTCGTCGGCGGCATCGGCGCCCTGCGGGTGCTGCCCCCGGCCTACGGCGTCTGGGTGCTGATCTCGCTGGCGCCGGTCTTCGTCTCCCAGCCCGACGGGCTCCCGCTCTGGTCGTCCCCGCGCTTCGTCGTCGTCCTCTTCCCGCTCTTTCTCTGGCTGGCGGTGTTGACCGAGAGACGGGGCGTGACGACCCGCGTCGTCGCCCTGTTCGCCGCCGGGATGGCGGTCTTCACCGCCCAATTCACCCTCTGGTCCTTCGTCGCTTGAGCACCATGATTACTGTCCCGCTTGTGCACACCCTCAAATCGGAAGGCGAAGCCCGATGAAGCTGCTCGTCACCGGGGCCGCCGGGATGCTCGGGCGCGACGTGCTGCTCGCCGCCGGCAACGCCGGCCATGACGTCGTCGGCTACGGCCGCGCCGAGCTCGATGTCACCAACCCCGACGCGCTCGACCGCAGGCTCGACCTCGAGCGCCCCGACGTCGTCATCAACTGCGCCGCCTGGACCGACGTCGACGGCGCCGAGGAGGCCGAGGAGGCCGCCTTCGCGGTCAACGGCTCAGGCGCCGGCAACGTCGCCGCGGCCGCGGCGAAGATCGAAGCGCGCGTCCTCCACGTCTCCACCGACTACGTCTTCGACGGCGCCAAGGGCGCGCCCTACGTGGAGAGCGACCAGCCCGCCCCGCTCTCGGCCTACGGCCGCACCAAGCTGGCCGGGGAGGAGGCGGTCGCCGCTGCCAACAAGCGCCACTTCATCGTCCGCTCGGCCGGCCTTTTCGGGCTCGGCGGCCGCAACTTCGTCGACACGATGCTGCGCCTGGCCGAGGTCCAGAACGAGGTGCTCGTCGTCCGCGACCAGGTCGGCTCGCCGACCTACACCTGGCACCTCGCCTACGGCATCGTCCGCCTGATCGAGGGGATCGAGTACGGCATCCACCACATGGCGGCGGCGGGGCAGTGCTCGTGGTACGAGTTCGCCCAGGAGATCTTCGAGCAGGCCAAGGTCGAGTGCAAAGTGCTCTCGGGGACGACGGAGATGCTGGGGCGCCCGGCGCCGCGGCCGGCCTTCTCGGCCCTGGTCAGCCAGCGCGAGCACGCGATCCGGCTCCCCGGCTGGCAGGACGGGCTGGCAGGCTATCTCGCCCAACGACAAGCGGAGGCAGGAACGTAAATGAGGCTTTTGGTCACCGGAGCTGCGGGGTTCATCGGCTCCACCTACGTGCGGTTGGTCGGCGACGAGCACGACGTCGTCGTCCTCGACAAGCTCACCTACGCCGGGCGGCGCGAGAACCTGCCCGAGGGGACGAACCTGATCGAGGGCGCGATCGAGGACCCGGCGGTGGTCCGCGAAGCGATGCAGGGCTGCGACGCGGTCGTCAACTTCGCCGCCGAGTCCCACGTGGACCGCTCGATCGAGGACCAGGACGCCTTCGCCCGCACCCACGTGATCGGCACCGGCACGCTGCTGGACGCCGCGCGCGAGCTCGGCGTCGAACGCTACGTCCAGGTTTCTACCGACGAGGTCTACGGCTCGATCGACTCCGGCTCCTTCACCGAGACCTCGCCGCTCGACCCCTCCTCGCCCTACTCGGCGACGAAGGCGGCCGGCGACCTGCTCGTCTCCGCCCACTTCCACACCTACGGGATCGACGCCTCGATCGTCCGCGGCTCCAACAACTACGGCCCGCGCCAGTACCCGGAGAAGCTGATCCCGCTGATCGTGCTGAACGCGGTCCACGGCGACACGCTGCCGGTCTACGGCGACGGCAAGCAGGTCCGCAACTGGCTCTACGTCGAGGACTTCTGCCGCGGCATCCACACCGTGCTCGCGAAAGGCAAAGCCGGCGAGGCCTACAACGTCGGCGGCCCGGACGAGTGCGAGAACATCGAGGTCGTCAAGCGGGTGATCGAGCTGGTCGGCGCCGACGAGTCGCTGATCGAATACGTCAAAGACCGGCCCGGCCACGATCGCCGCTACTCGCTCTCCTCGGCGAAGCTGCAGGAGGAGCTGGGCTGGGAGGCGCAGGTCCACTTCGCCGAGGGCCTCGAGCGGACCGTCCAGTGGTACCGCGACAACGAGGACTGGTGGGGGCCGATCCGCTCCGGCGAGTACCGCGAGTACTACGAAAAGCACTACGGCAAGGCGCTCGGCTGATGGCGGAGCGTCTGGAGACGAAGCTCGACGGCGTCGTCCTGCTCGAGCCCAAGGTGTTCGGCGACGAGCGCGGCTTCATGCTCGAGTCGTTCAGCCGCGACCACTGGCGTGAGCTCGGCGTCGACGTCGATTTCGTCCAGCACAACCACTCGCGCTCTGCCAAGGGCACGCTGCGCGGCATCCACTTCCAGACCGAGCCCGGCCAGGCGAAGCTGGTCCGCTGCGTGCGCGGCGAGATCCTCGACGTCGCCGTCGACCTGCGCCGCGGCTCGCCCACCTACGGCCAGTGGGAGGGCCACGTCCTCGACGACGTCAAGCACCGCCAGCTCTTCGTCCCCGTCGGCTTCGGCCACGGCTTCGCCGTCCTCTCAGACGTCGCCGACGTCGCCTACCAGGTGTCGAGCTACTACGACCCCGCCACCGAGTCCGGCATCGCCTGGGACGACCCCGACGTCGCCGTCGACTGGCAGGTCGCTGAGCCCCTCCTGAGCGAGCGCGACAAGCAGGCGCCGCGCCTGGCCGAAGTCCGCGACGAGCTCCCCTTCTAGACCCACGGGCCGATTTGTCCACCCCTTCCCGCCGACGGGCCGATTTGTCGTCCCTGGGGAGACTTTTCGTCCCGTCGGCGGTGGGGATTGGACATATCGGCCCGTCGGCAGCTAGCGGCCGCGGGCAGCGGTGATCGCCAGGCTGACGGCTAGCTTGGCGGCGATGCCGGCGTAGACGGCGGCGTTGAGGAGCGGGTTGTGCGCCGGCGCGTCGAAGCGGCGGTAGAAGCGGCCCATGCCGCGGTGGAAGGCGATCTCCTGCTTGGGGGCGCGGCGGCGGCCGCTGGAGGCGCCCTTGACGTGGAGGGCCGTGCCCGCGGGCTCGTAGAAGACCTTCCAGCCCGCGTCCCAGAAGCGGTGGCACCAGTCGAGGTCCTCCATGTAGAGCCAGTAGCCCTCGTCGAGGAGGCCGACCTCGCGGACGGCCTCGGCGCGGCAGAGCATGAAGGCGCCGTTGACGGCGTCGACCTCGCCCGGCTCGTCGTCGCCGAGGTGGGTGGCGCGGTACTGGCCCAGCGCGCCCCCGGCGCTCTCCCGGCGGCCGATCCCGGTGAAGTGGGCAAGGGCGCTGAGCGGGGTGGGGAAGGAGCGCTTGCAGGCGTGGTCGAGCTCGCCGCTCTCGGTCACCAGCTTCACCCCGACCATCCCGATCCGCGGCTGTGAGCGCAGCCGCGCAAGCGCCGCGTCGAGCGTCCCCGCGTAGACCTCGGTGTCGGGGTTCAGCAACAGCACCGCCGCGGCCTCGCTCTCGCGCAGCACCAGGTTGTTGGCGGCCGAGAAGCCGATGTTGCCGCGGCGCAGCAGCCGCACCGCCGGGAACTCGCGCTCGACCATGTCCGGCGTCCCGTCGGGGCTGCCGCTGTCGACGACCGTGACCCGCATCTCGCCCTCGGCGATCGGGTGCTGTTCGAGCGAGCGCAGGCAGCGGCGCAGCAGCGCTTCGGCGCCGTGGCTGACGATCACGACCTCGAGCGCGAGGCCCCCGTTGCCGCTGTCGCCCATGCGGCTAGTAGGCGCCGTCGCCGCGGACCATCGCCCGCGGCGTCCGCATCAGGAGCGCCAGGTCGGTCAGCAGCGAGAGGTTGTCGAGGTAGTCGCGCTCCATCGCCAGCCGCTCCTCGAAGGTGAGGTCGCTGCG
>Ga0196960_10000197_pt1 | contig 24227 bp, 25 predicted proteins | sample S3v_5metaG_FD_183187 | JGI IMG/M metagenome (GOLD analysis project Ga0196960, IMG submission 183187) | Soil microbial communities from Anza Borrego desert, Southern California, United States - S3+v_5 | ecosystem: Environmental > Terrestrial > Soil > Desert | place: USA: California | collected...
CCGTCGTCCCCGCCGCCGCCGTGGTCGCCGAGGCGATGGTCGCGCTGACCCTCGCCCGCGCCTACCGCGAGAAGTTCGGCGGCGATCACATCGACGACGTGCTCGCGGCGATCGAGGCCTACAAGCGCCGCATCGACTTCCGGGGCTAAAGCCGTGGCCAGGCCGGCGATCGTCTTCATCGGCTTCATGGGGGCCGGCAAGAGCACCGCGCTCGCGGCCGCCCGCGCGGCGGGGCTGGAGACGACCGAGATCGACGAGCTGATGGAGCGCGAGTTCGGCAAGCCGATCCGCCGGGCGTTCGAGGAGGACGGGGAGGAGGCGTTCCGCGCCCGCGAGGCCGAGGTCGTCGGCTCGCTGCTGGAGCAGGCCGACGGCGGCGCGATCGCCCTCGGCGGCGGCAGCGTCCTCTCCGAGCGCGTGCGCGAGGCGCTCGGCCGCCACACCGTCGTCCTGCTGGAGATCGACGCGGCCGAGGCCTGGCGGCGGATCGAGGGCACCGACCGTCCGCTGGCGACCAGCGAAGCCGACGTGCAGAGGCTGCTGGACGAGCGCCTGCCGCTCTACGAGCAGCTCGCGGACGCGGTCGTGCCGATGGCCGACAAGGGCGCGGTCGAGCGGGCGCTGCCCGCCATCCAGGCGCTGGCGCAGATGCCGGAGGGGACGAAGCTGCTCTGGGCCGCGAGCGCCTCGGGCGACTACCCGGTGATGGTCGGCGCCAACGTGCTCGCGAGCCGCTGGTGGCCGCTGCAGAGCCGCCGCTTCCTCGTCACCGACCGGGCCGTCGGGCCGCTCTTCGCCTCACGCTTGGAGCCACTCGCGGCGAGCGTCGCGGTCGAGCCGGGGGAGGAGGCGAAGACGATGGCCTGGGCCGAGAAGGTCCTGCGCGAGCTCGCCCAGGACGAGATGACCCGCGGCGACCACGTCGTCGCCCTCGGCGGCGGCGTCGTCGGCGACCTCGCGGGCTTCTGCGCCCACGTCTACCAGCGCGGGGTGCCGGTGGTCCACGTGCCGACGACGCTGGTGGCGCAGGTCGACTCCGCCTACGGCGGCAAGACCGGCGTCGACCTGCCCGAGGGCAAGAACTACGCCGGCGCCTACCACCTGCCCGCGGCCGTCCTCGCCGACACCGCGACGCTGGAGACGCTGCCGCCGGAGGAGCTGGCGGCGGGCTTCGTCGAGGCACTGAAGACGGGGCTGCTGGCCGGCGGCGCGCTGTGGGAGCGGGTGCGCGCGATCGAGACTCTCGACCCCGACGACCTCGGCGACGTCGTCTTCGCCTGCGCCCGCTACAAGTGCGGGATCGTCGCCGCCGACGAGCGCGACTCGGGCCTGCGCAACGTCCTCAACCTCGGCCACACCGTCGGCCACGCGATCGAGGCGGCCACCGGCTACACCCGCTACCGCCACGGCGAGGCGATCTCGATCGGGCTGCTGGCGGCGCTCCGCCTCTCCGAGGCGCCGCAGCTGCGCGACGAGTGCGAGGAGATCCTCCGCCGCCACAACCTGCCGGTGACGCTCGACGAGGAGATCGCGATCGACGACGTCCTCGACGCCCTGCAGCGCGACAAGAAGCGCACCGCGGCCGGGGTCGGCTTCGTCCTCCTCTCCGAGCCCGGCGAGCCCCGCACCGGTCAGATCGTCGACCCGGCTAAGGTCAGGGCCGCCGTGGAGGAGCTCTACCGATGACCAGCATCCGCAACCGCGTCGCCGTCCTGCACGGGGTCAACTTCGACGTGCTCGAGCGCCGTCCGGCGGAGATCTACGGCGGCATCTCGCTGACCGAGCTGGAGCGGCGGATCTCCGACTGGGCGCACGAGTTCGGCCTCGAACCGATCTTCTTCCAGACCAACTCCGAGGGCGAGTACTGCGAGTACCTGCACCGCTCGATCGACCTCGCCGACTCGGTGATCGTCAACGCCGGCGCCTGGACCCACTACAGCCGGGCGATCGCCGACGCGCTCGAGCTGACCGGCCTGCCGGCGGTCGAGGTCCACCTCTCCGACGTCGAGGCGCGCGACGACTGGCGCAGGCTCTCGGTCTTCGACGGCCTCGTCGCCGCCAAGGTCTGCGGCAAGGGCCCCGACGGCTACCGTGAGGCGCTGGAATTCCTCGCGACCAAGCTGGAAGTCACCCCCTGATGCGCGGTCGCGGCGACCGCCTTGAGCGGCTCTTGGCCGAGCGCGAGCTCGACCGGATGCTGGTCACCGACCTCACCAACGTTCGCTACCTGACCGGCTTCACCGGCACCAACGGCGCCTGCGTCTGTGGCCCGGGCGTGCGCCTCTTCCTCACCGACTTCCGCTACACCGAGCGCGCCGCCGCCGAGGTCGAGGGCTGGGAGGCGGTGACGATCTCCGCCGACTGGCTGGGGGGGATCGCTGAGCGGCTGCAGGGTCGGGTCGGCTTCGAGGACGACCACATGTCGGTGCGGCTGCTGGAGAAACTGAAGGAGAAACTTGCCGACGGGACCGAGATGGTCCCGGCCGGCGGCCGGGTGGAGGAGCTGCGGCGGGTCAAGGACGAGGGAGAGCTGGCGGCGATCGCCGAGGCCTCCAAGCTCGCCGACGAGGTCTGGCGCTGGTCGCTGGAGCGGGGGCTGGCGGGGCGGACCGAGCGCGAGGTCGCCCGCGCCGCCGAAGCCCGCATCCGCGAGCACGGCGGCGAACCGTCCTTCCCGGCGATCGTCGCCGCCGGCCCCAACGGCGCCCAGCCGCACGCCGAGCCCGGCGAGCGCGAGATCGGCCGCGGCGAGCTCGTCGTCTTCGACATGGGGGCGCAGCTCGACGGCTACTGCTCCGACGGCACCCGCACCTTCGCCACCGGCGAGCCGGGGGAGGAGGCCCGCGCCGTCTACGAGACCGTGCGCGAGGCGCAGGCGGCGGCGCTGGAGGCGATCCGCGCCGGCGTCAAGGGCGAAGACGTCGACAAGGTCGCGCGCAAGGTGATCGACGAAGCCGGCCACGGCGACCGCTTCGGGCACGGGCTCGGCCACGGGGTCGGCCTGGAGGTGCACGAGGGGCCGCGGCTCTCGCTGCGCTCCGACGACGTCCTCGCCGCCGGCGAAGTCGTCACGGTCGAGCCGGGGATCTACCTGCCGGGCGAGTTCGGGGTGCGGATCGAGGATCTGGTCGTGGTTACGGACGACGGTCTGCGCAATCTCAGCGCGCTGCCGAAAGCCCTGCAGCTCGTCGACTGATTACCGAGACTGAGCCGTACCATTCAAATTCAAGTCGGGTTTTCCAAGCGCCGATGGGGCGGCATGGGCAAGAACAGGGACACCCTGGTATCGATCCACGAGGAAGCCCGACGCGAACGGCTGCTCGACATGGAGGAACGCGTCGCGCGCTACCGGCTCGCCTGCTTCTGCATCCTCGCGGTGGCGCTGGCGTTCGGCGGCGACTCCCTCGGCTACGGCTACTGGTGGATCGCGCTCCTCGTCGCCGGCCTCGCCGGCTTCGCGGTGGCCGACCGCTTCATGCGCACCAGCGCCCACCCGACGGTCTGGGTCGCGGGCGCCTGGGCGGCGCTGCCGGTCCTGCTCGCCGCCTCGGTCCTCGTCACCGGCGGCGTCACCAGCCCGGTCCTCGTCTGGTTCGGGCTGCCGGCGGTGACGCTCGGCTTCCGCTTCGAGCCGCGGGGAATGGTCGTCGGCGCCGTCTACGTGCTGGCGATGTTCATCGCCGCCGCGGTGGTGCCGGACCCCCAGGCCGCCTGGGAGCAGCGCGAGCACCTGATCGCGATCGCCGCCCTGATCCTCAGCATCGTGATCCTCACCGGCGCCCTGGTCGAGTCAGACCGCGCCCACCGCCGCCGCTCCACCCTCGATCCCCTTACCGGCCTCTTCAACCGCAACGCGCTCGAGCAGCGGCTGGGGGAGCTCGACGGCCAGCACTGCGACCCCGCCGACGGCCAGTCCCACGCCTTCCTCCTCTGCGACCTCGACCACTTCAAGCAGGTCAACGACCAGTTCGGCCACGCCACCGGCGACGCGGTCCTGCAGGACGTTGCCTACACGATGCGGGCGACCCTGCGGGCGGGCGACTCGATCTACCGCGTCGGCGGCGAGGAGATCCTCGTGATCCTCCCCGGCGCGAGCTACGACGACGCGCTGGAGATCGCCGAGCGCCTGCGCATCGCGGTCCGCGACCGGCGTCCGGTCGGGATCCCGGTCTCCCTCAGCATCGGCGTCGCCGTCGCCGAGGCGGGCCCGATCGACACCGACGACCTGCTCGCCCGCGCCGACGCCGCCCTCTACGCCGCCAAGGCCGGCGGCCGCGACCTCGTCTACGTCGACAGCGACAACGAGGCGCTGGTCAGCGGCTGAGGTCCCAGTCGCTGCTGACCCGCGACCCGAAGGCCGCCAGCAGCCGCACCGTCGCCTCGACGTCGCGCAGGTCGACCATCTCGACCGGCGAGTGCATGTAGCGGAGCGGGATCGAGACGACGCCGGTGGGGATTCCCGAGCGGGAGATCTGGAGGACGTCGGCGTCGGTGCTGGTGCCGCGGCCGCTGGCGCTGATCGAGTAGTCGATGCCCTCCGCCTCGGCGGTCTCGACCAGCAGCTCGAAGACTTTGGGGGAGAGGGTGGAGCCGCGCCCGATCGCGGGGCCGGAGCCGAACGGGTGGCTGCCGATCTCCTTCTCGTCGACCCCGGGCGCGTCGGTGGCGTGGGTGACGTCGACGGCGATCGCGATGTCGGGCCGGATCTCGAAGGCGGCGGTGCGGGCGCCGAAGAGGCCGATCTCCTCCTGCACGGAGGCGACGGCGGCGAACGAGCCGCCGGGGCCGTCGCCCTCGGCGCAGCGGCGCAGGCTCTCCAGCGCGACGTAGGCGCCGAGCCGGTTGTCCATCGCCTTGGAGACGAGGCGGCCGCCGGCAACCGGCATCGGCTCGGTGCGGATCACGACCGGGTCGCCGACCCGGACCAGCGCTTCGGCCTCCTCGCGGTCGGAGGCGCCGATGTCGATGTGCATGCTCTTCAGCTCGACCACCTTTTTGCGCTGGTCGGCCTCGAGCAGGTGGATCGGCTTGCGCCCGGCGACGCCGGGGACGAGCCCGTCCTTGCCGCGCACCTCGACCCGCTGGCCGACGAGGATCTGCGGGTCCCAGCCGCCGACCGGGGCGAACCAGAGGAAGCCCTTCTCGTCGACGTGGGTGACGATCAGCCCGATCTCGTCGATGTGGCCGACGACGGCGAGCAGCGGCGAGCCGTCGCCGACGCGGGCGATCGAGGAGCCGATCCCGTCGTAGCTGAGGTCGGCGAAGGAGGCTGCCTCACGCCAGACCTCGGCCGCGGGTCCCTCGTACCCGGAGGGCGCGCCGGCGCGCAGGAGCTTGTCGAGAAGGTCTGGAGTGGTCAAAAGGTTGGGGGAGTATGCCTAAGCAGGCGGTCGGTTGTCGCCACGCGGCGCTGCTCGCGTGCTTCCGTACCCGTTAGCGTCTGGGCTATGCCAGATGGCCGCAGAGTCGCGCTCGTGACCGGCGCCTCGACCGGGATCGGCGAGGCGACGGCGATCCGGCTCGCGCGCGAGCCGGGGACCGAGCTGGTGCTGGTCGCCCGCCGCGAGGAGCTGCTGCGCGAGCTGGCCGGGTCGTTGCCCTGCCGGGCCACGTACCTGGCGGTCGACCTGACCGACGAGGATGCGCCGGAGCGCATCCGCGCCCACCTCGAGGCCGAGCACGGCGGCGCCCTGCACCTGCTCGTCAACAACGCCGGCGCCGCCTGGCGGGCCGAATTCGCCGAGGGCGGCTACGCCAACGTCCGCCGCCACATGGAGCTCAACTTCGACGCGGTCGTGCGGCTGACCGAGGCGCTGCTGCCGATGCTCCGCGCCTCGGCCCCGAGCGCGATCGTCAACGTCGCCAGCACCGCCGGCCGCGTCGCCCGCGCCCGCACCGGCGCCTACTCGGCCAGCAAGTTCGCCCTCGTCGGCTGGACCGACTCCCTCCACGCCGAGGAGAAGCCCCACGGCGTCCACGTCGGCATGGTCCTGCCCGGCTTCATCCGCACCGAGGGCTTCCCCGCCACCGAGCTGCGCGAAAAAGCCCTCACCCGCTGGATCGTCTCCAAGCCCGAGAAGGTCGCCGAGGCGATCTACGAGGTCGGCCCCGGCGGCAGAGCCGAGCGCTACGTCCCGCGCCCCTACGGCATCACCGCCGTCCTGCGCATCGTCTTCCCCTCGCTCGTCCGCCGCGTCCTCACCGGCGGGGCGGCCTCGAGCCTCACTACCAAAACGGGCGGAGAATGATCCCCCGGGCGATCGCCATCTAGGATTCGCCGCCGTGACTATCTCAACGAATCAGTTCAAGAACGGCACCCATATCGAGATCGACGGGAAGATCTGGAAGATCCTCGAGTTCCAGCACGTCAAGCCGGGCAAGGGCGGCGCCTTCGTGCGGACGAAGCTGCGGCGGATCGAGGACGGGTCGGTGATCGACAAAACCTTCAGGGCGGGGGAGAAGTTCCGCCCGGTCCGGACCGAATCGAAAAAGATGCAGTACCTCTACGACTCGGGCGACGCGGCGGTCTTCATGGACTCGCAGGACTACGACCAGCTCGAAATCCCGAAAGATTCGCTTGGGGACTCGATGCAGTGGGTCCTGCCGAACGCCGAGGTCGACGTGCTCTTCGTCGACGAGAAACCCAGCGACGTGCAGGTGCCGAGCGCGATCGAGATGAAGGTCACCCAGACCGACCCCGGCCTCAAAGGCGACACCGCCTCCGGCGGCGGCAACAAGCCCGCGACCCTGGAGTCCGGCGTCATCGTCCAGGTCCCGCTCTTCATCGAGGAGGGCGAATCGGTCCGGGTCGACACGCGCAGCGGCGAGTACATCTCCCGCGCCTGAGTCGGCAGTCGTCCGCTGAAAGAATGCTCTTATGCGTAGGTCCGACCAGCGGCGCGACGCCGTCTTCGCCAACTACCAGCGCGACGTGACCGGCCGCCCGCTGGCGGAGCTGCTGGGCGAGGCGCGGCCGCTGACGCGGGAGCTGGCCGAGGGCGTCGACGGCCATCGCGAAGAGCTCGACGACGTGATCGCCGCGCACGCGAAGGGGTGGACCGTGGACCGGATCGCGCCGCTGGACATGAACGTGATGCGCGTCGCCCTCTACGAGATGGAGTTCATGGAGACCCCGGCCGAGGTGGCGATCAACGAGGCGGTCGAGCTGGCCAAGGAGTACTGCGGCGCCGACGCCCCCAAGTTCATCAACGGCATCCTCGGCGCGGTCGTGCGGGAGCGGGAGCCGGCCAAATGAGCGTCCGCCTGCGCGAAATCTCCGAGCGCCTGCGCCAGATCACCGCCGAGCTGGAGAGCCAGGAGGTAAGCGACGAGATGGCCGCCCGGCTCGCCGCCGAGGCCGCCGACCTCGCCGCCGAGGCGGTCGAGGAGGCCAACCGCGAGGCGCGTCAGCAGGCGAGCGCCGAGTGAGCGGCACGAGCCGGTGGGACTTTTCCTCGGATAGCGACGAGAAGTCCCACCGCTGATGAGCTACCCCGACGACCTCCGCGCCCTGGTCGACGGCGCCCTGGAGCACCTGACCTTCTCCGCCGCCGACCCCACCGCGGGTCTCGAGGAGGCGATGCGCTACTCGCTGCTCGCCGGCGGCAAGCGGGTGCGCCCCGTGCTCGCCCTCGCCACCGCCCGCGCCCGCGGCGCCGACCCCGAGCGCTTCCTCCCGGTCGCCTGCGCGATCGAGTTGATCCACACCTACTCGCTGATCCACGACGACCTGCCGGCGATGGACGACGACGAGCTGCGCCGCGGCCTGCCGACCTCCCACGTCGAGTTCGGCGAGGACGTGGCGATCCTCGCCGGCGACGGCCTCTTCGCCGAGGCGATGCGGCTCTTCTGCGAGCAGCCGGGGGAGCCGGCGCGGGTGCTGGCGGCGCTGCGCGAGCTGGCCGCGGCGACCGGGGTCGACGGCATGGTCGGCGGCCAGTACGTCGACGTGATCGGCGCCATCGACGACGCCGAGGGCCTGCGCGCCCTGCACGCGCTGAAGACCGGCCGCCTGATCGCCGCCAGCGTCAACACGGTCCTTCTGCTCGACGGAGCCGACGAACCTGAGAGAATGCCTTATCGCCGTTTCGCCGAGGAGCTGGGCGTGCTGTTCCAGATCGTCGACGACATCCTCGACGTGACCGGGTCAGACGAGCGGCTCGGCAAGCCACAAGGAAGCGACGAGAGACATGGCAAACTCACCTACGTCAGCCTTTTCGGCCTCGATCGGGCCCGCGAGCTGGCCGCCGAGTCCCACGCGAAGGCGACCGCGGCGCTGGCCGAGGCAAGCGGCGAAACGGACGACCTGAGGCGCGTGGCCGACTACATCTTCACGAGGAACGAATGAGCGAAAAGCCCCCCACCCAGGGCAACGGAGAGCACAGAGACCAGATCGAGGAGCCGCTGCTGTCGAGGATCGACGGCCCCGCGGACCTGCATGGTCTCTCCGAGGAGCAGCTGCAGCAGGTCGCGCAGGAGATGCGCACCTACATCATCGACACGATCGGGGAGATCGGCGGCCACTTCGGCGCCAACCTCGGCACCTGCGAGCTCGCCGTCGCCCTCCACAGCCTGCTCGACTCGCCGCGCGACAAGGTCCTCTGGGACGTCGGCCACCAGTCCTACCCGCACAAGATCCTCACCGGCCGCCGCGACCGGCTGCCGACGATCCGCCAGTACGACGGCCTGGCGCCGTTCTGCTCGATCTTCGAGTCCGAGCACGACATCATGGGCGCCGGCCACGCCTCCACTTCGATCGGCTACGCGGTCGGGCTGAAGGAGGCGATGCGCAAGGGGATCGGCCCCGACGGCAAGGTCGCCGCGGTGATCGGCGACGGCGCCCTGACCGGCGGCGTCGCCTACGAGGCCCTGCACGCGGCCGGCGGCATGCAGACGCCGATCGTGATCGTCCTCAACGACAACGGGATGTCGATCTCGCCCAACGTCGGCGCCCTCTCCCGCTACTTCAACCGCATCCGCCTCAACCCGCGCCTCTGGCACGCCCGCGAGGGCGTCGAGGACAAGCTGACGAAGCTGCCGTTGGGGCTGGGGGAGCGCTTCGAGCGCCTCGGGCCGGAGATCAAGTCGGCGCTGAAGGCCTACTGGGCCCCCGGCCTCTTCTTCGAGGAGCTCGACCTCGCCTACATGGGCGTGATCGACGGCCACGACGTCCACGCGCTGCGCGAAGCGCTGACCGAGGCCTTCGACGCCGACCGCCCGGTCGTCGTCCACGTCCACACGGTCAAGGGCAAGGGCTTCGCGCCCGCCGAAGAAGGCGGGTTGGAGTCGATGGAGGCGTGGCACGCGGCGAAGCCGAAGTCGATCGTCGAAGGCCGACCCGCGAGCGCTCCGAAACCGGTGCCCGTGACCGAAACGGACTCCCCGGAGGGGATCGAGGTCCTCGAGAAGCCGCCCGCGGCAGGCTCGCCGCCGCAGTACACGAAGGTCTTCGCCGACGCGCTGGTCGCCGAGGCCAAGGCGGACGAGCGGGTGATCGGAATCACCGCCGCGATGGCGGGGGGGACCGGCCTGCAGAAGCTCGCCGACGAGGTGCCCGAGCAGTACTACGACGTCGGCATCGCCGAGCAGAACGCGGTGCTGCTGGCCTGCGGCCTGGCGCTGCAGGGGGCGAAGCCCGTCTGTGCGATCTACTCGACCTTCCTCCAGCGCGCCTTCGACCAGATCGTCCACGACGTCTGCCTGCAGGACCTCGACGTCACCTTCGCGATGGACCGCGCCGGCCTCGTCGGCGACGACGGCCCGACCCACCACGGCGCCTTCGACGTCTCCTACTTCCGGCCGATCCCCAACGTGGTCGTGATGGCGCCGCGCGACGAGGCGATGCTCGTCCACATGCTGCACACCGCGATCGCCCACAAGGGCGCGGCGGCGCTGCGCTACCCGCGCGGGGCGGCCGAGGGCGCCGAGCTGCCCGCGAAGCCGAAAAGCATTCCGATCGGGGTGGGCGAGGTCCTGGCCGAGGGTGAGCGCGTGGCGCTGCTCGGCTACGGCTACGGCGTCACCGTCGCCCAGGAAGCCGCCGAGATCCTGCGCAAGCACGGCCTCGAGCCGACCGTCGCCGACGCCCGCTTCGCCAAGCCGATCGACACCGGCCTGGCCGAGCGCCTGGCGCGCGAGCACGAGCTGGTGGTGACGATCGAGGAGAACGTGCTGCCCGGCGGCTTCGGCTCGGCCGTGCTCGAGCACCTCGAGGACGCCTTCGCCGAGGCGCCGGGGGAGCGGGCGCGGGTCCTGCGCATCGGCCTGCCCGACTCCTACGTCACCCACGGCAAGCCGGAACTGCTGCGTGCCGAGGTCGGTTTGTCGGGAGAGTCAGTCGCCGATCGTGTGCTCAGCTCGCTCCCCAGCGCACAACCCGCTTTGACCTAATCAATTTTGACGATTGATTCAATTGGCGCAATCGCCTAGTCTGCGCAAGTCTCTCCGGTGAACGGAGGAGCGGCCACAAGGCCAGCGCTTCTGGGGGAAATCACCAAGGGGAGGAGAGGCGCGCTCTATATGTGTGGATCCGCTTGGGGAATCGGATCTCTCGCGCCCGCCGCTTAAGGCCGGGGCGCGAGGCGCGTCTTCAAACGGTCACTTCTCTTCCCGCGGGGGAGGGGAAATGACCGCTGGGCAGGGAGGGGCCTAACCCTCCTGCCCGGTCGCGTCGTGGATCGGGGCGCCGACGGGCTTGGACTCGGGGGAGCCGCGTTGGCGGAGGTAGACGACGAGGACGGCGAAGGAGCCGACGGCCAGGAACTCGGACTGCCAGTTCTGGAAGGTGGCCTCCCAGAACTGGGAGCTGCCGATGTAACCGAGCCAGGAGACGCGGGGGTCGCCGTGGTCGTGCTGTTCCTGGTTGAAGGCGGTCCAGCCGGTGACCGACTGCGCGAACCAGGAGCCGAGGAAGACGAGGGCCATCGCGATGATCACGCTGTTGGAGTAGATCGCGGTGCGGATGCCGCCGACCTTCGCCCAGAGCGGGGAGTTCTCGTCGGCGTGGCGGCCGACCTTCTGCTCCTCGTCGGACTCGGTCCCGGCCTTGTCCAGCTCCTTGGACTCCGGCGAGCCCTTCTGCAGCAGCCAGACCGTCGCCAGGGCGAAGAGCGCGAACTGCAGGTACTCCGACTGCCAGTTCTCCATCACCGCGTTGCCGAAGCTCGAGGTGCTGAGGTAGCGCCAGAAGCTGATCGTCTCCTCTTTGTGGGCGAGCGCCTCCTCGTTGTAGAGGTTGTGGCCGGCGATCGCCTGCCCGACCAGCGCCGCCAGGAAGATCGCCAGGAAGAAGAGCGACAGCGAGTTCTCCTTGACGAATTCCTTCGCCCGCATCAGTGGTGGGTGAGGCCGATGATCGTGAAGTAGGTGATCCCCCCGACGAGGATCACGCCCCAGATGAAAGCCATCGCGCGCATGCGCGGAACCTTTTCATTCCCACCAGACGGCGAGCACCCGGCGCCAGTTGTGCCAGCAGATAGAGGCAAGCTCATCCTCGGCGAACCCCACCTCGCGCAGCGCCTGGACCAGCTTCGGCAGCCCGGCGACGCCGCCCAGCCCGGCCGGGATCGTGGCGCCGTCGAAGTCCGAGCCGAGGGCGACGTGCTCGACCCCGATCCGCTCGGCGACGTAGCGCGCGTGCTCGGCGATCAGCCCGATCGGCGTCTCGGCGTCGTCGGCGAAGTCTGACCGCAGGAAGGCGGTCGCGAAGACGATCCCGACGAGGCCGCCGCTGGCCGCGATCGCGTCGAGCTGGGCGTCGGTGAGGTTGCGGGAGGCGGCGCAGAGGGCGTGAGCGCCCGAGTGGCTCGCCACCAGCGGCCCCGGTTCGAGCCGGGCGACGTCCCAGAAGCCGGCTTCGTTCATGTGGCTGAGGTCGACGAGGATTCCCATCTCGGCGCAGGCGGCGACGAGCGCCTCGCCGCGCTCGGTCAGGCCGGGGCCGAGGTCGGGCGAGGAGGGGAAGGCGAACTGGACGCCGGTGGCGAAGTCGTTGGCCCGGCTCCAAACCGGCCCCAGCGACCGCAGCCCCCTCGCGTGCCACTCCGGCAGCGCCTCCAAGTCGGGGTCGATCGCCTCCGCGCCCTCGAGGTGGAGGACCGCCACCGGCGGGGTGGAGCCGTCGTAGGCGGCGTCGACGTCCTCGATCGAGCGGGCGAGGACCAGCTCGCCCCGGCGCTCCAGCGCCAGCAGCCGCTCCGCGGCCGCCGCCGCGTGCGCAGCGGCCCGCTCATGGTCGACCGGCGCCGCGAGGGGCTCGGCGTAGACGCCGCCGTCGCCGAAGGTCACCGGGTCGGAGGCTTCGCCGGGCGAGGGGGTGAAGACGGCGAAGATGCCGCCGCGCATCCCGCCCTCGCGCATGCGGGGCAGGTCGAGGTCGCCGTCCTCGAGCCGGCGCGAGAGGTCCGGCCCGCCCTCCCGCGTTATCGCGTCGTTGTGGCCGTCGAATACCGGGATCACTCCCGGAACTTAGATGCTCAGGCGGGAAGCGGGCGCGCTCCGCCCGCGGCGCCCGCGGCCTCGCGCCCCGGCAGCAGCAGGGCCGAGAGGCAGACCATCCCGAAGGCGGCCGCCTGCAGGGCGATCCCGGCCGGGTTGCCCGGAAGCGGGTCGCCGAAGACGAGGAAGCCGCCGACGATCTGGATCGCGTTGGCGACGAGGCCCATCAGGCCGATCGTCTCGACCGCGCCGCCGCGCTGCAGCGAGGCGACCGCGGTGTACTGGGCGAGGGCACCGCAGGCGATCACGATCGCCACCCAGGGGACGACGACGGGGACGTCGATGCCGCCGGCGCCGGTCAGGCCCTTGATCGCCACGCCGGCGAAGGCGAAGAGGATTCCGGCGAGGACCGCGAGCAGGGCGCCGGAGCGGTTGGCGAGGCGCTCGGAGCGGTGGCCCAGCGCCAGCGCGCCGGCCAACAGCGCCAGCCCGCCCTCGAAGCCGAGGATCGGGGCGAGCGAGAACTCCGAGTGGTTGCTGCTGAAGCTCGGCACCGTCACCGCCAGCAGCGCCAGGCCGGCGCCGCCGAGCAGCAGCGCCAGCCACTGGCGCCGCTCGACGGGATCGCCGAAGAGGCCGCGCGACATCACCGCCAGGGTCACCGCACCGCCGGCGAGCACCGCCTGGACGAGGGAGATCGGCGCCATCGAGAGGGCGGCGACGTGAACCAGCCAGGCGGCCGCCGCCAGCCCCCAGCCCGCCGCGAACCAACGCGAGCGGGCGAGGCCGCGGGCGCTGCGCAGCGGCTCACGGATGCGGACGGGAGCGACCTGTTGGCAGCCCCGGTGCTTGAGCAGCGAGGCGGCGTTGGCCATCAGAGCGGCGACCAACGCGAGGGCGATGCCGGTGTCGACCGAGCTCATCGACTCCTGCCAGCGGCGCCGAACTGCCGCGCGAGGCCGAGGTCCTTCGCCATGCGGCGGACCTCGTCGACCTGGTCGGAGAGGACGAAGCTGATGCCGGTCCCGCGGCGCCCGGCGCGGCCGGTGCGGCCTACCCGGTGCACGTAGGAGTCGCGGTCGCCCGGCGCGTCGAAGTTGACGACGTGGGTGACGCCGGCGACGTCGATCCCGCGGGCGGCGACGTCGGTGGCGACGAGGGCGTCGACCTCGCCGGCCTCGAAGCGGGCGAGGGCGCGTTCGCGCTGCCCCTGGGACTTGTCGCCGTGCATCGCCACCGCCTCCAGGTCGTGCTTGCGCAGCCGTTTGGCGAGGCGGTCGGCGCCGCGCTTGGTGCGGACGAAGACCAGCGTGCTGCCGCTCTCGGCCTCGCCGAGCTGCTCGACGAGGTGGTCGAGCTTGGCGCTCTGGGAGTCGACGTGGAGGAAGCGGTGCTCGATGTCGGCCTTGGCGGCGGTGTCGGCGGCCTGGGTGTGGCGGCGGGCGTCGCGGGTGAACTGGGTGGCGATCTTCCCGGTCGCCCCCTCGAGGGTGGCGGAGAAGAAGAGCGTCTGGCGCTTCTTCGGCGTCTGGGCGACGATCCGGTCGACGGCGGGCTTGAAGCCCATGTCGAGCATCCGGTCGGCCTCGTCGAGGACGAGGACGCGCACCTGCTCGAGCGAGACGACGCCGCGGGCGATCAGATCCTCCAGCCGCCCGGGGGTGGCGACGAGGATGTCGGCCCGGCGCGCGGCCTTGCTCTGGGGGCCGAAGCCGACGCCGCCGTAGACCGCGGCGAGATTCAGCCCGCGGGAGTCGGCGACGGTGCGCAGCTCGTCGACGATCTGGCCGGCGAGCTCGCGGGTGGGGGCGAGGACGAGGCCGGCGGCGGGGCCGCGGCTCGGCTCGATCCGCTCGACCAGCGGGACGCCGAAGGCGAGCGTCTTGCCCGAGCCGGTCGGCGACTGGACGAGCAGGTCATGGCCGCCGAGCGCGTCGCGGACGACGAGCTGCTGGACGGGGAAGGGCTTGACGATGTCGCGGGCGGCAAGCGCGCGCACGACAGGGTTGGAGATGCCGAGGTCGGCAAAAGCAGTGATGTTGTGTGCTCCTTTTCGAGCTTCTCAGGGGAGATCCAGCGGCCCCTAAGCGCCGACGGCACACGGAGGAAACGGAACCTCTCGGCCGGCGGAATGCCGAACCGACCCGTTCACCGTAGCAGCCGCGACCCCCTTTGCAGGCGGCGCGACCATCGCTACCCTGATCTTGCAGCGACCGTCCGTCGGGTTCTCATCCTCCTCGTCCTTGCGCGCGGACCACCCCGAGAGGAGGGTTGGGAAACCGGGACATGAACGAGCAAGCCACCGTCGCGGCGACGGAGACTGCGCCGCAGGACCACTCGGTCCGGGCCGAGATCTCCCGCGAGATGGTCCGTCTCTACAAGGACCTGTTCGGCCGCGGGCCGACCAAGGCGAAAACCGACTTCGTCGGATCGGACATCGTCGTCTCCACCCTGGAGAACAGCTTCACCCCCGCCGAGCAGGCCCTCGCCGAGCTGGGCGAGCACCAGCGCCTGCGCGACACGCGGATGTACTTCCAGCACACCACCAAGGACCAGTTCTGCGGGACGGTCGAACGGATCCTGGGCAGGAAGGTCCGCGCTTTCGTCAGCGGCGTGGACACGAGCGTCGACGTCTCCGCCGAGGTGTTCTACCTGGAGCCCGTCGAGTAGCGACCCGTTTCCGCCTCTTGTTAGGGTTGAAGATGACGCTCGAGCTTCCTCAAGGCTTCGCGCGGCATCCACGAGACAGGGCTACGCCGTTCGGCTGCCGCGGCCGGAAGGTGGACCCCGGGACCGCCGTACAGACAGGAGCTGAAGAGGTTTGAGCGACCAATCCGCACCCCTCGACACGGGGGGCGCCGAACGCGAGGAGCGCAGGGACTCCGTCCTCGCGGAGATCTCCCGCCAGATGGTGAGGCTCTACAAGGAGCGGTTCGGGCGCGGCCCGACCAAGGCGCGCGCCGATTTCGCCGGGCCCGACGTGGTCATCTGCACGCTGGAGGACAGCCTCACCCCGGCCGAGCGCAGCCTCGTCGAGCTGGGCGAGCACCAGCGCCTGCGCGACACGCGGATGTACTTCCAGCACGCCAGCGAAAAGGAGTTCTGCGGCGTGATCGAAGGCGTTCTCGGGCGCAAGGTCCGCGCCTTCGTCAGCGGCATCGACACCGCCACCGACGTCTCCTCGGAGATCTTCTACCTGGAGCCCCGGCAGGCCGACGGCGACGGCGTCACCGCGGCCCTCACCGAGGGCCGCTAATGCAAAACCCTGGTTTTCCAAAAGAAAAGCACGGGTAGCCAGGGTCTGTCCCGAGCGGATTCCTCGCACCTCCACGTTTCAGTCGGGGGAGACTCGTCGGGGTGACTTTCCCTGTCCGGCGGTCACGTGGTCTCGTCCAGTCGCGTCGATCCCGGGGAATCGAACCACTGAGGAGGAATTGAGATGGAGTCAGCAACGGTCCGAGCCGGAAACTCGAGCAGCACTCCCGAAAGGCACGGCGTGGTCCGCCGTCTCTCGACGGAGACGAAGCAGGCGTTCAAGACCACCGAGTTCTGGGCCATGGTGGCGGTGATCGTCGGCATCCTCGTCGCCGCTGCTGCGATCAAGGGTGGCGACACCGCGCCCGGAAGCGACGAGTTCATCGCGCGACAGGCATGGCTCTACGTCGCCATCGTCGCCGTCGGGTACATGATCAGCCGCGGCCTGGCGAAGTCGGGCTCGCGTGAGCCGTACGACGCCGATCGCGACGACCGCGATCCGCCCCGGCACTAGCCCGAGGATCTAAGTGACCTAATGAAGGGGGCGCTCCGGCGCCCCCTTCTTCTTGTCCAGCCCTGAGGCAAACTTCGTCCTATGTCCGAACCCGGGAGCCGGCGAAGCCATCACCTGGACGCCATCCGCGTCTCGGCGATCCTCCTGCTGATCCCCTACCACGCCGCCCGCTACGTCCAGAAGGGCGACGGGAACCCCAGGGTCGTCGACGCCGTCGTCTGGTTCGTCCACGCCTGGCACATGCCCCTGTTCTTCGCGATCTCCGGGTTCCTGGCGGCAAGCGCGCTGCGGCGATCCACCGCGGCCCGGCAGCTGCGCACCCGCTTTCGCCGGCTCGGCCTGCCGCTGGTCGTCGGGATGCTGACCGTGGTGCCGTTGGCCAACCTCCTCGTGATCGGGGCGGCGGCCCTCTGGCCGCGCAAGGGCGAGCTGCCGCCGAAACGAGAGCTGGACCTCGCCAACGTCTTCAGCCTGACCCCGCGGCACCTCTGGTTCATCGCCTACCTGCTGATGATCTCCCTGGTCGCGATCGGGATCTGGCTGGCGGTCCAGCGGGCTCCGAGGGTGGGGGCGGCGATCAACCGCGGCTTCGACCGCCTGATGAGGTCATGGTGGGGAATTCCGGTCCTGACCGCGATCAGCGCCGCGATCCTGATCACCAAGACCGGCTGGGTGGCGGGGGGTTCGGCGTCCAACTCGCTCGTCCCCGCCCCGACCCTGTTCGCGTACTTCAGCTTCTTCTTCCTCTTCGGCTGGCTGCTCAGCGGCCAAAGCGATCTGATCGAGCATCTGAAGCGGGGGGCCTGGCTGCGGCTCGTGGGCGGAGCCCTGATCGCCATCCCCGCCTTCCTGCTCTTCTACGACAACGGCGATTTCACCGGCAACGTCGGCACGCCGGGCGTGCTGGCCGAAATCGACGAGCTGCGCCTCTACGGGCTGTTCACCGTCGGCCTCGTCTGCTGGCTCACCCTGTTCGGCGTCTGGGGGGTGCTGGCGCGATACGTTCGCCAGGAGTCGCGGGTGCTGCGCTACCTGTCGGACGCGAGCTTCTGGATCTACCTGATCCACATCCCGTTCCTCGTCGCCCTGCAGAGCTCGCTCTCCACGACCGACCTGGCGACCCCGGTCCGCTGGGGAGTGACGGTACTCGGAACCCTCGCGCTGGCGGTCGGTTCGTATGCCTTGATCCGGTCATTTCAGAAGAACCTGACGGCGTAGGCGATCGAGGACGAGGAGCGCTCCGAGGTTCCGCAGGGCGTAGCCGTAGCGGAGCCCGGCGGGCCGAAAATCGACCGCCGTGCAGGGAGGGCAGAGGGCGCTCGGGTGGACGCCGTCCCTGCTCAGACCCGAATCGGGAACGCCGGGTTCGGTCATCTGCCGCCAGAAGTTCCAGAGCGGCAGCGCCCGGTTCTCGGCAAGGGCGGCGATTTCCGCGTTGAATCGTGCGACCCGCTGTGAGAACCGCCGTTGCGCGCGAGGCGGGATCGTGCTGAGCACCGGGATCGTCCCAGCTCCGGACACGCGTCTCACCACGCCGGCGAGAGAGCGGCGGAACTGGACCGCGGTGAAGTCCTCCAGGTCATTGGTCCCGAACATGATCAAGGCGACCGACGGCTGCAGCAGTCGCAGCTCGCAGCTGACGGCGGGCAGGCCCTGGCACTCGGGAAGCGATTCGCGTGGCGCCAGGGCGTCGACCGCCCGCCACCCGCCGACGGCGGCTACGCCGAGGCGCGAGTAGCTGTTGCTGACCGGACATAGAGCTTCCTCGCCGCCCCGAGGCACCGGGACCTCGCCGAAGAACTCCAGCGTTTCGCGCAGCTCGCCCCAGGCCCCCAGGCGAGGAGCCCGGCACGCCAGCGCTTGCAGGAAGGACGGCGAAGCAGTGATGCTGTCGCCGATCTTGGCGAAGACCCCCGGGCGGTTGGCCAAGCGCTCGCCGCGTCCCGCGACTTTCTCGAGATGCCCGGCGACAGCTGGCCCCAAGGCCGGGATGACCGGCAGCTCTTCCCAATCGGCGCCGGAGGCCTCGTCGCCGAAGGCGGACCCGAGCGCGAGCATGGCCGTGGCGAGGAGGACTACAAGCGGCAACGGCCTCGAGACCAGATCACCCATCGTGCCGACCCCGGCTCGGCCTTTTGGAGAGTTCGTCGGTCAGGGGGCGGGATGGTAGAGAACCGGCGAAGCCGGTCAGCTGGACTCTCGTCCGTCTGGACCCTGAATCTCGCCAGGTATTCACCCTGGGCGGGCTTCTGCAAAATTTCGGCTGACTTCGAGGCCGATTAAGGGTCGGCTCAGCTCTCCGACGGCGAGGGGCAGCGCCTGCGCTGTCAGACGAGGAGAGGGGCGCGCGCCGTTCCTCCCGACCTTATTCACCCTCCGCGAGTGCCGCCGCGCCTTCGCCTCGCTGTTGATCGACACCGGGGCGAACCCCAAGCGATTCAGATGGTCATGTGCCATTCCAAAATCCAAACGACCTTCGACGTGTACGGCACGGGGGACGCTTGTCTCGCGAGCGCGGGGACTTCTGACGAAGGGATTGCGAACACTCTGGTTCGCTGACGCCACTTGAGGGAACGGGCAATACTGCCCGCCGTGAGCACCTTCGAGAAAAAGACGATTCCTTTCGGTCGCCTATTCCTTGATACCGAGAATCCGCGGCACGAAGAAGTCACGTCGCAACGAGAAGCAATTGCGGCGCTGGTAGAAAACCAACGCCAAAAGCTCGTTGTCTTGGCGAGCGACATCTTGGAGTTTGGCCTGAGCCCAATCGACCGCCTTCTCGTGCTGAAGTCGGGGAGGAACTACGTCGTTGTTGAGGGCAATCGGCGAGTGGCCGTCGTGAAGATCCTCAACAACCTCTCTCTTGTGGAGGGAACGCCTATCGAGGGTCAGATGAAGCGTCTGGCGTCCAAAGGCAGCCCTCCCTCTGAGGTTGATTGCGCCATAGCTCCCGCCCGGAAGGACGCTGAGCATTGGATGGAAAATCGCCATGGCGGCGAGTCTGGGGGCGCGGGGGTGGTTCCCTGGAACGCGCTGGCTACGAATCGGTTCTCACAGAAACCTGGCCGGGAGGCCGGAGCTGCGATTCGTTTCCTTGAAGAGGTTGAAAGGGCCTACCCGAAAAATGAAGTCCTCCACGATCTCATTCAACGTGTCGCAGCAAAGCGGCTCACCACCCTCGGGCGTTTGGTCCTTGACGCCAGCTTCAAGGAACGGATCGGGCTAGCTGAAGAAAACGGCTCGCTGTCGTTCCACTATCCCGCGTCCGCCCTGGAAGAGTTCTTTGAGCATGTTCTTGGCGATTTCGCAGCCGATATTGGCGTCAGCCAGATCAGAACCAAGGAACAGCGAGCGGAATATCTAAGCTCGACGCCTGAGCCGGATCCCGGCATCCGTTCGACCGATGCGACTCCTCTCTCCACGGCGTCGGTCAAGAAACCGAAGCCGAAGCCGAAGCGACCGAAACCAGCACCTAAGCCACCTAGGCCGCTGGATGATCTTGATCTCTCAAGCATGGACCCGAAGACCCAGGCAGTCCTTCGGGAGGTCAAGACCTTGAAGCTAGATCGAACCCCTCACGCTGCCGCTGTATTGATCCGAGCGATTTTGGAGTTGTCCGTCGACAACTACCTCGCGTCTAAGAACCTAAAGGCTCAGGACAAACTGAGTCAGCGGATCAAGAAGTGCCTCACGAGGCTTGATCCAAAACAGAAGGACGAACGATTCAAAGCGATTCGCGCCGGTCTAGCGGACGGGACGAGTCTCTATGCCGTAGCGACGCTCCATGCCTTCGTTCACAACAAATACTTCCATGCGGACCCAACGACGATTGGCAGCTTTGCGGCCAACATAGAGCCATTTCTGCAGGCGCTTAACGACGATGTCTAAGGTGCCGCCTCGGTACCTCAGTCCGCTTCGTTATCCGGGCGGGAAGGGCCGGCTATCTAAATTCGTTGCTCAGCTATTGGGCGATCAATCGCCCAGGCCATCCCGCTATGTCGAGCCTTTTGCAGGGGGCGCTGGGGTGGGGCTTCGACTGCTCGTTGAAGAGCATGTAGATGAGATCGTGATCAACGACCTCAATCCAGGTATCGCTGCGTTTTGGCGAGCCGTGTTTGAGACGCCAGACGAGCTGTTAGCCAAATTAGATGCTTGCGACGTATCCATCGAAGAATGGCGCCGGCAGCGAGAGATATATATGGCGGAACCCGAGGACGATGCTGCGTTTGGCTTCGCTCTTTTCTTCTTGAATCGAACGAATCGATCCGGCATTCTGGATGCGCGCCCAATTGGGGGGTATGCCCAAGAGGGGAGATGGAAAATCGACGCCAGGTTTGATCGGAATCGGCTCGCTGATCGAATCAAGGTCTTGTCGCGTTACGGCAGTCGCGTCTCCGTACGGGAGATCGACGGAATCGAGCTAATCGACGAGTTCCTCGGTGATTCGTCCGCCTTCATCTACGCCGACCCGCCTTATCTGGGTAAAGGTGACCACCTGTATCTCGACACTTTGGCTTGGCCCGATCACGTGCGGCTCGCCGAGCTATTGGCTGGCGGTGGGCGGTGGCTGCTGACTTACGACGCCGATCCAAGGGTCACTGACGCCCTTTACGTCGGATGCCGTTGTGCCGAGTTCAGCATGACCCACAGCGCTGCGGTGCAGCACTTAGGCCGCGAGTATGCGGTTTTCGCGCCCTCTCTCAAGGTCGAGACCCTGGACGGGCTAGGCGGCACTCAGGCGGCCTTCGTGGCCCCAGCCTAAGAATCTCAATCCTGATGCGTGGCTGGACTGGCGCATCAACTGAAGCATCGCCCCGGATCTCGCAAGTGACTTCATCAAGCTGTCGCGCGGGGGAGCGCTGGATTTCGCTTGCTAGATCCAGCCCAACAGAAAACGCCCCGGCGGGGGAGCCGGGGCGCTTCTGGGGTTACTACAGGGAGGAGAGATATGTATCTCTATATATGTGTGGATCCGTGGGAGGTAGGTGAGCCCGGTTTATGTCGAGTGCGTCGCTGTGGGAAGCAGCGAGGCGAATATCGACGCGGGGTTCAGCCTTGAAGTCTTTGGTGTTGCTCCTTAATCGGTTTCCTCTTGCGAATCCTTGAACAGCGTACGAACGTATGTGCGATCTGTGTGTGAGTGGGGTCACAGAGCCCCTGCAATTCGCGGACTCTGCGGGGTCTCTACCCGATTTGCCTCGAATGGACCAGATCAAATTCGGTAACCGGTCTTCTGGAAATGTCGCAACTGTTTCTGAAGCTCCGATAAAAGGCCAGAACGGAGGGCTAGCGGTAGCGTTCGGGCGGTGAAGAAGTCCCGGATAGACGCGGTTTTGGCCGATCGCGGCCTCTTCCCGTCGCGGACGGCGGCGGCCGGAGCCGTGCGGGCGGGGGAAGTGCGGATCGGCCAGGACGGGCCGGTGGCGCTGCGGCCGAGCCAGCTGGTCGAGCCCGACGCGGACCTGATCCTCGACGAGGGGCCCCGCTACGTCTCCCGCGGCGGGACGAAGCTGGAGAACGCGCTCGACGCGCTCGGGATCGACGTCACCGGCCGCGACTGCCTCGACGTCGGCGCTTCCACCGGGGGCTTCACCGACTGCCTGCTGCAGCGCGGGGCCGCTCGCGTCGTCGCGGCCGACGTCGCCTACGGCCAGCTCGACGTGCGGCTGCGGCAGGACCCGCGCGTGCACGTGATCGAGCGGCTGAACGCGCGGGCGATCGAGCCGGCGGACCTGCCGTTCGTCCCCGCGCTGGCGACGATCGACGTCTCCTTCATCTCCCTGACCAAGGTCCTGCCGGCGGTGGCGCGGTGCCTGGAGCCCGGCGGCGAGGTGCTGGCGATGGTGAAGCCGCAGTTCGAGCTCGGCAGGGAGCGGGTCGGGCGCGGCGTCGTCCGCGACGCCGGCGACCGCCGCGAGGCGATCCTCGAGGTCGCCGCGGCCGCGCGCGGACTGGGGCTGCCGATCCGCGGCTTCGCCTCCTCGGGGCTGCCGGGGCCGAAGGGCAACCGCGAGACCTTCGTCTGGTGCGGCGGCGACGGGGCCGAGGTCGAGGACGTCGAGGCGGCGGTCCTCGCCGTGGAGGGGGACAGGTGAAGACCGCGGCGCTGATCACCCACTCGCACCCGCCGGCGGCCTCGGAAGCGGTCGCGGTAGCGGCCGAGGTGGCCCATGACATGGGTTGGCGCCTGGCGGCGACCGAGCAGGAGCTGGAAAAGCACGGCGCCAACGCGGAGGGCGTCGACGTCACCGCCGAACACACGCTGCCGGAGATCTGCCTCGTCCTCGGCGGCGACGGCTCGATCCTCCACGCGCTGCGCCGCTACGCGGGCACCGAGGTCCCGGTCTTCGGGGTCAACTTCGGCACCGTCGGCTTCCTCGCCGCGGTCGAGCGCGACGAAGCCGCCGACGGCATCCGCCGCGCGCTGGAAGGCGAAGTCGAGACGGTCCAGCTGCCCGGCCTCGAGGTGAAGGTCGACGGCAAGGAGAGGGTGGGGCTGAACGACATCACCCTCGCCCGCCGCCCGCACGACCGCGTCGCCGAGCTCAGCTACCGGATCGCCGGCGAGGAGGTGGGCCACGTCCGCTGCGACGGGCTCGTCGCCGCCACCCCGGCGGGCTCCACCGGCTACAACCTCGCCAACCAGGGGCCGATCCTCGCCTGGGGCGTGAAGGGATACGTCGTCAGCTACATCTCGCCGCACTCGCTTACCGCGCGGGCGCTGGTGGTCGCCCCCGGCGACGTGCTCCACGTCGTCAACGCGCCCGAGCGCGAGCCGGTAGAGGTGGCCGTCGACGGCCGCACCGTCTGCGCCCTCGCCCCCGGCGCCGAGCTCGAGATCCGCTTCCTCGACTCGGTCAGCCGCCTGGCGCAGCTGCCGGGGACGAGCTTCTACGGGCGCATCCGCGAGAAGTTCGGCCACCTCGCGGTCTGAAGGCATGTAGACAGAAAGTATCGTATGCTTTTGTCTATGGCCGTGATGATGCCAAGGGAGAGATGGACCGACGAGCGGATCGACGAACGCTTCGACCGCATCGACACCGACATCCGGGAACTTCGGGTGGAGATGAGGCAGGGCTTCGAACGGATCGAGAAGCGCTTCGATCTGATCGACAGGCGATTCGAACAGATCGACAAACGATTCGAACAGATCGACAAGCGGTTCGAAGTGATCGACGCGCGCTTTGAGCGGGTCGACGACAAGTTCGACTCGATGCAGCGAAACATGACCACCTGGGCCATCGCCTTGCTTTCCGCCACTGTCACTCTGAACGCCGCCGTCATCGCCGCTATCTCGCTCTCTTAACCGCAACCAGCGGGAAAACCGCGTAGGTCGGTCCGCGGGCGTTGCTACACAGATTCCATGCTGCGCGAGCTGCGGATCGAGAACCTCCTGCTGATCGAGCGGGCCGAGCTGCGGCTGGGGGAGGGGCTGAACGCGATCACGGGGGAGACCGGGGCCGGGAAGACGATGCTGGCCCACTCGCTCGACCTGCTGATGGGCGGCAAGGCGAAATCGCACATCGTCCGGCCGGGCGCCGCCGAGGCCTGGGTCGAGGGCGTGTTCGACCTGCCGGAGGGGATGCTGGACGAGCCGGAGATGGCGGAGCTGGCCGAGCGGCTGCCGGAGGGCGCCGATGAGGTGGTGCTGGGGCGCCGGGTCTCGGCGGGCGGGCGCACCAGCGCCTTCGTCGCCGGCCGCGCCGCCACCGCCGCCGACCTGAAGCTGCTGGGCGGGCGGCTGCTCGCCTTCTTCGGCCAGCACGAGCACCGGCGCCTGACGATCTCCTCCGCTCAGCTGGAGATCCTCGACGGCTTCGCCGGGTCCGAGCACCTGGAGCTGCGGGGCGCCTACCGGGACGCCCACCGCGAGTGCGTCCGCCTCGCCGCCGAGCTGGCGGAGCTGCGGGAGCGGGAAGGCTCGCGGGAGCGGGACCTCGACCTCTACCGCTACGAGCTCTCCGAGATCGAGGCGGTGGCGCCGGTCCCCGAGGAGCGGGCGGAGATCGCCTCCGAGCGCGAG
>Ga0196960_10000198_pt1 | contig 24213 bp, 23 predicted proteins | sample S3v_5metaG_FD_183187 | JGI IMG/M metagenome (GOLD analysis project Ga0196960, IMG submission 183187) | Soil microbial communities from Anza Borrego desert, Southern California, United States - S3+v_5 | ecosystem: Environmental > Terrestrial > Soil > Desert | place: USA: California | collected...
GCCCTGGTGCGGCGCCATCTCTCGGAGACCCGCGCCGCCTGGCCGCGCACGGCGGCGGGCACCGCGGCGGCCGACGCCGTGCTGGGCGCCGTGGAACAGGCCGTCGACGCCTTCGCGGAGGGCTTCGAGCGGGCGCAGCGCCTCACCGTACGGCGTGAGGAGGCGGCGCGGCGGGAGTTCATCGACGACCTGCTGTACGGACGCAGTGACCTGGGCAGACTCGCGGAGCGCGCCACCCGTTTCGGACTGCGGCTCTCAAGGGCGCACGCCGTCGCGGTGGCGGCGGGCCCCGAGGCGTACACCGAGTCCGACGCCGTGCCCCGCAGCGTGGAGTCGGCGATGCTCGCGCGCTTCAGCGGCCGGAAGATCCTGCTGACGACGAAGGACGGACGTCTCGTCTGCATCGCCCCGGGCAGCCAGCCGGACGTCCTGCGGTACTTCGCCAAGCAGGCCCACGCCGCGACGGACGGCCACCAGGTCGCCGTCGGCCGCCCGCACCGCGGTCCCGGCGGGGTGGTCCACTCGTACGACGAGGCGCTCGACGCCCTCGATCTCGCGCAGCGGATGGGGCTCGACGACCCGGTGCTGTACGCCTCCGACCTGCTGGTCTACCCCGTGCTGACCAGGGACCGGCAGGCGATGGCCGATCTGGTGCGCAGTGAGCTCGGTCCGCTCAGGGAGGCGCGGGGCGGGGCGGAACCGCTGCTGCGGACGCTGTCGGTGTACTTCGACGCGGGCTGCGTCGCCGCCGAGACGGCCCGCCGGCTGTCGCTGAGTGTGCGCGCGCTGACGTACCGGCTGGAGCGGATACACCAGCTGACCGGGTCGGATCCGTCCGACCCGATGCACCGCTACACCCTGCAGACGGCGGTGATCGGCGCCCGGCTGCTGGACTGGCCGGCGAAGGAGCTCTGACCCCGGGGCTCCGCCCCGGGGTCCGGTGGAGGCGGACCGGCCGGCGGCGGGCGGCGGTCGCAGGCGTACGGCCCGGGAACCCGGGCCGTACGCCTGGTGCGGACGGACGTTCTCCAGGCCGGACCCGTGCGGCGGCAGGACGAGCGCGGAGCCCCCACGCACGGCGCGGAGCCCTCCCTGCGCACGGCGTGGCCCCGGTGCTGTCGTCGTCGCTCGACGCTACGGCGGTGCTCCTCGGTGTCCTCCGCACGGCCGCCCCGCTCCGCCCTGCCGACGACCCGTCAGTCGGCGTCGCGCCCGGCGGGCTCCGGCGTGAGGTCGTCGTGCGAGGGCATCGGCCGGTCGTCCACGGGTGCGGGCCCCTTCCGCCTGCCGGCCAGCGCCGCCTGGAGCTTCGAGGCCACCGGTTCCGTCCACCGGGCGGTGAGCGGCCCGGCGATCACCAGGATCAGCACGTACGCGGTCGCGATGGGCCCGATCCGCGGTTCCGTCGCCACGGCCAGTCCGGCGATGACGATCGAGAACTCCCCGCGCGCGACCAGCGTGCCGCCCGCCCGCCAGCGGCCGCGCGGTCCGATCCCGGCCCGCCGGGACGCGTACCAGCCGGTGCCGATCTTCGTGAAGACGGTGACGAGCGCCAGCAGCGCCGCCGGGAGCAGCACGGGCGGGATCTCCGCCGGATCGGTGGACAGCCCGAAGAACACGAAGAACACCGCGGCGAACAGGTCCCGCAACGGTGTCAGCAGCTTGCGCGCGCCCTCGGCGACCTCACCGGAGAGGGCGATGCCCACGAGGAAGGCGCCGACAGCCGCGGACACCTGCAGCTGCTGGGCCACCCCGGCCACCAGGACGGTGAGCCCCAGGACGACGAGCAGCAGCATCTCCGGGTTGTCGGAGGACACCGCACGGCTGATGAGCCGGCCGTGGCGCAGCGCCAGATACAGCACGAACCCGACGGTCCCGAGCGCGATCAGCAGCGCCATGCTGCCGCCCGCCAGACCCACACCGGCCAGCATCGCGGTGAGCAGTGGCAGATAGACGGCCATGGCGAGGTCCTCGATGACGAGGACGCCGAGGATGACGGGCGTCTCGCGGTTGCCGAGCCGCCCCATGTCGGTCATCACCTTGGCGATCACGCCCGACGACGAGATCCAGGTGACCCCGGCCAGGGCGACGGCTCCCACGGGCCCCCACCCGAGCATCAGGCCCGCCGCCGCGCCGGGCGTCGCGTTGAGGACGAAGTCGACGACCCCGGACGGGTACTGCGTCTTGAGGCTGGTGACGAGCTCCGAGGCGCTGTACTCCAGCCCGAGCAGGAGCAGCAGGAGGATGACGCCGATCTCCGCCCCGATGGCGGTGAACTCCTCGCTGGCACCGAGCGGCAGCAGACCGCCCTCCCCGAACGCGAGCCCGGCCAGCAGGTAGAGCGGGATCGGCGAGAGGCCTATCCGTCCGGCGAATCTCCCGATGATGCCGAGCCCCAGGATGACGGAGCCCAGCTCCACCAGCAGTGCGGTCGTGTCGTGCACGGTCAGCCCTCCGCAATGATCTCGGAGAGCGTGTCCACGCCCTCGCGCGTGCCTACGACCACGAGCGTGTCCCCGATGGCCAGCCGGAAGTCCGGTCCCGGCGACGGGTGAGCACTGTGCGTACGCAGTACGGCCACGATCGAGGCCCCCGTCCGCGTCCGCGCCCGGGTCTCCCCCAGGTGCCGGCCGCCGTACGGGGAGCGGGTCCCGAGCGGGATGTGCTCGGTGACCAGGTCGATCCCCTCGGTGCGTACGGCGTCGATCGGCGCCGCGTCGATGAGATGCGCGAGCCCGGTGGCCTCGGCAGTGGTCAGGGGGACGGAGAGCACGCACGAATCGGGGTCGTCCTTCTCGTAGAACCCCAGGAACCGCCGTCCGTCGTGGTGCACGACCACGGAGATGTGCTGGCCCGACTCGGTGGTGTAGTCGTACTGGACGCCGACTCCCGGCAGCGACGTGCGATGGGTTCCCATGGTTTCCTCCGGAGAGCACGCGGCGGCAGGGCGACGTTTTTGGTCATCTCTTTGTTCGCCCATTACCTTATCCGGCCATGAAAACCACCCGAAGGGGTGCTTCCTCCCGATGCGGATGCGGATGCGGATGCGGCCGCGAGCGCGCCGGGCCTGTCCCGGAGATCCCGCCGGGTGGAAGCAGGTTCCGGTACCTGTGCCGCTGCTTTCTCTCCCCGGCGCCCTCGGAGCCCTCGGAGCCCTCGGAGGCCCGGAGGGAGTTACCGGGCGAGCCGGGCGCAGACCGTCTTGCCGGTACCCGGGCCGGGAGTGACGGTCAGGGCTTCGGTGAGGCGGCGGACCATGTGCCATCCGAAGCCGCCGGCGACGCCGTCGAGGTCGGGGGTCCGCGCGCGCGGGAGTGCCGGATCGGGGTCGCTGACCGCAGCGGTCACGGTGCGGGGTCCGGCGGAGAGCCGGAGGGTGTACCGGCCGCCACCGTGGCGCAGGGCGTTGGTGACGAGTTCGGAGACCACGAGGACGAGGGTCTCGGCCAGCGCCGGGTCCGGCGCCGGGGAGAGCCGGTCGGTGAAGACGCGGGCGGCCTTGCGGGCCCAGTGGATGCTTTCCGTGCTGTCGCCCCGCACCACGGTCCCTGCGGGGGTCGTTGTCGCGGTGTCGGGGACCTTCGTGTCGTTCATGCGCGTACACCCCACCTGTGATCGGTCGTGCCGCTTCTGCCTGGATTGAACCGGGTGCCCGCTGGGACGGCCTTCCTAACTCGGTGTGCGCTCCGGTGCAGATACCGAACAGCAGGGACCACAGAAGTGCGCCAGTGCATCCAGCAGAAAATCTGTCGTGGCGAGAGTAGACATGCGCGCTTTCCTGGATTAGTGTCTTACTCGTAGCCAAGAGGTCGAGAAGGCCCGGCAGAGACGAACTGCCGGTAGCAGTACACGTAGTTCGCAGGACGGTGCGGTGGTGGAGTTCCGAAGCCATGGTGGTTGCAGGACGGCGACGGGGCTGACGACCGGACCGGGTGGTCGCAGTGTTGAGGGACCGCCACCAGCAGTACGGAGCACAGCAGCAAATGATCCAGAGGGAAGAACGGAGGAGTTGAACACCATCAGGATCGCCCGGGCGGAAGAGTCCGAGCCCGGGTACCGCAGGACATCGATAGGCAGGTGGTCTCCGGTCACGCATCCGCGATCCCCGCACCCCCGGCTGTGTACCGGGCAGTGCGGACACAGAGAGCCGGCGCAGCGACAAGGCCGGCAGATGGTGTAGCAGTTTCCTTCGGGGCCCTGGTGCCAAATGGCACCAGGGCCCCTCCAGCGCGTTCCAAGAGAGGTGAAATGCCCGCAGACGATTCCTACCGCCGTCTGGACGACGACGACTTTCCCGCCTACACCATGGGCCGGGCCGCCGCGATGCTCGGCACCACGCCCGCCTTCCTGCGCGCCCTCGGTGAGGAGCGCCTGATCACCCCCCTGCGTTCGGAGGGCGGGCACCGCCGGTACTCCCGCTATCAGCTGAAGATCGCCGCCCGGGCGCGCGAACTCGTCGATCAGGGCATCGCTGTCGGAGCCGCCTGCCGCATCGTCATCCTTGAGGACCAGCTCGAGGAGGCCCAGCGCATCAACGAGGAACTGCGCAGCTCACCGGCCGGATCCCGGACCCCGGCGGACGCCTGAACAACCCGTGCCGTGCGCCGCGGAGCCGCCGTGCGGAGGACCGGGCGCGGCGGGGCGGGAGCGGACAGGAGTGTGCCCGGCCGGTGAACCGCAGCCGGCCGGGCACCGAGGCGGGACGGCTCAGTCCTTGATCTCGATCTTCTCGCCGCCGGACGCCGGGGAAGGCACCACAGGCGCTGCGCCCCCCGCCCTGCCCCGCAGGTCCCGGAGCAGCGCGCCGAGGTCGACGCCGGTGGTGGAGTTCAGCAGCTCCAGGCCCTGGGTCACGTTGTCGGTCACCGTGCGGGCCAGCTGGCCGGCGCCGTCCGTCGAGATGACCGTCATCTTGTCGATGGCGCTCAGGGGTTCGGACGCCTTGGCGACGACCTGGGGAAGCACCTCGACCAGCATCTGGAGGACGGCCGCGTCGCCGTACCGCGCGAAGGCATCGGCCTTCTTCTGCATGGCCTCGGCCTCGGCGGCGCCCTTCGCGGCGATGGCGGCGGCCTCGGCCTCGCCCTCGATGCGTACGGCGTCGGCGAGGGCCGAGCGGTGGAGCTTCTCGCCCTGACCGGTCAGACGGGAGCGCTCCGCGTCCGCCTCGGCCTCCTTGACCTGGGCGACACGACGGGCCTCGGCCTCCTGCTCCGCCTGGTAGCGGGCGGCGTCCGCGGGCTTGCGGACCTTGGTGTCGAGCTCGCGGTCGGTCAGTGCCGCCTGGCGCTGGGCGACCTTCTCCTGCTCGGCGAGGACCTCCTGCTGACGTGCCGCCTCCGCGAGCGGGCCCGCGGCGTTGGCCCTGGCCGCGGCGGCTTCGGTCTCGGCCTTGATCTCGGCCTGCTTCAGATAGAACGTCCGCTCCGCGACGGCGATCTCCTCGGCCGCCTTCAGCCGCGCCTGCTCGGAGGCTCGCCGGGCGATGGCCTCGGCGATGTCGGCCTCCTGCTTGGCGCGGGCGGCCTCGGGGCGGCCGAGGTCCTCCAGGTAGGAGCCCTCGGTGGTGATGTCCTGGATCTGGAAGGCGTCCAGGATGAGGCCCTGACCGGAGAGGCTGGCCTCGGCCTCCTCGGCGACCTGGCCGGCGAACGCGGCCCGGTCGCGGATGATGTCCTCCACGGACATACGGCCGACGATGGCGCGCAGGGCGCCGGAGAGCACTTCCTGGGTGAAGCCGACGATGCCGTTCTGCTGCTGGAGGAAGCGCTGGGCCGCGGCGCGGATCGCGTCCTCGCTCCCGCCGACCTTGACGATCGCGACGCCTTCGAGGTTGGACTTCACACCCCGCAGGGTGACGGCGCCGCGCACGGCGACGGGGATGTGCCGGCTGGAGAGGTCCAGGGTGAACTTCTGCTGGACGAACGGCACCACGAAGACGCCGCCGCCGACGACGACCTTCTGGCCGCTGTTGTCGATGCTGGTGCGGCCGGTCACGGGATCGGTGGACTTCTTGCCGCGGCGGCCGGTGATGATGAAGGCCTGGCTGGGGCCCGCGACCTTGTACCGCGTGATCACGGCGAGGGCCAGGAGCACGACGAGTACGACGATTCCGATGATGGCGATCACTACTGGACTCATGAACGGTTCCCCCTTGCCGCCCCCGACGGAACGGCAGTGTGTTCGGCTGTACGGGTTGCGGACGGGCGTACGGCCCGGTGGCGGTCAGCGCTCGACGGGCCGGACCGTGACCGAGGTGGTCGAGAGGGTGGCCTCCACCCAGATCTCGGCGCCGCGTTCGACCGGGACGGCGCTCTTCGCGGAGAACTTCACGGTCTGGCCCGCGAGCCGCAGCAGGACCTCGCCGTAACCGTCGGCCGGAATCGGTGTGACGACGGATCCCGAGGTGCCGACGAGGTCGTCGCCGCGGGGCGTGGCCGTGGTCTGGTCCCGCATCAGGGCCTGGCTGAACTTCCAGGTCAGCCAGGCCGCGACGAGACCCGCCGCGGCTCCGGCCGCGAGGGCCACCGGGATGCCGGTACCGGTGGTGCCGAGCACGATCGCGCCGCCGAAGCCGAGCATGGACAGGAATCCGGCGATGACCGGCAGCGAGAGCAGGCCGTCGAAGAAGCCGTTCAGCAGCCCGCCCAGCGCGTCGCCGAAGAGCCCTTCGAGGATGCCGTCGAAGATCAGGGAAAAGGTGAGAAGGGCGATTCCCGCAATGCCGAGACCAAGAAGCACGGTCACGTGATCACTCCCCCGGTGTTCGCTGTCCCCCGACATGCCCCGTCGAACTGGCTGAATGGTCCCACGGCGGATGGCGCGGCGGTACTGCCGGAGTCCGGCAGTTCTTACGGAGTTCCGGTGCCGGAAAGCTGCTGGCGAGTGTGCCGGGCGACCCGGAGGCGGCGCCGGGCGAAGCGGCCTGCTTCCACCGCGGTACGCCGCCCCGGGCCGCTCAGGAGGACCGGGCGGCGTACGCCGCTGCCGGGGGCGGGGATCGGCGTGGGCCCGGAGGGTCTTCCGTCCCGTGCCGGCCGGCCGGGGCACGCGTGGCCCGTGGTCACGGGCCAAGGGCCCGTGGCTGCCCGCACCCTGCGGGGTGGTTCCCCGGACCTCGGCACCGGCCCCCGAAGGACTCGGGTCCGGAGGAGAAAGAGCGGAGCTGCCCGGTGCGGACGGCCGGGTGGTCACCGGGGCGGAAGGCGAGGCGACGGCCCGGCCGCGGGCGGCGGAGATGCGGCGCGGTGCGCGGCGGCAGACGATGAGGTGCCGGGTGCCGTACCGCCCGGGAGGGCAGGCCGCTTTGCACATGTCCCTCTGGAGGCTCCGTTGCAGGCCGAAGAGCACGCCGACCCGCCGCGCCTCGACGCGGCGGCCCTGGCCGCGCTGATCGGCAGCAGCCCGGCCGGGGTCGCCGTCTTCGACGACGAGCTGCGCTATCTGTACGTGAACCCGGCACTCGAACGGCTCAACGGGGTCCCGGCCGCCGCGCATCTGGGCAGGAGCATCGCCGAGGTGCTGCCGGACATGGACGTGCGGACGGACATCATGCGCCAGGTCCTGGCCGACGGCCGGCCCCGTGAGATCACCGCCACCGGGCAGACCTGGGTGGACTCCGTCATCGAGCGGCGGTACTGGCGTGTCGCCCTCCACCGGCTCGAGGAGGACGGGCGGGTGCGGGGATTGGTCGGGATCGCCCAGGAGGTCACCGCCACCGAGGGCCAGCGGGAGGAGCTGAGGAGGGCCAGGAGCTATCTGGCCCTCCTCGACAACGCCGCCGTCAGCATCGGCACGACCCTCGACGTGGAAACCACCTGCCAGGAACTCGCGGAGTCCGTGGTGCCCGCGATGGCCGATGCGGCCGTCGTCGAGATGATCCCCGAGGCCGACGGGCACAACCGTCGTGAACCGCTGCCCGGAGTCCTGCGGCTCCGGCGCGCCGGGGTGGCGGCGGTCCAGGGCCTCGCCGAGGCCCTGGAGCAGTTCGGCGGCGCGGGTACGGACATCGACTACCAGGAGGACGCGGCTGTCCCCCGCTGTCTGGCCACCGACGAGCCGGTGATCGAGAACCTCACCGACGACCGGCGGCTCGGCCGCGCCGCTCCCGCCGCCGAACGGGTCGCCGCCTACCGTGCCGTCGGCCTGCATTCGGCGGTCGTCGTACCGCTCACCGCGCGCGGGCGCCCGCTGGGGGCGCTCAGCCTGCTGCGGGCCGGGGGCTCGCCGCCGTTCACCGAAGGGCTGGACGTCGTCGTCGCCCGGACGCTCGCGGGCCGGGCCGCCCTCGACGTGGACCACGCCTACCGCTACACGCACGAACACCACATCGCGCGTGAGCTCCAGCGTTCCCTGCTCTCCGAGCCGCGGGTGCCGAACCCGGGCATCGAGATCGCCTCCCTCTATCTCCCCGCCGGCGAGGGGGCGGTGGTCGGCGGTGACTGGTTCGACGCCATCCCGCTGAAGGGGGGCCGTCACATGAAGGTCATGGGCGACGTGATGGGCCACGGTGTGGAGGCGGCCGTCGCCATGAGCAACTACCGCTCGATGCTGCGCCTCATGGCCGAGGACGAGGACCCGCCGCACCGTATCCTGGCCCGCCTCGACAAGGCGGTCGAACGGTCCGGCCTCGACCGGGCGGCGACGTGCCTGATCGCGGTCGTCGACCGGCGCGCGGGGATCTGCGAAGTGGCCAGCGCGGGGCACCCTCCGCCGGTGTTCATCGACCCGGGGGCCGCCGGTGCGCGGGTGGCACGGATGTCCGTGGGGCCGCCCCTGGGCACGGGTTTCGGCGGGTACACGACCAGGGTGGAGCCCTGCGGCCCCGGGACGGTGCTGTTCATGTACACCGACGGGCTGGTGGAGCGCCGGGGCGAGGACATCGACGTGTCCATCGGACGGCTCACGCAGCTCACCCTCCCGGCGAACGGACGGCTCCAGGACCTGCTGGAGGAGGTCGTGGACCGGTTCGCGGACACGGCCGAGGACGACATCGCGGTGCTCGTCTCGCGGAGCCGGGGCTACTGAACGCGTCTGCCGTCCGGGCCGTTGTCAGTGGCGGGTGCGAACATCCCCGCCATGGGTCCTCTGCTCCTCACCGACATCGAAACCGCGATCCGCAGCAGCTGGGACGCGGACACGACCACGCCGGCGCACCGGCCGCACTGGGACGCGCGCAACCCTGCCCGCGATCAGTGCGGCGTCACCGCCCTCGTGGTCCACGACCTGCTGGGCGGCGAGCTGATCCGGGGCGAGGTGCGGGTCGGCGGCGAGCGCGTCGACCACCACTGGTGGAACCGGCTGGGCGGGGGAGTGGAGATCGACCTGACCCGGGAGCAGTTCGCGCCGCACGAGATCGTGACCGGGGGCGTGGCCGTCGAACGCCCGGCGGAGATCGTGCGGCTCCGCGAGGAGTACGAGCTGCTGCGCGCCCGGGTGCTGGAGAGGCTGCGGGGGCGGGCACGGGCCGGGGCCCGGCCCGGGGCGGTCTGAGCCCCGGGCCGTCCGGCGGGGTCCGGTCAGCGGGAGTGCTGCCGGGAATGTCCGCGCAGCCGGCGCAGGACGAGCAGGGCGGGCGGGACCAGGGGCAGGAGCCCCGACGCGGTGTGCGCGGCGGTCGGCCTGCCCCGGGTGCCTCCGGTCCTGCGCACCTGCTTGACGGTGCGCAGGACGGCGACGGCGCTGCTGCCCAGACCCATGAGCAGACCGGCCTTGGAGTTCGCGGGTTTCCTGGGCATCCGTGTGCCTCCCGGTGACATCGCTGCGTGGCCCCCGCGTCCACGTAACCGGCTCCCGGGGCGGCCCGCAATCGGAGCCGTCCGGGTTTCCGGGCTTTCGGCCCGTCCCGGACAGCCGGGTGCGTGCTCCGGGTCACGCGGAGCGGGAGAAGGCCCTGGCCGGGCATGGATGTAGCCCTTCACGACGGGGGATGCGCGAAGGGCTACCCGTGCAGTATGACCGTTGACCGGTCCGCCGACAACTGACCGGTCAGTCAGTGTCGTTGGGGTGGCCGGACGGCTACGGAGGGCTTCCGCCCGGCGCCGCACGGAGGGGTCCGGGGGCAGGCCGCGCCGGGGACGGTCGAAACCTGTTCCGGCCGCGATAGACATGACTTTTCGGTACGCCTAGGCTTTCTTCTGCAGCCAGGTCATATCGGTGACCCGGCGCCCAGCAGAAGAGGTGCAGATGCCCCCGGAATCCCCGTCGCACGCCACGGACCGTCTCGATGACGACGACTACCCCGCGTACACCATGGGGCGGGCCGCCGAGATGATCGGTGCGACGCCAGGCTTCCTCAGGGCGATCGGTGAGGCCCGCCTGATCACCCCGCTCCGCTCCGAGGGGGGACACCGCCGGTACTCGCGCTACCAGCTCCGTATCGCCGCCCGGGCCCGCGAGCTGGTGGACGGCGGGACCCCGGTCGAGGCCGCCTGCCGCATCGTCATCCTGGAGGACCAGTTGGAGGAGGCCCTGCGCCTCAACGACGAACTGCGCCGGCCCGCGGCCGGCCGGAGCGGTGCCGATTCCTGACCGGCACACCGGCGCATATCTGTTTTGGCGGGCACAGAAATACGCGCAATGAGCGGTCAGGGTTTATGCCGTGCACGAGGGAGCGAAGGCATAGTGATATGGCGTACAGCTCGCTCGCACCCAAATCGTGCTACTGTTGATCTCAGTTGCAGTTGTGGTTCCCAAAACTTCAAGTGCACTCACCGGTTCGGTGGGCGCACTTTTGTATTTCCGGTCTTTTCCGGACGGGGCAATCATTTGCGGCGACGTAGGGCTCGCACAGTGCGGGCCCACGGGCAACGCCCCGAAGGAGATATGACATGGCTACTGGCACCGTGAAGTGGTTCAACGCGGAAAAGGGTTTCGGCTTCATCGAGCAGGAGGGTGGCGGCGCTGACGTCTTCGCCCACTACTCGAACATCGCCGCCCAGGGCTTCCGCGAGCTGCAGGAAGGCCAGAAGGTGAACTTCGACGTCACGCAGGGCCAGAAGGGCCCGCAGGCGGAGAACATCACCCCCGCCTGATCACTCAGGCGTACGGCGCAGCTGGGGCCCGCACCTTGGGGTGCGGGCCCCAGCTCGTTGTGTTTTTTCCCGGCCGTTGCCACGGCTGCCGCACCGATGGAGTAATTCCCGGTGTGTACGCATCATGGCGCGGCCGTCCTATGCAGTCATATGGGGCGTCGAATCCGACTGGTTCATCCGGCGGACGCGCTTCGTTCTTCGTTATTTCACCGGCTCGTTCTTGCGATTCTTGGCGCCGTACATGGCTGCAGCCGCCCGGAAAGAATCCCTCGACACGTGCCATTCGAGGGAAAGGTTCTCCATTGAACCGCGATCGCACAGCTCGCACGAACGACCGATTTTCCCGGACGCGCTCCGGTGGATCCGGCGGCAGCCGCACCGCCAACGGCTTCCGCTCGGCGGGATCCGGCAGGCAGGGCGCCCCGGGTTCGCAGGGCCGCTCCGGCGGGCCGAAGCGCTCCGGCGGCTACGGCCGCCGCTCCTCCTCCGTCACGGGTGAATTCGCCCTCCCGGTGACCATCACCCCCGCCCTGCCCGCCGTCGAGTCCTTCGCGGACCTGGACATGCCCGCGCCCCTGCTGGCGGCACTGGCTTCCGAGGGCATGTCCGTGCCGTTCCCCATCCAGGCGGCCACCCTGCCGAACTCGCTCGCCGGACGGGACGTCCTGGGCCGCGGCCGCACCGGATCGGGCAAGACGCTCGCCTTCGGCCTCGCCCTGCTCGCCCGCACAGCGGGCAACCGCGCCGACGCGCGCCGCCCGCTGGCCCTGGTCCTCGTCCCGACCCGGGAGCTGGCCCAGCAGGTCACCGACGCGCTCACCCCGTACGCCCGCCCCCTCAAGCTCCGGCTGGCCACGGTCGTCGGCGGTATGTCGATCGGCCGCCAGGCCAGCGCCCTGCGCGGTGGCGCCGAAGTCGTGGTCGCCACCCCGGGCCGGTTGAAGGACCTCATCGAGCGCGGCGACTGCAAGCTCGACCGCGTCGCCATCACGGTCCTCGACGAGGCCGACCAGATGGCCGACATGGGCTTCATGCCGCAGGTCACCGAGCTGCTGGACCAGGTCGGCCCCGAGGGACAGCGGATGCTGTTCTCGGCCACCCTGGACCGCAACGTGGACCTGCTGGTCCGCCGCTACCTGCACGACCCGGTCGTCCACTCGGTGGACCCGGCGGCCGGTGCCGTGACGACGATGGAACACCACGTGCTCTACGTCCAGGGCGCCGACAAGTACGCGACGACCACCGAGATCGCCGCTCGCGACGGCCGGGTGATCATGTTCCTGGACACCAAGCACGCCGTGGACAAGCTCACCGACCACCTGCTGCACAGCGGGGTGCGGGCCGCCGCGCTGCACGGCGGCAAGTCGCAGCCGCAGCGCACCCGCACCCTGGACCGGTTCAAGACCGGTCATGTCACGGTGCTGGTCGCCACGAACGTGGCCGCCCGCGGCATCCACGTCGACAACCTCGACCTGGTCGTCAACGTCGACCCGCCCAGCGATCACAAGGACTACCTGCACCGCGGCGGCCGTACCGCGCGCGCCGGGGAGTCCGGCAGTGTCGTCACGCTCGTGCTGCCCAACCAGCGCCGCGAGATGACCAGGCTGATGGCCGACGCCGGGATCACGCCGCAGATCGCCCAGGTCCGCTCCGGCGAGGCCGAGCTCAACCGCATCACCGGCGCCCAGGCACCGTCGGGTGTGCCCGTCACGATCACCTCCCCGGTGACGGAGCGCAGGAGCGGCGGTCCCGGTCCCCGCAGCCGGCGCGGCGCGCGTCCGGGCCAGGGGCGCCGCTCGAACGCCAACACGGCGACGCCGCAGGCACGTGCCGCAGCGGCACAGCGCCGCACCAACAAGGCCGCGTAGTCACCCGGCCGGGAGTCCCGGCCGATCCTGTCCGGTTTTCTTCACGCCCACCTTGTCGAGGCCCCATGCGCTGTGTCATCGCCCGCTTCCCCTTCGACTTCTTCAAGAACGAGGTCGAGGACTTGATGAAGGGCGTCAAGCCCGAACCTGTCACCGGTGACGCGGTGGTCATCAGCCGCCGTGTCTACCCCGTCAAGCAGGTCGGCGAGATCATCACCCGGCAGGACCGCCGGGACTTCACGGCGGGCGAGGTGACCAGGGCGCTGACGCGTCTCGGCTTCACCTGCCGCCCGGCCGAGGTGCCCGCCCCGGTGGCGGCGCCCCTCACGCCGATGGAGAACGCGTCCGCCATGCTCGGCGCGCCCGGCGCCGTCTGAGGCCGCCGCCCCGTCGCACACCCGCACCCCCGAGGCCTTCCCGGCCCGGGGGTGCGGTGCGTCCGGGCTCCCCGTCCCGCGTCACCGTCCGCGGGCGGCCCAGGGGCGTCAGGGCGCCGGCGCCGGCTTCCTGGCCCGGTCGAGCCGGGGCTCCACGACGTACCGGAACACCCGCCGGACGGGCGGGCTGCAAAGGACCGTGACCATGACGGCGGCGGCGAGGGACACCAGGAGCCGGCCCTGCGGGGTGGAGACGATGTCCGCCTCGAAGAGGTCCAGCTTGACCGCGCCCTTGATGACGAAGCCGTGCAGCACGTAGCCGTAGAGCGTGCCCGCCCCCAGAGCGGTCATCCACAGCCTGCGGTTCGGCACCCAGGCGAGGAAGCAGGCGCTGAGCAGCAGCGCGCAGGCGAACAGCAGCAGGGTCACCGGGGCGCCGGCCCAGGCGGGGGAGCCGAGCTGTTCGGCGCCGTACCGGCGGAAGAACCACGAGGTCGTCGTGCGCGGCACCGCCCAGTAGGCGACGGCCAGGGCCACCAGGCAGACGGGGACGGACGCGATGCGCACGGCGCGGCGGCGTACGAGGTCGAAGTGCTCGGGCCGCAGCTGGAGGCCCAGGACGTAGTACGGCAGGAACTGCAGGATCCGCTGGAGCTGCAGGTCCCCGCCGATGTTGCTGGTCACCGCTCCCATGGCCGCGATGGCCAGGGAGAGTGCCACGGGCCACCGGACCGTCTGCCAGAAGGGGGTGGTGAGGCGCCACAGGAACAGGGCGGGCAGGAACCACAGCAGCCAGTACGGCGTGAGCGGGCTCAGGGGGAAGGCGGGGGAGCCGGTCAGGCGCTCGAAGAGGGTGTAGGCGATCTCGAACACGGCGTAGGGCACGGCCAGGCCGGTGACGAGCTTCCACACCCGGTCGGGGCGCAGTTCGAGGCCGCGCGAGAAGTATCCGGCGATGATGATGAAGACCGGCATGTGGAAGGTGTAGACGAAGGTGTAGAACGTCTCCACCACGCGCCCGCTGCCGGGCAGGGGTTCCCAGGCGTGCCCCATCGCGACGAGGACGATGGCCAGGTACTTCGCGTTGTCGAAGAACGGGTCGCGGCCGGGGCGGGGCGGTGCGGTCGCCGGTGCTCCGGCCCCGGCGGCGGCCGGCCCCGGTGGACGTGAGGTCAGGGAGGGCATCGGGCCACCCTAGTGTCGCCGGGTCCGCTCAGGGGAGCAGGATCAGCTTTCCGGTGGTCCGGCGCGCGAGCAGGTCCTCATGGGCGCGCCGGGCGTCGGCGAGCGGGTAGCTGCCGCCGGTCACGGGCTTGAGACGGCCCTCGGCGGCCAGGGCGAAGAGCTCCTTCAGGGGGCCGCTGACCGCGCCCGGGGCGGCGAGGGCGGGGCGCAGCCAGAAACCCACGACGGAGGCGTTGAGACGGCCGAGCCGGGCCGGATCGACCGGGGTGAAGCCGGTGCGGGCGGCGTTGCCGTAGGTCACCAGCCGGCCGAAGGACGCCAGGGAGTCCAGGGCCCGGTCGAAGAGGTCCCCGCCGACGGCGTCCAGGACGACGTCCGCCTTCTCCGCTAGGGGGTAGGTGATCACCGCGTCGGCGCCGAGGCCGAGGACGAGCCGCTCCTTGGCCGGGGTGGAGACCTGGGCGAGGACCCGGCCCGCTCCGAACTCCCGGGCCAGCTGGACGGCGAGGCTGCCCACGCCGCCCGCCGCGGAGTGCACGACGACGCTCTCGCCGTCACGGAGACGGGCAGCGGACCGCAGCAGGTGCCAGGCGGTCAGTCCCTGCATCATCAGGGCGAGCGCCTGGGCGGCGCCGAGCTCCCCGGGGATCTCCACGAGGCCGGACTCCTTGGCGGTCACCTGCTCCGCGTATCCGTGGGAGACCCGGGCCAGCACCCGCCTGCCGTCCGGGGTGCGGCCCACGACCTCGCTGCCCGGGACGTACGGCAGGGCGTCGGCGCCGAGGTAGGAGCCGTCCACCTGATGGGTGTCCGCGAAGTTCACCCCGGCGGCCTCGACGGTGAGGAGCACCTCTCCGGGGCCGGGCACGGGTGCGGCCAGTTCCACGGGACGGAGCACTTCGGGACCACCGAAGCGGTCGAACTGTATGGCGAGCATGCCGCACGGTACCGCGCAGCCCGCAGGGCGGCTGGAGGCCCTGCGAACCCGTTGCCGGTCCTGCGCCAGGAGTGGGGCGAAAACAGTACGTACGGTCTGTTATGGACGTGACGCCGCGTCGAAGCTCAGGGGTGTGAACGACCATGGTCGTCGGCCCGGCCGCCTGCCAGACTGCGGCCATGAGCGATCTTCTTCACGACAGAGTCGTCCTGATCACCGGGGCGAGCAGCGGCATCGGAGCGGCGGCGGCGCGGGTGTTCTGCGACGAGGGCGCGACGGTCGTCCTGGCCGCCCGCAGGGAGGACCGACTGGCCTCGTTGGTCGCCGAGCTGAGGGACAAGGGGGCTCGGGCCTCCTACGTCCTCTGCGACGTCACGGTGGCCGAGGACGCCGCCCGTGCCGTCGACTTCACGGTCGGCACCTACGGGCGTCTGGACTCGGCCTTCAACAACGCGGGTCTCGGCGGTGACCGGACCCCCCTGCACCTGATGGGCGACGACGTCTACGACGCGGTCATGGACACCAATGTGCGCGGCGTCTGGAACTGCCTGAGGCACGAGATCGCGGCCATGCTCCCGAACACCGGGAACTGCTCCATCGTGAACAACAGCAGTGTGGGCGGGCTGGTGGCCATACCGGCGGCCGCCCCCTACATAGCGGCCAAGCACGCCGTCGTCGGCCTCACCAGGGCCGCCGCGGACGAATACGCCCACCAGGGCATCAGGATCAACGCGGTGGCGCCGGGCACCACGCGCAGCGAGATCACCGCCGACTGGTTCGGGCGCAACCCCGGCCTGGAGGAGATGGTCAACAGCCGTACGCCGCAGGGGCGCACGGCCGAGCCCGAGGAGATCGCCCACGCGGCGGCCTGGCTGCTCAGCGACCGCTGCCCCTTCCTCACGGGCACGGTCCTGCCGGTGGACGGCGGCTTCATCAACCAGTGAGCCGTCAGCCGTGGGGACCGCCCAACCGGCCCCGGAAGACCGCCTCCCCGTCCTGCGTCGCCGTGACCAGGACCGAGGCCTCTCCGGGGGCGGCGGGCAGGATCTCCGCCTCGATCCAGCAGGGGCGGTCGAATTCCGCGTACTGCTCGAACGCGCTGGTGACGGTCGTCGCCTCGAAGGGCGCGGGGTGCAGGGCGGCGAGCGCCGCCTGGTGGGCGGCCTCCATCAGGACGAGCCCCGGGACGTGGTCGACCGGGTGGTCGTACAGCACGACGTTGTCCACGTCGTGGCGCAACTGCCAGTGGCGGGGCCCGTCCCCGGCCGCCAGGACCACGTCGGACGGGGCGGCCCGGCCCACGGTACGGGGATCGACCGGAGCGGGCAGCGGCCAGGTGTTCCAGGCGAGGGCGCCGTGCTCACCGCGGAGCCGGCGGTAGGCGCGCGGGGAGGCCCAGCCGAACTCGGAGTCCGCGCGGGCCACCATGCGGTCACCCTGGAGCACGCGGACGTCCATGCCGAGCGAATGGACGGTACGGCCGCGCTTCCCGGGCTCCCTGACGGAGACCTCGACCGTGAGGTCGCTGTGCCCCTCGGAGGGAACGCCGAACCCGGGCGTGACGGTGAAGTCGAAGTGATTCAGCAGGGTTTGACCGGTGAGTGGAACGCCGTACGCTGCGTGCGCGATGACCAGCCCGCTCTGCCGGATGGTCTGTGTGAGCACCCGGGGGTCGTAGGGAAGGCCGGTGGCGGGAGCCGGCCACCTTGCCGCCAGCGAGAACTCGCCATCTTCCCGGCGTCGCCAGGCCGTGAGGAAGACCATGTCGGAGTGCCTGAGATGGACGAACTCCTCGGGCACGCCCTCCTGTGCCCCGGATGCGGCGGGCAGCGGGTTCGGGATGACGGGTATTTCGGGCACGGCCCTCCCCAGCATGGCGCAAAATGGGAATTATGGCGCTGATATGATACCGGTTCACCGGTACTTTTTGAATAAACGTCAGGCCACGTCGAAGGGGAGCGCGAGTTGGCACGACAGCAACGGGCGATCCGCACGCGCAGGATCTTCCTGGAGGCGGCTGCCGAGGTCTTCGACGAACACGGTTACGACGCCGCCACGATCGCCGCGATCCTCGACCGGGCAGGTCTCACGAGGGGCGCGCTCTACTTCCACTTCACGTCGAAGGAGGAGCTCGCCCGAGGTGTCCTCCATGAGGCCGTGACTTCGGAAGGCGTCACTCCGCAGACCTTCAAACTGCAGGAGTGGGTGGACACGGCTCTCCTGCTCGCCTACAGGATCCCCCGGGAACCCCTGCTCAGCGCTTCGATCCGGTTGTCCGTGGACCCACGGGCACGGGGGCTGTTCGGCACCCGCTGGCCGGACTGGATCGCTCTCGGCACGGAGATGCTCACCGAGGCCAAGGAGCGGGGCGAACTCCTTCCGCATGTCGATCCGGGCGCCACCTCCCGGCTCTTCGTCGGAGCGTGGACCGGGGTCCAGCTGGTGACCGAGTCCATCGCCGAGCCGCTGGAGCTGGTCGCGGAGATCTCCGCCCTCTTCGAACTCCTCCTGCCCAACAACGCGGTCCCGGGCGTGCTGGCCCGGCTCGACACCTCCCCGCACCGCGCGGCACGCATCATGGAGCAGCAGGCCGTCGCCGCCTCCTGACCCCTCGGACGGTGTCCCGGGGCGCGCTGCCCCATGTCACCCGATCGGGTGTGGGTGCCTGCGAAGTGGCTGGTCAGCGCGCATGGTGGCCCTATGTGGCTTCGCCGAACAGCCGTGTGCACCATGGTCGTGCCGCTGGCGTTCCTGGTGTTCCGGGATGCGCCGGTACGGCTTTCCGCGCCCGAGCGGGCCACCGCGAAGCCGGCGGCGCCGGCCGCTGCCCAGCGGCCCGCGATCGTCACCCGGGCACAGTGGCACGCGGACGAGAGCCTGGTGAAGGAGGACGCGGTGTACACGGGGACGGTGAGGGCCGTCTTCGTGCATCACACCGGGCACACCAACGCGTACGACTGTGCCGAGGCCCCGAAGATGCTCCGGGCGATGGAGGAGGCGCACGTCCGGGGCGAGGGCTGGGACGACATCGGCTACAACTTCGTCGTCGACCGCTGCGGGACCGTGTACGAGGGCAGGGCGGGCGGGGTCGGACGCTCCGTGCGCGGGGCTCATGCCACCGGGTTCAACGCGCACAGTGTGGGGATCGCGGCTCTCGGCACCTTCGGTCCCGGTGTGCCGGTGCCGAAGGCGCTCGTCGAGGGGATCGCGAAGGTCGGCGCGTGGAAGCTCGACCGGGCCGTCGACCCGCGGGGCATCGTGCGGATGGTCTCGACGAACGACGAGAGTCTCTACAGGCGCGGTGAGGTGGTCTACCTCCATGCCGTGGCCGGTCACCGCGACACCTTCTCGACGTACTGCCCCGGCGAAGCTCTCTACGCTCGACTACCCGAGATCCGTGCGGAGATGGCCAGGCTGCGGGACCTGAAGCGGTAGACCTGCCCGCCCGGCCCGAGAAGCCGTGCGCGCTCTCGCCGCCCGGCAGCCGGACCGGCGGTGCGCGTCACCGGGCAGTGCGGTGAAAGTTCCTCCACCCGAGTGAATGTGCGGGCGTCGAACGCGTCAAAGCCCCGTAAAAAGATTATTGGCGGCTTACCTGTTCGTGCCCTTGCACACCTTTCGGAGCACAGCGGAGGAATACCGTCATGCCGGCATCACCCCTCGCCAAGCGGCCCGTCGAATCGGTGCTCGCCCTTCTGCTCGTCCTCCTGGGCGTGCTGGGCCTCTCCGGCCGCAGCGCCGCGGACGCCCCGACCCAGGCCCATGTCCCCACCCGGGTGGCACCGGCCCAGGCCGCCCCCGCCCGAGCCGTCATCGCGCCGGCCGTCACCGCGGGTACGGACTGGGACCGCATCGCCGAGTGCGAGAGCAACGGCCGCTGGAACACCAACACCGGCAACGGCTACCACGGCGGACTGCAGTTCGCCCCCTCCACCTGGAAGGCCTACGGCGGCAGGCAGTACGCCCCCCGTGCCGACCTCGCCACCCGCGCCGAGCAGATCGCCGTCGGTGAACGCGTCGCCCGCTCGCAGGGTATGGGCGCCTGGCCCACCTGCGGACGCCTCGGCGCGAAGGGTACGTCGAGCTCCTCGTCGTCCTCGTCGTCCTCGTCGTCCTCGTCGTCCTCCGACGGTGCCGACCGGAGGAGCGCGCAGGTGGCCCCCGAGTGGCAGCCGGCCGGCGGTCCGAACCGTGGTTCGTCCGGCAGCCTGTCCTCCGGCAGCCCGGCCGGGGCCGCGGACGACAGCTCCGCAGACAGCGGGAGCGGCGTGGCGCACCACTCCGGGGACCTGGCCGACGCGGAGACGTACGTCGTCGAGCCGGGCGACTGCCTCTCGGTGATCGCGGCCCGCGCGGATGTGCCCGGTGGCTGGCAGGCGCTCCACGAACTGAACCGGGAGGTACTGGTCAAGGGGCCGCACCTCATCTTCCCCGGCCAGCGGCTCCGCCTGAGCGCCTGAACCCCGGGGCGCGGGACCGGCGGACACGCCACCCCGCCGGACAGAAGCACCGGCGGACCGCTGCCGCGGTGGGCCCGGTCACGCTGCCGGCGCCGACACGCCCGGCACGGACGCCGGACGGCACCACGGCCGCGCTCTTCCCCCGCATCGCCGGCCCGGCCGGATCCGGCCCGGAGCTCCCGTCACCGCCGGGCGGTGTCCACGTCCCGGACGGAGCCGGAGGCGTCCTCGGTCTCCCCCTCGTAGCTGTGGCAGTCCGGGTTGTGGCACGGCCCGGGACCCCAGTGCGGGACGAAGACGCCGAGGGTCTTGTGGCGCACCAGCGCGGTCGCGACGGGCTGCTTGCAGGCCGGGCACACGTACTCCGCCTGCCGATCGGTCTGACGCTCGGTTCTGGCCATGCTTTTACGGTAGCCCCAAAAGGGGCATACAGAAACTTTTCTTACTTTTTACCCTGGTGTGTCCCGTCCTTCGATCCGGCAGACAGGAGAAGCTGCCCCGGAAGCCACGAGGAGCGGACCGGGCCGGAACCTGGTGCCATGGAACGGGGGACGTCTCCACGAAGGGACCACCGGTCATGGCACGCGCTCCGTCACCGGCCGCAGTCCTGCTCTCCGTGCACGCGGTGGTCTTCGACACGGACGGCGTCATCACCGACTCCGCCCCGGCGCACGCCGCGGCCTGGAAACAGGCGTTCGATGCCTGCCTGGCCTCCCACGAAGGCCAGCGGCCCTTCGACGAGACGGACGACTACCGGCGCCATGTGGACGGGAAGTCGCGCAAGGACGGTGCCACGGACTTCCTCGTGTCGAGGGGGATCCGCCTCCCCGAGGGCAGCCCCGGCGACCCTCCGGGCACCGGGACGATATGGGCCGTCGCCGCACGCAAGGACGAGGTGTTCACCCGAGGCCTGCGTACCCGCCCGGTCCAGGTCTGGCCCGGGACGGTCCGCCTTCTGCGCGTGCTGCACGACGCGCGGGTGCCCTTCGCCGCCGCGTCCGCGTCCCGGCACGCCACCGAGCTGCTGGCAGGGGCCGGAATCCTGGACCTGTTCACGGCGGTGGTCGACGGCAACGAGGCGCACCGCCTGGGGCTGCCCGGCAAACCGGACCCCGCCCTGTTCACCGAGGCGGCACGGCGCCTGGGGACACCGGCCGGGGAGACCGCTGTCGTGGAGGACGCGCGGGCCGGCGTGGAAGCGGGCCGGCGTGGCGGCTTCGGGCTGGTCGTCGGGGTGGACCGGACGGACAGCCCCGAGGGAGCCGCCGCGCTGCGCCGTCACGGCGCCGATCTCGTGGTGGCCGATCCCGGGGATCTGCTGATCGACGGGGAGGACTGATGACACGTGGCTGGATCTGGGCGTACGAGGGATACGACCCGGAGAAGGAGCGCCTGCGGGAAGCGCTGTGCACGCTCGGCAACGGCTACTTCGCCACCCGGGGAGCCGCGCCCGAGACATCCGCAGGCGCGACGCACTACCCGGGTACCTATGTGGCGGGGTGCTACAACCGGCTGACCTCCTCCGTCCAGGGCCGCCAGGTCGAGAACGAAGACATGGTCAACCTTCCCGACTGGCTGCCGCTGCGTTACCGCGTCCGCCCGGCCGGCGCCCCGCCCGGCCCGTGGCTGACCCCCGACCACCCCCACCTCGCGGACCACCGGCAGTGGCTCGACCTGCGCGCCGGGACACTGACCCGCCGCTCGGTGTACGAGGACACGGACGGCCGCCGGCTGACGGTGGAGCAGGAACGCCTGGTGCACATGGGCGACCCCCATCTCGCCGCGCTGCACACGGTCTTCACCGCCGGGGGCTGGTCGGGCGAGCTGGAGGTGGAGGCCGCGATCGACGGCGATGTCCGCAACCTCGGTGTGGCGCGCTACCGGGAGCTGGCCGACCGCCACCTCACCGGCTGGGAGACCGGCACGGAGCCGGGGTCCGCGGTGTGGCTGCGCTGCCGCACGGTGGAGTCGGACATCGGTATCGCGCTGGCCGCCCGCACCACGGCCTCCTGCGGCCCGGAGCGGAACGGCGACCACCGGGCCGAACCCCGGCAGGAGCCACGCGCGGTCCACCAGAGGCTGCTGCTCCCGCTGGCTCCGGATGCCGACGCCGTCGTCGACAAGACGGTCGCCCTCTTCACCTCCCGGGACCCGGCGATCGGCAGCCCGCTGCGGGCCGCCGTGGCCGCGGTCGACGGCGCACCGGCGTACTCCAGGCTGCTGAGTTCGCACCGCAAGGCCTGGTCGGACCTGTGGCAGCAGGTCAGGCTGGAGGTCCCGGGCGAGCCGGGACGCATCCTGCGGCTGCACCTCTTCCACGTGCTCCAGACCCTCTCCCCGCACACCGCGGAGCTCGACGTCGGCGTACCGGCCAGGGGGCTGCACGGCGAGGCGTACCGGGGGCACGTCTTCTGGGACGAGCTGTTCGTCCTGCCCTTCCTGAACCTGCACCTCCCGGAGATCTCCCGGGGCCTGCTCGACTACCGTCACCGGCGGCTCCCCGCGGCCCGCGCCGCCGCGCGTGCGGTGGGCAGGGCCGGGGCGATGTACCCGTGGCAGAGTGCGGACGAGGGGCGCGAGGAGACCCAGGAGGTCCATCTCAACCCCCGCTCGGGGCGCTGGCTGCCCGACCGTTCACGGCTGCAGCACCATGTCGGCTCGGCCGTCGCCTACAACGTGTGGCAGTACTGCCAGGCCACCGGAGACACGGAGTACCTCTACTCCAAGGGCGCCGAGATGATGCTCCAGGTGGCCCGATTCTGGGCGGACAGCGCCGTCTGGGACGACTCCCTCGGGCGGTACCGCATCCGGGGGGTCGTCGGGCCGGACGAGTACCACGACGCCTATCCGGATTCGGACGCGGCGGGGCTCGACGACAACACGTACACGAACGTGACGGCCGCCTGGGTGCTGGCACGGGCGCGCGAGCTCTGGCACTGTCTGCCCGACAGCCGGCGCCGGCAGCTCCTCGGGCTGATGCAGCTGGACCCGGCGGAGACGGACCGCTGGGACGACATCTCCCGGCGGCTGTACGTGCCCCGTCACCGCGGTGTCATCAGCCAGTTCGCCGGCTACGGGGACCTGGAGGAGCTGGACTGGGAGGGGTACCGGAAGCGGTACGGGAACATCCGGCGCCTCGACCGGATCCTGGAGGCGGAAGGCGACACCGTCAACCGCTACCAGGCGTCCAAGCAGGCCGATGTGCTGATGCTGGGCTACCTCTTCTCCCCCAAGGAACTCGCCGCGCTGTTCCGGCGGCTCGGCCATGAGCTCGACGACGAGACCTGGCGCTCCACCGTCGACCACTACGTGCGGCGCACGAGCCACGGCTCCACCCTCAGCTCCCTCGTCCACGCCTGGGTCCTGGCCCGGGTGCACCGCGACGACGCCTGGGCGTACTGCGAGGAGGCGCTGATCGGCGATGTCGCCGACATCCAGGGCGGTACGACCGAGGAAGGCATCCACCTGGGGGCGATGGCGGGCACCCTCGACTTCGTGCAGCGCGGTATGACGGGCCTGGAGACCCGGGACGACGCCCTGTGGCTCGCGCCGGCCACGCTGCCCCAGCTCTCGAAGTTCCGGTTGCGGCTCCGCTTCCGCCGGCACTGGGACGTGGACCTGCGCCTCCGTGCCGAGCGTCTGCGGATCGCCGTACCGGACTCGGAACGGCCGGGGGTACGGGTGAAGCTGGACGGCAGCGCGTACGTCATCGAGCCGGGTACGGCGCGGTGGCTGGAGCTGCCGGACGCCGTGCCGGACGGCTCATGAGGCCCGTGCGGACACCAGGACACCGATCTTGTCGATGCGGTGCTCCGGATTGCCGTGGGCGTCGCGCCAGAAGTTCCCGGCCGCGTCGTCCTCCGGGGTCGCGCAGGTGGAGAGGGTGATCATCGCCCGGGCCGGCTTCCTGCCCGGCTCGCCCGGCACCTCGGCCCGCTGCTCGGCGAGCGAACGTTCGGACCGGAAGGACGTCTGCCGGGTCCCGGTGATCCTGTACTCGTACACCGTGCGGCCCTCGGTGACGAGGACGAAGTCGCCCTTCCCCAGTGCCGGCAGGTCCCGGAACGGACCCCCGGCGGAGAGCCGGTGGGCCGTCACGAGGTAGTTACCGGTCTCGCCCGGCCCGACGCCGCCCTCCTCGCCGTACGGGCTGGCCGCCACCCCGCGGTCCTGGACACGGGTGCCGGGCCCGTCGTCCGTCGTGCCCTCGTACGGGACCACGCGCAGGTCCGTCACACCGATCGACGGGATGGTGAGCTCAGCGGTCTCCGTGCGCGGATCGGTCCGGTCGGACGGGAGGCCGGCGGCCCCCGCCGCGTCGGCCGTCGCTGCCGCCGGAGCGGCCGGGGGAGG
>Ga0196960_10000199_pt1 | contig 24160 bp, 20 predicted proteins | sample S3v_5metaG_FD_183187 | JGI IMG/M metagenome (GOLD analysis project Ga0196960, IMG submission 183187) | Soil microbial communities from Anza Borrego desert, Southern California, United States - S3+v_5 | ecosystem: Environmental > Terrestrial > Soil > Desert | place: USA: California | collected...
TGGGAGGCCTGCCTCACCGTCGCCCGCGCCATCCTCGTGCGTGACGGGAACGACCGTGACCTGGTGCCCCGTTACCGTGAGGTCCTGCTGGACAAGGGGCTGCCCCGCACCCGGGGCGCGCGCAAGAAGGTGCTGGTCGTCGGCGCGGGGCCGGCCGGGCTGACCGCGGCACGGCTGCTCCACGAGGCGGGCCACAAGGTCACCGTGATCGAGGCCAACGGCAACCGTGTCGGCGGCCGCATCAAGACCTTCCGGGCCGGCGGGCACGAGAAGTCGGACCCGCCCTTCGCCGACCCGAAGCAGTACGCCGAGGCCGGTGCGATGCGGATCCCGGACAGCCATCCGCTGGTCACCGGTCTGATGGCGCACCTCGGGCTGAAGACCCGCCGCTTCCACCTGGTCGACGTGGACGGGGAGGGGCGGCCCGCCAACCGCACCTGGATCCACGTCAACGGCGTCCGGATGCGCCGTGCCGACTACGCGGCGAAGCCGCAGGCGGTCAACCGGTCCTTCGGCGTGCCCGCGGCCCACGAGAACACCCCCGCCTCCCAGATCGTGCGGAACGCCTTCGCCCCCGTGCGCGAGGAGATCGAGGGCAAGGAGGGGACGGCCCTGGTCGAGGGCTGGGCCCGGATCCTCCAGCGGTACGGGCACTGGTCGATGTACCGGTACCTGACCGAGGCGGCCAAGCTCGACGAGCGCACCATCGATCTCATCGGCACCGTCGAGAACATGACCTCGCGCCTACATCTCGCCTTCCTGCACAGCTTCATCGGGGCTTCGCTGATCAGCCCCGCCACCTCCTTCTTCGAGCTGCCCGACGGCACCGCGACCCTGGCCGACGCGATGTACGCGCAGGTGAAGGGCCTGGTGCGCCTGGACCGCCGGGCCACCCGGATCAGCCACAGCAAGGACGGGGTGCGCGTCGAGACGGTCTCGGAGGGCCGGAACGGCCCCGTCGTCCGGGAGGCCTTCACCGGCGACCGGGCGATCATCACGGTGCCCTTCTCCGGGCTGCGGCACATCCCGGTGACGCCCGCGCTGTCGTACGGCAAGCGGCGGGCGGTCACCGAGGTCCACTACGACGCGGCGACCAAGGTGCTGCTCGAATTCAGCCTGCGCTGGTGGGAGTTCGACGAGGCGGACTGGAAGCGTGAGCTGGAGGCCGTGCGCCCCGGCCTGTACGACGCCTACCGGCTGGGCAGGGCCCCGGCCGACGGTTCGCTGCTGGGCGCGCACCCCTCCGTGCCGCGCGGCCACATCCCGCCCAACCAGCGGGTGCACTACGCCGCCTGCCGGGCCACCGCCCGCAACCAGCCGGAGGCGGCCCACGTCATCGGCGGCGGCTCGGTGACGGACAACGCCAACCGGTTCATGTACCAGCCCTCGCACCCGGTCGAGGGCAGCAGGGGCGGGGTCCTGCTCGCCTCGTACAGCTGGGCGGACGACGCCCTGAAGTGGGACTCGCTGGACGACGACGAGCGCTACCCGCGCACCCTGGGCGGGGTGCAGGACGTGTACGGGCAGCGCATCGAGGTGTTCTACACGGGCGTGGGCCGCACCCAGTCCTGGATGCGCGACCCGTACGCGTACGGCGAGGCGTCGGTGCTGCTGCCGGGCCAGCACACCGAGCTGTTCCCCGACATCCGCACCCCGGAGGGGCCGCTGCACTTCGCCGGCTGCCACACGTCCATCAAGCCGGCCTGGATCGAGGGCGCCCTGGAGTCCGCCGTCCGGACCGCGCTGGAGGTCCACGGCGCCTGACGGGCGGCAGGCCGCCGGGCCGTCCGGTCCGGCGGCCTCACCCGTCCCTCCCCGTCCTCACCCGTCCTTGCGCAGGGTGTGCGGCCCGTGCGCGGGAGCCGGGACCGGGGCCGGTGCGGGCGGCGGCGTCAGCTCGCGGGCCAGCAGGGTCGCCCCGGCGACGGCGCCCGGCATCAGGAACACGGCGACGAAGGGCACGAGGAAGGCCAGCGTGAGCGGGACCCCGAAGCCCAGGACCATCATGCGGCGGCCGCGCAGCAGCGCGAGCCGGTCCTTCAGGACCATGCCGCGGCGCTGGAGGGCGACGGAGGTGAGTTCCTCGGAGAGGAAGTAGCCGGAGACGCAGAAGCCGAGGACGGGGATCACGGTCTGCCCGATGACGGGGACGAACCCGAGGGCGAACAGCACCACCCCGTACAGCGCGACGCGCAGCAGGATGCGGACGGAGTCGCGCGCGGAGATCCACAGCTCGCGCCAGAGCGGCAGGCCCGATTCGGGGACCTCGCCGCCCTCGCTGCGGTCGACCTCCTCGGAGAGCGACTCGTAGAACGGCTGGCCCACCAGCAGGGTCACCGCGGTGAAGGTGATGACCACGAGGAACAGCCCGAACGCGAAGACCAGGGCGACCAGGGTGTTGCGCAGGAGCCCCAGCCAGGGCGAGGACCAGTCGTCGGCGAACGGGGTGGCCCAGGCGACGAAGTCGTCGGCGCCGTAGCCCAGTCCGACCAGGGCGCCCGCGTAGACGACGAGGGTGACGAGCGCGGGCAGCAGGCCGAAGCCGAACCACCGGCCGTGCCCGAAGGCCCAGCGCTGGCCCTTGATCAAGTAACCGAAACCCGCCCCGAGATCGCTCATGGCGCCAGCGTACCCAGACCGGACGGCGTCCGAGGGGGCGGCGTCGCCCCCTCCTCCACCGGCCGGTCTTACGCGAACCATTGACACGTCCCCCGGCCCGTCATTACGGTCACGCCAGCATTTCGAACGAGCGACGAAATACCGAACACGTGGAGAGGCAACACTCGTGCGCATCACCGGAATCAGCACGCATGTCGTCGGCACGCCGTGGCGCAACCTCACCTACGTCCAGGTCCACACCGATGAGGGCCTGACCGGCGTGGGCGAGACGCGGATGCTGGGCCGCACGGACGCCCTGCTCGGCTACCTGCGGGAGGCGTCGGTCAACCACATCACCGGCTCGGACCCGTTCGCGATCGAGGACCTCGTCGGCCGGATGAAGTACGGCGACTACGGGCGCGCCGGGGAGATCGTGATGTCCGGCATCGCGGTCATCGAGATGGCCTGCTGGGACATCAAGGGCAAGGCGCTCGGCGTCCCCGTCTGGCAGCTGCTGGGCGGGAAGGTCACCGACCGGGTGAAGGCCTACGCCAACGGTTGGTACACCACTGAGCGCACTCCGGAGGCGTACCACAAGGCGGCGCAGGGAGTCGTCGAGCGCGGTTACCGGGCCCTGAAGATCGACCCCTTCGGCACGGGGCACTTCGAGCTGGGCCAGGAGGAGACGCGTTACGCCGTGTCCCTCATCGAGGCCGTGCGGGACGCCATCGGGCCCGACACCGAGCTGATGCTGGAGATGCACGGCCGGTTCAGCCCGTCGACGGCGGTGCGGATCGCCCGTGAGATGGCGCCGTTCAAGCCCGCGTGGCTGGAGGAGCCGGTGCCGCCGGAGAACCTCAAGGCGCTGAGCAAGGTCGCGGACAAGGTCGACCTCCCGATCGCGACCGGGGAACGCATCCACGACCGCATCGAGTTCCGCGAGCTCTTCGAGTCCCAGGCCGTCGACATCATCCAGCCGGACGTCGGCCACATCGGCGGCATCCTGGAGACCCGCAAGCTCGCGGCGACCGCGGAGACCCACTACACGCTGATCGCCCCGCACAACGTGGGCGGTTCGGTGCTGACGGCGGCCAGCCTCCAGGTCGCGGGCTGCACCCCCAACTTCAAGATCCTGGAACACTTCAACGACTTCGCGGACGCGGACATCAAGAAGGTCGTCAAGGGCGCTCCGACGGTCGACCCGGCCACCGGCTGCTTCGAGCTCTCCGACGCCCCCGGCCTCGGCGTGGAGCTGGACGTGGACGCGGCGGCGGAATTCCCGCAGCAGCAGGCACGGTTCGACCTGTGGGCGGACGGCTGGGAGAAGAGGCAGCCCAAGTGACTTCCGTCTCCCGCTCGCTGACCGTCGACCGGCCGGGCAGTCACCGGCTGGACGAGGGTCCGCTCCCGGAGCCGGGGCCCGGCGAGGTCAGGGTGCGGGTGGCCGCTGCCGGGATCTGCATGAGCGACCGCGAGGTGTACGACGGCCACCGGGACCCCGCCTACGTGCGCTACCCCGTGGTACCGGGTCACGAGTGGTCGGGGACCGTCGACGCGGTGGGCGAGGGCGTGGACCCCGCGCTGACCGGACGGCGCACGGTCGCCGAGGGCTTCCGGGCGTGCGGGCGCTGCGAGCGGTGCCGGTACGGGGAGACCTCCCTGTGCACGGCGGGTTACGACGAGACGGGCTTCACCCGGCCCGGAGCGTTTGCCGACCACCTGGTGGTCCCGGCGCGGCTGCTGCACCCGCTGGCCGACGACGCGGACCTGCGGGCCGCGGCCCTGCTGGAGCCGGCCGCGGTGATCGCGGCGGCGGTACGGGCGGGGGCGCCCGAGCCGGGTGAGCGGATCGCCGTGCTGGGGGCGGGCACGCTCGGCCTGCTCGCGGTGCAGCTGCTGGCGGCGGTGTCGCCCGCGGAGCTCACCGTGATCGACCCGAGGCATGAACGCGCCACCCTGGCCCTGGGCTTCGGGGCGGACGAGGCCCGTGCGCCCAAGGAGGCCGAGGAGGTGCGGGGCCGCTACGACCTGGTCGTGGAGACCGCCGGAGCGCCGTCCACCGCGGCCGACGCGTGCCTGCTGGCGCGTCGCGGCGGGCGGGTGGTCCTGACCGGGATGTTCACCCCCGGCGCGACGGGCATCGACCCGGTGCACCTGTCGCTGAGCCAGCTCACCGTGCGCAGCGTCTTTGGCGCGCCCTCGGCCGCCTGGTCCTACGCGGTGCGGGCGTTCACGGCCGGGCTGCTCGATCCGGCTCCGCTGATCACCCACGAGTTCCCGCTGGAAGGGTTCGCCGAAGCCGTGGCACTGGTGGGCTCCGGGGATCCGGAGACCGGAAAGGTGCTGCTGCGGCCATGACGGCCCCGCCCTGATCCGTGCGCCGGCACGGCGGCGTCCTGACCGCCCCGTGCCGGCGTGCTCACCGGCGTACCCCCAAAGACCCGAATGTCGTCCGAAATACCGAACATGAAGGACCACTCGTGAACGCCACCCCTGTCTCTTCCGCCGGTGCCCGCCGCCCCGGCGACGCCGTACTCACCGCGCTCGGCCTCGGCCCCGCGCCCCTGTCCCCGGCGGACGCCTCGCCGCACTCCTTTCCCGACGGCGGGAGCTGGCGCACCGAGGTGCCGTCCGTGGAAGGACCGGAGGCCCTCGGTGTCGTGCTCAAGGAGTCCGCGAGGCTCGACGTCCCGGTGCACCGCATCAGCCAGGGCAGCGGGATCTGGATGCTGACCGACGCGGAGATCACCGAGATGGTGGAGGGCTGCGCCGAACGGGACATCGAACTCTGCCTGTTCACAGGGCCGCGCGGCACCTGGGACACCGGCGCCTCGGTCCGCACGGACTCCGGCGGCGCGGGGCTGCGCTCCCGCGGCCACGACGCCCTGGCCGGCTGCGTCGAGGACGCCCTGCGCGCCACCGGGCTGGGCGTGAAGTGCCTGCTGGTGGCGGACGAGGGCGTGCTGTGGACCCTGCACAGGCTGCGTGAGCGGGGCGTCCTGCCCGCGGACACCACCTTCAAGGTGTCGGCGCTCATCGGCCCGGTGAACCCGGCCTCCTACGCCGTGTTCGAGCAGCTCGGCGCCGACTCGATCAATGTCCCGTCCGACCTGACGCTCGCCCAGTTCACCGAGATCCGCCGGGTCTCGCGGGCCCCGATGGACCTCTACATCGAGGCGCCGGACGATCTCGGCGGTTATGTGCGGATGTACGAGGCCGCCGAGCTGATCCGGCGCGGCGCGCCGCTCTACCTGAAGTTCGGCCTGTCCAAGTCCCCCGGGATCTATCCGTACGGCCAGCACCTGCGGGAGCTGGCGCTGGCCACGGCGAAGGAGCGGGTGCGGCGCGGACGGCTCGCGCTGGACCTGCTCGCGCGGCACGGGGCGGACGGAGGCATGTCCCCGCTCGGCAGCCGGCTGCCGGGCCCGCTCAACCGGTTCGGGATCTCCTCATAACGTTCCGGAAACTTCGCTCCACAAAAGAAGACACAGCCGCGCACAATCCCACACACCTGTTCTCGGCCGCCCGCCCGCAGCTTTCGGGGTGTGCCGGCGCCACCGGAACGAGTCCGCCCCACATCAAGGATGATGACTATGCGCAACCGCAGAGCCGCACTCGCCGCCATGGCCTCCGCCGCCTCACTCGCCCTCACCCTGTCCGCCTGCGGTCAGAGCGGTGAGGGCGGCAGCGAGGAGGACAAGGGGGGCGCCGACGGCGCCACCATCGGCATCGCGATGCCGACGAAGTCCTCCGAGCGCTGGATCTCCGACGGCGCGAACGTCGTGAAGGAACTGAAGGCCAAGGGCTACGAGACCAAGCTCGCCTACGGCGAGGACGACCCGGACCAGCAGGTCTCGCAGATCGAGAACATGATCACGCAGGGTGTGGACGCCCTGATCGTCGCCGCGATCGACAACAAGTCCCTCAACAACGTGCTGCAGCAGGCCAAGGACGCCGACATCCCGGTGATCTCCTACGACCGGCTGATCCTCGGCACGGAGAACGTCGACTACTACGCCTCGTTCGACAACGAGAAGGTCGGCGAACTGCAGGGCACGTACATCGTGGACAAGCTCGGCCTGGGGGGCGGCAAGAAGGGCCCCTTCAGCATCGAGCTGTTCGCCGGTTCCAACGACGACAACAACACCAAGTACTTCTTCCAGGGCGCGATGAACGTCCTCAAGCCGTACGTGGACAAGGGCGAGCTGGTCGTCAGGTCCAAGCAGACCGCCCTCAACCAGGTCACCACCCTGCGCTGGGACGGCGGCACCGCGCAGAAGCGCATGGACGACCTGCTGACGTCCACCTACCGCAGCACCCGGGTCGACGCCGTGCTCTCGCCGTACGACGGCATCTCCATCGGCATCCTCTCCGCCCTGAAGTCGGACGGCTACGGCACCGCGGCCAAGCCGATGCCGGTCGTCACGGGCCAGGACGCGGAGCTCGCGTCCGTGAAGTCGATCATCGCGGGCGAGCAGACCCAGACCGTCTACAAGGACCTGCGCAAGCTCGCCAAGGTGGCCTCGAACATGGTCGACGCGGCCCTGAACGACAAGAAGCCCGAGACCAACGACACCAAGTCGTACGACAACGGTGTCAAGGTCGTCCCCGCCTACCTGCTGCAGCCGGTCAGCGTCGACAAGGCCAACTACGAGGAAGCCCTCGTCGCCGACGGCTACTACACCGAGAACGACCTCAAGTAACCGGGCCCCCTCAAGGATTGGAAGGCAAGACCATGGCGGGACCCGTCCTGGAAATGCGCTCGATCGTCAAGACCTTTCCCGGTGTCAAAGCGCTGTCGGACGTCACACTGGCCGTCCGCCGGGGCGAGGTCCACGCCATCTGCGGAGAGAACGGCGCCGGCAAGTCGACCCTGATGAAGGTGCTCTCAGGCGTCCATCCGCACGGCAGCTACGAAGGGGACATCCTCTTCGAGGGCGAGACCTGCCGGTTCAAGGACATCCGGGCGAGCGAACAGCACGGCATCGTGATCATCCACCAGGAGCTGGCGCTGGTGCCGTACCTCTCCATCGCGGAGAACATCTTCCTCGGCAACGAGCACGCCAAGCGCGGACTGATCAACTGGAACGACACCCTCAGGCACGCCGGCGAACTGCTGCGCCGGGTCGGCCTCGACGAGCACCCGGAGACCCGCGTCGCCGACATCGGTGTGGGCAAGCAGCAGCTGGTGGAGATCGCCAAGGCGCTGTCGAAGAAGGTGAAGCTGCTCATCCTCGACGAGCCGACGGCGGCGCTCAACGACGAGGACAGCGGCAAACTCCTCGACCTGATCCTCTCGTTGAAGGAACAGGGCATGACCTCGATCATCATCTCGCACAAGCTGAACGAGATCCGCCGGGTCGCCGACTCGGTCACGATCATCCGCGACGGGCGCTCCATCGAGACGCTCGACGTGAAGGCGGCGGGGACGACCGAGGACCGGATCATCAGCGGAATGGTCGGCCGCGACCTGGAGAACCGCTTCCCGGAGCGGACCCCGCACCACCCGGAGGAGGGGACCGCGCCCGCCCTGGAGATCCGCAACTGGACCGTGCACCACCCCATCGACCAGCAGCGCAAGGTCGTCGACGACGTCTCGGTCGAGGTGCGGCGGGGTGAGATCGTCGGTATCGCCGGGCTCATGGGCGCCGGCCGCACCGAGCTGGCGATGAGCGTCTTCGGCCGCTCCTACGGCCGCTACGCGGGCGGCACCGTCCTCAGGGACGGCACCGAGATCCGTACGAAGACCGTCCCCGAGGCGATCAGGCACGGCATCGCGTACGCCACCGAGGACCGCAAGTACTACGGCCTCAACCTCATCGACACCATCAACCGGAACATCTCGCTGACCGCGCTGGGCAAGGTCGCCAAGCGGGGCGTGGTCGACGAGCACGGGGAACGGCAGGTCGCCGAGGACTTCCGCACGTCCATGAACATCAAGGCGCCGACCGTCTTCGAGCCGGTGGGCAAGCTGTCCGGCGGCAACCAGCAGAAGGTCGTCCTCAGCAAGTGGATCTTCGCGGGTCCCGAGGTGCTGATCCTGGACGAGCCCACGCGCGGCATCGACGTGGGCGCCAAGTACGAGATCTACACGGTCATCGACCAGCTGGCCGCCCAGGGCAAGGCGGTCGTCTTCATTTCCTCCGAACTGCCGGAGCTGCTCGGCATGTGCGACCGCATCTACACGATGGCCGCGGGACGGCTGACGGGTGAGTTCTCGCGGGCCGAGGCCTCGCAGGAAGCACTGATGCGTCAGATGACGAAGGACAAAGAGGTAACCCCATGAGCACGGACGTGACCGCCCCGACCCCGGCCCCCGCGCCGCCCGGCAAGAGCGGACCGGCCTCCGGCGACAGCCTGCTGCAGCTGATGCTCGGCGGCATGCGCCGCAACATGCGCCAGTACGGCATGCTGATGGCCCTGGGCCTGATCGTGGTGCTGTTCGCGGTGTGGTCGGACGGCGACCTGCTGCTGCCGCGCAACGTCTCCAACCTGGTGCTGCAGAACAGCTACATCCTGATCCTCGCGATCGGCATGATGCTCGTCATCATCGCGGGCCACATCGACCTCTCGGTCGGCTCACTGACCGCGTTCATCGGCGCGATGGCCGCCGTGCTGATGGTCGAGCACAGTCTCCCCTGGCCGCTCGCGGTGGTGCTGTGCCTGGCCATCGGCGCCGTGGCGGGCGCGATGCAGGGCTTCTTCATCGCCTATCTCGGCATACCGTCGTTCATCGTGACCCTCGCGGGCATGCTGCTCTTCCGCGGTCTGACGGAGATCTTCCTGAAGGGCCAGACCCTGGGCCCCTTCCCGAAGGACCTGCAGAAAATCGCCAACGGCTTCCTGCCCGAGGTCGGCCCCGACACGAACTACCACAACCTCACCCTGCTGCTGGGCTTCGCACTGATCGCCTTCGTGGTGCTCCAGGAGGTCCGGGACCGCAAGCGGCAGCAGGAGTTCGCCCTGGACGTGCCGCCGGCCAAACTGTTCGTGCTGAAGCTGGTCGCTCTGGTCTCGGCCGTCCTCGTCGTCACCCTGCTGCTCGCCAGCTACAAGGGCGCCCCCGTCGTGCTGCTCATCCTCGGTGTGCTGGTCGTCGGATTCGGCTACGTGATGCGCAACGCGATCATCGGCCGCCACATCTACGCCATCGGCGGCAACCTGCCCGCGGCCAAGCTGTCGGGTGTGAAGGACAAGAAGGTCACCTTCCTGGTCTTCCTGAACATGGGCATGCTCGCGGCCCTCGCGGGCCTGGTCTTCGCCGCCCGCTTCAACGCGGCCTCCCCCAAGGCGGGCCTCAACTTCGAACTGGAGGCCATCGCCGCCTCGTTCATCGGCGGCGCGTCGATGAGCGGCGGCGTCGGCACGGTCCTCGGCGCGATCATCGGCGGTCTGGTCCTGGGCGTGCTGAACAACGGTATGAACCTCGTCGGGATCGGCACCGACTACCAGCAGGTCATCAAGGGACTCGTCCTGCTGGCCGCGGTCGGCTTCGACGTCTGGAACAAGCGCAAGGTCGGTTCGTAACACCCCCTTCTGACGACAGGAGTTGTTTCATGACCTTCATGACCGGAACCAGCAGACGCACCGTCCTGGCGGCCACGGCCGCCGCCGGGATGGCCGTGGCGGCGGGCGCCCCGGCCGCACATGCCGCGGCCACCGGGCGCACCCCGTCCAAGGAGCTCTTCGGCACGCTCGCCGACGGGACGGAGGTGCACCGCTGGACCCTCGCCAACGGCGGGACCCGGCTGAAGGTCCTCTCCTGGGGCGGTGTCGTCCAGTCCCTGGAGACCCCCGACCGCAGGGGCCGGACGGCGAACATCTCGCTCGGCTTCGGCGGCCTGCCGGACTACGTGGCGAAGTCCCCGTACTTCGGCGGGCTGATCGGCCGGTACGGCAACCGCATCGCCGAGGGGCGCTTCACCCTCGACGGTGCCACGTACCACCTGCCCGTCAACGACGGCCCGAACAGCCTGCACGGCGGTGACCAGGGCTTCGACAAGCGGGTCTGGGACGTCGAGCCGTTCACCTCACGCGGCGGCGTCGGGCTGGTCCTGACCCGGACCAGCCCGGACGGCGAGGCCGGCTACCCGGGCGCGCTCGCCGTCCGTGTCGTCTACACCCTCACCTCCCGGGGCGAGTGGCGCATCGACTACACGGCGACCACGGACCGTGCCACCGTCCTCAACCTCACCAGCCACACCTATTTCAACCTGGCGGGCGAGGGCAGCGGCAGCGTCGACGGACATCTGCTGGAGCTGGCGGCCGCCCGCTACACACCGGTCGGCCCGACGCTCATCCCGACGGGCGAGCTCGCCCCGGTGGCGCGTACGCCGTTCGACTTCCGGCGTTCCCGGGCCATCGGGGAGGCCGTCCGCACCCCGCACGAGCAGATCGGGTACGGGCAGGGGATCGACCACAACTACGTGCTGGACAAGGGGGTCACGGCCCGCCCCGGGTACGCGCTGACCGTGACGGACCCCGGCTCCGGCCGGGTGATGAAGATGTACACCACGGAGCCCGGCATGCAGGTCTACACGGGGAACTTCCTCGACGGCACGCTGACCGGCACCTCGGGGCGGGTCTACCGCCAGGGGGACGCGTTCTGCCTGGAGTCCCAGCACTTCCCGGACTCCCCCAACCAGCCGTCGTTCCCCTCGACGGTGCTGCGGCCGGGCGAGACCTTCCGCTCGACGACGGTGCACGCCTTCTCGGCACGCTGAATCCTTCCCGCCCGGCCGGACGGCGCCCTCCCCCTGACCGGGGCAGGGCGCCGTCCGTCGTCAGCGGACCAGCCGGATCATGTTCCAGGACAGCGGTTCCAGGGCCGCCTTCAGTGTGCCGCCGGCCAGTTCGGTGCCCTCGGCGGCGTGCGGGAGCACCCGCTCCGGTTCGGCGAGGGTGTTGCGGGCCTCCGGGTCGGCGTCCGCGAGGACCTGGTGCTCGGCGACCCTGGTCAGGTCCAGCCCCGCCAGGGCCACTTCGAGCGGCAGCACGGCGTCCTGGCTGCGGTTGACGGCGAAGACCGTGACGGCGCCCGTCTCCGGGTCCCGTACGGCGGTGGCGTGCAGCAGGTCCGCCTCGCCGTGCTTGGCCGTCACGTAGGCGGGCGAGTCCACCCGTACGTCCAGGACCTGGCCCCGCCCGTACCGGGCGGCCTGGGCGAAGGGGAAGAAGGTGGTCTGCCGCCAGGCCGGCCCGCCGGGCTCGGTCATGATCGGCGCGATCACGTTGACCAGCTGGGCGAGGCAGGCGACGGTGACCCGGTCCGCGTGGCGCAGCAGCGCGATGAGCAGGCTGCCGAAGACGACGGCGTCGGTGACGCTGTAGTTGTCCTCCAGCAGCCTCGGGGCCTCGGGCCAGTCGAGGGGGTTCTCCTGCGTCTCCTGCTGGAAGCGCGCCTGGTACCAGACGTTCCACTCGTCGAAGGAGAGGTTGATCTTCTTCGTGGACTTCAGGCGCGCCCCCACGTGGTCGCAGGTCGCGACGACGCTCTCGATGAAGGACTCCATGTCCACGGCCGAGGCGAGGAAGGAGCCGCGGTCCCCGTCGGTCTCCTCGTAGTAGGCGTGCAGCGAGATGTAGTCGACGAGGTCGTAGGTCTCGGCGAGGACCGTCGCCTCCCAGGCGGCGAAGGTCGGCATGGCGCGGCTGGAGGACCCGCAGGCGACGAGCTGGACGGAGGGGTCGATCTGCCGCATCGCGCGCGCCGTCTCGGCCGCGAGCCGCCCGTACTCCTCGGCGGTCTTGTGGCCGGTCTGCCACGGGCCGTCCATCTCGTTGCCCAGGCACCACAGCGTGATCCCGAAGGGGTCCTTGTCGCCGTGGGCGGCGCGGCGGTCGGAGAGTTCGGTGCCGGACGGGTGGTTGGCGTACTCCTGGAGCCGGATGGCCTCCTGGACGCCCCGGGTGCCGAGGTTGACCGCGAGCATCGGCTCGGCCTGCGGGCCGATCTTCCTGAGGAAACCGATGTACTCGGAGAGACCGAAACGATTCGTCTCGGTGGAGCGCCAGGCGAGGTCGAGACGGCGGGGGCGCTCGTCGGCGGGCCCGACGCTGTCCTCCCAGCGGTAGCCGGAGACGAAGTTGCCACCGGGGTAGCGGATGGCGGTGACACCGAGTTCACGGACGAGATCCAGGACGTCGGTGCGCAGTCCGGCCTCGTCCGCCGAGGGGTGGCCGGGCTCGAATATGCCGTCGTAGACGCAGCGGCCGAGGTGCTCGACGAAGGAACCGAAGAGCCGGGGGTCGACGTCGCCGACGGTGAAGGCCGGGTCGAGGGTGAAGCGCGCGGTGCGGGTCATGGCTTCCTTACTCGTTCGATATTTCGAATGCTGCTCGTAACCTCGAACGGGACCGTAGGGTTCAACCTCCGCGGCCGTCAATGCCCCTGCGCGCTTTTACGGTCACAGCCGTCCGCACACGCCGGAGGGCCGCATCCCTGCGACGGGATGCGGCCCTCGGACGTACGCGGTCAGGGCGCGGTCAGGCGACCGACAGCTCGACCTTGATGTTGCCCCGGGTGGCGTTCGAGTACGGGCACACCTGGTGCGCCTTCTCGATGAGCGCCTGGGCGGTGGCCGTGTCGACGTTCGGGATGGAGGCGCTGATCGCGACCTCCAGGCCGAAGCCGCCCGCCTCGGTCTTGCCGATGGAGACCGAGGCGGTCACCGTCGAACCGGAGATGTCGGCCTTCTCCTGACGGGCGACCACGCCGAGCGCGCCCTGGAAGCACGCGCTGTAGCCGGCCGCGAAGAGCTGCTCGGGGTTGGTCCCCGCGCCGCTGCCGCCCATCTCCTTCGGCGGGTTGACGACGACGTCGAGCTTGCCGTCGTCGGTGGAGACACGGCCGTCACGGCCGTTCTCGGCGGTGGCGACGGCGGTGTAGGCCACGTCGATGTTCTGGATGCTCATACGGGTACTCCTCCTGCTGGTGCGCCGCGACTCGCGCCCGTGATCGCGACGGCCTGAACGGAGCCTAGCGGGTGACGCCGCGTGAGCGGGACCGCAGCCGGGCGCACAGGGGATAGACATGGACCATGCAGACATTCCTGCCGTACGCCGATTTCCGCCGGAGCGCCCTCGTGCTGGACCAGCGGAGGCTGGGCAAGCAGCGGGTCGAGGCGATCCAGGTCCTGCGCGGACTCACCGTCCCCGGCTACGGCTGGCGCCACCACCCCGCGGTCCGCATGTGGACCGGCTACGAGGAGGCACTCGTGCGCTACGGCCTGGACATGTGCGCCGCGTGGACCGCCGAGGGGCGGGCGGACACGTGTGCGGCGACCCTGCGCAAGGACCTCACCGCGTCGCTCCGGCGCACGGCCGTCCGGACGGACGCGGAACTCGCGGCGGCGGGCGAACTGCCCCCGTGGCTGGGTGACGAGGCCTTCCACGAGAGCCACCGCTCCGCGCTCGTGCGCAAGGACCCGGCGTACTACCGCCCCCTGTTCCCGGACGTGCCGCCCGATCTGCCGTACGTGTGGCCCGCCTCGGACCGCGGAGGGCGGTGAGGGGCGGCCGCACGGACGGCTCGAACGGGCGGCGTGAGGGCACGGGCCGCTCAGGCGTCCAGCGAGACGACCATCTTGCCGGTGTTCTCGCCCCGCAGCAGGCCGACGAAGGCGTCGTAGCCGTGCTCGATGCCCTTGACCTCGGTCTCGCGGTACTTGAGCTCACCGGAGGCGAGCCAGCCGGCCACGTCCTGGACGAACTGCGGCTGGAGCGCGGCGTGGTCGCCGACCAGGATGCCCTGGAGGCGGAGCCGTTTGCCGATCACGAGCGCGAGGTTGCGCGGGGCCGGGGTGGGCTCCGTCGCGTTGTACTGGGAGATCATTCCGCAGATCGTGGCGCGGCCGTGGAGGTTGAACGAGGAGATCGCGGCCTCCAGGTGCTCACCGCCGACGTTGTCGAAGTAGACGTCGATGCCGTCCGGGGCGGCCTCCCGGAGCTGGTCCCTGACGGGGCCGTTCTTGTAGTTGAAGGCCGCGTCGAAGCCGTACTCCTCGACGAGGAGCGCGACCTTCTCGTCGGAGCCGGCCGAGCCGATGACGCGGGAGGCCCCCTTGATCTTCGCCATCTGGCCGACCTGGCTGCCGACCGCCCCGGCCGCGCCGGAGACGAAGACGGCGTCGCCCTCCTTGAAGGAGGCGACCTCGAAGAGGCCGGCGTAGGCCGTGAGACCGGGCATGCCGAGCACGCCGAGGTAGGCGGAGAGCGGGGCGATCGAGCCGTCGACCTTGACCGCGTGCTTGGCGGGGACATCGGCGTACTCGCGCCAGCCGAGGCCGTGCAGGACGTGGTCGCCGACGGCGAAGCCCTCGGCGTTCGACGCGATGACCTCGCCGACCGCGCCGCCGTCCATGGGGTGGTCGAGCTTGAAGGGCGGGGTGTACGACTTCACGTCGTTCATCCGGCCGCGCATGTAGGGGTCGACCGAGAAGTGGAGGTTGCGGACGAGGACGCGGCCCTCACCGGGGGCGGTCACCGGCGCCTCGCGCAGCGCGAAATCCGATGCCTCGGGCCAGCCGTGCGGCCGGGCGACGAGGTGCCATTCACGGCTGGACGTGGGGAGTGCGGACATGGGCTCGGGGTCTCCTCGATGTCGTACGGGGGAAGCCGGAAAAGCTTCAGTGCATGAAACAACCATGCGACCAGATATTTCACCTTGTCAAGTAATTCGGTACTCTGGGCGTCATGGCCACCCAGTCGCACGCGGATCCGCTCACCCTCGACGTCATCCAGCTCATCGGCGGAGTCGTGGCGCGCTACCACGAGGAGTACGACCGGGCCGCCGCCGCACACGCGCTGACCGGTGCGCAGGCACGGGTGCTCGGGCTGCTCTCGCTGGAGCCGATGCCCATGCGCAAGGTTGCCCGGAAACTGAAGTGCGAACCGTCCAACATCACCGGCATAGTCGACCGGCTGGAGCTCCGGGGCCTGGTGGAGCGCCGCCCCGACCCGGCCGACCGGAGGGTCAAGCTCGCCGCCCCGACCGAGGAGGGCATCCGTACGGCCCGGCAGCTGCGGGACGCGCTGGACTTCGCCCGGGAGCCGCTGGCCGAGCTGTCGGAGGCGGAGCGGACCGTGCTGCGCGACCTGCTGCGCCGGATGCTCGGCGAGGACGAGGTCCGGCGGACCGCCTAGGCGGTCACTAGCAGAACCATTCCCACCAGCCGCAGGTCTCGGAGGGCGACGGGGCAGGGGTGGGCGTGGGGTCGTCGGTGGGTTCCGGCGTGGTCGGCGCCACGGTCGGCTCTCCGGACTCCGAGGGCTCCGCCGGCACCCCGGTCCCGTCCTCGCCGACGGGCGGCGCGGAGGAGGACGGCACGGCCTCGGCGGGGGCGGAGGCGGACGGGGGCACCTCGGGCGCCGTGGTGCGGGCGGGGCCGGCCGTGGCCGTCGCGGAGCGGGAACCGGTGACCGGTACGACGGTGGGCACGTCCACCGGGCCGGGGGCGTCCGGCTCCGCGTCCGGCGGGGCGGACGGTCCGGGCCCGGTCGGGGCGGCGGTGGGCGTGGCCTCGGTCACGTACGTCGAGGCGCCGTCGTCACCGCCCGGCTCGGTGGCCAGCTCGGCCAGGCTCAGCGCCCCCAGGGCCAGTACCACGCCCGCCACCGTCAGCAGCAGCGCGCGGCTGCGCCTGCGGTGCACCGGGCGGCGCCGCGCGGCGCCCGGGGTACGGCGGCGGTGACCGGCGGACCGGGAGGACACCAGGGTCTCGCCGGCGGGCTCCGCCTCGCGGCCGGAGACATCCGCGACGGCATAAGGGACCAATGCGTCGGCGGGGGTCCCGCAACCCGCGCAGGCCAACGCTCCGTTGAGGTGCCGTCGGCACGGGTGGCAGTAATCCATGGCGCCCGCAGACTAGACGCGCGGGGAACGGCGCCGGAAGCCGCACAGGTGAGGATTATGTGTGGAACCGAGGACTCCGGGTGGGCCGCCCGGTGCCTGCGCCACCCGGTCAGGGCGAGCCACCTGGAGTCCGCGCCACCCGGTCAGGGCGGGCCGCCCGGCGCCTGCGCCACCCGGCGGGAGGGACCGCCCGGAGTCCGCGGCACCCGGCAGGATGGGACGCATGACCGCTCCCGCCCCGTTCGGGCCGCTCCAGTTCCAGCTCGTCCTGCTGCGCCGGATGGCCGACCACCAGCCGGACCTCGTCGAGGACGCCCGTCAGGAACTGAGCGCCTCCCTCGCCGAGATGCGGGAGGCGAACCGCCGCTGGCAGGCGATGCTGCGCACCCCGCGCGGCCGGGGCGCACTGCACCGCTACCGCTCGGTCCTGGGCGAGCCCGAGTCGTCCGTACGCCGCAGGGCCGGCGACCTGGAGTGCGACGCGCTGCTGTGGCCGCTGCCGCTCTGGCCGGACCTGCGGTTCGAGGTGACGGCGGGCCCCGGCGGAGCCGTGTGGAACGAATGGCTGGTCCGCGCCCCGGGCACGGCGGGCCCCGAGCTGCGTACGGCCGCGGATCTGCGCCCGTGGTCCTGCACCGTGGACGAGGTGGCCAGGGCCTTCGCGCCGGCCCGGCCCATGGAGGGCAGTGCGCCGACGCGGTGGGCGCTCGCCTTCACCGACCCGGCCGACGGGCGGCCCCGCGTCGCCGAGTTCACCTGGGGGCTGTTCCAGCGGCTGCTGCCCGTCGCCTGAGACCTGTCGCACCGTCAGTTACGGGTCCCCCCTACGGCTCACCCAGCGCGCGCCGCCCCCGCACCGGCGCGACGATGCCAGGACAGCCGGCTTGCCGCCGGTGCCGCCGCCAGCGCTCCCGGGAGAACCTGCCGTGACCGTCAGTCTCGAACAGCTGCGCCGTTGCCATGTCGCCGTCGATCTCGGTGCCGCGAGGACCCGGGTGTACATCAAGGGAGTGGGGCTCATCGTCGACGAGCCCAGCGTCGCCGCCGTGAACACGCGCACCGGCTCACTCATCGCCGTCGGGTCGCTCGCCGAGCAGATGACCGGCCGTACGCCGGCGTACATCCGGGTGGCCCGGCCGGTCTCCGGCGGAACCGTCGTCGACATCGACATGGCCCAGCGCATGCTGCGCCATCTGCTCGGCGAGAAGCTCCGCCGCCAGCTGCGCCGCAAGCCCCGGCTGCGCGCGGCCGCCTGCGTCCCGCACGACGCCGATCCGCTGGCCCAGCGGGCGGCCGTCGAGACCCTCGTCGGGCTCGGCGCCCGGCGGGTGCAGCTGGTCGACACGCTGATCGCCGCGGCCGTCGGCTGCGGGCTGCCGGTCGAGCAGCCGACCGCCACCATGATCATGGTGTGCGGCGCGGCCACCACCCAGATCGCCGTGCTCTCGCTCGGCTCGATCGTGACGGCCGTACGCATTCCGATCGGCGGCGAGGCCATCGACAACGCGGTCATCCAGCACCTGCGCCAGCACCACGCGCTGATGCTGCCCAGCCAGTCCGTGCGCCCCCTGCAACTGGCGCTCCGGGGCAACGGCCTCACGCTCAACGGCCCGGCGGTGACGGAGATCCACGGCCGGGACGTGGCCACCGGCCTGGCCCGTTCGGTGCAGGTCGACACCGCCGCCGTACGCCTGGCGATCCACACCCCGCTCACCGCGGTGCTCGACGGGCTGGGCAAGGTGCTGCGCGACTGCCCGCCCGACCTGGTGGCCGACATCGCGGAGACCGGGATCATGATGGTCGGCGGCAGCGCCCTGCTGCCGGGGCTCGACCAGATGCTGCGCGACGCGACGGGCGTCCCGGTGCGGATCGGTGAGCGCCCCGACGTGTGCTCGGTGCTGGGGCTCGGCGCGATGCTGGACGGCACGGTCGAGCCGCTGGTCCTCGCCCCGATCGCCCGCTGAGAGCCGAAGGGCTCCCGGTGGCCGGTACGGGGCTCGACCTGCGGGCCACCCTCCAGCACATCGTGGACACCGCCACGGCGCTGGCCGGGGCAAGCCACGGCGCCCTGGCCCTCCTCCACGGGGAGGAGGGCCATGTCACGGACCTGTTCACCACCGGCATGACCGAGGGCGAACGCCGCGCCGCGGGCCCGCTCCTCGACGGGCGCACGGGAGCCCTCGGAGCCCTCGTGCACGACACGCAGGCCGTACGCGTCGACGATCTGGCGGCGGGCCCGCGCCCCCGCGCCGCGCCGCCCGCGTGTCTCCTGGTGCGTTCCTTCCTCGGGGCGCCCGTCCGGGTGCACACCGAGGTGCTCGGCAGCCTCTGTCTCACCGCCCAGGAACCGGGGCACTTCACCGACACCGAGCTGGCGCTGCTGCGGCTGCTCGCCTCCCAGGCGGCCGCCGCGATCGGCGGCGCCCATCTGTACGAGGCGGCGAGGCAGCGTGAGCACTGGATCGAGGGGGCGGCCGCCGTCACCCGGGCGCTGCTGGCCGGCGCGGGCACGACGGACGCCCTGACGACCGTCGCCGAGCGGGCCAGGGTACTGGCCGGTGCGGCGGCCGGGGTGATCCTCCAGCCGACACCGGGCGGCGGGATGGAGATCGTCGCCGCCTCCACCCTCGACGATCCGGCCGGTCTCGTCGGTACCGCCATCGAACCGGGCTCCCCCGTCCTCGTCCAGCTGCTGGGCGGCGAGGAGGTCTTCATCGAGGACTCCGCGACGGACGAGCGGATGACGACCCCGGTCCGGTCCCGCTTCGGCCCCAGCATGATGCTGCCCCTGCAGAGCGGGGGCAGGCTCATCGGCACCCTCGCCCTCCCCCGGCGGCGCGGCGCGGCCCCGTACACGGCGATGGACCGGCTGCTCGCCTCCCAGTTCGCCTCCCAGGCCGCGCTGGCGCTGGTGATGGCCGACGCCCAGCACGACCGGGAGCAGCTGGCGGTCTACGAGGACCGCGACCGCATCGCCCGCGACCTGCACGACCTCGTCGTACAGCGGCTGTTCGCGACGGAGATGATGCTGGAGTCGACCCGCCGCAAGGACCTGGCCGGCGACACCGGGACCGCCGAACTGCTCGCCAGGGCGGTCGACGAGCTGGACTCCACCATCCAGGAGGTCAGGACCGCGATCTTCGCGCTCCAGCAGCCGCCGGCCGAGGCCCCCGCGACCTTCCGGGGCCGGGTCCTGCGCGAGACGGGCGGCGCGGCGGCGGTGCTCGGCTTCCAGCCGTCCGTCCAGTTCACCGGGGCGGTGGACGCCCTGGTGACGGAGCCGGTGGACGGTGAACTGCTCGATGTGCTGCGCGGGGCCCTGGCCGCCGTGCACCGGCGGACCGGGGTGTCGGCCGTCGAGGTGGAGGTGGACGCGGCGGCGCGGCTGCCCGACGGACGTGCGGCGGTGCGGCTCGTGGTCGCGGACGACGGGCGCGCCGAGGACGGCACCCGGTCACCGACGGTCACCTGGCAGGCGCCGCTCTGAGCGCGATGCGGGTGTTGGAGTGGGCGACGCCCGCCTCCTTCTTCAGCCGGCGCAGCAGCGTGTCCAGGGAGCCGGGGTCGGCCGCCGTGGCGCGTACGAGGTAGTCGTGACCGCCCGTCACATGCACCACCTCGGTGATGCCGGGCAGGGTGAGCACCGAGCGTTCGAACTGCTCGTTCGTCGTGTCGAGGCGCAGCGACACGTCGATGAAGACGACGAGGCCCGAACGGGTGTCGGCGGCCGGGTCGATGATCACCGTGAAGCCACGGATGACCCCGTCGCGGCGCATCCGGCGCACACGGTCACCCGCCGCGTTGGCGCTGAGCCCCACGCGCACACCCAGATCGCGGTACGAGATCCGGGCGTCCTCCTGGAGAATGCCGAGGATCTCTCTGTCCAGCCGGTCCATACCGCCGATTGTCGCAGCCCGGGGCGGGAAACGGCGGGTGGGCGGCCCCTCCCCGGAGCCCGGGAGAGGCCCTTCACCCATGGGGCGTCTGCCGTGCGGCGCCCTTACCCGGATGGCTCAGCCCGCCGTGCCCCGCCCGCTGCCGCGCTCTTGACTTGCGGTGTGGACACAACCTCCGAGCAGGCCCCCGCCCAGGACCGGAAACAATCCGCTGCCGCCTACCGGAACCTGATCATGGCCACGATCGGGTTCACGCTCACCTTCTGGGCGTGGAACCTGATCTCCCCGTTGTCGGGCGAGTTCAAGGAGCGCCTCGGCCTGAGCTCCTTCCAGCAGTCCCTGCTGGTCGCGGTTCCCGTCCTGGTCGGCTCGCTCGGGCGGATCCCGGCGGGCGCGCTGACCGACAAGTACGGCGCCAGGCTGATGTTTCCCGCCGTCTCGGCCCTGACGATCGTCCCGGTGCTGCTGCTCGTCCCGGCGAGGGACTCCTACGGGGCGATGCTGGCCGTCGGCTTCCTGCTCGGGCTGGGCGGTACGACGTTCGCGATCGGGATCCCGCTGGTCAACTCGTGGTTCCCGCCCGCGGAACGGGGGCTCGCGCTCGGGGTGTTCGGGATGGGCATGGGCGGCGTCGCGCTGTCCGGTTACTTCACGCCCCGGATCGCCGAGCACAGCGAGAACCTGCCGTTCTGGATCGTCGCCGGTGCGCTCCTGGTCTACTCGCTGCTCGCGGCGGTCCTCATCACCGACCACCCCCAGCGCAAGGTCCCGGCGGACTCCCTGGCCCACCGGCTGGGCTCGGCGGGCCGGCTGCGGGTGACCTGGGAGCTGTCCGCGCTGTACGCGATCGGCTTCGGGGGCATCGTCGCGTTCGGCGTCTACCTGCCGACGTATCTGAAGACGTGGTACGAGATGTCACCGACCGAGGCGGGCACCAAGGCGGCGGGGTTCGCGCTGGTCACGGTGGTCTTCCGGCCGGTCGGAGGCTGGCTCTCGGACCGGATGCACCCCGCCGTGGTCACGGCCGGGGCCCTGCTGCTGGTGGCGCTGATGGCCATCGTCCAGGCCTTCGACCCGCCGCTGGACCCGCTGGGCACGGTCGCGCTGCTGTGCATGGCGGCGGGCCTCGGCACCGCGAGCGGAAGCGTCTTCGCCCTGGTCTCGCAGGTGACACCGCAGGCCAAGGTGGGCAGCGTGACCGGCATCGTCGGCGCGATGGGCGGGCTCGGCGGGTTCGTGCCGCCGCTGGTCATGGGCGCGATCTACAGCGCGAAGGACTCGTACTCGATCGGCTTCATGCTGCTGTCCGACCTGGCGCTGGCGGGCGCCGTGTACGCGTACGGCCGGATGCGGACCATCCGCCGCGAGGGCTGAGCCGGGCCCGTGCCTGCGCCCGCGAGGGCTGCGGCCGGCCCGAACCCTGTGCCGCGCCGGCCGGCACAGGAGCCGGGCGGTCTCCGCCTCCGTCGCGATGGCCGGCCCTTGAGCCGGACAGCCTCCGCAGGCACCCCCTAGGCTGCACCGCGTGACCTCTCTTCTGCCCGCGCTGCGCGGAGCGTCCGGCCGGACGGACTCCCCCGAGGCCGTCCGGTTCGGCGAACACGTCCTGACCTATGCCCAGTTGGCTAATGCCTCCGCCGCCCTCGCCACCCGGATCGCGGGGGCGGGGCGCGTCGCCGTCTGGGCCACGTCCACCCCGGAGACGGTGGTCGCCGTCGTGGCGGCCCTCCGGGCGGGGGTGCCCGCCGTACCGCTCAATCCGAAGACCGGCGAACGGGAACTCGCCCACATCGTCGCCGACAGCGCCCCCTCGGTCGTACTGGCCGGGGCGGGCGACGGTCTGCCGTCCGCGCTCGGCGGCCTGCCCCGGCTCGACGTCGACCCGGCCGCGGCGGGGCCCGCCCCGGCCGCCGGCTTCCCCGAGCCCTCCGAGGAATCCCCCGCCCTGGTCGTCTACACCTCCGGCACGACGGGCCCGCCCAAGGGGGCCGTCCTGCCCCGCCGGGCGATCACCGCGACGCTGGACGCGCTGGAGGACGCCTGGCGGTGGACCGGCGACGACGTCCTCGTCCACGCCCTGCCGCTGTTCCATGTGCACGGGCTGATCCTGGGTGTCCTCGGCCCGCTGCGCCGGGGCGGCTCCGTGCGTCACCTCGGCCGGTTCTCGGCCGAGGGGGTGGCCCGGGAGCTGCTGTCCGGGGGGACGATGCTGTTCGGCGTGCCCACGATGTACCACCGGCTGGCCGGCGCACTGGACGGTCCGGCCGGTCCCGGGGGCCTCAGGGAGGCCCTGGCCGGAGCCCGGCTGCTGGTCTCCGGTTCGGCGGCGCTGCCGGTCCACGACCACGAGCGGATCGCCGCGGCCACCGGCCGCGGGGTCATCGAGCGGTACGGGATGACGGAGACCCTGATGAACACGGGCGTACGGGCCGACGGCGCGCCGCGTGCCGGGACGGTCGGCCCGCCGCTGCCGGGCGTGGAGCTCAGGCTCGTCGAGGAGGACGGCACCGTGCTCCAGGACACCACGTCCATCGGCGAGATCCAGGTGCGCGGCCCGAACCTCTTCACGGGCTATCTGAACCGGCCGGACGCCACGGCCGCCGCCTTCACCGAGGACGGCTTCTTCCGCACGGGCGACATGGCCACGATCGACCCCGACGGCTATGTGCGGATCGTCGGGCGCAAGGCCACCGATCTCATCAAGAGCGGCGGTTACAAGATCGGCGCGGGTGAGATCGAGAACGCCCTGCTGGAGCATCCCGGCGTGCGTGAGGCCGCGGTCACCGGTGAGCCCGACGCGGACCTCGGCGAGCGGATCGTCGCCTGGGTGGTGCCGACCGACCCCGGATCTCCCCCCGGCGAGCCGGAGCTGTCGGACCATGTGGCGGGTCTGCTGGCTCCGCACAAGCGCCCGCGCGTCGTCCGTTACCTGGACGCACTGCCCCGCAACGAACTGGGCAAGATCATGAAGAGGTCGCTCGGTGTCTGACACCCCGCGCGACCGCATGTCGGCGCGGGAGGCGATCGCCTCCGTCACCGGCAGCTTCACGGAACACCGTCCGGCCGGGCGGCCCGCCCCCGGGGACGGGCCGCTCGGCTGGAGCGGTTACGCCGAGTCCAGGGCGCGGGCCACGGCACGGACCGGTGAGGAGGAGTCCGTCCTCCACGGGACCGCCGTCGTCGGCGGCCGGGAGTGCGTCCTGGTCTCGTTCGAGTTCGGCTTCCTGGGCGGCTCGCTGGGGGCGAGCACCGGAGACCGTCTGGAAGCCGCGTACGCGCTGGCCGGTGAGCGGCGGCTGCCGCTCGTGTCCCTCGTCGCCACCGGCGGCAGCCGGATGCAGGAGGGGATGATCGCGCTGATACAGCTCCAGCGGGTGGCCCGCGCGTCCACCCGGCTGAGGGCCGCAGGGATCCCGCAGATCGCGGTTCTGCGGGATCCGGCGACCGGCGGCGGCTGGGCGACCGTGGGGGCGGGCGCCGATGTGGTGCTGGCGCTGCCCGGGGCGCAGATCGGGTTCGCGGGCTCCCGGGTGCGGCCCGCCGGCGCCGATCCGTACGCGTACACCGCCGAGGGGCAGCTGGCCGCGGGCCAGATCGACGCGGTCGTCGCACCGGACGAACTGCCCGGGACGCTGGGCCGCTGGCTGGCCGCGCTGACGGTCACGGGCCCGGCGCAGGCCGCCCCCGTACCGGGTGCCCTGTCGGCGGCGGGACTGCCGGCGACCGGCTGGGACGCGGTGGAGCAGGCCCGGGCTGCGGCGCGGCCACGGGCCGGGGCCTATCTGGACGCGTACTTCGAGCACCGGCTGCCGCT
>Ga0196960_10000200_pt1 | contig 24085 bp, 24 predicted proteins | sample S3v_5metaG_FD_183187 | JGI IMG/M metagenome (GOLD analysis project Ga0196960, IMG submission 183187) | Soil microbial communities from Anza Borrego desert, Southern California, United States - S3+v_5 | ecosystem: Environmental > Terrestrial > Soil > Desert | place: USA: California | collected...
CGAGGTGGACGGCCGTGCCGGCGGCGGTCCCGACCGGGGCGCCGGGCGTCGTGCGCGCGCCGCGGGCGACGCGGGTGCGGGCGAGGTCGAGGACGGTCGCCGCGTACGCGTCGCAGGCGAGCGTGACGCCCCGGCCGTGGCCGGGGACGCGGCCGGCGTACGTGACCCGGCCGGCGCACGGCGCGCCGACGAGCTGGCCGGGCCGGGCGGCGAGGTCGACGCCGCGGTGCTGGCCGCCGGCGTAGGGCGCGCCCGGGGCGAAGTCGAAGCGCTCGACGACCTCGCCGCCGACCGGAGGTGCCCACGCCGAGCGCGCGGACACCGGCGCCGGCACCGCCACCAGGAGACATGCGGCCACGGTGAGGGCGGCGCGGGCGAGGGACCACCCCACGGCCGCCCGCCCCGTCCCGAGGGGGGAGCAGGGGCGGCGGCGGACGGCGCGTGCGGTGGGTGTCCGAGGTGACACGCGGCGCATCCTGCGCGCCGGAACGCCGCTTGTGGGCGGGTGCGCGTGACTTGTCACACGCGCTGCGCAGAGACGTGACACCCTGCCGCAGATGAGCGCGAGTTCCGCCGCCGCACAGCCGCCGCAGCGCGTGTGTCCGCGCTGCTCCACCGTCGCGCGGACGGTCGATCCGCACTGCCCCTACTGCGGCACCTCGTACCGGCGCCGGAGTCCCGTCGGCGCCCTCGTGGCGGCCGTGCTCGCGACCGTCGTGCTCGTGCTCGGCGGGATCGCCGGGCTGCTCGTCTGGTTCGGCAACGAGCTCGACACGCGGATCAACGAGCAGGTCGACGTCGTCCAGCGTGACTTCGACCGCTCCGTCACCCAGCTCGAGGACCGGATCGAGCGCGAGCTCGACGAACGCCTCAGCCAGGGCAGCACCATCCCCGGCGGCTGAGCGGCGCTCAGTTGGACGGAGTCTTCAACGCGCGGTAGAGCACGTTGGCGGGGACGCCCGTGAGGTCGGAGACGACTTGGGCCGCAGGGCGGGCCTTGGCGCCGGCTTCGACGAGGCGGGCGAGGGCGTCGATGGCGGGCGCCTCGGTGGCGGACTCGGCCGGCGCGCCGCCGACGACCAGGACGATCTCGCCCCGCGGCTCCTCGGAGGCGTAGCGCTCGGCGAGCGAGGCGGCGTCGCCGCGGACGACCTCCTCGTGCACCTTCGTCAGCTCGCGGCAGACCGCGACCGGCCGCTCCCCGTCGACCGCGGCCAACGAGGCCAGCGACGCGGCGAGGCGGCGCGGGGACTCGAACGCGATGACGGTCTCGACCGACCGCCATACCTCCGACAACGCCCCCGCTTTCCGCGGCAGGAAGCCGACGAAGCGCCACGACTCGGCGGCGAGGCCGCTCGCGACGAGCGCCGACAGCGCCGCGGAGGGCCCGGGAAGCACCTCGACGGGGAGGCCGGCCGCGATCGCGCCGGCGACGAGGAGGTGGCCCGGGTCGCTCACCAGCGGCATCCCCGCGTCGCTCACGAGCGCGACGACGTCCCCGCCGGCCATCCGCGACACGAGCTCCGCCGTCCGCGCCCGCTCGTTGTGCTCGTGGTACGAGACCAGCGACGCGCTCACCCCGTACCGGTCGAGCAGCACCCGCGTCCGCCGCGTGTCCTCGCACGCGACGACGTCGGCGCTGCGCAGCGCGGCGAGCACGCGGAGCGTGACGTCCTCCAGGTTCCCGATCGGCGTCGGGCACACGACGAGCCGCCCGGCCACGCGTCAGGCGACCGCCGTCGCGGCGAGGCCGTCCAGGGCGAGCAGGGCGGCGCCGAGCATCCCCGACTCCTCCCCGAACCGCGCCTGCTCGACGCGCGCGTCGGCGGCCATCGGCGGGTTCGCGCGGCGGCGCAGCTCCTCGCGGGCGGGCTCCAGCAGCAGGTCGCCCGCCGCGATCACGCCCCCGCCCACCACCACGACGGACGGGTTGAGGATGTTCGCGATGTTCGCGATCCCGATGCCGAGTCGCCTCCCGATCAGCGCCACGACCTCCCGGGCCGCCAAGTCCCCGTCGTGCGCCAGCTCGGTGCAGAGCTTGCCGGTGATCTCGCGTCCCGCGGCCAGCGCCTGGCCCAGTCCGCTCTCGGGCGCCTCCGCGGCGACGCGCAGCGCCTCGCGCCCGAGCGCGTTGCCGGACGCCAGCGCCTCCAGGCAGCCGACGTTCCCGCACGGGCACGGCGGGCCGTTCATGTCGATGACCATGTGGCCGAGCTCCCCCGCCCCGCCGCGCGTGCCGTGGAGGATCTCGCCGCGCGCCATGATCGCGCCGCCGATCCCGGTGCCGAGCGTGAGCATCACGGCCTCGTCGGCGCCCTGCGCGGCGCCGGCCCGCTGCTCGGCGAGCAGCGCGACGTTGGCGTCGTTGTCGACCCACACCGGCATCCCGAGCCGCTCGGCCATCAGGTCGCGGAACGGCAGGTCGTAGAGCGGGAAGTGGTTCGTCCACATCACCCGCCCGCGACGATGATCGATGAGCGAGGGGATCCCGAAGCCGACCCCGGCCACCGGCGTGTCGGCGGCATCGCGCAGCTCGGAGACCGCCGCGACGAGCGTCTCCAGCACCTGCTTCTCGTCGGCGCCACGCGCCCAGCGGTGAGCGCGGTGGTGCACCGTCAGATCCTGATCGACCACCCCACCCAGGAGCTTGGTTCCCCCCAGGTCGACGCCGATCACACAGCCCGCGGCCATCGCGCTGCCACCATACCCGGTTCCCCGATGACCTCAGGCGAGCCCCCCAAGTACACGAAGTACCGCGCGAAGCCCTCGCTGCTCAAGGGCCGCAAGGAGCCGTCGCCGGACGCGCCGAAGGCCCCCGGACGTCAGGCGGAGCCGCCGGATCTGCACCCGGACGGGCCGCGCCCCGCGCCGCATCTCCCCTACGAGCCGCAGCGCGCGACGAAGCGGCGCAAGCCGATCTCGAAGTGGCGCGTCGCCCGCTGGGTCCTCGGCGCGATCGCCGCGTGGCTCCTGCTCAGCCTCGTCGTCTTCCTCGTCAGCGCCCAGATCCAGCAGGGCCAGGTCTCCGACGAGACCGAGACGGCGCTGGCGGGCGGCGGCCTGCCCGTCGGCTCCTCCACGAACGTCCTCGTCCTCGGCTCGGACCAGCGGCCGGAGGGGACGAAGGAGGCCGGCGCGAGCACGAGCGGCCCGAGCCGCAGCGACTCGATCATGCTCATGCGCGTCGGCGGCGGCGCGAACAGCCGCCTCTCCATCGCCCGCGACACGATGGTCGACATCCCCGGCCACGGGCGCCAGAAGATCAACGCCGCGTACGCCTTCGGCGGCGCCGCGCTCGCGATCCGCACGGTCAGCGCCTACACGGGCATCGAGGTCAACCACGTGATCGAGGTGAGCTTCAGCGAGTTCCCGAAGCTGATCGACGCGATGGGCGGCATCAACTACAAGGGCTCGTGCGTCGTCGCGAAGATCAACGGCGGCTACAAGAACGGCGGGGTGACGGTCCGCATCCCGGCCGGCAAGAAGACCCACCTCGACGGCAAGCAGGCGCTCGCGCTCTCCCGCGTCCGCAAGAACTCGTGCAACCCGGCGGAGAACGACCTCTCCCGCGCCCGCCGCCAGCAGCGGATCATCGGCGCGATGCGCTCGCGCGTCCTCTCCCCCAGCGGCTTCGTCCGGCTCCCGTTCATCAGCTGGAACGTGCCGCGGACGTTCAAGACCGACATGAGCGGCCCGACGCTGATGGCCGTCTTCGGCAGCCTTGCGACGGGCGGGACGCCGGAGACGAACGTGCTCGGCACGATCAGCGGCGAGGTGCCGGAGGACCGCAAGCAGCGGGCCGTCTCGAAGTTCCTCGACGGTTAGCGCAAGTTCTGCGCCGACCCCGCGTTCCGGCTCTCAGACTTCCCGAGAGGCGGGCAAGGGGATGCGAGGGAGCGGGCGGCTTGGGAGAGCCGCCCGCCCTCGCGCTAGTCCGACTTCGACGTGGAGCTGGAGCTGGACGACGACGAGTCGCTCGAAGACGAGCTGCTCGACGAGGAGTCGCTCGACGAGGACGACGAGGCGTCGCCCCCGGACGAGGAGGACCCGGAGTCGCCCGAGGACGCGCTCTTCTCGCGGTTGCGCTTGCGCGTCCCGTAGTCCGTGTTGTGGAAGCCGGAGCCCTTGAAGTGGATCGCAGGAGCGGACAGCACCCGCTGAACGGGGACGCCCGTCTCAGGGTCCTCGGTCAGCGCGGGATCGCTGAACTTCTGCATGACCTCGAAGGTCGAGCCGTCCGGGCGGCGGTACTCGTAGATCGGCATCGCGGGGCAGCAGTCTACGATCACGCACGATGGCCAGCACCGATGTCGTGACCATGGACAAGGTCGTCGCGCTCTGCAAGCGCCGCGGCTTCATCTTCCCGAGCTCCGAGATCTACGGCGGGCTGGGCTCGACGTACGACTACGGCCACTACGGGGTCCTCCTCAAGACCAACGTCAAGAACGAGTGGTGGCGGACGCTGCTCCAGGAGCGCGACGACGTCGTGGCCCTGGACTCGGCGATCCTGCAGCACCCGCGCGTGTGGGAGGCCTCGGGCCACCTCGCCGGGTTCACCGACCCGCTCGTCGACTGCAAGGTCTGCAAGCAGCGCTTCCGCGCCGACCACGTCGATCCGGACGAGATGTGCCCGGCGAAGGCGAACCTGCCCAAGGGCGAGGACCGCCGGCACGAGTTCACCGAGGTCCGCCAGTTCAACCTGATGTTCGAGACGACGGTCGGGCCCGTCGCCGAGACCGGCTCGAAGGCGTACCTGCGCCCCGAGACGGCCCAGGGCATCTTCATCAACTTCAAGAACGTCCTGCAGTTCTCGCGCAAGAAGCCGCCGTTCGGCATCGCGCAGGTCGGCAAGTCGTTCCGCAACGAGATCACGCCGGGCAACTTCATCTTCCGCACGCGCGAGTTCGAGCAGATGGAGATGGAGTTCTTCGTCCCGCCGGCCGACTCGCCGCGCTGGTACGAGTACTGGAAGACCGAGCGGTTCAACTGGTACACGAACCTCGGCATCCGCCCCGATCACCTGCAGATGCGCGAGCACGAGCAGGACGAGCTGAGCCACTACTCGTCCGGCACCGCCGACGTCGAGTACCTCTTCCCGATCGGCTGGTCGGAGCTCGAGGGCGTCGCGAACCGGACCGACTTCGACCTCAAGGCGCACACGGAGCACTCCGGCCAGGCGCTGGAGTACTTCGACGGGCAGACGGGCGAGCGGTACGTCCCGCACGTGATCGAGCCGGCCGCCGGCGCCGACCGCGCGACGCTCGCGTTCCTCGTCGACGCCTACGACGAGGACGAGATCGGCGGCGAGAAGCGGACGGTGCTCAAGTTCCACCCGCGCCTGGCCCCGATCAAGGCGGCGATCATGCCGCTGGTCAAGAAGGACGGCCAGCCGGAGGTCGCCCGCGAGATCCAGCAGATCCTGCGCGGCCGCATGTTCGTCGAGTACGACGAGGGCGGCTCGATCGGCAAGCGGTACCGCCGTCAGGACGAGATCGGCACGCCGTGGTGCGTGACGGTCGACCACCAGACGCTCGAGGACCGCACCGTGACGGTGCGCGACCGTGATTCGCTCGCGCAGGACCGGATCGCCATCGACGAGCTCGCCGACGAGCTCACGCGCCGCCTCAACGCGGAGTGGAAGACGCCGAAGCTGGCGGCCGACGCGGAGTAGCTCCGCGGCCGCCGGTCAGCCCTTCGGGGCGTCCGGCGGCCAGACCTCCTCGTCGCCGAGGGCGGCGGGAGGCTCGGAGAGGCGGCCGTCCATCGGCGTGGCGATGAGGCCGTTGATGATCACGTCGATGCCGAGCCGGAAGCGCTCGTGCCCGTCCCCGCGGACCATCGCGGGGCCGAGCGCGGCGACGGTCGGGTACCGGCCCGGGTCGGCGGCGACGAACGCGCGGTGGATGCGCTCGTGCTCGGCGCCGATCGCCTCGGGGTCATCCGCGGGCTGCGCGTACAGCGACTGCTCGTAGGCGATCGCGCCGACGTACATCGAGAGGATGTCGCCCGCGTAGGCCGCGGCCTGGTCGCTCGCGCCGCCCGCCTTGAGCAGCGACAGCATCGACTCGGTGATCCGCATGACGTTGTCGCCGACCGGGATGCGGGCCATGCCGAGCTTCGCCATCCCCGGGTAGCGCTCGGACATCATCCGGCCCATCCGCTCGAGCAGGCTGTGGAGCTGCTCGCGCCAGCGCTCGGGGTCGGTCTCCTCCACCTCCACCTCGCCGGCCGCCGTCTCGAGCATCAGCTCCTCGAGCGCCTCGCGGCCTGCGACGTAGACGTAGAGCGAGGCCGGGCCGGTGTCGAGCGCCTGGGCGAGCCGGCGCATGGTGACGGCCTCGACGCCCTCCTCGGCGGCGATCTCGAGCGCCGCGGCGACGATCGCCTCCCGGCTGAGGGCGGGCTTGGCCGGCCGGTCGCGGCGGGAGCGGGGCGTGGTCGCCATCGCGGCTCAGCTTACCTTGACACGAACGATGTTCGTTCCGTACGGTGATCGCTACGAACATCGTTCGTCACGATCACCGTTCTGTCGAGGGAGCTCAGCCATGGCCGCAACCGCCACCGCACCACCCGCCGAGAGCACCGACCCGCCGGGCCACCGCTGGCGCTGGCTGATCCTCGGGATCGTCCTCGTCGCCGAGATCATGGACCTGCTCGACAGCACGATCATCACCATCGCCGCGCCCGTCATCCGCGGCGACCTGGGTGCGAGCGCGTCGGCGATGCAGTGGTGGGCCGCCGGCTACACGCTGGCCTTCGGCGTCCTGCTCATCCTCGGCGGCCGGCTGGGCGACGTCTTCGGCCGGCGGCGCATGTTCCTCGTCGGCATGGCGGGCTTCACGGCCGCGTCGGCGGCGTGCGCGCTGGCGCCGTCGTCCGGGGCGCTGATCGCCACCCGCGCGGTGCAGGGCGCGTTCGGCGCGCTGCTTATCCCGCAGGGGCTGGGGATCATCAAGCAGGTCTTCCCGCCGAAGCAGCTCGGCGCCGCCTTCGCCGCCTTCGGCCCGGTGATGGGCCTCGCCGCGATCGGCGGGCCGATCCTCGGCGGCTGGCTCGCGGGCGCCGACCTCCTCGGCACCGGTTGGCGGATGGTCTTCCTCATCAACCTGCCGGTGGGGATCGCCGGGCTGCTGCTCGCCATGCGCTTCGTCCCGGAGTCGCGGTCGCCGAACGCGGTCAGGCTCGACTGGCTCGGCGTGCTGCTGATCGGCGCCGCGTCGCTCGCGCTGATCTACCCGCTCGTCCAGGGGCGCGAGGAGGGCTGGCCGGCGTGGGCGTTCCTCCTGCTCGCCGGGGGATTCGTGCTGCTCGGCCTCTTCGCGCTGGTCGAGCGCAGCGGCCGCGGCACGCCGCTGATCGAGCCGTCGCTGCTGAAGAGCCGCGCGTTCCGCGGCGGGCTGCTCTTCGGCCTCGTCTTCTTCGCCGGCTTCACCGGGATGATGCTCGTCCTCTCGGTCTTCCTCCAGTCGGGCCTCGGCTTCTCCGCCGAGCACACCGGCCTGACGTTCGCGCCGATGTCGCTGGGCGCCGCGATCGGCGCGGGCGGCTCGTACCCGCTGATGGCGAAGTTCGGCCGGCACGTCCTCCACACCGGGCTCGTGCTGGGCGTCGCGGCGATGGTCGTGCTCGCTGCGGTGATCGGCGCGCAGGGAGCCGACACGACGTCGTGGCAGCTCGCCGCCCCGCTGCTGGTCTACGGCATCGGGATGGGCTTGGTCTTCGGCCCGTTCTTCAACGTCGTCCTGGCGGGCGTCGCGGAGCACGAGGTCGGCTCGGCCTCCGGCACGCTCACCGCCATCCAGCAGCTCGGCGGCTCGGCCGGCATCGCGGTGCTGGCGACGATCTTCTTCTCCTACCTGGACGACGGCACCGCATCGCCGGACGCGACGAAGTGGACGATGCTCGTCGCGGCCGGCCTGCTGGCGGTCAGCGCCGCGGTGGCGTTCCTCCTCCCCCGCGAGGCGCGGATGGACGAGGTGCACTGAGACGCGGCGCGTCAGCGCGCGTCGAGCAGGGGGCGCAGCGCGCTGAGTCCGGCGGCGATGGCGGCGGACCAGTCGCGGCCCGGCTCGGTGACCATCCGCATCGCGAGCCCGTCGGCGATGGAGAAGAGCACGTCGGCGATCGCCTCGGGCTCGGCGGCGAGGTGGAGCACGCCCTCGTCGCGCTTCTCGATCAGGACAGCGGCGAGCTGGTCGCGCGTGCGGCGCTGGAGCTCGGCGTACTCGGCGGCGAGCTCGGCGTTGCGGCGCCCGCCGGTGAAGAGCTCGAAGAGGAGCGTCAGCAGGTCGGGGTCGGACTCCACGATCGCCTGCAGCTCGGCGATCAGGAGCCGCAGGACGTCGTCGGCGGTCCGGGCCGGCGCGAGGTGCGCGGCGATGGTCTCCATCCGCAGCGCGCAGTCGCGCCGCACGACCTCGGCGAGCAGCCGCTCCTTCGTGCCGAAGTAGTAGTGCAGCAGCCCCCGCGAGACGCCGGCCTCGCGGGCGACGCGGTCGAAGGTCGAGCCCGCCACGCCGCGCGCGGCGACCGAGCGCCGCATCGCCTGCACGATCCGCTCGGCTTTCTCCCCTTGAAGGCTGCGGGTGGTCGATGCGGCCTCCGTGGACACCCGCCGAAGGCTAGCCCTTACACCAGAAGTCCAGGACAGTCCGAACCGCGCGCTAGACACGCGTTATGCGTGAAGTCGCCCATTTCTTTGTTCAAGTCATCCGCACCCTGCTGGTGGATGCATGGCTACGAACGTGTGTATGGCTTCCAACGATTTCGGGAGCCGTTGCCATCGCCATTGTCCTCGGAGCTCAGGCATCAGAGAAAGCCCCAATCGTTGATGTCGATCTCGACTTAGTCATAGGCGGAGGCGCCTTGATCGGATTTCTGGTGTGCGCACCCACGAGATGGACTTGGGATCGTCGGCTCACCATTGCCGGCGTTAGTTCGGCAGTTGCGACGGCCATTGCCCTCTACGCCAGAACTGCTGGTGAGACCGACTGGCAGCCTTATCTTTACCTCTGGGCTCTCGGTCTCGTAGGGATTGCCGTAGCCGAGCAGCGATGCCAGACGCACGGGCTTCGACGGCGTCGTGACCTCGTTGTGATGGGCGTCTCGCTCTCTGCCATGTCCTCATCGACTTTGGTCCTCATCGCCGGCTGGCCGCCAGGGACTCTTGTCGTCGCCCCCGACGCCGAGGTCGACGAAGCGATGGCCGCGCTCGTACTGATCGTGGCCATCATCAGCTCAGTTGCCCCGACCTACCGGCTCCTCCGTCATGCCATTCGCGGGCAGCAGCCGAACGACCGACTCTCGCCGTCTGAGGCCGTTGTCTCTGCGCTTCCAGTGCTGATGGCCGGAACCTACGCGGGCGTGATGGTCGGGCAGCCTGAATTCGGCTCCGTGGTGGGGCTAGCCGGGGGCGCATTGAGCGTCCTCGTCTGGAGAATCGCGGTGTGGACGGAGCGTATCCAGCCGAACCCGCCCCTGGCCGGTCTTCTGATTCCGGTAACTGCGCTAATCGTCGCCGTCCACGCGCTCTTTCACCCGTTGCCGGGCTACACCGCCCTCGAGAACCTCGTCGGCGTGGCCGTAGCCGCAGGGTTCGGCACGTACTTCACTGGCAAGTGGTGGCTGGCGATTCAGCCGAAGGGGTCGTTCTAGAACGACGAAGGGCGCCCGAGGGCGCCCTTCGATCACACGGGTGTGCGGCTGCTGAACGTCAGCTGCCGGTGCCCGCGGGCTGCGGCTGCGACGGGGCCGGGCTCGAGGGAGCGGTCGTCGACGTGTAGTCGAACTCCTCCTCGGCGCCGAACAGCAGGTCGAGGACCTTGTTGCGCAGGCCCTCGCTCACGCCGATGGCGACACCGCCGCCGATCAGCCCGAGCACGAGGAGCCGGCGAACGCCGCCCTTGCGCTTCTTCTTCTTCGGGCCGTCACGAAGCGCGTCGCTCGCGTCGCGGATCGCGTCAGCCGCGGTCTGCAGCTCACGGTGCAGCTTCTTGTCGTCCAGGAGCGCCTTCGCAGGCGCCTTGCCGTCGTTGAGTCGGCCGTACGCGCTGCGACCGGACTCATACGCCGTCCGCAGGTTCTCGCGCAGCTCCTCGTCCTGGATCAGGCGCTGGACGTACGGCGTTGCGCCTGCGACTGCGGTTCCCGCGGTCGCCTTGGCCGCTTTGCTCTTCTTCGCCATTCCTCACTTCTCTCGGGTGGCTGGCCGTTCTCTTGGCCGGATGCTACCCCCGATCGCTCGAGGGCCACACCCAGGACGTCCTCCACCCGGCTGACGAAGTGGAACTCGAGCTGGTCGCGGAGGTGCTCCGGGATCTCGTCGATGTCCGGCTGGTTCTGCTCCGGCGCGATGACGTGGCGGATCCCGAGCCGCTGCGCGGCGAGCGCCTTCTCCTTCAGCCCGCCGATCGGCAGCACCTCGCCGTGGAGCGTCACCTCGCCCGTCATCGCGACGTCGGAGCGCACCGTGCGGCCGGTCAGGAGCGAGACGAGCGCGGTCACCATCGTGACGCCGGCGCTCGGCCCGTCCTTCGGCGTGGCGCCGGCGGGCACGTGGATGTGCAGGTCGTGCTTGGCGAACCAGTCGTCCGGCAGGCCCTCGGCGTGGCCGCGGACCCACGAGAGCGCGGCCTGGGCGGACTCCTTCATGACGTCGCCGAGCTGGCCGGTGATGGTGAGCTTGCCGCTCCCGGGCATCGCGCCCGCCTCGATGAAGAGGACGTCGCCGCCGACGGGCGTCCACGCCAGGCCGGTCGCGACGCCGGGCGCGCGCGTGCGGCGGTTCGTGTCGGCGAGGAACCGCGGCTTGCCGAGCAGCTCCCGGGCGCGGGCCTCGGAGACGCTCGTCCGCCCCGGCTTCGTGCCGTCCGGCTGCTCGGCGATCTGACGCGCCACCTTGCGACACACGCGGCCGATCTCGCGCTCGAGGTTGCGGACGCCCGCCTCCCGCGTGTACTCGCGGATGATCACCCGCAGCGCCTTGTCGCCGATGCTCAGCCAGCTCTTCTTGAGGCCGTGGCGCTCGAGCTGGCGCGGCACGAGGTACCGCTTGGCGATCTGGAGCTTCTCCTCCTCGGTGTAGCCGGCGATCTGGATGATCTCCATCCGATCGAGCAGCGGGCCGGGGACGGTGTCCAGGTTGTTCGCCGTCGCGATGAACATCACCGACGACAGGTCGAACGGCAGGTCGAGGTAGTGGTCGCGGAAGGTGGAGTTCTGCTCGGGGTCGAGGACCTCGAGCATCGCGCTGGCCGGGTCGCCGCGGAAGTCGGCGCCCATCTTGTCCAGCTCGTCGATCATGAAGAGCGGGTTCATCGAGCCCGCGTCGCGCATCGCGCGGATGATCACGCCCGGCATCGCGCCGATGTACGTGCGGCGGTGGCCGCGGATCTCGGACTCGTCGCGCACGCCGCCGACGCTGATCCGCTCGAAGTCGCGGCCGAGGGCCTTGGCGACCGAGCGGCCGAGCGACGTCTTGCCGACGCCGGGCGGGCCGGCGAAGCAGATGATCGAGCCGCGCGCCTCGTGCGGGCCGCCGCGCATGAGCTTGCGGACGGCGAGGAACTCGAGGATCCGGTCCTTGACCTGCTCGAGGCCGTAGTGGTCCTCGTCGAGCACGGCGCGGGCGTGCGCGAGATCCAGGTCGTCCTCGGTCCGGTTCCCCCACGGCAGCGACGCGACCCATTCCAGCCAGCCGCGGATGACGCCGTGCTCGGCCGCGGCCTGCGGGAGGCGCTCCAGGCGGCTCAGCTCGCGGTCGACCTGCTTGCGGACGCTGTCGGGCAGCTCGATCTCGTCGAGCTGGTCGCGCAGCTCGTCGACCTCCGCCTCGCCCGGGTCGCGCTCGCCCAGCTCGTCCTGGATCGCCTTGAGCTGCTGGCGGAGGAAGAACTCGCGCTGGGTGCGGTCGATCTCGCCCTGCACCTCGGACTGGATGCGGGAGCCGATCTGGACGACGTCGAGCTCGCCAGCGAGGATCTGAGCGATCCGTCTGAGACGACGCGCGACGTTGGTCTCGGCGAGCAGCTCCTGCTTGTCGGGCGTCTTGAGCCGCAGCGAGCCGGCGATCAGGTGCGACAGCTCCGCCGGGTCCTCGATGTTCGCGACGGCGACCTGCAGCTCCTCGGGCAGGTACGGGAGCGCCTCGACGATCTGGCCGAACGTCTGCTGGACGTTGCGGACGAGCGCGGTCAGCTCGGCGTCCGCGCCCTCCGGCTGCGCCTCGTCGGGCATCGCGGTGACGCGCGCGACGAGGTACGGGTCCTCGCTGACGAACTCGTCCAGGCGGACGCGCTCGCCCGCGTGGACGAGGATGCGCAGGGTGCCGTCGGGCGCCTTGAGCATCCGCGCGATCGTGCCGACGACGCCGACGTCGTAGAGCTGGCTCGGGCCGGGCTCGTCCAGCTCGGCGTTCCTGCTCGCGACGAGGACGATCGTCCGGTCGCCGGCCAGCGCGTCGTTGACGAGCTTGACGGAGCGCGGCTGGCCGACGGCGAGGGGGAGGACGGTGTCGGGGAACGCGACCGCCTCGCGCATGGGCAGGACGGGCGCCTGCTCGGGGACGGACGGGGCCTCGTGCTCGCCGGCGGGGTCGGCGCTGGTGATGTCGATCACCGCTCGCCCTCGGGCTCGGGGAGGTCGGCGGGCGCGTCGGCGCGGCGGATCGGGACGCTCTTGGGCGCCTCGGTCTCGGGCTTGAGCGGCAGGACGACCTCGAGGATGCCGTTGCGGTAGTCGGCGCGCGCGTTCTCGGCGTCGACGTCGGCGCCGAGCGGGACGATCCGGCGGAAGCCGCCGTGCTCGATCTCGATCTGCTGGTAGAGCCGGCCCTCCGCGCGCGGCGGGAGGCGGCGGCCGACGAGGATCAGCTCCCGCCCGCGGACCTCGAGCTTGACCTCGTCCGGGTTGACGCCCGGCAGCTCGGCGTGGACGACGGCGCGGGGCGGGTCGCCGACGTAGAAGACGTCGACGGCGGGCGAGAAGGCGGAGCGGCGGCGGTGCGGGTCGAAGACCTCGCCGAACAGCTCGTCCACCTCGCGGCGCATCCGCTCGAAGTTGGCGAACAGGTCTCGGCTGTGGGGCATCGACGTGGGGTTACCCGTCGTGGGCGACTTGCGGTGCGGGCGCGAGGTCGTACACGTCGCCCTCCTCCGCCACCGCGACCGGCGCGCCGAACGCCTTGCTGGCGCAGTCCTCGGCCCACAGGCGGTCGAGCTCGTCGGAGATGTGGACGAGCACCGCCTGCTTGACGTTCGCGCGCTTGGCGTGCTCGCCCGCCTCGTGCGGCGTGATGTGGCCGCGGACGCCGTCGCGCTCGGGGCGCGGGAGCGTCGCCTCGATGAGCAGCAGGTCGGCGTCGCGGGCGAAGTCGACGAGCTCGGCGGTCGGCGCGTGGTCGGCGCCGTAGACCATCCGCGTGCTGGTCGCCGTCGAGCTGAACTCCACCGCGTTCGTGTTCGGCAGGAAGTGCGGGACCTGGTGGAAGCGCACGTGGAGCGGGCCGATGTCCAGCTCGTCGCGCGTCTCGTACTCGCGCACGTCGAACGCCTTGAGGATCAGGTCCTCGTCGCCCCACGCGCCGGTGACGCGCTTGAAGACCTCGATCGCGCCCTTCGGCGCGTGCAGCGTCGGGCGGGACGGGTGCTTCGTCCCCGGCCAGCGGTCGACGGGCACCGGCTGCTGGCGCGGCGCGTAGATCAGCCCGTACGAGAACGGCACGAGATCGAGGAAGTGATCCGCGTGCAGATGGGAGATGACCACCGCGTCCACGGCGCAGTAGTCGACGAACCGGCGGAGCTTGCCGAACACGCCGTTGCCGCAGTCGAGCACGACGACCGTGCCGTCCTCCTCGACCAGGTAACCGCTGCACGCCCCACCGGCGTCCGTGTAGGCCGGCGACTTGCCGAGCACCGTGACCCTCATGCAGCGCGGGATCCTAGACCCCGGGCGCGTTCGCCGTCGCGGGTTGAGCGGTTGGCGAGCTCGTTCGGCTTGTGGTCGGGGCCCGGAGCGGCGCTGCGGGCGGTTGCGGGGTCGGTGTCCGGTTCGCCGGTGCCCTCCCGTGCAACGCGCGTCGAGTTTTGGCCCGTGGAGGGGGAAAACCTGACGCGAGACGAGCGACGAGACCTGAGCGAGGCATCGTCGTGGCTGGGACGGCCGGGCGAGCGGTGAATAGGCCGTCAGGCCGGTAACCGTCGCCCGGTCGTTCCAGGCGCGGCGAGGGCCGCTCAGGCGTGCAGGGCGGCTTGCTCGTCGGCGGTGGGGAAGGCCCAGGCGGCGCGGGTGCGGCGTTCGTTGCGGAAGGTGAAGCGGAGCTGCTGGGGCGGGCGGAGGCCGTCCGGGTGGTTGGGCCGGAAGGTCGCGCAGGGGGTGTCCTCCTCGAGGGCGCAGAGGAGGTTGCAGCGGAAGAAGCAGTCGGCGCAGGAGGGCGACTTGAGGGACTTGCGGGGCTTGGCGGAGGAGGGCGAGCGGAGGGCTGCGGCGGGTGTCACGGGAAGCCACTCAACACGACGCGGCGAACTCCTTCAACGGCGCTTCCCGCAAATGCCGCTTTTTTGTTAATTGCCCGCAAAGAGCAGGAATTTCGTGAGAACCGCCGCTAGGAGCGGGTCTTTTCCAACCGGTCTGCCACCATCGTCGCAAGGGCCAGCGAGGAGGTCGCCGCGGGGCTTGGTGCATTGCGCACGTGAAGGGCGCCGCCGGCCTCGCTCAGCACGAAGTCGTCGACGAGCGCGCCGTCGCGCGAGAGCGCCTGCGCGCGCACCCCGGACGGGCCCGCGCCGGGCTCGACGTCGTCCACCGTCAGCGCCGGCACGTACCGCGCGCAGGCCGCGACGAACGCGCGCCGCGACGCCGCCATCCGCAGCTCGCTCGAGCCCGTCCGCCAGAACCGCCGCAGGACGCGGTAGGTGCCCGGCCAGGTGAAGGTGTCGCGCAGGTCGGCGCGGCGCACCGTCCGCAGCGCGTACGCATCGCGCGCGCCGACGAGGAGCGCCGTCGGCCCGAGCCAGACCTCGCCGGAGATGTGGCGCGTGAGATGGACGCCGAGGAACGGCAGGTCGGGATCGGGCACCGGGTAGATCAGCGACCGCACGAGATGGCGGGCGGACGGCTTCAGCGTCAGGTACGCGCCGCGGAACGGCACGATGCGCGGGTCGGCGGGCGCGCCCGCGGCGATCGCGAGCCGGTCCGCCCACGGGCCGGCGCAGAAGACCGCACGGCCCGCGCGGATGGTCTCGCCCGACGTGCGCAGCTCGGTCCGGCCGCCGCGCCGCTCCGCGCCCAGCACCTCGGTGCCGAGCAGGACCTCCCCGCCGAGCGCCCGCACCTCGTCCGCCAGCGCGCGGGCGACGCCGGGGAAGTCGACGATCCCCGTCGCGGGCGAGTGGAGCGCGGCGACGCCGGCGGCGTGCGGCTCGATCGAGCGCAGCCCGTCCGCGTTCAGCCGCCGCAGACCCTCCACGCCGTTCGCGCGGCCCCGGCGCTCCAGCTCGTCCAGCCGTCCGAGCTCCGACTGATCGAGCGCCACGATGAGCTTGCCGATCCGCTCGTGCGCGATCCCGTGCTCCTCGCAGAACGCGTACATCCGCCGGGCCCCGTCGACGCAGAGCTGAGCCTTCAGCGAGCCTGGCGCGTAGTAGATCCCGGCATGGATCACCCCGCTGTTGTGACCGGTCTGGTGCGCCCCGACCACGTCTTCCCGCTCCACCACGACGACCCGCCGCGCGGCGCGGCGCTGGAGCAGCTCGCGCGCGACCGCCAGGCCGACGATGCCGGCGCCGACGACGGCGATGTCGGGGTCGCTGCCCACGGCGAGACGGTATAGGAGAGGGCGTGCGGATTCTCGTCACCGGCATCACCGGCTACGTGGGCGGCGCCCTCACCCCCAGGCTCCAGCGGGACGGCCACGACGTCGTCGGCATGGCGCGCAACCCCGACCGGGCGAAGGCGTCCGGCGTCGACGTCCCCGTCACCCGGGGCGACGTCCTGAGCGGCGAAGGCCTCGAGCAGGCGCTCGACGGCGCCGACGTCGCCTACTACCTCATCCACTCGATGGAGCGCGCGGACGCGTCCGCCGGGACGTTCGCGCACCGCGAGGAGCAGGGCGCCCGCGCCTTCGCCGAGGCGGCGGCGCACGCGGGCGTCAAGCGCGTCGTCTACCTCGGCGGCATCCTCCCCGCGGGCGAGATCTCGCCGCACATGGCCAGCCGGCTGAAGGTCGAGGAGCTGCTCCTGGAGCACGTGCCGGACTCCGTCGGCCTGCGCGCGTCGATCGTCATCGGCGCCCGCTCGCGCTCGTTCCGCTTCCTCGTCCGCCTCGTCGAGCGCGTCCCCGTCCTCCCCATGCCGCCCTGGGCGCGCTTCCGCACCCAGCCGATCGACGGTCGCGACATGCTCGAGCTGCTCGTCAGCGCCGCCACCACACGCGAGGCGGGCGGCCGCTCGCTCGACATCGCCGGCCCGGACGTCGTCACCTACGGCCAGATGCTCGAGAAGATCGCCGACCTGATGATGGTCGGCCGCCCGCGCATCGACATCCCGGTGACGATGAACGGCGTCGCCAGCCGCGTCGCCGCCGCGATCGCCGGCGAGGACCCCGGCCTCATCGAGCCGCTGATGGGCAGCCTGGGCGCCGACATCCTCCCCCGCGACGACAGCGCCGCGGGTCTGCTGGGCGTCCGCCTGCACGGCTTCGAGCGCGCCGTCGAGCGCGCGCTGCGGGAGTGGGAGAGCCTCGAGCCGGGTAGCGTTGCCGCGCGATGAGCCTGGTCGAGGTCAGCATCCTGATCGACGCTCCGCTCGAGGACGTCTTCGAGCAGGCGATGGATCCGAACGGGACCCTGCAGTGGGTCACGATCGCCCGTGAGGTCAAGGACGTGAAGGGCGACTTCCGCCGCGAGGGCTTCGAGATGAAGCAGCAGCTCTGCCTGCGCGGCGTCCCGTTCTGGGTGACGTGGGACCTCGTCGAGGTCGACGCGCCCCGGTTCGCCCGCTTCGAGGGCAAGGGCCCGATGCGCTCCAAGGCGATCATCGAGAACCGCCTGGAGGCCGAGGGCAACGGCACCCGGTTCCGTTACCGCAACGAGTTCAAGGCGCCGTTCGGCCCGCTCGGCGCGACGGCGGAGCGCGTGGTCGCCGGCGGCATCCCCGAGCGCGAGGCGCTCGCGTCGCTGGAGAACCTCAAGCGCCTGGCCGAGAGCCGCGTCCGCACGTAGGCTCCTCGCTCGCTCCGCCCGGACTACCCCATCCTCACCGAGCGCCTGGCGCTCCGGCCGTACGCGCCGGCCGACCTGGACGCGCTCGCCGACCTGCACGGCCGCGCCGACGTGACGCGCTACCTGCCGTTCGGCGTGCGGACGCGGGAGGAGGCCGAGCGGGCGCTCGCCGACAAGCTCGCGGAGACCGTGCTGGCGCAGGAGGGCGACGTGCTCTGCCTCGCGCTGACGGTGCGCGAGGACGCCGCGTTCGCCGGCGAGCTGTACCTCTTCTGGCGCAGCGCGCTGCACGCGCAGGTCGAGCTCGGGTGGGTGATCCACCCCGACCACCACGGGCGCGGGTACGCGACCGAGGCGGCCGCCGCGATGGCGCGGGTCGCGTTCGACCAGGTCGGCGCGCACCGCGTCTTCGCGCGGATCGACCCGCGCAACGGCCCGTCGCGACGGGTCGCCGAGCGGCTCGGGATGCGCCACGAGGGCACGCTGCGCGAGACGGGCCACTTCGACGGCGAGTGGACCGACGAGGAGCAGCACGCGGTGCTCGAGCGCGAGTGGCGCGCCCGGCCCGCCGCGCCGTAGCGGCGCCGCTTCAGCCGATCGCGCGCAGCCCGCCGCGCCCCACCCGCGCGGGCACCGTCTCGACCCGGTCCTCCACGCCCAGCTCGCCGCGGCACAGCGCGGCGACGGTGAACGTCTCGTCGCGGGCGAAGAGGACCGCGTCGACCGCCGCGACCGCGTCGGCCGGCGCGACGCCGAAGAGCCGGGGACGGGGGAACAGCGACGCCTTCAGCGCGCCTGAGGTGTCGGAGGCGAACCGCTCCGTGGCGACCACGATGACGCTCGCCGCCGCCCGCACCGCGGCGGCCTTGGCGGCCGCGCGCACGTCGGCGCCCTCGGCGAGCACGACGACCTCCGAGCCCGCGCAGTCGGCGTACGCGTCGCCACGCACCCACGTCACGTCCGCGCGCCCGGCGGCCTTCAGCGAAGTCACCACGGACTCACCGTTTTCACCGATGACGGAGATCTTGCTACGCATGTGTCATGAAGAGTTACGGTTAAGCGGCGATGGCCGATTTTCTGGAAGAGAAGAAGAGCGAGATCTCAGCGCGTCTGGACGAGCTGCGTCCGCACGTGGAGGAGTTCCGCAAGCTCGAGGCGGCGCTCGACGCCCTCGAAGGCGTCAACGCCCAGGGCACCGGCGGCGGCTCGCGCCGCGGCTCCGGTGGCGGTGGAGGCGGCCGGTCCGGCGGCTCGGGCGGCGGTGGGGGCAACGGCGGTGGTGGTGGCGGTGGCCGGCGCGGCCGGCCGCGCGGCTCGGGCACCCGCGCCAACGAGGCGCTGGAGCTCGTCCGCTCCAAGCCCGGCATCACCATCCCCGAGATGGCCCAGGAGATGGGGATCCAGCAGAACTACCTCTACCGCGTCCTCCCCAGCCTCGAGGAGGAGGGCCAGGTCCACAAGGACGGCCGGGGCTGGTTCCCGAAAGAGGCCGCCTAGGACGTCGCGGCCCGGCCCCGCGTGAGACCTCACCCGGGGCCGAGCCGAGAGCACGTCGCTAGGAGACGAGCCCGAGCTTGCGGACCGCCTCGCGCTCCTCGCTCAGCTCGTTGACCGTGATGTCGATCTTCGACTGGGCGAACTCGCCGACCTCGAGGCCCTGAGCGATCTCGTACGAGCCGCCGGACACGCGGACCGGGAACGAGGACACGAGGCCCTCCGGCACGCCGTAGGAGCCGTCGGACGGGACGGCCATGGAGCGCAGGCCGTCGGCGCCCTGGACCCAGTCCTTCATGTGGTCGATCGCCGCCGACGCGGCCGAAGCGGCGCTCGACGCGCCACGCGCCTCGATGATCGCCGCGCCGCGCTTGCCGACCTTCGGCAGGTACTCGTTCTCGTACCAGTCCATGTCGTCGACGAGCTCGACGGCCTTCTTGCCGTTCACCGTCGCGTTGAACAGGTCGGGGAACATCGTCGGCGAGTGGTTGCCCCACACGACGAGGTCGTTGACGTCGTCCACGCCCACGCCGACCTTCTTGGCGAGCATCGCGACCGCGCGGTTCTCGTCCAGCCGGGTCATCGCGGTGAAGCGCTCGGCCGGGATGTCCGGCGCGTTCTGCTGGGCGATCAGCGCGTTCGTGTTGGCCGGGTTGCCGACGACGAGGATCTTCACGTCGTCCGCGGCGCCCTTGTTGAGCGCCTGACCCTGGGGCTTGAAGATGCCGCCGTTGGCCTCGAGCAGGTCGGCCCGCTCCATCCCCTTCGAGCGCGGGCGCGCGCCGATGAGGAAGGCCGCGTTCACGCCGTCGAACGCCTTCTCGGCGTCGTCGTAGATGTCCACGGACTCGAGCAGCGGGAAGGCGCAGTCGTCGAGCTCCATCGCGGTGCCCTCGGCGGCCTTGACCGCCTGCGGGATCTCGAGGAGGGACAGCTGGATCTTCTCGTGCGGCCCGAAGACCTGCCCGGAGGCGATCCGGAAGAGGATGGCGTAGCCGATCTGACCGGCAGCGCCGGTGACGGCAACCCGAGTGGCCATTAAGCGTTCATCTCCTGCTTGAGGTTCTCGTCGATCGACGCGAGGAACTCCTGCGTCGTCTGGAACTCCTGGTCGCTGCCCACGAGCAGCGCCAGGTCCTTCGTCATCTTCCCGCTCTCGACCGTCTGGATGCAGACGCGCTCGAGCGTCTCGGCGAAGGCCGTGACGTCCTCGGTGCCGTCCATCCGGCCGCGCGCGGCCAGGCCGCGCGTCCACGCGAAGATCGAGGCGATCGGGTTCGTCGACGTCGGCTTGCCCTGCTGGTGCTGGCGGAAGTGCCGCGTCACCGTGCCGTGGGCGGCCTCGGCCTCGACCGTGTTGCCGTCCGGCGTCATCAGCACCGACGTCATCAGGCCGAGCGAGCCGAAGCCCTGCGCGACCGTGTCGGACTGCACGTCGCCGTCGTAGTTCTTGCAGGCCCAGACGTAGCCGCCCTCCCACTTGAGGGCCGCGGCGACCATGTCGTCGATCAGGCGGTGCTCGTAGGTGAGGCCGGCCTTCTCGAAGTCGGCCTTGAACTCGGCGTCGAAGACCTCCTGGAACAGATCCTTGAAGCGCCCGTCGTAGGCCTTCATGATCGTGTTCTTGGTGGACATGTAGACCGGCACGCCGCGGTCCAGGCCGTAGCGCAGCGACGCGCGCGCGAAGTCGCGGATCGACGAGTCCAGGTTGTACATGCCCATGGCGACGCCGCCGCCCGGGAAGTCGAAGATGTCGCGGACGATCGGCTCGCCGCCGTCCTTCGGCGTGAACGTCAGCGTCAGGTTGCCCTCGCCCGGGACGACGAAGTCCTCGGCGCGGTACTGGTCGCCGAACGCGTGACGGCCGATGATGATCGGCTTCGTCCAGCCCGGCACCAGGCGCGGGATGTTCGAGATGACGATCGGCTCGCGGAAGATGACGCCGCCGAGGATGTTGCGGATCGTCCCGTTCGGCGAGCGGTACATGCGGCTCAGGCCGAACTCCTCGACGCGCGCCTCGTCGGGCGTGATCGTCGCGCACTTGACGCCGACGCCGTACTGCTTGATGGCGTTCGCGGCGTCGACCGTGATCTGGTCGTCGGTCTTGTCGCGGGACTCGATGCCGAGGTCGTAGTACTTCAGCTCGACGTCGAGGTACGGGAGGATCAGCTGGTCCTTGATGAACTGCCAGATGATCCGCGTCATCTCGTCGCCGTCGAGCTCGACGACGGGGTCCTTCACCTTGATCTTGGCCATGCGTGTCCTTGTCCGGGGGCGGCTGGGAGGCTAGTAACCATCGGGGGACGCGCGTCGCGACCCTCGCTCAAAGTTCGCGCGCGGCTGCCGATGTCGTGGAGGCCATGTCGCTCGCCCCCGACGGAGCAGGTACCCAGCAGCGCATCGTCGTCGTCGAAGACGCCGATGGCGCCAGCCTGCTCGACGGGATGCTCCACGCGGCCGGCTACGAGAACGTGCGGGTCGCCGCCGCGCCCGCCGTCCTGGACGTCCTGCTCGACCGGTGGGACCCCGACCTCGTCGTGCTCGACCTCCAGCTGCCGAACATCGACGGCTTCGCGCTCCTGCAGCGCGTGGTCAAGCTCGACATCCCCTGCCTCGTCCTCACCGCCGACGACTCGCCGACCGTGCGCCGCCGCGCGCTCGGCCTCGGCGCCCGCGACTTCGTCACCAAGCCGCTCGACCGCGTCGAGGTGCTGCTCCGCGTCGGCAACCTGCTCCAGACGCGGCGCCTGCAGCGCGCGCTGGAGGACCGCAACCACGACCTGCAGCGCTGGGTCCGCGCCCGCACCGCCGACCTGGAGGACGCGCGCCGGGAGACCCTGGAGCGCCTCGCGCTCGCCGCCGAGTACCGCGACGACGACACGCAGATGCACACCAAGCGCGTCGGCCGCACCGCCGCGCTGCTGGCGACCAAGCTCGGGCTGACGCCGGACGTGATCGAGCACATCCGCCTCGCCGCGCCGCTCCACGACGTCGGCAAGATCGGCATCCCGGACGCCGTCTGGCTCAAGCCGGGCAAGCTCACCGAGCACGAGCGCCGGATGCTCGAGGAGCACACGACGATCGGCGCGCGCATCTTGTCCGGCTCGCGCTCCCCCATCCTCCGCATGGCCGAGCAGGTCGCCCGCTCGCATCACGAGCGGTGGGACGGCAGCGGCTACCCGACCGGCCTTGAGGGGGACGCGATCCCGCTCGCCGGCCGGATCACCGCCGTCGCCGACGTCTTCGACGTGCTCGCGCACCCGCGCCCGCACAAGCAGGCCTGGCCGCTGGAGAAGGCCGTGGACGAGATCCACGCCCAGCGCGGCCGGCACTTCGACCCGAACGTGGTCGACGCCTTCAACCGGCTCGATCCGCGGTCGCTGCTCGACCCGGTCTCCGAGCCGCTCCGCCGCGCCGCGTAGGCACGCTTCCACGCGGGCGGTGCGGCGCGTACGCTGCGCCCCATGGCCGTCGACGCGCTGTCCGCCCCGTTCTCGACCCACGAGGTCTCCAACCAGGCTCCGCCGCTGGAGGACCTGGACCTGTTCTCCACCAACGTCCCGCTCGTGGAGGGGCTGGAGCGCGAGGGCGGCGGCTGGGCGCGGGAGCGGTGCGCGGAGGTCGGGCGCGTCTGGGGCGGCGAGCCCTTGAAGACGTCGGGGTTCCAGGCGAACGCGAACCCGCCGGTGCTGAGGACGCATGACCGGTTCGGCAACCGGATCGACGAGGTCGAGTTCCACCCGGCCTACCACCAGCTGATGGCGCTGGCGTCCGAGCACGAGCTGCACGCCCTGCCGTGGAACGCGGGGCGCGACGGCGCGCACGTCGCGCGCGCCGCGATGTACCTGACGACCGGCCAGGCCGAGGCGGGCCACGGCTGTCCGATGACGATGACCTTCGCCGCGGTGCCGGCGCTGCGCACGACGCCCGATCTGGCGGAGGAGTGGGTGCCGCGGCTCACCGCGCCGTCGTACGACCCCGTGCTGGGCGCGGACAAGGCGTCGGCCAAGTGCGGCATGGCGATGACCGAGAAGCAGGGCGGCTCGGACGTGCGCGCGAACACGACGCGCGCCGTGCCCGACAGCGACGGGTGGCGGCTGACCGGCCACAAGTGGTTCTGCAGCGCGCCGATGTGCGACGTCTTCCTCGTGCTGGCGCAGACCGCCGAGGGCGTCTCGTGCTTCCTCGTGCCGCGGGTGCTGCCGGACGGGACGCGCAACACGTTCCGCCTCCAGCGGCTGAAGGACAAGCTGGGCAACAAGTCCAACGCGTCGTCCGAGGTGGAGTTCGACCAGACCTTCGGGTGGATGGTCGGCGAGCCGGGCCGGGGCGTGCCGACGATCATCGAGATGGTCGCCCACACGCGGCTGGACTGCGTGATCGGCAGCGCGGCCGGGATGCGGTGGGGCGTGGCCAACGCGACGTGGCACGCGGCGCACCGGTCCGCGTTCGGCAAGACGCTCGCCGACCAGCCGCTGATGCAGAACGTGCTCGCCGACCTGGCGGTGGAGTCCGAGGCCGCGACGGCGCTGGCGCTGCGGCTGGCGCGCGCGTACGACGAGGAGGACACCGCCTTCAAGCGGCTGGCGACCGCGGTCGGCAAGTACTGGGTCTGCAAGCGGCTGCCGTCGCTCGCCTTCGAGGCGATGGAGTGCCTGGGCGGCAACGGCTACGTCGAGGACTCCGGGATGCCGCGGCTCTACCGCGAGGCGCCGGTCAACTCGATCTGGGAGGGGTCGGGGAACGTCAACGCCCTCGACGTCCTGCGCGCCTTGGCCAAGCAGCCGGCGGTGCTCGACGCGTACCTCGCCGAGGTGGAGCTGGCGTCCGGCGCCGACGCGCGCCTGGATGCGTTCGTCGGCGGGCTGCGGGCGGAGTTCGCCGACCTGGAGGGCGTCGAGATGCGCGCGCGGCGGATCGTGGAGAAGCTCGCGCTCGCGCTCCAGGGCTCGCTCCTGGTCCGCAACGCGCCCGCCGCCGTCGCCGACGCGTTCTGCGCCTCCCGCCTGGCCGGCGACGCGGGCCTGGCCTTCGGCACGCTTCCCGCGGGCGTCGACGCCCGGGCCATCGTCGCGCGCCACACCCCGGCGCTGTAGCCGCAAGACCGGAACACCGCCGTCTCCCCTCCGTTCCTGCGGGGGATGACCCGAGCCTGGAACCCGAAGAGGACCGTCCTCCGAGCAGCGCTGCTCGCGCTGCTGCTGACCCTCGCGACCACCGCCGCGGCGACCGCGACCGCCGGCGCGGCGTGCCGCGACGGCGTGGAGCTGAAGCGCACGACGACGAGCGACACGGTGCGGACGACGCTCCTGCGCTGCGGCGACGGCGTGCGGCGGACGCTCGAGCGCGCCGTCTGGCGCGGGCGGGGCCGCTCG
>Ga0196960_10000201_pt1 | contig 24021 bp, 17 predicted proteins | sample S3v_5metaG_FD_183187 | JGI IMG/M metagenome (GOLD analysis project Ga0196960, IMG submission 183187) | Soil microbial communities from Anza Borrego desert, Southern California, United States - S3+v_5 | ecosystem: Environmental > Terrestrial > Soil > Desert | place: USA: California | collected...
CCATCTTCCGCTCGATCGGAGCCCTGATGGCACCGGACGATCCGCCTCCGACCCGCCCGTGAGCGGCTGATCCAGGCTCCGAGTGGTCGAACCGATGCTCGGCTCGGGCTGATCCTGCTGGCGCCGGATGCGCACGGGGTCCCACGCCGGTGTCTTCGACCAGATGCACGCCGCTGCGCTCGACCCAGGACCTGCGAGACCCGTGCCAGTTCAGACCGGATCAACGTCTGCGCGAGACGGAGCCGTCGGAACTCGGTGTCGGTCCCGGCGACGCTCGCCGCTCGACCGGGGAGTCGACCGCAGGCAGCACGCCCTCGCACCTGTTGCCTGCGGCGCGACGGCGCTTCGTCCGGCGAGTGCCCGCTTCGCTACGCGATTCCTGTCCTGACGAGCGCCGCCCGTATCGAGGTCTCGGCGGATGACCCGGCTCGGAGGAACACCGGTGGCTGTCCGATCGGCGCGGGCACGTCGATCCACCCTCCCGCCGGGTCGTCGCGGAACGCGTCGGTCCACAGATGTCGCCAGTGGCCTGCGGGCAGGTACAGGTGCGCGCCGGTGACGCCGGGCTCGACGACCGGAGCGACGAGCACGTCGGGGCCGAGCAGGTACTGGTGGCCCAGGCCGAGGACCTGTGGATCGTCCGGGTGGTGGAGGACGAGGTGACGCATCACCGGGTGACCGGTGGTGGCGGCCTCGGCGACGAGCTGTCGACGAAGGTCGCTCCAGGCCCGGTAGAGCTCGACACACCGACGGAAGTGAGCGAGCGTCTCCTCGTCGCTGTCGTACTGCCACGCCACGTCCGGATCGATGCCCTCATGGGTTCGGAAGACCGGGGTGAACGCGTTGAGCTCCATCCACCGCTGCAGCAGTTCCTTGGTCCGGCGGATGACGGGAACGCTGTGACCGCCGGGCAGCGGAAGACTGATCGAGTCGAACCCGCCCGTGTCGCTGTGCACGAGGCTGAAGCCGGAGACTCCGCCGGACAGCGCCCCGGTGATGGCGCTCCTCATACCGTCGTGCTCGTCCCAGGTCTGGAGCTGGTCACCGAGCCAGAACAACGTGGAGATCCCCGGGCTGCGGGTGTAACCGGAGCGGCTGAAGAAGACGGCGTCGTTCCCCTGGCCGGCTTCCTCGATGGCCTCGCGGTTCACCCGCGCCCATTCCTCGGGATAGCGGTTGTGCCAGGCGTCCGGACTCTCGCCGGAGGCGAGGACGGCGTTGAACGGCAACGCCTCGCCGAAGTCGGCCATCCATCCGGACGCGCCCGCCTGGGCGATGAGGCGGTCCTTGATGATGCCCTTGATCCAGGTCCGGGCATCATCGTTGCTCAAGTCGATCAGGGCTGCGGAGAAGCCGGCGTTCGGGATCAGGACCGGCTGGCCGTCCGGACCGCGGACCAGGTAGCCGTTCAGCAGAGCCTGCTGATAGAGCTGGTCGTGGCCGGGCTGGTCGGCGAGGAACGGGTTGATGTAGATGAGCATCCGGGCGTCGCGCTGCTCGCGGAGCGCGTCGACCAGCTGTTGCCAGTTCGGGTAGTGGGTCTGGTCCACCTGCCAGTCCCACCACAGCTGGGAGCCGACCGGGGTGATGCGTTGGCCGACCCAGTCCTGGATCCAGAAGGCGGCGACCGGCACATCGGCGGCGACGAGCGCCTGCAGCTTGGCCATGGCGCGGTCGGTGCCGCCCTGCACTGCGACGATGGCGCCCTCGTGGACCCAGTCGGGCAGGGGCCGCATCCGCCCGGTGTACTGCGTGTAGGACTCGATCAGGTCCAGGGGGCTCCGCCCGTGCAGGATGCGACCGCTCATGCCGCCGGCGAAGAGCTCGATGTCGACGCTGTCGACGGCACGGAGGTCGAACACGCAGTACTCGGTGTTCTCCAGGAACAGCGACCGCATCTGGGTGGTCAGATAGTGGGGAACCGAGACCTCGGTGGTGTACCAGGCGCCCGCGGTGCGCGAGCCGTATGCCAGCTCGACGGCCTGGGTGACCACCGGGAGCCCCCGCCCGACGCCGTGCTCCTGCACCAGGATCGGGAGCAGCCGGCCCTTCTGGTCGAAGTAGGTCAGTTGTTGACCGAATCCGAAGAAGTGCTCGTCGGGAGCCGACCGGTAGTGCAGGAAGACCCGGTTGCAGGGAGGCGTTCCGGCAGGGGCGGTGAAGGCGACCTCGAACCGCAGGTGATCCGGTACCGGCTCGGAGAAGGTCATGGTGTAGCCGACGGTCCGCTGCTCGCCCGAGACGCTCCCGCCGAGGGTGACGGTCCCGTCACCGACGCCCACCTCATCGACGGTCTGATGCTCGAACCGGACCAGGTCGACGTCGGTCAGGGTGAAGCCACTGGCCGGAGTGGTGTTCTCCTCGATCTCGGTTCCAGCGACGCCCGCGACGAGGAACGCCCGACCAGGAACACTCTCGAAAAGCGTGCGATCAGGCTCGGTGGCATGGGTGACCCGCAGCGCAGCCGCGCCGGACCAGGTGCCGACCTGCAGGACGAAGTCACCCACCCGATAGGTCTCCGCCTGCGCGAAGACCTCGTCGTCGGCCACCTTCGGTGCAGCATTCCCGGCGAGCGCCGGCATGCCGGCCCACAGAACCGCACCGGCTCCCAGCCCGAGCACCGCCCTGCGGGGCATCGGCCGCTCGAACATCACGACCAGCTCCGCGCGCCGGGCATGGCGGCCGGCCGCAAGGCGGCACACCGCAACTCCCACCGCTGGGTCCTGCTCAAGGACGCTGCAAGCACAGGTTCTCCTTCGAGGAGCAGCCAGCCGCACACCATCGCCATTCGGGCGGCGCGGCCAGATCTGCACCAGCGGATCCACCCTCGGAAAGGCGCCTGTGGCAGTAGGTCGTGACGCACGATGCCCGGAGTCCGGACCCTAGGGCCAGCCGAGGGTCCTCGGCCAGTACATTCCGCTGGACCGTCACACTTCGTGCCAGACTGCTTCCGCTGGCGGATCATTCATCATGACGCCGCCGCGCCGTGAGTACCGGACGGCTCTGGCGGGGCTGTGCTGAGTGAGTGACGAGTCCCCGCCCGAGCGCCGTGGGATCGGGTCGCTCGGCTGCTCCTGGCGCCGAGGCCACGCGGTCGTCGCCATCCCGAACTCCTGTGACCGGTCGCTGTCCGTGCGATCGCTGGGATGCTGACGTCGCTGCGGTCAGCGAGGCGACCGTGCAGCGTTCTTCGCGTGTAGGTCGGGTAGCGGACCGTGCTTGCCACGCAGGCGGGACGTCCTCGTGGTGGCTGACCATGCGAACCCTGCCCACCCGAACGCCGACCTGCTCGACCATTCCGGGCATGCGCGGTACAGGATGGTCACCGAGCCACGCGAACTCGGCGACGCAGTCGGCCCGTCGCCGGCCGCCCCGCGAGGCGCGGTCGGCCCGGTGAATCTGATCCGGCCGCTGCTGACCGTGGTCGTCACCCTGGTGACCACCGCATGCTCGTCCGGCGGACCTGTCGGCGCACCCTCGGGCCAGGGCTCGACGTCCAGCACCTCGGCCGGTGCGTCCGCCGACCAGTCGACGCCCAGCCCCGGGGCGGGGAGGTCCGCGGCTCGTCCCGCCCCCACGAGCGTGGAGATCAGTGCCGTCGGCGACATCATCATGGGCGCCGCGCCGGAGTTGCCTCCCGACGATGGACGTCACTTGTTCGATGCCGTCGCTGACCGGCTCACCGGAGATGTCGTGTTGGCCAACCTGGATCAGGCCCTCACCGACATCGCGACGTCGACCAAGTGCAGCGCGAACAGCAGTGACTGCTTCGCCTTCCGGACTCCACCGTCGTATGCAGAATGGCTGCGCGAGGCTGGATTCACCGTCATCAACCTGGCGAACAACCATTCGCACGACTTCGGCGACGCGGGCCTGCGCGACTCGCAGGCGGCGCTGACGGCAGCGGGCCTGCAGTACACGGGCATGCCAGGGCAGGTGACACTGCAGGACGTCGGGTCCCTGCGGGTGGCAATCATCGGCTTCGCCCCGTACGGCTGGGCTCAGAGCCTGCTCGACATCCCCGCCGCACAACAGCTCGTCGGGCAGGCCGCCGAGCAGGCCGATGTGGTCCTGGTAACCATCCACGCCGGCGCGGAAGGCACAGACCAGTCCCACGTCCACCCGGGCCCCGAGATCTTCCTCGGGGAGAACCGGGGGGACGCCATGGCATTTTCTCGTGCGGTGATCGACGCCGGCGCTGACGCGGTCCTGGGTGCCGGGCCACACGTGCTGCGGGGCATGGAGTGGTACCGCGGCCGGCTGATCGCCTACAGCCTGGGCAACTTCACCGGCTACCGCAGCCTCTCCAACGACGGACCGGCGGGCATCGGCGGAATCCTCACGCTACGGCTGGCGGCGGATGGGACCTGGGACTCCGGCCGTCTGATCAGCACCGTGATGGTCGACCCAGGACTCGCGCAGATCGATCCCGGCCAGCAAGCATCGGGCCTGGTGCGGGACCTGTCGCGTGCCGACTTCGGGACGTGCGGCGTCGGCATCTCCCCCGCCGGTGGGCTGGAAGCACCGAGCTGCTGACACCGATGCGCCGCAGGATCCACAGCGACACCTGCACGCCTCGGTTCAGAGACCGAGTCGGACGAGCCGCTCGCCACCGACGCCTGCTGACGCTCCGGACCGGGAGCCCGGCCGGTGCCGGACGGTCGTGACGGCGGTCCGGGCTCAGCGCGGTGCGGTGACCGGTCCGTCGGCCCCGGCCATCATCCGGTGCAGGTACGGGGCCGCCGCAGCGAGCAGGACGCCGAGCACCACCGCGACGGTGCCCAGGATCGCGAAGTACGGACTCTCGTCGGACGTGTCGAAGTAGCCCGCGAGGACGCCGGACAGCGCGGAGCCGAGCGCGATGGACAGGAAGAACAGGGCCACCATCTGGCTGCGGAAGGCCTGCGGCGCGAGTTTGGTCGACAGCGCCAGCCCCACCGGTGACAGCAGGAGCTCGGCCACGGTGAAGACGAACAGGATTCCGATCACGCCCATCAGCGGAGCGCTGTTCGGGCCGTCACCGGCGATGGGGAGGAAGAGCAGGAACCCCACGCCCATCACCGCGGTGGCGAGGGCGAACTTGACCGGGCTGGAGGGCTGGCGGGGTCCGAGTGCGGTCCACAGCCCCGCGAAGGCCCCGGACAGCAGGATGATGAACACCGGGTTGACCGCCTGGATCCAGGCGACCGGCATCTCCCAGCCGAGGATCGACCGGTCGAGCTGGGTGTCGGCGTAGATGGTCAGGACCGTGAACTGCTGCTGGTACAGCGACCAGAAGGCGGCGCTGGCCAGGAACATCGGCACGAAAGCGAGCACCCGTCGCCGCTCCACCCGGGTGATCCGGCGGCTGGTCAGGATGACGGTGAAGTAGGCGACGGTCGCGACGATGGTGGCGACGACGACCGCGCCGGCCAGCCTCCCGGGGGTGAGCACCCCGAGGAGGAAGAGCAGGCCGATCGCCACCAGGGCGGCGCCGACCAGGGCCACCACCGGCCAGCGCTGGTCCGCCGGCAGCGGGCTGGGGACCTCCCGCGCGGAGGCGGAGAACTTCCGGCGCCCCACCGAGTACTGGGCCAGCCCGAACGCCATGCCGACGGCGGCCAGGCCGAAGCCGGCCCGGAAGCCCAGGCTGGTCTGCACCAGCCCGGTCAGCAACGGCCCGACCAGGCCCCCCAGGTTGATGCCGAGGTAGTACAGCGCGAAGCCCGCCTCCCGCCGACCGTCCTCGCGGGCGTACAGCATGCCGACCAGCGTGGTGGCGGTCGCCTTCACCCCACCACTGCCCAACGCGATCAGCACCAGCCCGACGCCGACGCCGAGCAGGCCCGGCAGCACCGACAGCGCGATGTGCCCGCACATCACCACCACCGCGCTGGCGAACAGCGTGGCCTCGGCACCCAGTACGCGGTCGGCGAGCCACGCACCGAGAACGGTGGAGAGGTAGACGAGGCCGCCGTAAGCACCGACGATGCTGGTGGCCTCGGACTGGTCGATGCCCAGGCCGCCCCGGGCCGCCGAGTAGTACAGGTAGATGAGCAGGATGCCCTGCATGCCGTAGAAGGAGAACCTCTCCCACATCTCGACGCCGAACAGGTTCGCCATTGCCTGCGGCTGACCGAAGAAGGTCCGGTCGGCGAGATGCGCCTCGCTGGTCCGACTCACGGCTCGTGCTCCTCGCTGTCCCTCGTCCCCGCCTCGGCGGGCCGGGAGCAGGGTGGTCGCCGTCCCTCCAAGTCGGCCTCAACGAACATTGGACCGCCGTTGGAGGGGCTCCAGACCGAGGAACGGGGCTGCGCCATCTCGGCGATGGCGGTCGACACACCGACCCTCGCCGAGCCGCGTCAGCGCCCTGGCCGGAGCGCCGGATGCGGCCTGGAGCGGCTCAGTTCCCGGGATCGGTGTCGACGGTCGGTCGGCCGCGGGATTCGACGAACCGCGTGCCGGTGCGCAGGAGCTCTGCGGCCTCCTGCTCGACCGCACCGGCGAGCACGTCGAGGTCGTCGATCACGGCAGGGTCGGCGACCAGGCCGACGCACAGCCGGTCGGCGATGGATGTCACGGCTATCCGGAGTGCGTGGTGCTGTGCGACCTCCGCGAGCGCGTGAACGGTGTCGACGCGCGCTCCGAGAACGGCGACCTCCGGCTCGGGCCCACGGACGTTGGACACATTGAGGGCGAAGGCCCGTCCGCTGCGCTGCAGTCGCTGTGACCAGCTCGCCAGCCGCGGCGAGAGCCGGGCCATCCGGTCCATCAGCTCGTCCAGCTCCTCCGCATCGTGGTGGGATTTCCGCAGCATGGTCTCCGCGCGGATGGCGGTCAGCCGTGCCACGAGGTCAGGTTCGTCCACCGGGAGGTCCACCCGGAAGTAGGAGTCGCGGTTACCGACCGAGTCGCCGTCGTGGTGCAGCGTCACCGGAACCTTGACGCGCAGTCCGTGGATCGCCCCGTGCCGGTGCTCCAGCCAGCGACGCAGGGCCCCCGCGACGACGGCGAGCACCGCGTCGTTCACCGTCGCGCCTGCCAGCGCGCGGGCGGCGTCGTGCAGGCCGGACAGCGCGGTCACGGCGAACGCGACCTCGCGGTCGCGTCCCACCCGCGCGTCGAACGGGGAACGGCGAAGTCCCGGGAGGATCTCGCCGGTCAGGACGGCGGCGAGCGGACGACGCCGGGAGTCCTCGCTCGGCGGCCTCGGGGGGACGGCGACCGAGCTGTGCTGGTGGGCCGCCGGCGCCGGGGTCGGGTCCCACAGGACGTCGTGGGCGAGGCGCATCACCATCGTGCCGTCGGCCAAGGCGTGGTGCACCCGCCACACCAGGGCCGCACCGCCGCCGAGCAGCGGGCCGACCAGGTCCATCCGCCACAGCGGCCGGCGCCGGTCCAGGTGCTGCACGAACAGCCGCGCCACCTCGATGCGCAGCCCGGCCTCGTCCAGCGGCTCGGCGGCGACGACGGCACCGATGTGCGCAGCGACGTCCACCGCCTCGTCCGGGGACCACACCGGCTCGGCAGCGGTACCGGCCAGCCGCCATGTCAGCCGCGGCACGTCGGGCAGCCTGCGGGTCACCGCGTCGCGGAGGTCCTCCAGGGTCGGTGCCCCTGCCGGCAGGCGGATCACCGTGCACGTGTGCCCGACCAGCTCGGGGCCCTCGAGGGCCAGGATCGCCCGGTCCTCGCCGGTCAGTGGGACCTGCACGAGGGCAGCTTTCCGTGCGGCGCAGGTGCTGGACAACCCGGTCGGCCGGACTTTCTGGCACCGGCGTGCCTCGACCACCGGGTGCGGACCCGGGGCTGCGGGGCCGGGAGTGTCGACGCCTCGTTCGGCGACCGGTACGTTGCCGATGCCTCGACATCCCCGCGACAGGGGGTATTCCCATGTCCACCCGTCCGGGAGCGCCACGGCGGGGCGTCCGCGCGATCGGCACCCACTGGACCGCGTCCTGCACGGGAGGACGCCGACGTGCGGTCGGAGCCGATCACCCGGCAGGCGGTCACCGATGAGCACGGAGTTCTGGCTGCACGGGTTCCCCGTCCCACGCCGCGCCGCCGCCCTGGCGGTGCAGGCGGAGGGGTGGGGATTCGACGGACTCCTGCTCGCCGACAGCGAGAACCTCGTCGGCGACCCGTACGTGGAGCTCACCCTCGCCGCCCGGGCGACGCACCGGTTACGACTCGGCCCCGCCGTCACCAATCCGGTGACCCGCCATCCGGCCGTCACGGCGTCGGCCATCGCGACGCTGCAGATCGAGTCCGGTGGCCGGGCCGTGATCGTCTACGGCCGGGGTGACTCGGCGGTCCGGCAGCTGGGGCTGCAGCCGGCCACCACCGAGGAGCTGGAACGGGGACTGGGCCAGCTGCAGGGCTTCCTCGGCGGACAGGCCGTTCCCTCCGCCGCAGGGGTGACCGCCCGGATGGGCTGGATCGAACCCTTCCACGCTGGTGACGTCCCGGTGTCGGTGGCCGCAACCGGGCCGGTGACCATCGGGCTCGCCGCCCGCCTCTGCGGCCGGGTCGACTTCACCGTCGGGGCGGATCCACGGCGGGTGTCCTGGGCGATCGCCCAGGCACGACGCGCCGCCTCCGGCGCGGGAGCACAGCTCTCGCTCGGCGCCTTCGTCAACGTCGCCGTCCACCCCGACGTCGCCGTGGCCCGGAACCTGGTCCGCGGCAGCGCAGCGATCTTCGCCCACTTCGTCAGCGAGGGCCCGCACGACGTCGTCCCGGACGACGACCGCGCCGTGGTGCAACGGGTGCGGGTGGCCTACGACGAGGCGGCTCACGGGCTGACCACGGCCGACCACGCGCGACTGCTCCCCGACGACTTCCTCGACCGCTTCGCCATCGCGGGACCCCCCGAGCACTGCGTCGCGCGGCTGCGCGAGCTGATCGACCTGGGGCTGGACCGGGTCATCGTGGTCCCCGGCTCCCGGGACGCCGACCCCGACGCGCTCGCCGCGTCCAACGAGCTGTTCGCCACCGAGGTCCTGCCGGAGGTCCGACCCGGGACGCCGACCGGTGAGCAGCGGTCCGAGCCGTAGGTCCGGTTCCCGCGTTCCGTGGGCGCAGCTCCGCAGTTCCCGGATCCAGGACCGGCATCCGGTTCCGCAGCATCGATCGACGCAGCAGCCTTCAGCCCGGGTTCGCACGCCGGCGGGCCGGCTCCGGTCGGATTCCTCGGGTCGTGACAGACCGAAGACGTCGATCCGGGTCCCGCGGCGCTCCCCGGGCGCAGCACGTCGGGCACGCCGCGCACGGGTCGCTGCACGCGATCCACTCCGGCCGTCACCCGGCTCCCGCTCCGAACGCCTGAGTCGCCCGCGTACCGGAATCCCCTACCGCGGCGGGGCCCGGTGCGGTAGGCAGTGTGCGGACGCGACAGCGTCACTGACGGTGGCCGTGCCCGACGGCAGCACAGTCCCTCCCCGGGGCCGGTCCCGTCGTCGCGGGCACGGGGAAGCGCGCGAGGAGGTCCACCGTGCAGGGTGACGCCACTGCCGACGTGCTGTCCTTCCGGGACCTGGGGCCGCTCGAGGTGCAGCGCGGCGGGGTCCCGGTGGCCCTGGGCGGAGCACGGCTCTCCGCGGCGCTGTCGCTGCTGCTGGTCAACGCAGGACGGCCGGTCAGCGTCGACTCGCTCACCGAGGCCATGTGGGGCGAGAACTCACCGGCGCGGTCGTCGTCGACGCTGGACTCGCACGTCTGGCGGTTGCGCAAGGCGCTCGAGCCCGACCGCAGCAGGGGTGCGCCCTCGGCGGTGCTCGTGCGCGAGCCGGGCGGGTACCGGCTGGTCGCCGACCTCGTGACCATCGACTCGCGAAGCTTCGCCCTGCTCACCGGCGACACACGGGCGCTGCTCGCGGCCGGCCGCCCGGTGGAGGCGCACCGAGCCGCCGAACGGGCGCTGGCGCTCTGGCGCGGGCGGCCCTACCCCACCGTGGCCGACGAGCCCTGGGCGACCGCCGCCGTCGCCCGCTTGGAGGAGCTGCGCGACCAGCTGCGCGAGCTCCTGGCCGAGGCGTTGCTGGCCGCGGGGGCCCCGGAGCGCGCGCTGCTGGAGGTGGGCTCGGCCGTCGCGGAGGCGCCGCTGCGCGAGCGGCTGTGGGGCCTGCGCATGCTGGCCCAGCACCGCCTGGGCCGGGCCGAGGAGGCGCTGCGGACCTACCAGCAGGTGCGCACGCTGCTGCGCGACGAGCTCGGGCTCGAGCCGGGGCCCGAGCTCCGTGAGCTGCACGGCCGGCTGCTCGCCGAGGACCCGACGCTGGCCGGGCCACCGGCGCCCGCTCGCCTTGTACGGCCGTCCCCTCCCCCACGGGACACCGGGCCCGAGCGAGCGGTCGCCCGGGAGCAGGTGGCCGCCCCCGACCCGTTGGAGGTGCACCTCCCCTACCGCACCTCGTCCCTGGTGGGTCGCGAGTCCGAGCTGGCCGAGCTGGCCGAGCTGGTGACGCGTGCCCGGCTGGTCAGCCTGGTCGGCGCGGCCGGGTGCGGGAAGACCCGCCTGGCCATCGAGGTCGCGCGCACCGTCGCCCACCGGTTCCCCGGCGGCGTCTGGTTCGTCGACCTCACCGCGGCCGGGGACGCCGTCACCGTCCTGTCCACCGTGGTGTCCGCGCTGGGATTCGCCCCCGTGGACACCGAACGGCCCGCGGAGGCGCTGCGTGCCCACCTGCGCGGGCGACGCGCGCTGCTCGTGCTCGACAACTGCGAGCAGGTCCTCGACCCGGTGGCCGACCTGCTCGACGACTGGTTCTCAGCCGCCCCCCTCGCCGTGCTGGCCACCAGCCGGGATCCGCTCGAGGTCGACGGTGAGCGGCTGCACCGGCTCGGCCCGCTCCCCCTCCCCGAGGGGGACGACGACGTCACCGCCTCCCCTGCGGTCACCCTCCTGCTGGACCGGCTGGCCACCGCCGGCGCCGACCGGGACGACCTGGGCCTGCTCAGCGCGGTGGTGCGGATCGCCACCGCCGTCGACGGCGTGCCACTGGCCCTGGAACTCGCGGCGGCACGGTCGCGAGCGTTCAGCCTCGACGAGATCGCCCACCAGGTCACCGCCGACCCGAGTTCGCTGGCGCGGACCGGGCGCGGCAGCGACCACCACCGCACGGTGCGTGCCGCCATCGAGCAGAGCTACGCGTTGCTGCCCGGCGACGAGGCGGAGCTGCACCGCGCCGCCTCGGTCCTTCCCGGGCCGTTCACCGTGGCTGCGGCCACCGCCGTCCTCGGCGGCGACGGCGCGGAGCCCCGGCCCGGCACGGCGACCGCCGACCTGGTCGCCCGCCTGGTCCACCACTCGCTGCTGGTCCCGCTCGGGCCCGCGCGGCCGGGCGGCCCCTCACGGTTCGCCCAGCTGGCCACCGTGCGCGGCCACGCGGCCCACGCGGCCGGCCCGGACACGCCCGCGCTGCGCCGCCGGCGCGACGAGTGGGCGACCGCGCTGACCCTCGCGAAGCCCCCGCTGGGTCATGTGGCGGAGAGCGCGTGGTTCGACGCCCTCGACGACGACCTGCCCACGCTGCGCGCCACCCTGCAGGACCTGCTCGTGGAGGCGCCCTCGGCCGAGGGGGTGCGGCTCGCCGGCCGGCTCGGCACGTTCTGGTACTTCCGCAGCAAGACCATCGAGGGCCGCACGTGGGCCGAGCGGGCGCTGGAGGCCGAGCACCTCGCCGATCCGCTGTCGGCGGCACTGGTGCGGCTCACCCTCGCCCACCACCTCTCCTCCAGCGGCCAGGACGACCTCGCGGTCGCGCACCTCACCGCCGCCTCGGCACTGCTCGACGGCACCGGGGACGCGCTGTCGCGCACCGTGGCCGAGGTCCAGACGCTGCTGGCCCACTCCTTGGTGGTGGCCGGGGCGCTGGGGCCGGCCCGCGCCGTCGCCGGCTCCGTGGCGGCGGCCGCCCACGCGGCCGGCGCGGACGCCCAGCTGCACCTGCTCGCCGACACGTGCGCCGCCCTGGTGGACAGCGGCACCGGCCTCCTCGGCGGGGAGGAGCTGACCGGCCTGCACGGGCGGGCGCTGGCGCTGGGCAACGTGCACGTCGCCCTGCTGGTGGCCGGGATGGCCGTCGTCACCGCCATCCGGTCCGACGACGCGGCGACGGCCCTGTGCTGGTCGGACCGGATGATCGGGCACCGCCTGGTGCTGGGCACCTCCGACGGACCGGTCGCCTTCGAGCTGCGGGGCGTCGCCACGGCGATGGCCGGTCGGCCGCAGGAGGCGGTCCGGCTGTTCGCCGCGGCCCGCACGCAGGCGCTGCGCAACGGGTTGCGCTGGCCGGCCTTCGAGGCGACCCCGGAGGTCCTGCGGAACGCCACCGCCGAGCTCGAGCCTCGCACAGCCGAGCAGGCCCGCGTCGACGGCGCCCGGCTCACCCTCGCCGACGTCGTCGACCCGCCCCACGGCATGAGCACACCCGCCTGACCCGGCCGCTCGGACGCCTGGGACCCCGGCGCCGGAGGTCGCCGCGCGGCTGGCCGCCCGGTCGGGCTCGCCCTGATCCCGGCCGCGTTGGAGCCGCGTTGGAGCCGGCCCCGCGACAGTCGGGCCCAGCGGCGGGGACTCCGCCTCCCGGCGATCGGAGCGCGAGTGTGACCACCGGGAGTCGGGGTGCTCGACGACCTGACGGCGCCGAGCACGCGCTCCGCCGCCTGGAGCGCTCGGAGGCCCAGGGGACTGGTCGTCGTCGACGACCCGTCGGTCGTCCCCGGCAGGCGGGACGACCCCGGCCGAGCCGCAGCCGGACCGGAGCGCGCCGGGCTGCCCCGCACCGGGCCGGCCGAAAGGCTTCCTCGAGCCGGTCCGCGACCGCGTCGTCCCCGATGCGTCGGCGCTCTTCCTGTGCGCCCCCCGTTCCTGACCCTCGCACTCCCGAGTCGACCGGAGACCCCGTGCACACCTTCACGAAGGACCCAGACGTCCAGTTCGCCATCGAGAACGTCCTCGGCGGCACGTACGCCCGCACCGCCGACATCGGCGAGGTGCTGAGCACCGTCGACCGCATCCCGCACGGGGACGCGCGCACCTGGGTCACGCAGTGGACCGCCACCGCCGAGCGGCTGGCCGGGCTGGCGCGCGAGGCCGAGTCGGGCGGGCACCTGCGCTCCGCGGCCGCACGCTGGCTCCGGGCGGCCGCCTACTTCTCCGAGGCCTGCGACCGGGCCGACGCCACCGGCGGGTTCAGCGACCTGTGGGAGCGGCACCGCGACGCCTGGGACCGGTTCGTCGACCGCACCGGCGACCTCGGGGACGTCGCGGGCGAGCGCCTCGAGGTCCCTTACGAGGACACGACGCTGCCCGGCTACCTGTTCCGCTCCGGTCCGGCCGGCGAGCCCCGCCGCACGCTCGTGTACACCAACGGCAGCGACGGCTCGGTGGTCGGCGCGTGGACCCGCGGCATCGCCGACGCGCTGGCTCGCGGCTGGAACGCGATGACCTACGACGGCCCGGGCCAGAACGCGGCCCTGGTGCGTCAGGGTCTGTCCTTCCGGCCGGACTGGGAGCACGTGCTCACGCCGGTGGTCGACGCCCTCGTCGGTCGGGCCGACGTCGACCCCTCCCGCATCGCGGTCATGGGAGTCAGCCAGGGGGGCTACTGGGTGCCCCGCGCCCTCGCGTCCGAGCACCGCGTCGCCGCAGCAGTCGCCGATCCCGGCGTCGTCGACGTCTCCACCACCATGCTCGGCCAGCTGCCGCACCACCTCGTGCGGCTGCTCGACGCCGGGAACCGCGACCGGTTCGACACCGAGATGGGCTGGGCGCTGGAGCTCTCACCGGCGACCCGCACGATGCTGCAGTGGCGCATGCGACCCTACGGCGTCACCTCGACGTTCGACTTCTTCACCGCCGCGCGGCAGTACCGGCTGACCGGCGAGCAGCTGGCGGCGATCCGCTGTCCGCTCCTGGTGACCGACCCCGAGCACGAGCAGTTCTGGCCAGGGCAGTCGGCCCGGCTGGCCGAGGCGCTCACCTGCCCGGTGACGCTGCTGCCGTTCACCGCCGACGAGGGGGCGGACGGGCACTGCGAGCCCGCCGCGGCCGGTCTGCGCGGCGAGCGGATCCTCGACTGGCTCGACGAGAACGTGCCGGCGTGAGCGCCGCCCGGGACACGGCGACGGCCCCGTACACGGTCGGCGACCACCTCGTCGACCGGCTGGCCGAGCTGGGGGTCGACCGGGTGTTCGGGGTGCCCGGCGACTACAGCCTGCGGCTCCTCGACCACGTCATCGCCCACCCGACGGTGCGCTGGACCGGGTGCGCCACCGAGCTGGGCGCCGGATACGCCGCGGACGGCTACGGCCGGCTGCGAGGCCTGGCGGCGCTGTGCACCACGTTCGGCGTCGGGGAGCTCAGCGCGGTCAACGCCGTCGCCGGCAGCTACGCCGAGCACGTGCCCGTGGTGCACATCGTCGGTGCGCCGGCCCTGGCTCGGCAGGCCGAGCACCGCCCGCTGCACCACACCCTCGGCGACGGGACGTTCGGGCACTTCACCGCCGCGCACGCCGACATCACCTGCGCCCGCGCAGCGCTCGCGCCCGGCACCGCCGTCGCCGAGATCGACCGGGTGCTCACCGAGGTCCGCGACCGCCGCCTGCCGGGATACCTGCTGGTGCCCGCCGACGTGGCCGAGCTGCCCGCCGAGCGGGCCACGGCCCCGCTGCCCCCGTGTCCCGACGGCACCGACCCCGAGGTGCTCGAGGCCTTCACCGCGGCCGCCGGCCGATTGCTCGCCGATGCCGGGTCCACCGACCGGGTCGCGGTGCTGGCCGGCCTGCTGGTGCACCGCTTCGGCGCGGCAGGGGCGCTCGCCGGGCTGCTCGCCTCCGGCCCCGTGCCGCACGCCACCACCCCGTGGGCCAAGAGCCTGCTCGACGAGACCGCGCCCGGCTTCTGCGGCACCTACGCCGGTGCTGCCGGCAGCAGCGAGCAGACCCGGGCGGTCGTCGAGGACGCCGCGGCCCTGGTCCTGGCCGGCGTCCAGTTCACCGACCTCAACAGCGGCCTGTTCAGCCAGCGGATCACCCGTGCCCGGACCATAGAGCTGGGCGCGCACTCGGCCAGCGTGGGCGCGGCGGTCTTCGCCCCGCTGGATCTGCCGAGCGCACTCGCCGCCCTGCAGCCACTGATCGCGGCCCTGCGCCCCGGCCCGCTGCCGCCCACCGAGCCCGCCGGCGATCCGACGAGCGACCCGGACGGCCGACCGGACGACGTCCCGCTCACCCAGGCCGCCCTCTGGCGGGAGACCACCGCCGTCCTGAGGGCCGGCGACATCGTCCTCGCCGACCAGGGCACCTCCTTCTACGGCATGGCGCCGCACCGCCTGCCCGCCGGGGTCACCTTCGTCGGCCAGCCGCTGTGGGCCTCGATCGGTTACACGCTGCCCGCGCTGCTCGGCGCCGGCACCGCCGCACCCGGCCGCCGTGGCGTCCTGCTGATCGGGGACGGCGCCGCGCAGATGACCATCCAGGAACTCGGCACCGTGCTGCGCGAGCGACTGCCCGCGCTGGTCGTCGTGGTCGACAACGACGGCTACACGGTCGAGCGCGCCATCCACGGCCCGGACCAGCCCTACAACGACATCCCGCGCTGGGACTGGACGGCCGTGCCCGCGCTGTTCGGGGGCGGTCCCCGGGCCCGCGCGGTGCGGGTCTCCACCGTCGGCGAGCTGCGCCGCGCCTACGCCGATGCCGCCGCCGACCCCGGCGGGTTCACGCTCGTGCAGGCGACGGTTCCCCGCGACGACGTCCCCGTCCTGCTCGCGACCCTCACCCGCGCCCTCGGGGCGTCGGCGCCGCGGTGAGCGCGTTCAAGACCGCACCGTCCAGGGGCGGAGACGCAACGGCCTCCGACTCACCACCACCGGTCGACGGCGCGGTCGCCGTCGGCACCTACATCGGGACGATCGGAGCCTGACCCGGTCTCCGTCGAGGCCCCAGGTCGTCGGTGTTCCTCGGCACGGGAGTCCTGGTCGCGCCGACCGTCCCGGCCATCCCGGTCAGTTCTCCGGCGGCCTTGACCTCGCGGCCCGAGCCCGAGTTGAGTGAGCCAACCGGTCGATGGACGTCCGGTTCTCCGGCTGAAGGAGAGAGCGTGTCGGACGTGGCAACGATGGCGCGGCCATCCCGGATCGACATGTCGCTGCTCGACGACCTCGTCGCGGTCGCCGCAGGAACGCGCGAGCCCGACGACGAGCACCGCCGGCACGCATCCGCGAGGGCCTTCGTCGACTGGCTCGGGTGCGCCCTCGGAGGTGCCGCCCATCCCATCCGCGAGGTGATGGAGCAGTACGTGACGCCGGGGCAGGTCGGCCCGCAGGCGCCCGGCGCCGCGAGTCTCGTCGCCTCGCCGTCGAGGGCGCATCCCGCTCTGGCCGCCATGTACAACGGCACCGTCTCCCACGTCCTCGACTTCGACGACGTCAACCCGGCGATGACCGGGCATCCGGGCGTCGTGGTCTTCTCCACCCTGCTCGCCCTCGCGGAGAGCACCGGAGCGACCCTCGACCAGGTGATCGACGCGGCCCCGTACGGCTACTCCGCAGCGGAGCTGCTCGGACTGCGGGTCAACCCCGAGCACTACGAGCAGGGCTGGCATGCCACCGGCACCCTCGGCGCCATCGCGGCGGCGGTCGCCGGCAGCCGGCTGCTCGAGCTACCGGCGGACGCCGCCCGGACCGCGATCGCGGCTTCGGCGTCGCGAACCGCGCTGCGCGCCGCCTTCGGGTCGCACGGAAAGGCGCTGAACGTCGGCCGGGCCGCCGAGGCGGCGGTCGAAGCCTGCCTCCTGAGCGCGGCCGGCCTCGAGCTCCCGGGGGAAGTGCTCACCGGTTCCTCCGGCTACCTCGCCCTCCTGGGAGCGGCCGGCCCGCGGTCGTCCACGGCACGGAGCGCGCCGATGGACGACACTCCGCTGCTGCCACGAGCGATCCATCGCAGCGGGTTCAAGCTCCACGCCGCATGCGGTGGAACGCACTCCACGATCGAGGCGGTGGCGAGACTGGCCAGGGAGCAGTCGATCACGCCGGAGCAGGTGGAGCGGATCGAGGTCACGGTTCACCCGACCGCCGTCCAGGCGGCCAGCAAGGTCGACCCGATGACCCCGCTCGACGCCAAGTTCAGCCTGCAGCACCTCGCGGCGCTGGCGATGTTCCGGTACCCGATCCAGGTCGACGCCTTCGAACACGGCGTCTTCGATGCGGCCCCGGTCCTCGCGCTGCGCGAGCACGTGACGGTGACCGTCGATGAGTCCTTCGTGTACGACCAGGCCATGCCGGCGTCGGTACGCATCCTCACGAAGGACGGGGGCCAGTTCGACATCCACGTCGGCAAACCGAAGGGGCGCCCGGCGGATCCGCTCACCGATCAGGAGCTGGTCGGCAAGGCGCTCGCGCTGGCCACCTCCGCACTCCCCGGTCACGCGCGCGACGAGCTCTCCCGGCTCCTGTGGCTGGTGCTCCGCGCGGAGCCCTGCGCCCTCGACGACCTCGTCGCCACGGTGACCACGGGCCGGTGACGCAGCGCCGGAGCCGAGCGCGGTAGCCCGATCCGCGGCCCGAGGTTCCCGGGCTCAGCGCCCGGAGCGCCTCCGGGTCGGTGCCTGGTTCACCGACGGTCGTCGATCGCGACCGGCGGCTCCGACCCGGACCTCGACTCCCCGGTCGCCTGCTCCGCGGCGAGCCGACGACGACGGAGCCGATCGCGTCGCGCAGCGACTGCTCCACCGACGAGCGCCAGGAGGACGAGCGACCAGACGGTGATGGAGATCGGGGTCGAGACGAAGTAGCTGAGCTCCCCCCGGCTGAGGAACAGCCCCTCCCGCAGGTGCTTCTCGATGAGCGGTCCCAGCACGAGGCCGATGATGAGCGAGGCCATCGAGAAGTCGAGCTTCCGCAGGACGTAGCCGACGATCCCTGCCGCGAGGAGGACGTAGACGTCCACCATGCTGCCTCGGACGCTGTAACCGCCGATGACGGCGATGACGACGATTCCCGGGATGAGGTACTTCTGCGGTATCCGCAGGATGCTGACCCAGACCCCCACGAGTGGCAGGTTCAGCACCAGCAGCATGACGTTGGCCACGTACAGCGAGACGATGACGCCCCAGAAGATGTCGGGACGCTGCTCCGCGAGCAAGGGGCCTGGCTGCACCCCCATGGTGATCATCGCGGAGATCATCACCGCGAGAGTGGCGGAGAACGGGATACCGAGGGACAGGACCGGGATCAAGCTGCCCATCGACGCGGCGTTGTTGGCTGCCTCGGGCGCCGCGATCCCCTCCACGGCGCCCGTTCCGAGCTCGTCGCGATGCTTCGACACCGCCTTCTCGACGCGGTACGCGGCGAAGGTCGACAGGACGCCGGACGGACCGGGCAACAGCCCGAACAGGAACCCGAGGATGGACCCGCGCCCCCAGGGCGCCCACGAGCGTCGCCATTCCTCCCGGTTGGGGAAGAGCTCCCTGAGACGGGGCGCCACCGGTCGGCGCCCGCCCGGCGTCCGGTCCTCCAGGGCAGTCATCAGTTCGGCGATCCCGAACACCCCGACCGCGATCGGGACGATGCCGATGCCGACGCTCAACTCGGTCACGTCGAAGGTGAACCGGAAGTTGCCCGTGATCGCCTCCTGCCCGACCGTCGAGAGGGCCAGACCGATGATCATGGGAAGGAGCCCGCTCATGGGGCTTCCGCCGCCCAGACGAGCCAGGACCAGGAGCCCGCCCAGGGTGAGCGCGAAGTACTCCGCCGGGCCGAAGGCGAGGGCCGACCGTGCCAGGAGCGGCGCCAGCAGCGTGACGAGGACGAGCGCGATCGTTCCGGCGATGAAGGATCCGACCGCCATGACGCTCAGAGCCGCCCCCGCCCGCCCCTTGCGCGTCATGGGGTAGCCGTCGAACGTCGCGACCACCGCCGATGCCTCGCCCGGCATGTTCATCAGCACGGAGGTGGTCGACCCGCCGTACATCGTGCCGGCATACACGGCGGCGATCACGACGAGAGCGGCAGCCGGCTCCATCGAGTAGACGAGCGGAAGCACCAGGGCAGCGCCGGCGACCGACCCCAGACCCGGCAGAAGGCCCACCAGTGTGCCCACCAGGGCGCCGATGAACGCCGCGAGCAGCAGCTCCGGGGTCAGCGCTCCTTCGAACCCGAGCAGCAGTCCGTCGAGGGTGGAACTCACGTCAGCCCCTCCAGCAGGCCCTCGGGCATGCGGACCCCGAGCAACTCGATGAAGAACCCTGACACCAGGACAGCGATCACCACGCCGAAGCCCACCGCGTGGATCCACGTGCGGACGCCGAGCAGCTTCAGCACGAGGACGACGAAGATCGACGCTGCCAGGTACTGACCCAACGAGGGCAGCAGCAACACGTACCCGGCGGTCAGCACCAGGAACAGTGCCACCGTCCGCCGTTGCTCAGCAGGTGGCAGCACGTCCCCGTCGTCCGGCGCGCTGCGGATCGTCTCGACCACGGTGAGCACGGAGATCACGAGGAACGCGACGCCGACGATCACCGGGAAGAACCCGGGCCCGGAGCTCGCGAGAGTGCCCCGCTCCAGGTCGAGCGCGGCGAGGAGGTACCCGGCTGCGACCACCACGCAGCATGCGCCCACCAGGAGCCTGCCACTCCGCTTCCCCCGGAACCGGTGCGCCGGCGTCGTCGCTCCGGAGGGACCAGCTCCCGTCATCAGTTCTCCGTGAGCAGATCTCGGAGGGCCTCGTACTTCCCGGCGTCCTCCTCGAGATTGGCGGCCAGTTCGTCCGGCGTCGACACCGTCTCCTCCACCCGGTAGCCGTTCTGCTCCATGAACTCGACGTACTCGGACGATTCCAGGACCCGCGCGCTCGCATCGGCGAGCCGGTCCCGCACGCAGTCCGGGATGCCCTTCGGCGCAACGACGATCAGGTCCGCGGCAAGGCCCTCGGACAGCCCGAGCTCGGCAGTCGTCGGAACCTCCGGCAGAGTCGGGTCGTCGTCGTCGGACATCACCGCGAGAGCACGTACCTCACCGGAGTCCAGGTGCCCCCGCAGGGTGGCGACCTGACCGGCGAGGACATCCACCCGACCACCCAGGAGCTCGACGAGCGCCTCGCCGCCGCCGCCGCTGAACGGAACGGGCTCCAGCTCCACACCGGCGGACTCCGCCACCAGGGCCAGCCCGAGGTGCTGCGTGCCGCCGAGGTTGGACACCCCGACCTGGATCTCCCCGGGGTTCTCCTCGGCGTACTCCAGGAGGTCGTCGAGGGTCTGGAACTCCGAGTCCTCGCGCACGGCGAGGAGGGTGGACCCGGCGCCCATCAGAGCGATGGGCTGGAAGTCCTCGATCCCGTCCCACGGCAACCCCTCGGTCACCATGGGCCGCGCGAACACGGCCGCACCGGTCGTCATCCCGATCGTGTAGCCGTCCGGTTCGGCCGTCGCGACAGCGGAGGTGCCGACCGTGGCGCTGCCGCCCTCGCGGTTCTCGACGACGATGGTCGACCCCTCGAGCTCCTCCTCGAGCAGTTCCGTGTACTTGCGGGCGAGAGGCGTGGTCGATCCACCGGGGCCGTAGGGGACGACGAACGTGATGTCCTCTTCCGGATAGGCGCACGACTCACCACCACCGGAACCTTCGGCGCTCGTGTCGCTCTCCCCTCCTCCACACGCCGTGAGGACCAGTCCCGCCGACAAGATGACTGCCGCGCTCCGGAAGTGGACTCGCCGGGTCTGGCAACGCTGCCTCATGGAGAACCTCTTCTAGGTGTCGATGGATGTGACGGGGGTCAGGCGCCGGCGCCCGGGTGGTGACGAGACCTCGTCGCCGCCGGAGCATCCGAGAGGAGCGATCGGGCCTGTGTCGTTCGGCCGTCGAGGTCCGCGATCGCCTGCGGACCCACCAGGGGTCCGGAGTCCATGGCCGAGTCCATGGCCGGGTCCATGGCTACGTCGAGCACCACGATCAGGACCTCCGGGCTCGGGCGGCGTGCGGACCGACGCCGCTGGTCAAGGCGGCGGGAACTTCCACGGACTGGCCGGTACACGGAATCCGTGGGCACGCGTCGTTGTCAAGCAGTCGGCGCGGATGACCGTGACGATCGTTACAGAGCCACTCCGCCGGTCGCCGCGTCCACCGCGGCAGGTCGTCCTCGGCCCGGCCGCCGACGAGTGCGGACGCGCGTCCCGTTCGCCCGGTGCGCCATCGCAGGCGATGACCGGCCCGGTCCGCGCCGGTACACCCGGGCGCACCCGCTCCGTCGGCGCTCAGGCGCTCAGGCGCTCGTGGCCCGCTCGTCCCGCAGGGCCTTGAAGACCCGGCGGCGCAGCGCGTCGCCGTCCTGCTCCGACACGTCGAGGAACCTCAGCGACAGCAGCCAGCGCGGCCCCTGCACCGCCTGCCGGACGATCTCGCCGGTCAGGTGCAGGATGCGGTCGTCGAGGTCGATGGTGATCTCGGTGCGGGCGCCGTCGTCCGGAGGCAGTGCCCAGCCGTCGACCAGAGCCCGCATGCCGGCCTCGCTGAGATCGACGGTGTGACCCGCCAGGAGCCCGTCGGACCAGGGCATGCTCACCGACACCTCCAGGCGTGCACGCACGGTCCGGCGTCGCTGGCTGCGCTCCGCCGGGCCCGTGGCCGACAGCCGCCACACCACGTCCTCCGCCGTCTCGTCGACGTCGGTGATGCGCGCGGGCAGCGTGCGCTCCGCGTCCCCGGCCGTCCAGTACAGCTCCACCAGGTCGCCCGGCTCGACCGGGAGCCACGCCCCGCCCTGCCCCTCGGGCCGGACGGCGAGCCCGGACGCGTCGGACGCCTCCACCGTCGCGGTCACCGTGACCCCCCGGGACACCAGGGTGACGTCGGCCGACGTGCCCACCCCGGGTCGAAGCACGTCGGACTCGCTCATCGGGAACCTCACCTGCGCATCTCTCGCGACCGGATCCGGACGCCCGTGGTCGGACCCTTCCTCCCCCGTCGGCAGGTGCGCCGGCTGCGCGCACCACCTCCCGGCCCCGGTGCACCCGGACGGGTGACAGGAGGCGGTTTCCCCGTCCGTGGCGCGTTCCCGGCTCACGGGACGAACCGGCGGGCGGCCTCCTCGAGCCGGTCGGCCGCGTGGAGGTCCGGGTCGGCGTCGTGCAGGTCCTCGACGTCGCGGAGGAAGCCGGCCGCGACGTCCTCGCCGGGGATGACAGGGGACGCGTGCGCGGCGGCGGACTGCATGGTGGCTCCTGGCTCGGGCGTACGCGCCGGATCGATCCGGCTCTCCCACCGTGCGGCGGCAGGCGCACGACCGCCCCGAGGCAGCCGCAGGAAGAGCGCAGGACCCGTCGGAGAGCTGCTGTCGGCCCGCCGCCCCAACGCTCCCGCACCCCGGACGGGTGAACCGGACCGCCCTGCCGCGGCCGCCTCCTCCAGCTGCTCGCCGCCCTGGTCGATGCAGCTCTCGATTCCGACGGAGGAGAAGGCGTGAGGGGCTGGCTGCTGGCGTACGGCGTGATCTACGTCGCAATCGAGATGGTCGGCCAGTCGCTGACCTCCGTCGGCTGGCCGCGGATCACCGCGCTGGACGTGGCAACGGCCGTGGTCGACGCCTTCCTCACCGTCGCCGTCGCGCTGGCCGTGCTCCTCGCCCTGCACCTGGCCGCCCGGCGATGGGGACAGCTGCCGGCAGCGGAGGCCGGGACCGGCGAGCCGGCGGAGCCAATACGGGCTGCTCCTCTCGGCGTGCGGTCCTGGCGCGCCGAGCCGAGCGCGCTGCCCAGCGCCGCCCAACCCCCGCCCCGGCCGGTCCGCGGAACCTATGCGGTGGGCGCCTACGGGTCCGAGCGCCGCAGCGGCCGGGTGGCACCGGCCTTTCCGGAGGAGCCGGGCGCCCTGCTGTGACGCCGCCGTCGGCGGCCGGAGAACGAGCCCGAGGTCACAGTTCGTGCCGCGCCGTATTCCTTTCCGTAGATCTTTGGCTAGGGTTGGGACGTCGGGAAGGCCCTGCGCTATGGCAGGACCCCGACGTACCACCTCAGCTAGGAGCGAGCAATGCCCGAAGGAACTGTCAAGTGGTTCAACGCGGAGAAGGGGTTCGGCTTCGCCACCCCTGATGGCGGCGGACCGGATGTGTTCGTCCACTACTCGGCCATCCAGACCAGCGGGTACCGCTCGCTCGACGAAGGCCAGCGGATCTCGTTCGACATCGAGCAGGGCCAGAAGGGCCCGCAGGCTGCGAACGTGAACCCGCTCTGATCCCCTGATCAGCACAGCGCCCCCGCCCGGTCCGCCGGGCGGGGGCGCTGTCGTTCCGGGGCCGGATCGTCGTCCCCGCGGCTAGGGGGTGCGGGGCACGTAGCCGCCGATGAGCGCCTGCATGAGCAGCGCGCCGGCATCGTGGCCGACCGCGTGCGCCGCATCGGCCAGCGCGCGCCAGCGCTGCCGCTCGACCTCGGTCGGCGCGTTGTCCGCGCGGACGGCGAGCTGCTGGAGGAGCCGCTCCCACTCTCCCTGCGGCGTGGGCCACAGCCCCGCCAACCGCCGGGCCTCCGAGGAGATCGCCGTGATGCGGACGATGTCACCGGCGTGGTTGGTCAGCGGCTCGATGTAGCCCGCCGACGCGAGCGCCTTCGCCGCGGCGATGACGTCGGCCTTCGGCAGCCCGCTGCCCGGTACGACGGAGCCGAGCAGGTAGGGCGCGCCTCCGTGCTTCGGCTCGTCGACCAGCCGGGCGATCGCCCGCAGCACCGGCAGGTCACGGGTGAACCAGACGTCGGGCAGAGCACTGCCGGGCGCGGTCGGATCGGGGGAGGTCACTCCCCCAGTGTCCTCCCGCCCGCGAACGCGACGGTGCCCCGCCCCGGGGTCACGGGGGCGGGGCACCGCGGTCCGCGGACGAGGAACGGGGTCCTCGTTCAGCCGCGCGCTCCGGTCAGCTCCGGCCGGACGGCCAGGAGGACGCCGAGCGCCGCGTAACCGACGAGCAGGTGACCGGCCCCGACGTAGGACGCCGCTCCGGGCAGCAGGGCCGACACGGGGATGACCACCGGGGCCCAGCTCTCCGCAC
>Ga0196960_10000202_pt1 | contig 24006 bp, 18 predicted proteins | sample S3v_5metaG_FD_183187 | JGI IMG/M metagenome (GOLD analysis project Ga0196960, IMG submission 183187) | Soil microbial communities from Anza Borrego desert, Southern California, United States - S3+v_5 | ecosystem: Environmental > Terrestrial > Soil > Desert | place: USA: California | collected...
GTCCAGACCGCTCGCCGCGCGCGCCGCGAGGCCCGGGGCCACCCGGCCCTCCAGCAGGGCATCGAGCAGCGCCCCGCCCCGCTCGTCACTGCGCCGCCGCATCTCTTCGCTCCGTCCCGCAGCCGAGCCGCTCATGGCTGGTGACGATGCCACCGGCCGCGCCGGGGTCCACGGCGCATCACCTCCCTCTGTGCACCCGCACAACCGCGCCGTTCGAAGACTGGTCACCCGCAGCGATTGCGCCCGGGACCGTGGACGCGCGCCGGGCCCGCTGCTGGTCTGTGGCACCACGACGACCAGTCGGAAGGAGGAGGACGCATGGCAACGCTCGAGATCCGCGAACTGTCCGTGGGCTACGGCCCGGTACGGGCACTGCGCGACGTCTCCGTCGACGTGCCGGCCGGCGCGATCACCGCTGTACTCGGTGGCAACGGCGCCGGCAAGACCACGCTGCTGCGGGCCGTATCGCGGACCCTCGGCTTCCACCGCGGGACGGGCACGGGCACCATCCGCTTCGACGGCCGCCCCCTGGACGGACTCCGCCCCGCCCAGGTGGTGGCGGCGGGAGTGATCCAGGTGCCGGAAGGGCGGCAGGTGTTCGCCCGGATGACGGTGGCGGACAATCTGCGGGCGGGCGCTCTCGGGGCACGCGGCGGACGCAGAGCGGCTGCCGCCGCCCTCCACCGCGTACACGAACTGTTCCCGGTGCTCGCCGATCGCGCGCACCAGCGGGCCGGCCTGCTCTCCGGCGGCGAGCAGCAGATGCTGGCGATGGGCCGCGCCCTGATGGCCGCGCCCCGCCTGCTGCTGCTGGACGAGCCGTCCCTCGGCCTCGCCCCGCTCATGGCGGCGAAGATCGCCGAGACGGTCCAGGAGATCAACGCGGGCGGCACCTCCGTCATGCTCGTCGAGCAGAACGCGGCCATCGCGCTGCGGCTCGCCTCCACGGCGTACGTCCTGGACGTCGGCGAGGTCGCCCTCGACGGGCCGGCCGATGAACTCGCCGCGTCCGACGAGGTACGCCGCCGCTATCTCGGAGTCGTCGACGAGACGGCCGCCGAGGACGCGGCCCGGGCGCAGGACACCCCCCGCGGTCTGAGCAGGTGGTCCGCGTGACGACCGCCCCGGCCCCCCTCACCGTGCGCGACGTGACCGTACGCTTCGCCGGGCTCACCGCCCTCGACGCGGTGTCCTTCACCGTCGAGCCGGGCAGCGTGCACGCCGTCATCGGCCCCAACGGCGCGGGCAAGTCCACCACCTTCAACGTGCTCTCCGGCGTCTACCGCGCCACCTCGGGCAGCGTGCACCTGGGCGACACCGAACTCACCGGCCTCGCCCCGCACCGGATCGCCGGCCTCGGCGTGGCCCGCACCTTCCAGAACCTGGCCCTGCCCCCGCACGCCACCGTCGCGGAAAGCCTCATGCTCGGCCGGCACCGGCTCACCCGCGCCGGGTTCGTGGCCTCCGGACTGAGGCTGCCCTCCGCGACCCGGGAGGCCCGCCGGCACCTCGAACGGGTGCGTGAGATCGCCGCTTTCATCGGCCTGGACAAGGAACTCGGCTTTCCGGCCGCCGCCCTCCCGTACGGGAAGCAGAAGCTCGTCGAGCTCGGCCGCGCCCTGTGCATGGAGCCCGAGGTCCTGCTGCTGGACGAACCCATCGCGGGCATGACCGCCGACGAACGCCGCCGCACCGCGGCCGTCGTCGCCGGCGTGCGCGACAGCCTCGGCATCTCGATCGTCATGGTCGAACACGACATGGGGGTGGTGATGCGGCTCGCGGACGCCGTGACCGTACTCGACTTCGGACGCAGGATCGCGGGTGGCACGCCCGCCGAGGTGCAGAACGACCCGGCCGTCGTGCAGGCCTACCTGGGGGCACAGGAATGACCACCTTCATCGAACTACTCCTCGGCGGCCTGTCGATCGGCTCGGTCTACGCGCTGATCGCCCTGGGCTTCGTCGTCATCTTCAAAGCGACCGAGGTCGTCAACTTCGCCCACGCCTCGCTGCTCCTGGCGGGCGGCTACGTCACCGCCGTGCTCCACGACGACATCGGCTTCTGGCCGGCGCTCGGCGTCGGGATCGCGGGCGCGGCGGTCGTCGGCTCGGCCGTCGAGTTCCTCGTGATGCGCCGCTACCGGGGGAGCGACCAGAGCGTCCTGGCCATCGTCACCATCGGCGTCGACATCCTCCTCACCACCGAACTCGTCCGGCGCATGGGCACGGACGTCATGTCGCTGGGGGACCCGTGGGGCGACGACGTCGTCACCGTCGGGGGCGTCACCCTGGCCGAGACCCGCATCGCCGCCTTCCTCGTCGCGGGACTGCTCATCACGGTGTTCCTGCTCGCCTTCCGCTTCACCTCGTGGGGCGTCTCCATGCGGGCCGCGGCCGAGAATCCGCAGACCGCCGCGCTCATGGGCATCCGGCTCGGCCGGGTCTCCCTCTCCGCCTGGGCGGTCGCCGGAGCACTCGCCGCCGTCGCCGCGCTCTTCCTCACCGTGTTCCCGACCCCCGGCCTGGAACGGGCCACCTCGCTCGCCGCGCTCAAGGCGTTCCCCGCCGCGATCCTCGGCGGTCTCGACTCGACGACCGGGGCACTCGTCGGAGGGCTCGTCGTCGGCGTCACCGAGTCACTCGCCACGGGCTACCAGGGCGACCTCTCCTTCCTCGGACGCGGCATCGGCGACCTCGCGCCCTACCTGGTGATGGTGGCCGTCCTGCTCATCCGGCCGGCGGGACTCTTCGGTACGAAGGAGCTGTCCCGTGTCTGAAACCACCAAGGACACCGCCGCGCCGGCCCCTGCCGGGGCCTTCGCCGGACCGTCGCTCACCGGCCGGCTGCGCCGCCCCGCCCCGTACCTCTGGCTCGCCGGCTCGGTCCTGCTCCTCCTCTTCCCGTTCTACCTGGACCGTTTCTGGCTCCAGGCCGGACTCTTCGCGATGGCCGCCGCGATCGGGGCGATCGGGCTCAACCTGCTCACCGGCTCCACCGGCCAGCTCTCCATGGGGCACGCCTTCTTCCTCGCCGTGGGCGCGTACGGCTACTGCGTCCTGGGTGGCGGGAGCAGCACGGAGAACGGGCACGCCCTCACCGGTCTCGGCCTGCCCACCTGGCTCGCGGCCGTCCTGGCCGTGCTCCTGGCGGGTGCCGCGGGCGGACTCTTCAGTCCCATCGCGGGACGGCTGAGCGGCGCCTACCTCGGGATCGCCACCCTCGCGCTGATCTTCATCGGCCAGCACGTCCTGTTCAACGCCGGCTCGCTCACCGGCGGCTTCAACGGCCGCCCGGTACCGCCCCTGTCCCTCTTCGGGTTCACCTTCGACGACGCCGAGGTGGTCGTGGCCGCAGTGCCCTTCCAGTCGTCCGAGAAGCTCTGGTACCTGGGGCTGGCAGCTCTGCTGGCCAGCGGGCTCTTCGCCCGCGGGGTGCTGCGGGGCAGGCCGGGCCGGGCGCTCAACGCCATCCGTGACCACCGGATCGCCGCCGGTGTGATGGGGGTGCCGGTGGCCAGGTACAGGGCCGGTGTCTTCGTCCTGTCCTCGATGTACGCGGGCCTCGCGGGCGTCCTGCTCGCGCTGGTCTTCCAGCGGACCGTGCCCGAGTACTTCGGCATGATCCTGTCCCTCGAATACCTCGCCATGATCGTCATCGGCGGGCTGGGCAGCGTCGCGGGAGCCGTCATCGGCGCCGCCTTCGTGTCGCTGCTCCCGCAGGTGCTCACCCACTACAGCGACTCCCTCCCCCTGGTGTCCGCCCCCGGTACGGGCGGAATCGCACCGGGCGAGGCGTCCCGCTATCTGTACGGCGCCGCGGTCGTCGCGGTCGTCCTGTTCCTGCCCGGCGGCATTGCGCGTCTGAAGAATCCAGGGGAGAAGAAGAAATGAAGCTACGTGTTGTCGGAGCCGTCGTCGCGGCTCTCAGCCTCACCCTCGCGGGATGCAGCGAGAAGGCGAAGTCGTCCGGTGACGGCGCCGCGGACAAGAACGGGGTGAAGGCCGGGGAGGGGGTCACCGGCTCGAAGATCACCCTCGGTGCCCTGACCGACATGACCGGGGTGTACGCCTCCCTGGGCAAGAGCGTCACCCAGGCCCAGCAGCTCTGGGTGGAGGAGACCAACAAGGCCGGCGGCATCTGCGACCGGCAGATCGAACTGACCGTCCGTGACCACGGATACGACCCGCAGAAGGCGATCGGCGCCTACACCGAGCTCGAACCGGACGTGCTGGGCTTCACCCAGTTCATCGGCTCCCCGTTCGTCTCCGCCGTCGAGTCGCGCATCGACGGCCAGGACAAGGGCATCGTCCTGCCCCAGGCCTGGTCGGCGAACCTGGTCGGATCGAAGTACGTCCGGGTCATCGGCGCCACCTACGACGTCGAGACGATCAACCTGGTCGACTTCCTGCTCGACGAGAAGCGCATCGCCAAGGGCGACAAGATCGGTCACGTCTACTTCGAGGGCGACTACGGCGAGAACGCCCTGGCCGGCTCGAAGCACGCGGCGAAGGAGGCGGGCCTCACCGTCGTCGAGCAGAAGATCAAGCCGACCGACAACGACATGACGGCCCAGGTCTCCGCGCTCAAGCAGGCCGGTGTGAAGGCGGTCATCGTCAGCGCGGGCCCGCGCCAGGCGGCCTCCCTGGTCGGTGTCGCCGCGGCCACCGGCTTCACCGTCCCGGTCGTCGGCAACAACTCGGCGTACGCCCCGCAGCTCCTGGCGACCCAGGCGGGCGCGGCCCTGCAGAAGGACTACTACATCGGCTCCTCGACCCTGCCCATCGGTGACGCGGCGGCGGGCCCGGCGAAGCTCTCCAAGGCGTACGCGGCCAAGTACCCGAAGGACGGCCTCGACAACGGCGTCATCGCCGGATACAACGCGGCGACCGTCTTCGGCGAGGCTCTGAAGAAGGCCTGCGAGTCGAAGGACCTCACGCGTGAGGGTGTCGGCAAGGCCCTGCTCACCATCAAGGACTTCGGCGGTGACTTCGGGATCTCGCACGACTTCACCGACCCGTCGGCGCCCTCCACCCGGCAGACCGTCGTCATGAAGCCGGACGCCGGGATCCCCGGCGGTCTGAAGGTGGTCCGCCCGGCCGAGGTGGCCCCGGCGGCCGAGTCCTTCACGCCCGAGCCCTGATCTCCCCGCACGGTGGCGGGCCCGGCCACGGAGGCCGGGCCCGCCATCATGCCGGCCGGGGCCGGCGAACAGGGGTCTTCAAGAAGTGAACATTGTCATGTCCATTGACAGCTGATCGGGCGTGCTGGCTTCATATGAATCAAGCAATGGGAGCGCTCCCATCCATGTGCTCGCCTCACCCCCTGACGTCCTGGGGTGCCGATGACACCCCACCGCCTCGGCACCCCAGGACTCTCCACCACCCCGCTCGCCGGTGCGGCCGTCAGTCCTCCGGCCGGAGCAGTGCGTTGATGAGCAGCAATGCGATGTCGTCCTTGCCGGGCGTGTACCGCTTCGCGTAGCGCACGAGTGTGTCGGCGACGGCCTCCATGTCCTGCTCCAGGGCCAGGGCGAAGTGAGCGGCCAGTTCGGCGGTGGCGTCATCGAAGTCCACGCCCGGCGCCTCCACGAGCCCGTCGGTGTACAGGGCGAGCGCCGCGCCGGGAAGCAGCCGGATCCGCGTGGTCGGGTAGCGGGCCGCGGGGTCGATGCCGAGCAGGAGGCCGGGCGGCAGGTCGAGGACCTCGGTCTGTCCGTCGGGCTGCCGCACGAGCGGCGCGGGATGGCCCGCGGTGGCCAGGCAGGCGCTGTGCCCGGCCAGGTCGAGGTGCACGTAGAGGCAGCTGGTGAACAGGCCGGGGTCGAGGTCGGTGAGCAGACGGTTGGTGCGGGTCAGGACCTCGTCGGGCGGCGCGCCCGCGGAGGCGTGCACAGCGGTACGGACCTGTCCCATGAGTGCGGCGGCGTTCTCGTTGTGGCCCTGTACGTCGCCGATGGCCGCGGCGGCCGTGGTGTCGTCGAGCCGGATCAGGTCGTAGAAATCCCCGCCGATGCCCATGCCCCGGGTCGACGGGAGGTAGCGGGCCGCCACGTCCAGCCCGGCGATCCGGGGCAGCCTCTGGGGCAGGAGGTGGGCCTGCAGACTGTGCGCGAGCCGGTCCTTGGTGTCGTAGAGGCGGGCGCGGTCCAGCGCCTGGGCGAGCAGTCCCGCGATCGAGGTCAGCAGGGCGCGTTCCTCGGGCTCGAAGGGGTGCGGCCGGTCGTAGGCGAGGACCAGGGAGCCGATCGGACGCCCGGAGACGGTCAGCGGCAGGAAGGCGCAGGCGGCCACGGCGTTGCGGAGGCCGGCCGAGGGATAGGCCTGCTCCAGCTCGGCGAAGGTGGGGTAGAAGTCCGGTATGCCTGTCGTCAGCACGTGCGCGGCGGGCGTGGGTGAGGCCAGCGGGGCACCGTCGAAGCGGTCCATGAGCGCGGGGTGGCTGCCCCGCCGGCCCTCCACCCGCAGCCGCCCCTCCACCGATGTCATCACCACGAGGGTCTGGATCCGGAAGGCGGGCATCACCTGGTCGCCGGCCAGCTCGATCACGTCCTGGGTGCCGACGGCCTCGGTGAGCGTCGCCGCCAGATGCATCAGGTGGTACAGGGCGGTGGCCCGGCTCGGCACGCCCGAGGAAGGGGGCAGAGCCGGTGCCGGGACCGGTGTGGGGCCGGGTTCCGAGGTGGGCAGGATCCGCACGCTGATGCCGGTGTCGGTCGGGAACAGGTGGAAGGACAGCCACTGCCCCGGCGGCCGCAGCACGGTGAAGGAGGTCTGCTGGCGGCTGATGACGGCGGCCCGGTAGTGGTCCTCCACGGCGGGGTCGTCCAGCCAGGGAAGCGATATCCAGGGCAGGGTGCCGCACACGTCGCCGGCTTCGCTCCCCAGCAGCGCCGCGGCGGCGTCGTTGAGGTAGGTGACGGTCCCGTCGAGCGCCAGCGCGCAGCTTCCGCCGGGCAGCCTCTCGATGAACTCCGCGGCCGCCACGGCCTCGTCCCGGTCCGGCTCGGGCGGCTCGGGCTGAGGCAGCACCCGCGGCTGGTTCCCCGCCAGGACCGGGTAGCCGCTGCTCTCGGCCTGCTCCAGGAGCAGGCCGATGCCGTGACAGCCCCTGACGACGGCCTCCCGCTCGTCGGGCGTCGCCTGCGGCGGATGTGATCCTGGCCACAGCAGCACCAGTCCGCCTCGCTCGGCGGCGCCGGTACGGACGGGAGCGGCGGCCAGCGCGAACTGGTACGGCAGCACGAGCGCGGCGCGCGGGTAGCGGCGCGCCAGCTCCTCCTGACTGCCGAGCCAGATCAGGCACCGCAGACGTACGGCGTCCGCCACCGGCATCGGCGCGGACAGCGGGACCCGGGCCCACGGGGAGGCCAGCTGGCCGGGCACACCGGCGAGCACGGCCAGGTGCAGCGTGGTGTCGTTCCTCGGCAGGAGGTACAGCATCGCCACGGAAGCGCCGCTCTCGCGTACGACGCGGGCCACGGCGCTGTCCAGCAGCTCCGTGCCCGAACCTGTGGCGGCGACAGCGGCGGCATGGTCCTGCACACCTTCCAGCGTCCCCTGTGACAAGCGGCCGCGCACCCGCTGACGGCCCCGGCCCCACCGGTGCGCGGTGCGCCGGACCGGTCCGCCGCACGCGCGAGGGCCCGGATGCCGTCGAGCATCCGGGCCCTCGTGGAGTCGTGTGCCGCCGTTACGGGAGCTGTGCCGCCCGCGCCTCGCGCCGGTTGTCACGGAAGGTGTTCACCCGCCGCGCCGTGGCGAAGAGCGGGATCACCGCCCCCAGGACGACCTGCAGCGCGCAGCCGGTCTGCAGGAGCAGCTGGCCGCCGGGGGCGTCGAACGCCCAGGCGGCGAGGAGCCCCATCGCGGCCACGATCCAGCTCAGCATCGCCACCGCGAGGACACCCCGCGGCTTCGGGTACTCGACCCGGCTGACCATCAGCCACGCCACTCCGACGATCGCGAGCAGCGTCGGCACGAAGGGCAGCTCCAGAAGCACGATCGAGACGACCGTGAGCGCTCCGAAGGGGCTCGGCATGCCCTGGAACATGCCGTCCTTCAAGGTCACGCACGAGAACCGCGCAAGCCTGAGCACCACCGCCAGCAGCACCACGATCGCCGCGAGCGCCGACACCCGCTGGTGCGCGTCGTCCGCGACCATTCCGTACACCAGCACGAAGTAGGCCGGTGCGAGGCCGAAGCTGATCAGGTCGGAGAGGTTGTCCAGCTCCGCACCCATCGGGGAGGAGCGCAGCTTGCGTGCCACGAGCCCGTCGAACAGGTCGAACACGGCGGCCATGAGCATGAGGATCACCGCGGTCGCCGCGGAGTGCCTGGCCATGCCCGACTCGTCGCTGCCGGTCAGGTGGGGGATGAGGATGCCCGTGGTGGTGAAGTACACCGCCATGAAACCGCACGTGGCGTTACCGAGGGTGAGCGTGTCCGCTATCGACAGCCGCATGGAGAGCGGCATGTCCTCGGCGTCGTCCTGCTCCTCGGCCTCCGGCACCCAGCTCGCCTGAGTATCGGGATCAATCACGGTCAATGCGAGTCACCCCCGCGGTCGTGGCCTGGCCGACCTCGACCGCGACTTCGACACCTTCCGGAAGGTAGATGTCCACGCGCGAGCCGAAGCGGATCAGACCGATGCGTTCGCCCTGCTCCACCTTCGTACCCTGCGGGATGTAGGGGACGATGCGACGGGCGACCGCTCCCGCGATCTGCACCATCTCGATGTCGCCGAGCTCGGTGTCGAAGTGCCAGACAACGCGTTCGTTGTTCTCGCTCTCCTTGTTGAACGCCGGGACGAACCCGCCCGGGATGTGCTCGACCGAGGTCACGGTACCGGACAGGGGGGCCCGGTTGACGTGCACATTCAGCGGGCTCATGAAGATCGCGACGCGGGTGCGCCCGTCCTTCCACGGCATGATGCTCTGCACCACGCCGTCGGCCGGCGAGATGACGCGGCCCTGGGTGATCTCGCGCTCGGGGTCGCGGAAGAACCACAGCATGCCCGCCGCGAGCGCGGTGGTGGGCACGGCCACAGCGGCCCAGCGTCCGGACCGGCGGGCCCGGGCGATGCTGAGTGCCGCGGTGGCGACGGTCGGGAGGAGCCACGGCGAAGCTCCGCGCGCAAGGCGGACCCCGCCGCGTGGTGCAGAGTTCTGACTGTCGGGCATGGATGACCTTCGTAGCGGATGATGCCGCGCTGGCAACGGGGGGACGGCGGCTTTCCGGCGATGCTATCGGGTGCGAGCGGCAACTGGGCAAGCCAGCAGCCGAGTCGGACAGCTGAAAGGCTCCGGACGAGGTTGACCGGGTGTGATGTTCTTCGCCACCAAATCACCTAGAAAGGGACATTTCAGCCCTGGAACCGGTACTCTTCGAGCAGCCGGCGACCGATGATCATTTTCTGGATCTCGGCGGTACCTTCACCGATCAGCAGCATCGGGGCCTCGCGGTAGAGGCGCTCGATCTCGTACTCCTTGGAGAAGCCGTAGCCGCCGTGGATGCGGAAGGCGTCCTCGACGACTTCCTTGCAGTACTCGGAGGCGAGGTACTTCGCCATCCCTGCCTCCAGGTCGTTCCGCTCCCCGGAGTCCTTCTTGCGCGCTGCGTTCACCATCATCGCATGGGCGGCTTCGACCTTGGTGGCCATTTCGGCCAATTTGAACTGGATCGCCTGGTGCTGGGCGATCGGCTTTCCGAAGGTCTGGCGCTGCTGGGCGTACGACACGCCCAGCTCGAACGCACGCTGTGCGACGCCGCAGCCACGCGCGGCGACATTCACCCGTCCGACCTCGACGCCGTCCATCATTTGGTAAAAACCTCGGCCGGTGGTGCCGCCCAGCACGCGATTGGCCGGAATGCGTAGTCCGTCCATGATGAGCTCGGTCGTGTCGACGCCCTTGTAGCCCATCTTGTCGATCTTCCCCGGGATCGTGAGACCGGGGCGGACCTCGCCGAAGCCGGCCTCCTTCTCCACGAGGAAGGTGGTCATCGACTTGTGGGGCGCCGTTCCCTCGGGGTGTCCTTCGTCACTCCGGCACAGCACGGCCACCAGGGTGGACGAGCCGCCGTTCGTCAGCCACATCTTCTGGCCGTTCAGGACGTACTCGTCACCGTCCTTCACGCCCTTGGAGCTGATCGCGGAGACATCGGAGCCCAGGGCCGGCTCGGACATGGAGAAGGCGCCCCGCACCTCGCCCAGGGCCATTCTCGGCAGGAACGTGTCCTTCTGCTCCTGGGTGCCGTGCTGCTTGAGCATGTAGGCCACGATGAAGTGCGTGTTGATGATGCCGGACACGCTCATCCAGCCCCGGGCGATCTCCTCGACGCACAGCGCGTAGGTGAGGAGCGACTCGCCCAGACCGCCGTACTCCTCGGGAATCATCAGCCCGAACAGGCCGAGTTCCTTGAGTCCTTCGACGATGTCCGTCGGGTACTCGTCGCGGTGCTCCAGCTGGGTCGCGACGGGAATGATCTCCTTGTCGACGAAATCCCGGACCGTCGAGAGGATTTCCCGCTGGATATCGGTCAGGCCGGCGGTCTGCGCGAGTCGGCTCATGGCTACTTCTCCCCGTTCTTGCTCGACGGCTGGTTCAGCTCCGGGCGGCCGGGCTGCTCTCCGCCGCGCTCCTTGATGTACGTCTCGGTGGGGACCATCACCTTGCGGCGGAACACGCAGACCAGCGTGCCGTCCTGCTTGTAGCCCCTCGTCTCCACGTGAACGATGCCGCGGTCGTTCTTCGACCTCGACGGCGTCTTGTCGAGCACGGTCGTCTCGCCGTAGATCGTGTCGCCGTGGAAGGTCGGCGCCACGTGCTTCAGTGACTCCACCTCCAGATTGGCGATCGCCTTTCCGGAGACGTCCGGCACCGACATGCCGAGCAGCAGTGAATAGATGTAGTTGCCGACGACGACGTTCTTTCCGAAATCGGTCGTGCTCTCGGCGTAGTTGCTGTCCATGTGCAGTGGGTGATGATTCATGGTCAGCAGGCAGAAGAGGTGGTCGTCGTATTCCGTGACCGTCTTTCCGGGCCAGTGCTTGTAGACAGCACCGACCTCGAACTCCTCATAGGTGCGTCCGAACTGCATGATCAGGCCTCCGGGGCTTCGAACTTGGAGGTGCGCTGCATGCCGGCCGCGCGGCCCTTGCCCGCGATGACCAGGGCCATCTTGCGGCTGGCCTCGTCGATCATCTCGTCGCCGAGCATCGCCGAACCCTTCTTGCCGCCCTCCTCCGAGGTGCACCAGTCGTACGCGTCGAGGATGAGCTCGGCGTGGTCGTAGTCCTCCTGCGAGGGCGAGAACACCTCGTTCGCCGCGTCGACCTGGCCGGGGTGCAGCACCCACTTGCCGTCGAAGCCCAGCGCGGCGGCACGGCCCGCGACCTCGCGGTACGCGTCCACGTCGCGGATCTGGAGGAACGGGCCGTCGATGGCCTGGAGGTCGTGCGTGCGGGCCGCCATGAGGATGCGCATCAGGATGTAGTGGTACGCGTCCGCCGGGTAGCCGGGCGGCTGCTGACCGACGACCAGGGTCTTCATGTTGATCGAGGCCATGAAGTCGGCCGGGCCGAAGATCAGGGTCTCCAGGCGCGGCGAGGCGGCGGCGATGTCGTCGATGTTCACCAGGCCCTTGGCGTTCTCGATCTGTGCCTCGATGCCGATCCGGCCCACCTCGAAGCCCATGGTCTTCTCGATCTGGGTCAGCAGCAGGTCCAGGGCGACGACCTGCTGGGCGTCCTGGACCTTCGGCAGCATGATGCAGTCGAGGTTCGGGCCCGCGCCCTCGACGACCGTGATGACGTCGCGGTACGTCCAGTGCGTCGTCCAGTCGTTCACCCGCACGACCCGGGTCTTGCCCGACCAGTCGCCGTTGTTCAGCGCGTCGACGATGTGGTGGCGGGCGCCCTCCTTGGCGAGCGGCGCGCAGGCGTCCTCCAGGTCGAGGAAGACCTGGTCGGCGGGGAGGCCCTGGGCCTTCTCCAGGAAGCGCGGGTTGGAGCCGGGGACAGCCAGACAGGAACGGCGCGGGCGCAGGCGGGAGGCGCCGTCCTGCAGGGACGCCGCCTGAGGGCGGTTCACGGGGGCCGGGTGGTGCGCGGCGGAGCCGCCCGGAACCGGGGTGGTGGCGGGCGACGGGCTGGGCGTGGTCATGCGGAGACCTCCAGAGGGTCGAGCTTGTTCGCTTTCCGGATCTCATCGACGATACGGCCGATGATCTCCGTGATGCCGAAGTCCTTCGGCGTGAAGACGGCGGCGACGCCGGCCGCGACGAGGGCGTTCGCGTCGGCCGGTGGGATGATGCCGCCCGCGATCACCGGGATGTCCGGCGCCCCGGCCTCGCGCAGCCGGTTCAGCACGTCCGGCACCAGCTCGGCGTGCGAGCCGGACAGGATGGACAGGCCGACGCAGTGCACGTCCTCGGCCAGCGCGGCGTCGGTGATCTGCTCGGGCGTCAGCCTGATCCCCTGGTAGACCACCTCGAAGCCGGCGTCCCTCGCGCGTACGGCGATCTGCTCGGCGCCGTTGGAGTGGCCGTCGAGACCGGGTTTGCCGACCAGCAGGCGCAGGCGTCCGACGCCCAGGTCGCCGGCGGTGCGCGCCACCTTCTCGCGGACCAGTGCCAGGGGCGTCCCGGCCTCCGCGGCGACGGCCACGGGCGCGGAGGAGACGCCTGTCGGCGCCCGGAACTCACCGAACACGTCGCGCAGGGCCCAGGCCCACTCACCCGTGGTCACGCCCGCCCGCGCGCACTCGACGGTCGCCTCCATCAGGTTCGCGGTGCCCGCCGCGGCCTTCTTCAGGGCTGTCAGTGACTCCGTCGCCCGCGCCTCGTCGCGGTTGTCGCGCCACGCGTGCAGAGCGGCGACGACCCGCGCCTCGTTCTCGGGGTCCACCGTCATGATCGCGGCATCGAGGTCGGCGGTCAGCGGGCTGGGCTCGGTCGTCCCGTGGATGTTGACGCCGACGATCTTCTCCTCGCCGCTCTCGATCCGGGCCCGCCGTGCGGCGTGCGAGGAGACGAGCTCCGACTTGAGGTAGCCCGACTCCACGGCGGCCATCGCGCCGCCCATCTGCTGGATGCGGTCGATCTCCGCCAGCGACTCGGTGACCAGCTCGTCGACCTTGGCCTCGACGACGTGCGAACCGGCGAAGATGTCCTCGTACTCCAGCAGATCGCTCTCGTGCGCCAGCACCTGCTGGATACGGAGCGACCACTGCTGGTCCCAGGGGCGCGGCAGCCCCAGCGCCTCGTTCCAGGCGGGCAACTGCACGGCGCGGGCGCGCGCGTCCTTGGAGAGGGTGACGGCCAGCATCTCCAGCACGATGCGCTGGACGTTGTTCTCCGGCTGTGCCTCGGTCAGCCCCAGGGAGTTGACCTGTACGCCGTAGCGGAAACGGCGCTGCTTCGGGTCCGCGATGCCGTACCGCTCGCGCGTGATCTGGTCCCAGATGCGGCCGAAGGCGCGCATCTTGCACATCTCCTCGATGAAGCGGACTCCCGCGTTCACGAAGAAGGAGATGCGGGCGACGACATCGCCGAACCTCTCCTCGGGCACCTGGCCGGAGTCGCGCACGGCGTCGAGTACCGCTATGGCCGTCGACATGGCGTACGCGATCTCCTGGACGGGAGTGGCTCCCGCCTCCTGCAGGTGGTAGCTGCAGATGTTGATCGGGTTCCACTTCGGGATGCGGTCGACGGTGTACGTGATCATGTCGGTCGTCAGCCGCAGCGACGGGCCCGGCGGGAAGACGTGTGTCCCCCGTGACAGGTACTCCTTGACGATGTCGTTCTGCGTCGTGCCCTGGAGCCTGCCGAGGGCGTCGCCGTCCAGGCCCTGCTCCTCCGCGACCACCTGGTAGAGCGCCAGCATCCACATCGCGGTGGCGTTGATCGTCATCGAGGTGTTCATCTGTTCCAGGGGGATGTCCTGGAACAGCCGCCGCATGTCACCGAGGTGCGAGACGGGCACCCCGACCCTGCCCACCTCTCCGCGGGCGAGGACGTGGTCGGGGTCGTAGCCGGTCTGCGTGGGCAGGTCGAAGGCGACCGAGAGGCCCGTCTGGCCCTTGGCGAGGTTGCGCCGGTAGAGCTCGTTGGACGCCTCGGCGGTCGAATGCCCGGCGTACGTCCGCATGAGCCACGGCCGGTCCTTCCGGCGATCGGTCATCGTCGGCCTCAGACGTCGCGGAAGCGGTTGATGGCATCGATGTGCTGCTCGCGCAGCTCCGGGTCGCGCACTCCCATGCCCTCACGCGGGGCCAGTGCGAGGACGCCGACCTTGCCCTGGTGGAGGTTGCGGTGCACGTCGTACGCGGCCTGGCCGGTGTCCTCCAGGGAGTAGACCTTGGAGAGCGTCGGGTGGATCTTGCCCTTGGCGATCAGACGGTTCGCCTCCCACGCCTCGCGGTAGTTGGCGAAGTGCGAGCCGATGATCCGCTTGAGGGACATCCACAGGTAGCGGTTGTCGTACTCGTGGTTGTAGCCCGAGGTCGAGGCGCAGGTGACGATCGTGCCGCCCTTGCGGGTGACGTAGACGCTCGCGCCGAAGGTCTCACGGCCCGGGTGCTCGAAGACGATGTCCACGTCCTCACCGCCGGTCAGCTCACGGATGCGCTTGCCGAACCGCTTCCACTCGCGCGGGTCCTGGTGGTGCTCGTCCTTCCAGAACCGGAAGTCCTCGGCGTTGCGGTCGATGATCGCGCTCGCGCCCATGCTCCGGCAGATGTCCGCCTTCTGGTCACTGGAGACGACACAGATCGGGTTGGCACCGCCGGCCAGCGCGAACTGTGTGGCGTAGGAGCCCAGTCCGCCGCTCGCGCCCCAGATCAGCACGTTGTCGCCCTGCTTCATGCCGGCGCCGTTGCGTGAGACGAGCTGGCGGTAGGCGGTGGAGTTGACCAGGCCCGGGGCGGCGGCTTCCTCCCAGCTGAGGTGCTTCGGCTTCGGCATCAGCTGGTTCGACTTGACCAGTGCGATCTCCGCCAGTCCGCCGAAGTTGGTCTCGAAGCCCCAGATGCGCTGCTCGGGGTCGAGCATCGTGTCGTTGTGGCCGTCGCTCGATTCGAGCTCGACGGACAGGCAGTGTGCGACGACCTCGTCACCCGGGTTCCAGGCGTTGACGCCGGGTCCGGTGCGCAGCACGACGCCCGCGAGGTCGGAGCCGATGACGTGGTACGGGAGGTCGTGGCGCTTGCTGAGGTCGCTGAGCTTGCCGTACCGCTCCAGGAAGCCGAAGGTCGAGACGGGCTCGAAGATCGACGTCCACACGGAGTTGTAGTTGACCGAGCTGGCCATGACCGCCACCAGGGCCTCGCCCGGACCGAGTTCGGGCACCGGCACGTCCTCGACGTGGAGGGACTTGCGGGGGTCCTTGTCGCGGCTGGCGACGCCGGCGAACATCTCGGCCTCGTCCTTGTGCACGGTCACCGCGCGGTACGACTCGGGGAGGGGCAGCGCCGCGAAGTCCGCGGCCGTGGCCGCGGCGGAGCCGCTCTTCGAATCGGTCTGCGACTGGATCGCGTCCAGGATTTCCTTCACGGTGATGCCTCCGGCAGATCGGGTCTCCGGCGTCGGGGGAACGCTCGGAGGACCCCTGTGGTCAGGGGAGCGGTGCGGTGTGGAGGTGTGCCGTCGGTTCGGCGGGCGGTGCTTGTGGCCTGCTCGGTGGAGCAGAAGGGTTTGCCTGTGACGCAGGCGCCCGGGCGCGCGGACACGTGGTCTGCGGGGACAGCCGGCGTACGGGAGATCTCTGTACGCCGGCCGCCCGGACCCCTTCAACGTATGGCACTGCGTGACAGGTGACAAGGCACCCAGTGCCAACAATTTCTCTCACTTGTCATCTCGTCGGCACGCATGAGCACCATCATGCGTGGCATGTTGCGTTGATCCCTGTTTGTCCGCGCTACAGCGTGATGCGGTGCACGTACGGCGTCGTCGTGCTCAGGGTCGTGAAGCCGAGCCGCCGCAGAACCGGGGCGGACCGATCCGTCGCGTCGACCTGGAGGAAGCGGTAGCCGTGTCCGGCGGCCGTACGGGACCGGTGGGCGATCAGCGCCCGGTAGATGCCCCTGCCCCGCCAGGGTGCCGCGGTGCCTCCTCCCCACAGCCCGGCGAAGCCGGTGCCGGGGTACATCTCCATACGGGCCGAGCTCACCGGCTCGCCGCCCGCCATGGCGACCACCGCGACGAATGTGCCCGGGGCTTCGGTGAGGCGGGCCAGGGTCCGATGCCGCAGCCGCGAACCATCGGTGCCGAAGGCCAGCTCATGGGCCCGCACCATCAGGTCCACCCCCTCCGCGTCGGTGACGTCCCGCAACCGGACACCCTCGGGGAGCACGACCGGCACGGACTGGTCCGCGACCGGTGCCACCAGCAGGGTCTCGGGCGGCTCCGGCTCGAACCCGGCCGCGGCCAGGAGGCGGCCCAGATTCCCCGGGCCGTCGTGTGCGTACAGCTTCCACTCGAACTCGTCGGCCCCCCGGGCGGTGTAGTGCTCGATCTGGGCGGCGATCTCCGCCTCCGCGCGGCCGGGGGAGAGGTCCGGGGCCGACCACACGACGCCGTTCCAGTCGTCGGGGCCCCCGGTCCGCCGTACGACGTCCCCCACCCGCTCGACGTGTGTCCCGGGGCCGTCGGGGCGGGCGTGTTCGCGCATCTCGTGGTCGAAGAGGGCCAGCATCTCGTCAGGTTCCATCCGCGCATCCGAGCACGCGGGCCCCGGCCCGGCCATCGGATTTCCGTAGCGGTGCGTCAAGCGCCGGCCATGGGGCATACGGAAGTGATCTTGATGTCGGCGCAACGGGCAGGGGTGGGAACGCGATGGGCATACAGGTGCGCCGAAGCGTCCGGGAGGGCCGCAGGGCCGAGTTCGACGTCCGGAGGACGGCGTTCGGCTTCGTCTTCCTCGCTCTCCTGGTCTGCGGCGCCGGACTGGCGTTGCGCACGGCCCTGGAGGCGGCCGGACAGCATCCGGTGGCCGCTGCGGTTTTCTCCGTCCTGCTGGTGGCCGGCGTCGTGGCTCTCCTGCGCATGCGCCGCAGCCGCAGGGCGGCGGCCAGGGCGGCGGCGGCAGCCGTCGAGACCGCGTACGAGGTGGTGGACGCCGCCCTGGAGGAGCCGCAGGCGACGGACGCCGTCCCCGCCCCGGGGGAGCCGCGGACAGCCGGCGCCGTCACAGCCCCCGAGCCGGAGCGACGGGTCGACTACACGGCCATGGACCCCTACGCCTTCGAGGAGGCCGTGGCCGGTCTCTGCCGACGGGACGGCTGCCTGGACGTCGAAGTGGTCGGAGGCGCCGGCGACCTGGGCGCGGACGTGATCGCCACCACGCCGGACGGCCGCCGTCTGGTGGTGCAGTGCAAGAGGTACACGAGCGACAACAAGGTCGGCTCGCAGGACCTCCAGCGCTTCGGCGGCACCTGCTACGCGGTGCACGAGGCCGAGGTGGCCGTCGTCGTCACCACCGGGGAATTCACCGAACCGGCTCTCGAGTACGCCGGACAGTGCGACATCGTCTGTGTCGGGCTCGATGAGCTCGACGCGTGGAGCGAGGGCGCCGCGGCACCGCCCTGGCACGCGGGAGCAGCCGTGCAGCCCGCCGAGCACTGATCCCCGCCGGGGCCGGGGTCAGTGCTCCTTCAGCGCCTGCTGGATCGTGCGCATGACCTCGTCGAGCGGTGCGTCCGTACGGGCCACGGCGACCAGCACCTCCCCCTGCCTGGACACCGAGGCGGCGGGGGCCCTCCCGGACTCGCCCCCCACGGCCCGCCCGGCCCCGATGCCCGTGCCGAAGGTCTCCCGCACGATCCCGAAGGCATGGTCGAGCTGAGACTCGACGTCGCCCTGGCCGTCCGCGCGCAGCCAGCGCCGCAGCACATGGTTGTGCGCGGTCACCACGGCGGACGCGGCGACCTCGGCGAGCAGGGGGTCGTCATTGCCCACATGGTGGTCGCGCTCATCGAAATGGCCCAGCAGATAGCGCGTGAACAGACGCTCGTAGCGGGCCACCGACGCGATCTCCGCCTCGCGGAGCGTCGGCACCTCACGGGTCAGCTTGTAGCGCGCGACGGAGACCGCCGGCTTCGCCGCGTACATCTTCATGACCTCCTTGATGCCGCGGCACACGGTGTCGAGCGGGTGCTCGTGCGCGGGGGCGGCATTGAGGACGGCCTCGGCCCTGACGAGGGTGTCGTCGTGGTCCGGGAAGATGGCCTCCTCCTTGGAGCGGAAGTGGCGGAAGAACGTGCGCCGGGCGACGCCGGCGGCCCCCGCGATCTCGTCGACCGTGGTCGCCTCGTACCCCTTCGTGGCGAACAGCTCCATTGCCGCGGCGGCCAGTTCGCGGCGCATCTTGAGGCGCTGGGCGGCGGCCCGGGTGCTTGCGGCACTCTCAGGGGCGTCCGTCGCGGCGGAGGAACGGGAGGACCTGACGGGTTGGGACATGAGGTGAACGTAACCCATCGTTGCAGGGGAGCGCGCCTGCGGGGGCGGGTCGCCCGAGGGTCCCAGCAACCCGCCCCACCCGGCCCCGCGCTCAGCGGCGGGCATATTCGCGGAAGCCGCGCCCCGTCTTGCGGCCGAGGCAGCCCGCGGCCACCAGATGCTCCAGCAGCGGCGCCGGGGCGAGACCCGGGTCGCGGAACTCGCCGTGCAGCACCCTCTCGATGGCGAGGGAGACGTCCAGCCCGACGACGTCCAGGAGCTCGAAGGGCCCCATGGGGTAGCCGCCGCCCAGCTTCATCGCCGCGTCGATGTCGTCGAGCGTCGCGTAGTGCTCCTCGACCATCTTGATCGCGTTGTTGAGGTAGGGGAACAGCAGCGCGTTCACGATGAAGCCGGCCCGGTCGCCGCAGTCGACCGGGTGCTTGCGCACCTTCACGCAGACCTCACGGACCGTGGCGTGCACATCGTCGGCGGTGAGCACGGTGCGGACCACCTCGACGAGCTTCATCGCGGGCGCGGGGTTGAAGAAGTGCATCCCGACGACGTCCTCGGGACGCGAGGTCGCCCGGGCGACCGCCACGACAGGCAGCGACGAGGTGGTCGTCGCGAGCACCGCCCCCGGCTTGCAGACCTTGTCCAGCGTCCGGAAGAGCTGCCGCTTGATCTCCAGGTCCTCGGCGACCGCCTCGACCGCGAGACCGACGTCGGCGAAGGAGTCCAGCGAGCCCGCCGGCGTGATCCGGGCGAGCGTCCCGTCCCGCACCTCCTGAGTCATCCTTCCCTTGGAGACGGAGCGGTCCAGGGACTTGGCGATCCTGGCCTTGGCCGTGTCCGCCTTCTCCTGGCTGCGCGCGGCGAGGACCACCGTGTACCCGGCCTTCGCGAAGACCTCCGCGATGCCCGAGGCCATCGTCCCCGACCCCGCCACCCCCACCGAGGACACCTCGCGCCCGGTGACCGTGCCCGCGCTCCCCGTCGGCGTCAGGGCGTCCGGCACCACGCTCTGGCCGCCCGGGGCGTCGTACGTGTAGAAGCCGCGGCCCGCCTTGCGGCCGGTCAGGCCGGCCTCGCTGAGCTGCCCGAGCACCGGGGCCGGGGCGTGCAGCCGGTCGTGGGACGCGGAGTACATGGCCTCCAGGACCGTCCGGGCCGTGTCGATGCCGATCAGGTCGAGCAGCGCCAGGGGGCCCATCGGCAGCCCGCAGCCCAGCTTCATCGCGGCGTCGATGTCCTCGCGGGAGGCGTAGTTCGCCTCGTACATCGCCGCGGCCTGGTTGAGATAGCCGAACAGCAGGCCGTCCGCGACGAAACCGGGCCGGTCGCCGACCGCGACGGGCTCCTTGCCCAGCTCGCGGGCGAGCCGGGTGACGCTCTCCACGGCGGGCGGGGCGGTGAGCACCGAGGAGACGACCTCGATGAGCTTCATCACGGGCGCCGGATTGAAGAAGTGCAGACCGAGGACACGCTCGGGGCGCTGCGACTCGGCGGCCAGCCGTGTCACGGACAGGGCGTTCGTGCCCGTCGCGAGGATCGCGGTGGGGGAGACCACCGCGTCGAGCTCCCGGAAGACCTGCTGCTTGATCTCGTACGTCTCCGGCACGACCTCGATGACCAGCTCGGCGTCCGCGGCGGCCTGCAGATCGGAGAACGTGCGGAAGCGGGCGAGGATGTCGTGCCGCTCCTGCTCCGTGATCCGGTCACGGGCCACGGAACGTGCGGTGGAGGCCTCCAGGGAGGCGACGGCCTGGCGGGCGGCGGCTTCGCTGACGTCGATGCCGATGACCTCACGGCCCGCACGGGCCAGGACCTCGGCGATGCCGGTGCCCATGGTGCCGAGGCCGACGACGGCAATGGTGGTGAGCGGGGTGTCCATCACGGGACTCCAGGGTGAGTGACGACTGGGAGGAGCACGACGGCGCGCGTGGCCGGGACCGGCCGGCGCTCGGGGTGCGTGAATGGCGAGTCGTGGTGCACGCCCCCGGAGCGCACGGCGCACGGGGGAGGGTGACGGGCTCTGTCCCGAGCCGCGTCCGTCGAACTGCCGAACCGACAAGCACTCCGGGTGGCTGCGTCACCAGGCCACCGGAGTTGGCGGGTGTGTGTCCCGCTCACTTGAGATTAACCGGGGGGTAACGAGCGCGCCAGCCCTGGTCGACTGTGTGCTGGCACACACTCGGCAGACCGCTTTGCACATGCGTCGACGAGCTCGGTGCCACATGCCCCTCGTGGATGCCCGGCAGTTCATGGCAGGGAGGAAACGGATGCTGCGGAGCAGTGGGAGAAGGAACCGCAGTTCGCCGCCAGGGGGGCACGGCCCTCTGGCCCGCAGATGTAGCCACTGTGTTTGTTCGTGCTGGTTGGTGCACGCGACCACGAGGCACGTGGAGCGGGCTTCCAAGGTCCGTTTCCCTCCGGCCGATCCGCAGGCGTCCGGGCTGGCGCACACGCTCGGGTGTGTGCGGAAGGTCTGCGGTCTGGCCCTCGCCGCCCGTTCCGAGGCGTGGGTGCGTGGATGCGCGCGGACCGGAGCGGACCGCTGCCCCGATCGCGGACGGCGCCTTTGCCGACGTCGAACGCGCACCGGGCATCACCGCCACGTGCTGGCTGACCGGACGCCCGTGGGCCACCTCTTCCGTGCGGGGCTGCCGCGGAGCGATCGGATCACCGCAGAAGCTCACCGGCGAGTTCCAGCCAGCCAGATACGCACCTCAGGCCCCACTCTCACTGCTTGAACACATCTTGCACACAGGATTTTCCTGGAAAGGACGGGACGACCCGGAGGATGAGGGCGCCCACCGCCCGGCCGCAGACGGGGGTACTTTCCGTCAACTTGTTCTGCAGGAGCATCGCCCTCTGTTCACCTGCGCACATGTCTTTCTAGGATGACGCCGCGCTGGACCGGATACTGACTGCTCCGTTTTTGCGTACATCAACTGGGCGGCCGGGACAGCAGTTCCGTCGGGGGGAAAGCGCATCGTCAGGGCGCAGTGTCCACACTTCGTGCATCCCATTTCAGCCAGGCATCGCCGCTCCTGATGCGGCGGCGGGCCGAGTGGTCTTCTCCGCCACCTCGATTGCTGTCACCGGCTGTCTTCCGCTCGTATTCACCATCACGCAGAGGATGCGCACGTGCGTTCCAGACCATGGGTGTTGCCCAGATCCATGTCACGACTATCACGACTGTCCGCCCGAGCCCTTCCGCCCCTGCTCGCTGTGGCCGTCCTGGCCGGCGTCGGCGTCAGTCCGGAACTGCTCGACCGGTACGCCGCGCCGGCAACCGCGCCGGTCGGTGACTACGACTGGTACGAGGACACCGCCGCCGAGCAGTTGCGGCAGGACCAGTGCCTGATGAGCGACGTACTGCGGCTGGGTGGGCCGGCCATGGCCACCACCGCGCAGGACGGGCTCAACCAGAGTCCGGAGCGGCTGCGGGAGCTGGCGGACCGGGACTACTGGGAGGACACGCCGCTCGCCGCCGCGTACCGGTCGGACAAGGATGCCGCGTCCGCCGAGCTGGACCGGCTCGACGCGCTCCACGACAGCTGGAAGATATCGGGGCTCGAGGCGCCGGGCGGCTTCGGCTCTGTCGCCGATTTCGAGTGGCCGCCCGGGACCAGCGGTGACGACGGTGAGGACTTCCATTCCCAGACCGGCCTCACGGGGTGGATCGCCGACCGGTTCTGGAAGGACGAGAGCGACTTCTACGAGGACGCGACCCCGCCGGCCGACGCGGAGACCGTCGCGGCGGTCAAGGCCCTGGGGCAGCCGCTGTACGGCAGTGAGCCCGACCCGTCCCTGCCGGACTGGAACCGGCAGAACGCACTGTTCGACGCCTACGAGCACCTGACCGACTGGAGCCTGGAGCCGACCGGCGCGGACAACGCCCGCCTCTTCCTGAGCTCGGGCGGCTTCCCGAGCAGGACGCCGGTGCCGGGTACCGCCGAGCACCGGGTCGCGGTCGAGGACCTCAAGTCCCGCTTCGCCGCCTGTGCGTGGCGCGATCCGATGGACCCGGAGAAGGTCCTGGGCGAGGTCTCCGAGACCGCCGGTGCGGAGTGGCAGCAGGAGATCGGCTCCCAGGCCGCCAAACGCAACGACATCCTGACCGCGAACAAGAACGCCGTCCAAGCGCTGACCACGGCCTCCGAGTCGATGGGCAAGATGCTCGGCCACTCGTGGGTCGCCGACCACATCACCCGCTGGCAGGACTACTGGTCATCGGGCGGCATCGGCTGGATCGGCACCTCCCCGATGGCCATCCAGATCCCGGGTGCGACCGGCAAGTGCCTGGGCGTGCAGGGTTCCGGCACCGCGAACGGCACGGCTGTCGAGGTCGTCTCCTGCTCCACGGCGGCCGCCCAGCAGTGGAGGGTCAACGGGGGCTACGGCGAGGGCTACAGCCTGCAGAACGTGAACTCGCAGAAGTGCCTCGACGTCGCCACCAACCAGACGAAGATTCAGATCTGGACCTGCAACGGCACGCCCATGCAGGTGTGGAAGTTCAGCGTCCGGGCCGGCGCCACCCTGCAGAGTCTGGGGGCGAACAAGTGTCTGAACTTCCCCGCGTACACCGCCGGACAGGACGCACTCGCGGCCGCCTGCAGCACCGCTGCCACGCAGAAGGTGCTGTTCAAGGTCTCCGAGCACAACGGCAGCGTTCCGCCGACGGCGGAGTTCACCAAGGCGTCGCAGCGGCTGAGCGCCGCGCGCACGGAGGCGAAGGCCGAGCTGGCCAAGATCAAGGTCCAGGCGACAGCCGCGACGGCTGCCCAGACCGCCAGCGCCACCGCCGAGCAGGCGGCGTACGCGATCGCGGATGCCAACGGGGCGCCGCGAGGCCGCGGTCTCCTGGTGGGCCAGCAGAAGGCGCAGGTCACACAGGGTGCGGCGGCCGCGGTCACAGCGCTGGTCAAGGCCGCCGAGACCGCCGAGGCGGCCACCCGGGCAGCTGCCGCGGACAGCGCCACGATCGCCCAGCGGGCGTTGGCACAGGCCGCGCAGTCCAAGGCGGAGTTCCGCAAGCAGGCGGCCTACCGGGCCGAACTGCAGGCCAAGGCGGCCGCGGACGCGGCCAAGCTGCACCGTGACAACGCCAAGAAGGACAAGGAGCTGGCCGAGGCCAAGCTCGCAGAGTCCCTGGCCGCGGAGGCGGACGCGAAGACGGCGGCCGCCGAGGCGCACGCCAAGCGGCTGAAGGCCGAGGCCGAAGAGGCCACGGCGAAGAAGGAGAAGGACACCGCCGACCTCAAGAAGTCGGAGGCGGCCCGGCACCGGCAGACCGCGGAAACCGAAGCGGCCAACGCCGAGAGCGCCAAGAACAAGGCCGAAACGGCAGAGGCCACGGCGGTCGCCCGGAAGAACGACGCCGAGACCTCCCGGGACCGTGCCAAGGAACTGCGCGACGACGCGTGGGACGCCCAGCAGAAGGCCGACGCGGCGCGCGCCAAGGCCGACGCCAAGAAGGCCTATGCCGAATCCCTGGAAGCGGGGGACGCGGCGGACGCCGCACGGGCGGCGGCCGACGAGGCCGACCGGCATGCCAACGACGCCGAGG
>Ga0196960_10000203_pt1 | contig 23995 bp, 24 predicted proteins | sample S3v_5metaG_FD_183187 | JGI IMG/M metagenome (GOLD analysis project Ga0196960, IMG submission 183187) | Soil microbial communities from Anza Borrego desert, Southern California, United States - S3+v_5 | ecosystem: Environmental > Terrestrial > Soil > Desert | place: USA: California | collected...
CCGAAGGCCCGGCGGGGCCAGCGGAGTCGTCCGGAGGCCCTGTCCGGCCCGCGCGGCGACCATGTGGGGGACGACGGCGATCCCGAGGCCCGCGCGCGCGAATCCGAGCACGGCGTCCATCTCGCCGCCCTCCACCGTGAACGACGGCTCGAAGCCCTCGGCCCGGCAGGCGGCGACGGTCAGCTCCCGCAGGTCGTAGCCGTGCCGGAACATCACCAGCGGCTCGTTCTCCAGATCGGCGACGCGCACGGAACCCTTCCGTCCGGGGGCGGGCCGGGAGGCCGACGAGACCACCACGAGGTCCTCGTGCAACAGCTCCACCGTGGTCAGCGCGGGTGAGGCGGCGGGCAGCGGCAGTACGAGCAGCGCGAGATCCAGGGCGCCCCGGGCCAGCTGCCGTACGAGGTCGTGGGAGCCGCCCTCCTCGATCAGCAGCTGGATCCCGGGGTGGGCGCCGTGGAAGGCGCGCAGCACCTCGGGCAGCAGGCCCGTGCAGACACTCGGGGTGGCGCCGAGCCTGATCCGCCCCCGGCGCAGCTGCACCAGCTCCTGCACCTCGTGCCGCGCGGTGTCGGCGTCCGCCAGGATCCTGCGGGCGAGCGGCAGCAGGGCCTCACCCGCGTCGGTCAGCGCGATGTTGCCGCGCGCCCGGCTGAACAGCTCGGCACCCAGCTCGTTCTCCAGGGCCTTGATCTGCTGGGAGAGCGAGGGCTGTGACACGTGCACTTCCTCGGCGGCCCGGGTGAAGTGCCTGACCTCGGCCACGGCCACGAAATAGGCGAGCTGCTGGAAGTGCATGCAGCCGACGATACCGGGCTCCATAGTGACAGCCTATGGAGATCAGTCATTTCATGTCTTGGACTGATGATGCCCTCCGCCTCTAGCGTCGTGTCCATGGCATTGGCAACGCGGGCGGACCGACGGCCGTCCATGACGCGTACGCTCTGGGACTCGTCCGTCGGCAAGAAGACGATCATGGCTGTGAGCGGCCTGGTCATGCTCGGTTATCTGGTGGCCCACATGCTGGGCAACCTGAAGATCTTCTTCGGATCCGACGAGTTCAACCACTACGCGCACTGGCTCAGGACCCTCGGCGAGCCCTTCCTGCACCACGAGTGGGCCCTGTGGATCGTCCGTGCGGTGCTCGTCGCGGCCGTCGTCCTGCACGCCGTCTGCGCGTACCAGCTGAGCCGCCGTGACCTCAGGGCGCGCCCCACGGCGTACGTCCACAGGAAGGCGCGCTCCAGCTATGCCACGCGCACCATGCGCTACGGCGGCGTCATCCTCGCGCTGTTCGTCGTCTGGCACATCCTGGACCTCACCACCGGCACCGTGCACACCGGCGGATTCCAGTCCGGGCGCCCCTACCAGAACGTGCTCGACACCTTCTCGACCTGGTACGGCAACGTCATCTACATCGTCGCCGTGCTCGCCCTGGGACTGCACGTCCAGCACGGGTTCTGGAGTGCGGCGCAGACCCTCGGCGTGGGAAGCGCGACCCGGGACCGCGTACTGAAGACCCTCGCCAATGCCCTCGCAGTGGTGCTGACGGCCGGCTTCGTCTCCGTGCCCGTCGCCGTGATGACCGGAGTGGTGAGCTGACATGAGCGACTACACGAACTACCGCACCGGCGAGCCGGCCGTCGACGCCAAGGCGCCCACGGGCCCGGTGGCCGAGCGCTGGGACACCCGGCGCTTCCAGGCCAAGCTCGTCAACCCCGCCAACCGCCGCAAGCACACCGTGATCGTCGTCGGGACCGGTCTGGCGGGCGGCTCGGCCGGCGCGACGCTCGCCGAACAGGGCTACCACGTCGTCCAGTTCTGCTTCCAGGACTCACCCAGGCGGGCCCACTCCGTCGCCGCGCAGGGCGGGATCAACGCGGCCAAGAACTACCGCAACGACGGCGACTCGGTCCACCGTCTCTTCTACGACACGGTCAAGGGCGGCGACTTCCGCGCCCGTGAGTCCAACGTCCACCGCCTGGCCGAGATCTCGGTGGAGATCATCGACCAGTGTGTCGCCCAGGGCGTCCCCTTCGCCCGTGAGTACGGCGGCCTCCTCGACAACCGTTCCTTCGGCGGCGTCCAGGTCTCCCGGACCTTCTACGCCCGCGGCCAGACGGGGCAGCAGCTCCTCCTCGGCGCCTATCAGGCACTGTCCCGCCAGATCGCCGCGGGCAACGTGGAACTGCACGCCCGCACCGAGATGCTCGACCTGATCGTCGTCGACGGCAAGGCCCGCGGCATCGTCGCCCGCGACCTCGTCACCGGGAAGATCGACACTTACTTCGCCGACGCCGTGGTCCTGGCCAGCGGCGGCTACGGCAACGTCTTCTACCTGTCGACGAACGCCATGAACTCCAACGCCACCGCGATCTGGCGCGCCCACCGCCGCGGCGCCTGGTTCGCGAACCCCTGTTTCACCCAGATCCACCCCACCTGTATCCCGCGCACCGGCGACCACCAGTCGAAGCTGACGCTGATGAGTGAATCGCTGCGCAACGACGGACGCATCTGGGTCCCGAAGGCCAAGGGCGACGACCGCCCCGCGAACCGGATCCCCGAGGACGAGCGGGACTACTACCTGGAGCGCATCTACCCCGCGTTCGGCAACCTCGTGCCCCGCGACATCGCCTCCCGTGCCGCGAAGAACGTGTGCGACGAGGGCCGCGGTGTCGGCCCCGGAGGCCAGGGCGTCTACCTCGACTTCGCCGAGGCCATCGCGCGCATGGGCAGGCGGAAGGTCGAGGAGAAGTACGGCAACCTCTTCGACATGTACGCGCGGATCACCGCGGAGAACCCGTACGAGACGCCGATGCGCATCTACCCCGCCGTGCACTACACGATGGGCGGCCTCTGGGTCGACTACGACCTCCAGACCACGATCCCCGGCCTCTTCGCGATCGGAGAGGCCAACTTCTCCGACCACGGTGCCAACCGCCTCGGCGCATCCGCGCTGATGCAGGGTCTCGCCGACGGTTATTTCGTCCTGCCGTCGACGATCAACGACTACCTGGCCCGCCACCCGCACACCGAGGAGATCGACGCCGGCCACCCCGCGGTCACCGAAGCCGTCGCCGAGACCGAGGACAGGATCAACCTCCTCCTCTCCGTCGACGGGGACCGCACCCCGGACTCCTTCCACCGCGAGATCGGTGAACTCATGTGGGAGTTCTGCGGGATGGCCCGCACCGAGGAAGGGCTCCGCAAGGCACTGCAACGGATCCCGCAGATCCGCGAGGAGTTCTGGCGCCGCATCAAGGTGCCCGGCACGGGCACCCAGTTCAACCAGTCGCTGGAGAAGGCCAACCGCGTCGTCGACTACCTGGAGCTCGCCGAGCTCATGTGCCTCGACGCACTGCACCGTGCCGAATCCTGCGGCGGCCACTTCCGCGAGGAATCTCAGACCCCGGACGGCGAAGCCGCCCGCCGGGACGAGGAGTTCTCCTACGCCGCGGCCTGGGAGTTCAGCGCCACCGGTGACGCCCCCGTCCTGCACAAGGAAGACCTCGTCTTCGAGTACGTCCACCCCACCCAGCGGAGCTACGCATGAAGCTCACCCTGCGCGTCTGGCGCCAGCAGAACGCCGAGGCGCCCGGCGCCATGGCCACGTACGAAGTCGGCGGCATCTCGCAGGACATGTCGTTCCTGGAGATGCTCGACACCCTCAACGAGGAGCTCATCCTCAAGGGGGACGAGCCCGTCGCCTTCGACCACGACTGCCGTGAAGGCATCTGCGGCGCGTGCAGCCTCGTCATCAACGGCGACGCCCACGGTCCCGAGCGGACCACCACCTGTCAGCTCCACATGCGGTCCTTCAGCGACGGGGACACCATCGACGTCGAGCCGTGGCGTGCCTCGGCCTTCCCGGTGGTCAAGGATCTCGTCGTCGACCGCTCCTCCTTCGACCGGATCATCCAGGCCGGCGGATACATCTCCGCACCCACCGGCACCGCGCCCGACGCGCACGCCACTCCCGTGCCCAAGCCGGACGCCGACTCGGCCTTCGAGCATGCCGAGTGCATCGGCTGCGGCGCCTGCGTCGCCGCCTGCCCGAACGGCTCGGCGATGCTCTTCACCTCCGCCAAGGTCAACCACCTCAACGTCCTCCCCCAGGGAGCGCCCGAGCGGGAGACCAGGGTGCTCGACATGGTCGCGACCATGGACGACGAGGGTTTCGGCGGCTGCACACTCACCGGTGAGTGCGCCACCGCCTGCCCCAAGGGCATCCCGCTGCCCTCGATCACCGCGATGAACAAGGAGTGGCTGCGCGCCAACCGCAAGGTGCGCCGCTGATCCTGCCGGCCGCGGGGAGCCGGCGCCGGCTCCCCGCGGGGGGTCAGCCCGTCCGCAGCGCCTTCGCCAGGTACGCGGCCGTACGGCTCCCCGCGGCGCGGGCGACCTCCCGGGGCGTGCCGGTGGCCACGATCCGGCCGCCCCGGTCCCCACCGCCGGGCCCCAGGTCGATCACCCAGTCGGCACCGGCCACCACCGCCATGTCGTGCTCCACGACCACCACCGTGTTCCCCGCGTCCACCAGACCGTGCAACTGCCGCATCAGCACCTCCACATCGGCCGGATGCAGGCCCGTCGTCGGCTCGTCCAGCAGATAGAGCGTGTGCCCCCGCCGGGCCCGCTGCAGCTCCGTGGCCAGCTTGATCCGCTGCGCCTCACCACCCGACAGCTCCGTCGCAGGCTGCCCCAGACGCAGATAGCCGAGCCCCACGTCCAGCAGGGCCCGCAGACTGCGTTCGGCCGCCGGAGTGCCGGCGAGAAAACCGGCCGCGGCCTCCACCGTCAGGTCCAGCACCCCGGCGATCGTGAGACCGCGCAGGGTGACTTCGAGGGTCTGCGGGTTGTAGCGGGCACCGTGACAGTCCGGGCAGGGCGCGTACGTACTGGGCAGGAAGAGGAGTTCGACCGAGACGAACCCCTCGCCCTGACAGGTCTCGCACCGCCCGCCCGCCACATTGAACGAGAACCGGCCCGCCCGGTACTTCCGGGCCCGTGCCGTCCCCGTGTCCGCGAAGAGCTTCCGTACGACGTCGAACAGCCCTGTGTAGGTGGCCAGGTTGGACCGGGGCGTACGGCCGATGGGCTTCTGGTCGACCTGCACGAGCCGGTCCACCGCGTCCAGGCCCTCCGCCGACGTGCAGCCCCGTGCCACCGGGACGGTCATGTCCTGCGCCGCCTCCGCCGGCCGCCGGTCGGCGAGCACCCCGGCCAGCACCCGCCCGGCAAGGGTCGACTTGCCCGAGCCCGACACACCGGTGACCGCGGTCAGCACACCGAGCGGGAAGGCGGCGTCGACGCCCCGCACATTGTGCAGGTCCACCTCACGCAGCGTGATCCACCCCGAGGGGGTGCGAGGCTCGCGCACCGGCGCCGGCCCCTCACCGAAGAGGAACCGCCGGGTCGCGGATCCGCTCACCCCGGCGAGGCCGGCCGGAGGGCCGCTGTGCAGGATCCGGCCCCCGTGCTCGCCCGCCAGCGGGCCCACATCCACCAGCCAGTCGGCCTGCCGCACCACATCCATCTGGTGTTCCACCACGAACACCGAGTTCCCCGCCTCCTTGAGCCTGCCGAGCACGCCGAGCAGTGACTCCGTGTCGGCGGGGTGGAGACCGGCCGACGGCTCGTCCAGGACGTAGACGACGCCGAACAGCCCTGACCGCAGCTGCGTGGCGAGCCTCAGCCGCTGCAGTTCGCCCGAGGACAGGGTCGGAGCGGTGCGGTCGAGACTGAGATAACCGAGGCCCAGCTCGGCGACGGGGCCGATCCTGGCCAGCAGGTCGGCCGTCAGCACCCGTGCCGTGCCGCTCCCGCCGCCCGCCTCCAGCAGGACCTCGGTGAGGGCGGTGAGGGGGAGCGAGACGAGATCGGCGATCGTCCGGCCGGCGAAGGTGACCGCCATGGCCTCCGGCCGCAGCCGGCTGCCGCCGCACACCGGACACGGCGCGCTGGTCAGGAAGCGCTCCGCCCTCGCCCGCAGCGTCCGGCTCCTGGAATCCGCGAACGTGCGCATCACGTAGCGGCGCGCGCTCATGTACGTCCCCTGGTAAGGACGCTGGATCCTGCCCGCCTCGCGGACCGGATGGACCGTGACCACCGGCTGCTCGTCGGTGAACAGGATCCATTCACGGTCCGCCGGTTCGAGATCCCGCCACGGCCGCTCGGTGTCGTGACCGAGAGCGTCCAGCACATCGCGCAGGTTCTTGCCCTGCCAGGCTCCCGGCCAGGCCGCGATCGCTCCCTCCCGGATCGACAACGACGGGTCGGGCACGAGCAGTTCCTCGGTGGTGCGGTGGATCCGCCCCAGGCCGTGGCACTCGGGACACGCCCCGGCAGCCGTGTTCGGCGAGAAGGAGTCGGAGTCGAGCCGCTCGGCACCCGGCGGATAGTCACCGGCGCGCGAGAAGAGCATGCGCAGGGAGTTGGACAGCGTGGTGACCGTGCCCACCGACGAGCGCCCCCCGGGAGCCGACCGGCGCTGCTCCAGTGACACGGCGGGCGGCAGACCGGTGATCTCGCCCACGTCGGGAGCCCCGACCTGGTGGATCAGCCGGCGGGCGTAAGGGGCGACGGACTCGAAGTAGCGGCGCTGCGCCTCCGCGTAGATCGTCCCGAATGCCAGGGAGGACTTCCCTGAGCCGGAGACGCCGGTGAAGACCGTGAGGGTGTCGCGCGGGATGTCGACGTCCACATCGCGGAGATTGTGCTCGCGCGCGCCGCGCACCCGGACGTACGGATCATGGGGGGTGGACATCGGTGGTACGGCTCCGTGAGGGGTCGGCGGGGTGGGCATGCTTCTGCCGGTGGTCCTCCCGCACGCGTGAGGACCACCGGCAGCTCGGCCCGGGGCCTACACCATCGGGTCCATGCCCCGGTCATTCATGGAGCTCTCCTTCTCGCTCTGCTCCCGCAGGCGGCGGGCCTTGTCCCGGAGCCGCTGCCGCTGCTCCGGGTCGGTGGCGCGTTCCGCCGCCTCGTTCAGCTCCTGTGCCTTGGCACGCAGCTGCTGGGCGCGGCCGCCGGACTCACCTGCAACGCTCATGATCACTCCTGGATCCGTGGGGGAGCGGACCCCCTCAGCGAAGCAGCGCCGGGGCCCGTCTGCATCTCGAACGGCCACGCTCCGCGACCCGCGCGGCCGGACACCGTGCCCCGTTCGGCCTCCTCGCCCGGCAGGCGTAGGCGCCGGGGTGTGGGGTAGTGGGAGCGGCGGTGCGTCATCGCCGGCGAACAGCGAGGAGAAGTGTCATGCCCGCAGGATCCAGCCCCAAGCGCGAACGTCAGTACGAGCACATCAAGGAGGGTGCCGAGAAGCGCGGCACGCCCACGAAGCGCGCCAAGGAGATCGCGGCGCGTACCGTCAACAAGGAGCGGGCCCGCTCGGGAGAGTCCGGGACCGCGAGCCGGTCGTCCCTCCGGGACCCCGAATCGGCATCCGAGCGCGGTGGGCAGCGCTCCCGCAGCGGAGCGCAGGGGCCGACGAGGGACCAGCTGTACGAGGAGGCCAAGAAGCGCAACGTCGAGGGCCGGTCCTCGATGAACAAGGAACAGCTGCGCAAGGCACTCGGTCGCTGAAGGCCGGAGACCGGAGCGGAGGAGCCCGTCCTCGTCCTCTCTTCCCGGCGGTTCCCTGCCGGGGTGGGCGCCGTGAGTGACGACACCCGGCCGCTGGCCGTTTTCGACCTGGACGACACGCTCGCCGACACCGGCCATCGGCAGCACTTCCTGGAGGGTGCGCGGCGCGACTGGGAGGGCTTCTTCTCGGCGGCTCCCCACGACCCCCCGCTGGAGGCGGGCGTGAGGCTGGTGCGGGCGACCGCCGGCGAGTGCGAGATCGTGTATCTGACCGGCAGGCCCGAGAAGTGCCGCAGGGACACCCTGGCCTGGCTGGAGCGGCAGGGCCTGCCGAGGGGCAGCGTCCACATGCGGCGCGACGCCGACCGGCGTCCGGCCCGCCGTACCAAGCTGGAGATCCTGGAACGACTGGGCCGGGAACGCGAGGTGCGCGTCCTCGTCGATGACGACGAGCTGGTGTGCGACGCGGCCGAACGGGCCGGGTTCACGGTCGTACGTGCCCGATGGGCCCTCGCCCCGCCGTCACTGAAGGACGCGCAGGAGCGCGAGGGGCGTACCTGAGCCGGGGCCCCGCAGCCGTGTCCCCGGCCGGCGTGCCGGTCAGGCGTTCTCGTCGAGCCGGAAGCCGACCTTGAGCCCCACCTGGTAGTGGGCGATGCGGCCGTTCTCGATATGGCCGCGGACCTGCGTCATTTCGAACCAGTCGAGATTGTGCAACGTTTCGGAGGCTCTTGCGACGCCGTTCCGGATCGCCGCGTCCAGGCCCTCCTCGGAGGTTCCTACGATCTCGGTGACCCTGTAGGTGTGATTGGACATCTAATGTCTCCTTTCGTGGTTCCACGGTGCCTCACTCCTCGTCGGCGCGCGAGGTGTCCCGGTCGGTGGCCTGTGGCCGGAAGGGCTTGACCTGTGGATTGGTCCATACCAAAATCCCGGCCATGCACCCGTGCGAGCGCCGCCCGCAGTCCCCCCATCCGGGTCCTGTCATGCCGTCGTGCCGTTTCGCAGAAGGTGACTCCCGTGAAGATCCGCATACTGGCCGGAGCCGTCGCGCTCGTTTCCTCCTTCGTACTGAGCGGCTGCGGGCACATCCCCGGCACAGGCGGAGCCGACAGCAGCACGGTGACGGTGTGGCTGATGAAGGGCAGCGCCTCCCAGGACTTCGTGGACCGCTTCAAGGAGTCGTACGAGGCCGAGCACCCCTCGGTCGAACTGGAGTTCATCCTCCAGGAGTGGGGCGGCATCGGCCCCAAGGTCCTCAAGGCGATCGAGGGTGACGACGCACCGGACGTCATCGAGGTCGGCAACACCCAGGTCGCCCAGTACGCGGAGAGCGGCGAACTGCGCGACCTCACCCTGGAATCGATGCGCGACCTGGGCGGGGAGGACTGGCTGCCGGGACTCGCGGAACCGGGCAAGGTCAACGGCGCGCAGTACGGAATCCCCTGGTACGCGGCCAACCGCGTCGTGATCTACAACAAGGACCTCTTCGCACAGGCCGGCATCACCCAGCCCCCCAGGACCCGTGCGGAGTGGGTGGACATCAGCGAGAGACTGGACACCGCCGGCCGGCAGGGCATCTACCTCGCCGGGCAGAACTGGTACGTACTCGCCGGCTTCGTCTGGGACGAGGGCGGAGAGCTCGCCGACGACAGCGACGGCGACTGGCAGGGCGCACTCGACTCGCCCGCCGCGCTGCGGGGGATGGACTTCTACAAGACGCTGCAGGCGCTCGGCAACGGCCCCGTGGACGCCGACGAACAGTCCCCGCCGGAGACCGACGTGTTCGCCGGGGGCAACGTCGCCCAGATCATCTCCGTGCCCGGAAGCGCCGCGCTCATCGAACAGCAGAACCCCGGACTCAAGGGGAAACTCGGTTACTTCCCCATTCCCGGCAAGAGCGCGAAGAAGCCGGGCGCGGTCTTCACCGGAGGGTCCGACCTGATCGTGCCGAAAGACGCCGGCCAGCGGGGGGAGGGCATCGAGGTCGTCAAAGCCCTCGCAGGGGAGAAGTGGCAGACGGAGCTCGCCCGGGCCATGAGCTACGTGCCCAACAAGCCGGCCCTCGCGCGTGCCGTCGAAGGCCAGGAGGGCACCTCCGCGATGGCGGAAGGAGCCACCGAGGGCCGGGCCACCCCCAACTCGCCCCACTGGCCGGCCGTCGAGGCGGACAACCCCATCAAGCCGTACATGACGGCAGTGCTGGAGGGTGGCGACCCGGCGGAAGAGGCGAGGAAGGCGTCCGACCGCATCACCTCCCTGCTGCTCACCGGCTGACCGGCAGCGGAGGACCGCGGGCCCCGCGATCCGGGGGATTCAGCCGTCGCACATCCCCGCGCTCCACAGCGGTCATGTCGAATCCAGCCGGTCACGGAAGAAGTAAGGGGCCGGGACGTCGCACTCCCGCGACAACCCGGCAGCCGCCCCGCTGATCCGTCCCCGGAGACCGCCATGACCGTGCTGCCCCTCGCCTCACCCACCCCCGCACCCGCCGGTGCACCCGTGCCGCGTCCGGCCCCTGCCGCCGCTCCCTCCGGCTACCACGTCTCCCTCGCCACCGGCCAGGAGGACGTACGCGCTGCCCAGCGCCTGCGGCACCTGGTGTTCGCCGGGGAACTCGGTGCCCGGCTCGACAGTGCCGAACTCGGCCTCGACACCGACGCCTTCGACGCGTACTGCGACCACCTGCTGGTACGTGAGGCCGCGACCGGAGACGTCGTCGCCACCTACCGGCTGCTTCCGCCCGAGGGAGCCAGGCTCGCCAGCGGTCTCTACGCGGAGAGCGAATTCGACCTCGGGCGCCTCGATCCGATCCGCGACGACCTCGTCGAGGTGGGCAGGTCGTGTGTCCACCCCGCCCACCGGGACGGTGCCGTCATCGCCCTCATCTGGGCCGGACTCGCCCGCTACATGGAGCGCACCGGCTACACCTGGCTGGCCGGCTGCTGCTCCGTACCCCTCGCCGACGGAGGGGCACTCGCCGCCAGGAGCTGGGACACCGTACGGACCCACAACCTGGCCCCCGAGGAGTACTGGGTCACCCCCCACCGCCTCTGGGACACCACCGGCCACCCCGGCGGTGGCGCGGGCGGCCGCGCCGGACTGCCGCCGCTGCTGCGCGGCTATCTGCGCCTGGGCGCCTGGGTCTGCGGAGCCCCCGCACACGACCCGGACTTCGACGTCGCGGACCTCTACGTCCTGCTCTCGATGCACCGCACCGACCCGCGCTACCTGCGCCACTTCCTCTCGCTGGCCCCACTGCGATGAGTGCCTGGCTGCCCGTCGCCCCCTGCACCCCGCGCGCCTGCGCGCACCACGAGGGCGCCGCACGCGCGGCGCTACCCGCCGCGGCCCTGCTGCTCGCCGGCTGCGCCCTCACCTCCCTCGGGGTGCTGTGCGTCCCCATGGTGCTGCTCCTGCGGCCCTCGCACCGTGACCGGCTGATCCGGCGATGGGCGTACGCGGTGGTACGGGCCTTCGGCGTGCGCATACGGATCACCGGGGTCCCGGCCGGCCGGGCCCGGCCGCCGGCCGGTGAACTCGTGGTCGCCAACCACGTCTCGTGGCTGGACATCCCACTCGTCGCCGCCGTGCTTCCCGCCCGGATGGTCGCCAAGAGCGAGATACGCCACTGGCCGCTGCTCGGAACGCTCGCCGCGCTCGGCGGCACGCTGTTCATCGAGCGGGACCGGCTGCGCACCCTGCCGCACGCGGTGCGGGCCCTCACCGGGGCTCTGGCCTCCGGATCACGGGTGGCGGTGTTCCCGCAGGGCAGCACCTGGTGCGGACGGGGCGGCGGCGGACGGTTCCGGCCCGCCGCCTTCCAGGCCGCGATCGACGCCGGCGCCCCCGTCCGCCCGGTCCGCATCAGCTACCGGACGACGAGGACGGGCACGGCGGGGGCCGCCGCGTTCGTCGGGGACGATCCGCTCGCCGCCTCGCTGTGGCGCGTGGTGACCGCCGCCGGGCTCACCGCCGAGATCCGGATCCTCCCACCCGTCCCCGCGGGCTCCGGGCCGGACCGGCGGGCACTGGCACGCGCGGCTCAGGCCGCCGTCGCCAGCGACAGCGCGAATCTGCCCGCCGCGTCCGTCCACCACTGATCCAGCCGCAGCCCCGCCGCGGCCAGCTCGTCCCGGACCCTCTCCTCACGGAACTTCGCCGAGATCTCCGTACGCAGTTCCTCACCCTGTTCGAAATGCACCACGAGATCCAGCTCCCGGATCTTGACCGTCAGTGCCCGCCGGGCACGCAACCGCATCTCGATCCACTCGTGGTCCGGGTCCCAGAGGGCCACATGGCTGAAGTCACCGGCCGGGAAGTCCGCCCCCAGTTCACGGTTGACCACCGTCAGTACGTTCTTGTTGAAGGCGGCCGTCACCCCGGCGGCGTCGTCGTACGCCGCGACGAGGGTGGCCTCGTCCTTGACCAGGTCCGTCCCGAGCAGCAGCCCGTCCCCGGGCGCCAGCCGCGCCCGCACGGCCCGCAGGAACTCCGCACGCTCCTGCGGAAGCAGGTTGCCCAGGGTGCCGCCGAGGAACGCCACGAGCCGCGGACCGGGGCTCTCGGGCAGTTCCAGGGCATGCGTGAAGTCGGCCACGAGCGCGTGCACGGAGAGCCCCGGCCGTCCGGCCAGCAGCACCTGTGCCGCGCCGGTGAGGGCACTCTCGCTGACATCGACCGGCACATACGTGTGCAGTGCCGGCATCGCGTCCAGCAGGTGCCTCGTCTTCTCCGAGGAGCCCGATCCCAGCTCGATCAGGGTCCGTGCCCCGGACGCCGCGGCGATGTCATCGGCACGGGTGATCAGGATCTCCCGTTCGGCACGCGTCGGGTAGTACTCGGCCAGCCGGGTGATCTCCTCGAAGAGGTCACTGCCGCGCGCGTCGTAGAACCACTTGGGCGGCAGCGTCTTCGGGTGCCGCGTCAGACCGCTCAGCACGTCGGCGCGCAGCGCCGCGTCCGTCGCGTCCGCAGGCAGGGTGCGGGTCAGCAGGAAGGGACTCACGGGGTGGGCTCCTCGAGCGGGGTCAGCAGGACATCGGTACGCGTCGCGGCCAGCAGGGTGCGGTCCGGGACCTCGCGCCAGGACGGATCGTCGTCGTACGGCTCCGAGGCCACCACCGTGCGGCGGCCCGGGGAGCGGAGGAACCAGAGGGAGTCGCCCCATGCGGTCGCCACGATGGTGGAACCGTCGGTGAGCAGCAGGTTGAGGCGTGAACCGGGAGCGGCGGCGCCTACTTCGACCACCGTGTCCGCGACCGCCTGCGCCATCTCCTGACCCTGCGCCGTCCTGTGCAGCACCAGCGCCCATATCAGCGCCGAATCGCTCCGCGCCGCCAGGGTGAGCAGCCGCTCGGGCGGCAGGGCGCCGGCCAGCGGCGCCAGGGAACCGGGCCAGCCCCGCACCGCACCGTTGTGACTGAACAGCAGACGCCCCTCGGCGAAGGGGGCGGCGGCCGCCTCCCCGTCCGCCCCGGCGAACGTCGCGTCACGGACCGCGGCGAGCAGCGCCGTGCTGCGCACCACCCGGGCCAGATCGGCGAAGGTCTCGTCGCCCCAGACGGGACCGGCGCCGCGGTAGCGGCCCGGCACGGGATCCCCGTCCGCGTACCAGCCGACCCCGAACCCGTCGGCGTTGACGGTGCCGTACCGCTGGCGCCGGGGTTCCCAGGACTGGCGCACGAGCCCGTGAGCGGGGGAGACGAGTATCTCGCCGAGCGCCACCGGGGGCCCTGCATAGGCGATGTGACGGCACATCAGGCATCCCTCGCCGTACGGAAACCGGAGAATATCTGACGGCGTACGGGGAGGTCCCAGTTGCGGAACGTGCCGCGGCAGGCGACCTGGTCCACGGCGAACGAACCGCCGCGCAGCACCTTGTGACCGGGCCCGAAGAACACTTCCGAGTACTCGCGGTACGGGAACGCGACGAAGCCCGGGTAGGGCAGGAAATCGCTCGACGTCCACTCCCACACATCGCCGATCAGCTGTCCCGCGCCCGCCGGTGAGCGGCCGGCCGGGTACGCACCGGCCGCTGCGGGCCGCAGATGCCGCTGTCCCAGATTGGCCCGCTCGGGGGTCGGATCGTCGTCGCCCCAGGGGTAGCGCAGCGAACGCCCGGAGACGGGATCGTGGCGGGCGGCCTTCTCCCATTCCGGCTCGGTCGGCAGGCGCCGGCCCGCCCAGCGGGCGTATGCGTCCGCCTCGTACCAGCTGACGTGGAGGACGGGCTCGTCCGCCTGCACGGGTTCGGTCACCCCGAAGCGCCGCCGCAGCCACTGCCCGGCGTCCCGGTGCCAGAACAGGGGTGCGGTCAGGCCGTGTTCGCGGACCATCGCCCAGCCCTCGGGCTCCCACCAGCGCTCGTCGGTGTAACCGCCGTCCTCGATGAACCGCTGGTAGGCACCGCACGTGACCGGGGCGGTGTCGATGTGGAACGCCGCCACTTCGCGCCGGTGCGCGGGGCGCTCGTTGTCCAGAGCCCAGGGTTCGGTGGAGGTCCCCATGGTGAAGGAGCCTCCCGGGACCAGGACCTCGGAGGGCAGCCCGGCGGCGCCGGCCGGCTCCGGAGGCTCCGGAGCCGTGAGCACCGCCGGACCCGAGCGGAGCTGATGGGTGATCAGCATCGTTTCGTCGTGCTGTTGTTCATGCTGGGCGACCATGCCGAAGACGAATCCCGCCTGTTCCAGCGGACGGCCCCCGCCGTGCAGCGGCGCGCCCCCGAGGATGTCCAGGGCCCGGCCGCGTACCTCGGCGGCGTACGCCCGTGCTTCCGCGGGCGCCAGCAGGGGAAGTGAGGGCCGGCTGGCCCGGGAGTGCTCGAAGGCGTCGTACAGTCCGTCGATCTCGGGGCGCATCGCCTCGCGGCCTCCCACGGCCCGCAGCAGCCACAGCTCCTCCTGGTTGCCGATGTGCGCCAGGTCCCAGACCAGCGGCGACATCAAGGGGGAGTGCTGCGCGGTGAGCTCGTGGTCGTCGACGCTGTCGGTGAGCAGGGCGGTGCGCTCGCGGGCGCCGAGGAGCGCGGCCAGGGCGCGCTCGCGCAGCGTCTTTGCGTCCGGTTCCTGGCCGGTGCGCGGAGCAGGAGTGCCAGTCATCGGACCAAGCCCTTTCCGTACGGTCCCCGTGCCGGGTCGGGAAGATCGTCGGCCGGGCACCGGCCCCGGGCCACATAGCGCTCGTGGAAGGCGGCGACCGTACCGAGGACGTGGTCGCTCGCCCCGAGCCTGGGCAGCGCCTCCAACGCGGCCCGGAAGCAGACGGCCGCTGCCGCCGCGAGCTCCGGATCGCTCAGCCCGTCGCGGGCCGCGGCCGTCCAGAGCGGATTGCGGGGCGCCGCAGACGGCCCCGCGATCTCGCCCAGGGGCTTCACGGTGCGGTACACGGTTTCCGCCGCCTCCGGATCGTCGAACAGAGCGGTGGTGACGGCCAGCGGCACCAGCCAGCCGTCGGTGCCGCTCTGGGCGTCGATCATGCGCAGTTCCAGGTGCCCGCGCGGGCGCACCGGGGGGAAGAGCGTGGTGAGGTGATAGTCGAGATCGGCCCGTACCGGCGGCCTCGGCCCACCGCCGCGGATCCAGTCCCGGAACGTCAGACCGTCCGGCACGCCCCAGGGGCCGTCGCCGGTCCGGACGCACATCACGGGTGTGGCGAGCACATGGGAGGCCCAGGACTCCCGGGGCGAGAGGAGACCCCGCGGCGCGAGCGTCCTGTGCGGGTCGAGATCGGCCCACAGCGCCTGCCGGGTCGAACGCCAGCCCGTGCGCCGCCCCCGCTGGAACGGAGAATTGGCGAACGCGGCCACCAGTACCGCGCCCAGCAGATGTCCGAGCTGCCAGCGCCGTCCGTAGCCGAGCGGGCCCGGCTCCTCCTCCCCGGCGTCCAGACAGACCTGGACGGAGGCGGAGGTGCACATCATGGCGCGGCCACCGGGACCCGAGCGGTCGAGCGCGGTTTCCATGGCGTCGTAACGCGGTTCCCGGAGCAGACGACGGGGCGGGTGCCACGGGTCCACGCCGATCCCGGCCAGGGCGAGCCCGGCCCGGCCGAGGGTGTCGCGTACGGAGGCCAGATCGGCGGCCGTGGCGGCGATGCATGCCATCAGGGAGTCCGCGGGCCGGGAGCTCAGCTCCAGCTGACCGCCCGGTTCGAAGGTCAGGGCGGCGTCCAGCGGGGTCGCGCGCACGGCGTCCGCCGAGGCGCGCAGACGGTCGTGGGAGACGTCGGCTTCGGGATGTTCACGGTCGTGGATGAGCCATTCCAGCTCCACACCGACCGTACGGGGCGGACCCGTCTTGAAACATATGCCGCGCAGCAGATCCTCCGCCTCCTCCTCACCGAGGGGCGCGGGGTCGGAGGGCGGGCCGTGCCGGCCAAGAGTGTCCGGGGGCATGCTGGGCCTCCTCTTCGAGTGCTTCCTTCCCACCCAAACCCTTACCGGGAGTTCGCACAAGGGTGCCCCCGGGCGGCGGAAAACCGGTTGCGCCCATGCCGCCGAGGCACCCAGCATGCCCCGTATGCACCACACGGGGACGCGCCCATGAGCGCACGACTGCGCGGCATCGCGCGGGAGACCGAGACCATCGTGCTGGCCGGGCGCTACCGCACACCCGAGGGACGCGAGGTGACGATCGAGCGTGCCCTGGCCGCCGCCCTCTCCGGCACCCGGCTCTACGGCCCCGAGCCCGTACCCGTAGCCGTCCTGGACACCGACCGCAGCCCGGTCGTCGAGGTGACGGACGAGACGAGCCTGCAGGCGGCGCGGCGGATGACGGGCGAGGCGGCGGCCAAGGTCGCCGTGCTGAACTACGCCTCCGCCCGCAACCCCGGCGGCGGCTATCTGAACGGCGCACAGGCCCAGGAGGAGTCCCTGTGCCGCGGTTCCGCGCTCCACGCCACACTGCTGCGGGCCCCGGAGTTCTACGCACATCACCGCACCGAGCGCAGTGCCCTCTACACCGACCGGGTCATCCACTCACCCGGCGTGCCGGTCTTCCGCGACGACCGGGGGAGGCTGCTGGAGTCCCCGTACACCGCCGGATTCCTCACCTCACCCGCGCCCAACGCCGGAGTCGTCCGCCGCCGGGACCCCGGCCTGGCCCCTCGCATACCCGCCGCCCTGGCGAGCCGCGCCGAGCGGGTGCTCGAGGTCGCCGCCGTCCGCGGCTACCGGCGGCTGGTACTGGGCGCATGGGGCTGCGGCGTCTTCATGAACGACCCGGCCGAGGTGGCCGACGCCTTCCGTGTCCTGCTCACCGGCAGCGGCCGGTTCGCGGGCCACTTCGAGCAGATCGTGTTCGGAGTCCCGGACCGTGATCCCGATTCCGCCGTCCGGGCGGCCTTCATCCGGGCGTTCGGCGGTCAGCTCCAGCCGTAGCGTTCCCGCAGCCGCCCCACGACCAGGTCGTACCTGCCCCGGTCCAGCGCACAGGCCTCGCGCCGCATCCCGTCCTCGTGCACCCGCAGCACCCGGTCCAGATCCACCCAGGACGGCCGTCCCGAACTGTCCCACGGACCCGCGCCGAGCGCGATCCACTCATGGTCCCCCGCGTGCTGCTTGCTGGACAGCTGTACGGCGAGAAGGGTGCCCTCCTCCTCCCGGGCCACGACGAGAACCGGCCGGTCCTTGCCACGCCCGTCCCTCTCCTCGAACGGAACCCAGGTCCAGACGATCTCACCGGGGTCCGGGTCGCCGTCGCGGTCGGGGGCGTACGAGGTCCGGACGGGCCCCACATCGCGGGGTTCGGCCTCCGCGGTGGCGGCCGGGCCGCTGCGGCCGGGGAAGTCGGTCGTGCTGTCGCTGCTGTGGTTGGTGTGCTGGAACGTCATCGCAACACCGTAGGACCTGTACGGCCCGGTCCGTGGGGCGGGGCGGCGAAACGGGCCCAGACTCAACCTCATGATCGCGTCCCGGCCCGCCGCCCGGGTGAAGAGGCCCGGAAGACCGCCGGACGCCATGAGCCGGTCACCCGGGCAGACCGCCCGCGCCTCCGTACCGGCCGGCGCCGATGCGGCCGTACGGCGTGGACGCGTTCACCGGCCCGGTGCCGAGGCAGCGAGCAGACCGGGCCCGCAGATCCGGCTGACCGGTGCGCTGCGACATGCGCGGCAGGCCGCGCATGTCTAGCGTCGTCGGCATGAGCCATCCGCAGAGCTACGAGATCCTGCTGTTCCCGGAACCGGAGGAGCCCGCCGCGGGGGCGCCCGCACCCGGCACGGCCATCCGCTCCGCGGTCGTGGCAGCCACCGGGGACACCGGGGCCTCGGGCTACCCGCGCTACACCGGGGACGGCATGGAAGCGGACATCGACCCGGCCTCGCACACCGTGGAGGCCCTGCTGGTGGACGGTTCGGAGCTGGACTACGGCCTCACTGCCAGGATCGCCGAGCGCATCGGCGGGACGGAGGAAGCGGGGACGGGCGGAGCGGAGGGACACAGCGGCGGCGGAACGCCGCAGCCCCCCGCCGAGTAGGACGACGAGCAGGGCTGCCTCCCCGCCCCGGAACAGCCCGGAACGGCTGAACCCGCGCCGTCCCATGACGAAGGCCCGGCCGAGAGGGGCCGGGCCGTCATCACGTCTGCACGTCTGCCGCACGTCCGCAGGGACTACTGCTGCTCCTGTTGTGCCTGCTTCTGCTCCTCGACGGACTTGCGCACCTCGTCCATGTCCAGGTTGCGCGCCTGACCGATGACATCCTCCAGCGCGGACTCGGGGAGCGCCCCGGGCTGCGAGAAGACCGCCACGTTGTCGCGGACGATCATCAGCGTGGGAATGGACCGGATCTCGAAGGCAGCTGCCAGCTCCTGCTGCGCCTCCGTGTCGACCTTGGCGAAGACCAGGTCGGGGTGGCGCTCGGACGCCGAGTCGTAGACAGGGGCGAACTGCCGGCACGGACCGCACCAGGAAGCCCAGAAGTCGATCAGCAGGAATTCGTTGTCGTTCACGACCTGATCGAAGTTTTCCTTGGTGAGCTCTACGGTGCTCATACTCTGTACCTCTTCCTGGGACCGCTCGGACCTGTCCGGCACAACGGTGACGTCACTTGCGGTATTCCGCCTGCCCATGTGGCCGTGGCGCACACCCGCGAGGACACTGTTCCCATGAATGATGTCGCTGGTGTGCAGAGCAGGGAATACGACGTGGTCGTCATCGGGGCCGGCCCTGTGGGCGAGAACGTGGCGGACCGCGCCAGGGCAGCCGGACTGAGTACCGCGGTGATCGAGTCCGAGCTCATCGGCGGCGAGTGCTCGTACTGGGCGTGCATGCCCAGCAAGGCGCTGCTGCGTCCGGTCGTCGCCCGTGCCGACGCGCGCCGTGTCCCCGGCCTGAGCGGGGCGGTGCAGGGGCCGCTCGACGCTGACGCCGTCCTGGCCCACCGCGACGAGGAGACCTCCCACTGGAAGGACGACGGCCAGGTGGCCTGGCTGGAGTCCGTCGGCGCGGACATCTACCGCGGCACGGGCCGGCTGACCGGGGTCCGGCAGGTGTCCGTCACAGCCGCCGACGGATCGGAGCAGCACCTCACCGCGCGGCACGCCGTCGCCGTCTGCACCGGGAGCCGGGCCGTCGTCCCCGCACTGCCCGGCATCGCGGATGTCCGGCCGTGGACCAGCCGCGAGGCGACCAGCGCCAAGGAGGTGCCGGGCCGGCTCGTCGTCGTGGGCGGGGGAGTGGTCGGCGTGGAGATGGCCACCGCCTGGCAGGGGCTGGGCGCCGAGGTGACGATGCTGATCCGGGGCAAGCGGCTGCTCCCCAGGATGGAGCCCTTCGCGGGCGAGCTGGTCGCGGAGTCACTGACCGGCGCCGGTGTGCGGATCCTGACGGGAGTGTCGGCCAAGGACGTGCGCAGGGCGGGCCACGACGGTCCGGTCACCGTCGAACTGGACAACGGGGAACGGCTGGAGACCGACGAGATCCTCTTCGCCACCGGCCGTGCCCCCCGCACCGATGACCTCGGTCTCGACACGGTGGGCCTCGAACCCGGCTCCTGGCTCACCGTCGACGACAGCTGCCTGGTGGAGGACAGCGACTGGCTGTACGCGGTCGGCGATGTGAACCACCGTGCCCTGCTGACCCACCAGGGCAAGTACCAGGCCCGCATCGCGGGAGCCGCGATCGCGGCCCGCGCGCAGGGAACCCCTGCGCTGGAGACGGGCCGCTGGGGCGCGCACGCGGCCACCGCCGATCACGCCGCCGTCCCCCAGGTCGTGTTCACGGACCCGGAGGCCGCCTCGGTCGGCCTCACGCTCGCCGAGGCGGAAGCGGCGGGCCACCGGGTCCGCGCCGTCGACCACGACCTGGCCTCGGTCGCCGGCTCCGGCCTGTACGCACAGGAGTACAAGGGCCGGGCCAGGATGGTCGTCGACCTGGACCGCGAGATCCTGCTCGGCGTCACCTTCGTCGGACCGGGCATCGGCGAACTGCTGCACTCGGCGACGATCGCCGTGACCGGCGAAGTCCCGATCGGACGCCTGTGGCACGCGGTCCCCGCCTACCCGACGATCAGCGAGGTGTGGCTGCGGCTGCTGGAGACGTTTCGCGGGTGACAGCCGCCGCTGAGGACGGATGCCGCCTGCTTCAGCTGGCGCGCCGGCCGGGCGCTGCGCAGCCGGCCGGCGCGCCCTTGCCGCGTCGCCCCGGAGCCGCCGAGAGCCGGGACCGGCCACTCCGGAGCCGAAACGAACAACCGATCCTCGACGAGCCACAACGATCGGTTGTGCACACCTAAGGTGAACCGGTGGACACCGAGGCACTGCGATCATTCGTCCGGGCGGCCCAGCTCGGACAGCTGCGACACGCGGCCGATGAGCTGGGCGTGACCCAACAGGCGGTTTCCAAGCGGATCGCCGCCCTGGAGCGCGAGCTGGAAGTCCGTCTGTTCACGCGTACCGCCCGAGGAGTCGAGCTGACGCTCGACGGTCAGGCATTTCTCCCCCACGCGCGGGGCATCGTCGCCGACGTCGAGCGCGCCGTCACCGCGGTGAGGCCGGGTTCCCGGGCGCTGCGGATCGATGTCCTCGGCCTGCGGAGCGCGCAGGCCGTTGTTCTGCACGACCACTGGCGATCACATCCCGAGACCGACCTCGATGTGGTGACCCTCCGGGTCGACGACCCGCGCACGGCCGTCGCGGCCATCGAAGCAGGCGATATCGACGCGTCGTTCCGTACCGTCACCGACCCGGCCGCACTGCCCCCCGGCGTGCACATGATGCACGCCTTCGATTCCCCGCTGGAGCTTCTCGTCGGCCCGGGACATCCGCTCGCCTCCGCGCGGAGTCTGACGCCACCGCAGTTGCGGAAGCACCGGATATGGGTGCCGGGTATCGCGCCCCGGAGCGAACGGGCGGAGTTCTACGATCAGCTCGCCACCGACTTCGACCTGCGGATCGACGCGGCGGGACCGCACTTCGGGGACGAAGTACTTCTCGACACCCTCGCGGGTTCCGTGGACGTGGCCACCCTCGTGGGGGCGCGCGACCGGTACAACTGGCCGACGGACCACGACCTGCGCCGTATCCCTGTCGTGGACCCGGTCCTCGCGTACCCGCTCTCCCTCGTTCTTCCCGCAACGAATCCGCATCCAGGGCTCCGTGGAATCATCACCCACCTCGGGAGTCTGCCAAGACTCCCTGGAACGGTCTGGCTCCCGTCCTGGGCAACGACGCCGCGGGGCGGCGGCAGCGACACCGCGAACGGCCCCGGGACCAGGTCCTGGCACAGGTGACCCGGCTCTCCGCTGCCGGCAGTTGCCTCCACCAGCGCCTGGTGCCTCTTTCCAGCCACCGGTACACCAGAAAGGGATGTGACATGTCCGGCGACCGCCTCATGCGTATCCGTAGCACCGAGTTCCAGGCCATGGCGGAGAGGGTCCTGCGGGTCACCGAACTCACCACGCGCCTGAACGTCCTGCCCTTCGAGGACGAAGCGCGCAAGGCGGAACTGTTCGAACAGATCCTCGGCAGCCCGCTGCCGGCGAAAGTCACGATCTATCCCCCCTTCTACACCGACCACGGGCTCAACCTGGACCTCGCGGAGCGCGTGTTCATCAACCAGAACTGCACGTTCCTGGACTACGCCGGCATCCGGCTCGGCGAGCGTGTGATGGTCGGCCCGAAGGCCACGTTCATCACCGTCGGCCACCCGGTCGATCCTGTGGAACGACGGGGGTGGCTGAGCGGCGCGCCCATCGATGTGGCGGAGAACGTGTGGATCGGCGCCGGTGCCACGATCCTTCCTGGTGTGAGCATCGGGCGTGATGCCGTGGTCGCCGCCGGGGCGGTCGTGACCGACGACGTTCCGCCGGCGAGCCTGGTGACCGGCAGCAAGGCAACTGTGAACCGACGGTGGTGAGGGCCCGACCCGGATCGCTCATCCCGCGGGCGGCGGGACTCGGACAGGTTCCGCGCCTGTCAGGTCTCTCTTTCCAGGGCCCGCTCGTCCCCCGGACCGGCCTCTGCGGTGGACCGGATGCAGGATGTCGAGGGCAACGAGTTCTGTCTCGACTGAGCGGCCGTGAACGTGACACCCTCGACGGGCGGCCGGATCGGCCGGGCGAGGGCCAGGCAAAGCAGAGCCGCCCACGATCAGTGGTGAACCGCTGGGCCTCGGGGCGCCCTCGCGGGCCGACCAGGTAGGGGGAAGGTGCGGGCATGCAGGCAGGGAGGACGGAGCATGAGGAGCTCCATGCTCTGAAGGACGCGTACGAGGCCTTCGCGGGCGTGGTGAGCTCACTCGGTGAGGAGGAGTCCTGGCTGCCGAGCGGGTGCGCGGGGTGGGCCGTGCGTGATCTCCTCTTCCACTGCGTGGGCGACGCGCAAAGAGGGCTGGTGGCACTGCATACACCCGCTGATGGGCCTGCAGACCGTGATGCCGTCACCTACTGGGCGAACTGGCAGCCGGGCACGGCAGGTGCGGCGGACGAGCAGCGGCACGCCCGGGTGGCCGCCAGCATGTTCCTGGAGTTCGAGCAGTTGCGGGAGCTGCACCTGGCCACCGCAGCAGCAGTCGTCACCGCGGCTGAGCGCAGTGATCCCCAGCAGTTCGTCAGGACGCAGGGGCATGTGCTCACCGCCGCTGCTCTGATGGCGACCCTGTCCGTCGAGGCCACGATCCATCACCTCGACCTCGTCGCCCACCTTCCGGCAGGCGCGCCCCGGCCGGGCGCCGCCGGACTGGCGTGTGTACGGGGCACCATCGACGGCCTGCTCGGTCGTCCGGTACCCGTGGACTGGAGCGATGAGCACTACGCGCTGGCCGCCACCGGCCGGTTGCGGCTGACCGCCGCGGAGAAACACCGGCTCGGCGCCGACGCCGGCCGGTTCCCGCTCTTCGGGTGACCGCTGTGGCGGGAGGACGACAACAAGGCCGCACATGCGCGGTCCGTGCCGGTCGGTGTGCTCCGTGGCTGACGAGCAGGGTGCCTCGCACGAGCTGGACGCCCAGGTCTCCGTACGCTGACGGTGACCCCCATGAGCGGACCCGCCCCTGTCCCTGCCGGCCCGGCGCTCGGTTTCCTTTCAGGCGGTGAGGAGGGAGTCGTCCTCCGGGCGCGCTCCTGGCAGCCGATGACGTGCGGCAACGAGAGCGGAGTCGACGTCCCTGGTGCCTGTGGCCACACAGAGTGTGTAGGCGATGTCGTCCATCCGCTGCTGCACCTCCGCGTCGCCGTCCTCCGCGCGCAGTATGCGCAGCGTGTCGTACTGCTCGACCAGGTTCCGCAGCACCGCGGGGTGGGCCATCAGCACCTTGAGTCTCCTTCTCACCCTTGCTCACGAGTCATTCGCCGACCCGCTTACCCCAGGACCTCACCCCTACACCACCCGTGCTGTGACGCTGCCGCCAGCGACTGCCGGGGCCATGGCCTCGGTCGTGTTCCACGGCCTGCGCCGGGGCGGCCGTTCACCGGGCCGGGCATCGGCATGTTCCGCTCCGTCGCGGGTAGACGAGCGCCTGTTCTCCGACGTGTGCGAGTGAGGGGCGGGAAAATGAGGCTTCTGCGGTACAGAATTCGCCGGGCTCTGCGCGGTCTCACAGCTTTGGGCGTGGTGGCGGGGCGACCGGCCCCCGCATCGCATGGGCGTTCTGCGGCTTCGAAAGCTGAGAACGCGGTGGTGATCTGAGCGCTGGTCAGGTGGGGAGGAACGGTGGCAGGGCGCTTCGGCGTCGCACCCCGCCACCGTCACCGGCCCGGTTCCGCGGCCGGTTCCGACGCCACCGCCTCCCGCGGTGACGACGGAGTCGGGAGGTGCTCAGCCGGGCAGGTTCCACTTCTGGTTGGTGGCGGCGAGGCAGGTCCACAGGTGGAGTCTGGTGCCGTCGGTGGAGGAGACGCCGGAGGCGTCGAGGCACTTGCCGGATTGCGGGTTCTTCAGGGTGCCGTCGGTCTGGGGCACCCATTTCTGGGC
>Ga0196960_10000204_pt1 | contig 23975 bp, 22 predicted proteins | sample S3v_5metaG_FD_183187 | JGI IMG/M metagenome (GOLD analysis project Ga0196960, IMG submission 183187) | Soil microbial communities from Anza Borrego desert, Southern California, United States - S3+v_5 | ecosystem: Environmental > Terrestrial > Soil > Desert | place: USA: California | collected...
TCCTTCATGTCCACCGCGCCGCGGCCCCAGATGTAGCCGTCGCGCTCCTCGCCGGAGAACGGGTGCACGCTCCACTCGGCCGGATCGGCGGGGACGACGTCGAGGTGCCCGTGCACCAGCAGCGCCGGGCGGCTGCGGTCCGCGCCCGGGATGCGGGCGACCAGGCTGGCCCTCCCCCGCTCCGACTCGTGGATCACCGAGGCGATGCCGGCCTCGTCGAGCTTGCCGGCGACCCACTCCGCAGCCTTGCGCTCACCCGCGCTGGTCGCCGTGTCGCCGGTGTTGGTGCTGTCGATCCGGATCAGGTCGCTCAGCAGTTCGGCGACCTCGGCCTGCGCTCGGGCGAGGGGCTGCGACGTCGGGTCTGACATGCGCCGATCGTGCCACCGCCCCTGCGACGATGCCGGGGACGGCTCGGTTATGCTTTCCCCGACGCCCTCTGGGGCGGTCACCTCGTCCGGGTGGCGGAATGGCAGACGCGCTAGCTTGAGGTGCTAGTGCCCTTTATCGGGCGTGGGGGTTCAAGTCCCCCCTCGGACACAGTCTCACCCCGGTGTTCCTGCAGGTCAGAAGCCCGGGGTGTTCTCGTTCCAGGGCCTGAAAGGGCCTCGTGATACCGCCGTGATACTTCGCGTTGGATTCGTGCCTGCTCAGCCGTCGAGGAGCGCGACGAAGCGGGCGGCGGCTTCCCGGCCCATGCCGGGGTGCACGTGCTGGTAGACGGTGAGCGTGATCGTCGCGCTGGCGTGCCCGAGCCGTTCGGAGACGACCATGACCGGCTCGCCGGCGGCGAGCAGCAGGGTCGCGTGCGTGTGCCGGAGATCGTGCAGCCGGATGATCGGCAGCTCCTCCCCCACCGCCCTCCGTGCCTGGATCTCGTGTTCGACGAACAGCCGGGAGAACCGCTCGGGGTGACGGTGGTTGCCGTCCAGGGTGCCGAGCACCAGGGCGGTGTCCCGAACGAGGTCCAGGGCAACCGACCCGCGGACCGCGCGGTAGGCGCGCAGGGCCGCGACCGTGCCGGCGTCCAGGTCGACGACGCGGGACTGCCCGGTCTTGGTTGCGCCCTCGACCAGCTGCTCACCTTTCCCCTTGTCCTTGACGACACCCACGCTGCGCCGGACGGCGACCCGCCCGGCGTCGAGGTCGACGTCCCGCCAGCGCAGTGACAGCGCCTCACCGCGCCGCATGCCGGTGTAGGCGAGCAAGCGCCAGGCCATGGCGATGTCGCTGTCGTGGGCTTCGGCCCAGCGCAGGAACCGGGCGAGCTCGGCGCGGTCCAGGCGTGCATCTCCGGCGGTCGTGCCTGTGAGGGGCTGGGCGGAGTGGACCGGTCGGTGGGGTTGACGGCGAGCCGGCCGTGCTTGACCGCGTCGGCAAGTGCGGACCGGAGGTTGGTGTAGACGTAACGCACCGTGCGGGGTGACAGTCCGCCCTGCCCGTCCGCCCGACCGGATGCCTCCAGCGTGCGCATCCACGCGTCGACCGCTGTGCCGGTCAGCCTGTCCATCGGGACGGCGCCCAGGTAGGGCGCGACGTGCAGCCGCACGTTCTTCCGGTAGCTGGCCAGCGTCGCGGGGGCGAGCCGCTGGCCGTCGAGCCACTCGACGAGGTAGGCGCCGAGCGGCTGTTTGGAGGGGTGGACCCACTCACCGGTCTCGGTCTTGCGGATCTCCGCGCGCAGCGCGGCGGCGGCCTCCCGCCGCGTTCTTGTAGCCGCGCTTGAGGACGACGCGTTTTGTCCCGTCCTCCTGCACCACCGGGTACTTGATGAGGAACCGTGGCCCGGCCTTCGTCTGGTATTCGCTGATCCCGCCCTCGCCGGCCTGCCGGCGTCTTGTCGTGTCCATCCGCCCACTCCTCCTCGGTCAGGGCCGGGGCGAAGGCGACTCCACGGGCTGGGTGACACTCGAGCCGCTGCCTCGTTCTCAGCTCATCCGGCCGAGCCAAGCACTGGCTACTGACGCCGCGGCAAGGATCGACCGGATCTGTGGACGACGTAGCACGTGGGTGTATCGGCTTGCGTCACCCCTGCGAGCCTGAAGGGGGTGACGTCACTCTGCGTGAGGCCATCCGCCGCTCAGAGCATGGCCGCAGGCTCGGCTCTGCGGTGAAGCGACCATCACGTGAGCGGAAGGAGTGGCAATGGCGGTGTTGAGGAGTTGCCACGACGAGCCCTGGTGCGGGTTCCACGCGTTTACCGCGACGTGCCCGGCCAGGCCGCCCATCGCGGGTTCAGCCCAGCAGGGCCGTGCGCCGTCGTCTACTTCCACGACAACTGACCCGCTTGCAGTCTCCTGCCCCGCCGAGCAGCGCCCAGTGGGAATCGCGCTGTGGCTGCAGGTCCGGGCCTGGGCGCTGAGCACCAACGGCTCGCCGACGCCGGTGACACCCACCCGCCTCGCTGAGAGTCGTGGGGACAGCTCGACGTGGGAGTCGGGGACACGACGTCCGGATCGCCCTTTGTCGAGGACCCCTGAAACTACCCGCGACCAGCGCGGATCGCGACCCTCTACTTCCAGCCATCGGCCGCGGGTCCGCGGGCGTTCACGGAGGTTCATCTGCGCAGGTCAGGCAACATACGGAACGACAGCGAACCGCAACAGACCGCCGCGAGTCGGGTGCCATGGTCAAAATGGTGGTCACAAATCGCCGTCTCGACCAGCACGGCTGCGGCCCTCCCCTGCCGGACAGGCCGTCGCTGAGCGTGAGGATGTCTTCGAGGGGCATGCCTCCACCTCTTGAGGACCCTCAAGCAGGGGACAGTGGTGTCGGTCTCACAGGGTTGTCCACCGCGGAGAGGCACGCCAGGCGCCGGTCAAGTGGGCATGCAGTTCCCGGCGGGAGACAGCCCTCCGCGAGGGCTAGCTGTAGCCCTCCGTCGGTGTCTGCGGCGACTCCGCCTCCCGGTTGGGCGCGTCGTCGTCGGGCGGCCGCGGGTCCTCGACCTGCGGATGCGGGTCGTCGCCGCGGTCGCGGGCGCGTCCGGCGCCGGGCAGGCCCGACACCACCTGGTGAAGGTCGTCGATGAGCTCGAGTATCGCGTGCAGGTCGGTCGGCACCCGCCCCAGGTCGGCGGTGCGCGGGAGGGAGCCGGATTCCAGTCCGCCCAGCAGCCGCGGCACCTGGTCGGTGAGCGCGGCCAGGGCGGCGGCCCTCTCCTCGCTGAGCAACGCGGGCAGGCGGCGGTCGAGCAGCGTGCCCAGCGCACGGGCCGCGTCGTCGGTGAGCTCGCGGTCGAGCCGAGTCAGCAGGCCGAGGGCCGCGGCCGGCTGCCCGCTCCGGAGCAGTCTCTCGGTGCGGTCGAGGTTCTCGTCGGACAGCATCCGGTCCAGCCGGGTGCCGACCCGCGACAGCCGCTCGTCGTCGAGCAGGGCGCCAGCTCGGTCCACCAGGCGCGGGACGCGGTCGGCGGCGAGCAGGGCGTCGAGCCGGTCCAGCAGACGCAGGACGCGCTCGTCGGCCGCGAGGTCCAGCAGCGTGCGCACGCGCTCGTCGGCGGCCAGGTCGAGGGCCTGCTGGACCCGGTCACCGGTCAGCAGGTCCAGGATCCGGTCAACCCGTTCGTCGGTGAGGACGTCGAGGGTTCGGTCGACCCGGTCACCGGTGACGAGCTCGAGAGCCCGCACGACCCGGTCGTCCCCGGCCAGGTCGAGGGCGCGCTCCACGCGCTCGTCGGCCAGGTGGTCCAGCAACCGGTCGACGCGGGGCAGCAGGTCGGCGGCCAGCAGCCGGTCAAGCCCGTCGGCGAGCCGGTCCAGCCGGCCCGAGGACAGCAGGCCGTCAAAGGCGTCGAGGACGCGTGGCACGACGTCGGCGCGCGACCCCAGCGTGTCCACGGCGCGGGTGACCGCCTCGACCCGCTCCGGCGCCAGCGCGGCGCCGAGCCGGTCGACGAGCGCGCCCAGGGTCGCGACCCGCTCCGGCGTCGCGACCGCAGCGACGCGCCGCACGACGTCGGCCGCCACCTCGACCGCCTCGGGACCCACCGCCGCCGCCCGGGCCACCGCGGGCCCGGCGCCGTCGAGTAGGGAGCGGGTGCGGCGCAGGACGTCGTCGGCCAGGGGCAGCAGCGTCTCGGCGCGCGGCAGTGCCGCGCTGAGGCTGCGGACGGAGTCGGCGAGCGTCCAGGGCAGGTCGAGGAGGTCCGAGGGACCGGGCAGGCGCACGAGCGTCGTCTACCCGCGCCACCGCACCTGACTCCCCCGTTACCTCAGACCCCTGGCGTCAGGCCCGTGCGCGCAGCACCTGCTCCAGCGTGCGCGCCGGGTGCCCGGTCAGGTCGCGCACGGCGGCCTGATTCCGGCCATCTCGCCGGCCGCGATCGCGGTGTAGATCGACACCCATGCCTCGACCTGCCAGTCCGGCGCCCCGTAGAACGCGCGCGAGGCCAACGCCTCCTCGACGGTCGCCGGCACGTAGAGAACCGCCCGGCCGGTAACGGCGCTGAGCACGGCCGCGACCTCGGCCAGCGCCAGCTCCTCCGGCCCGGTCAGGTCGTACGTGCGGCCGGCATGCGCGGTGGGCTCGCGCAGCATGGCGACGGCGGCGGCGATGTCGTCCTGGGCCACCAACGCCACCCGCCCGTCGTCCGCCGGGCCGCGGATGGCGCCGTCCTCCCTCCCCCGACCGTGTTGAGGCCGGGGTCACCGCCCTCGGCCAGACAACGGACGACCCAGGGCGGCTTGAGGGGTACGCGAGCATTCGTCGACATTCATTCCCATGTTGGTCAGGTGGAGTCGAGAAGCTGCGCGCGGCCGGTGTCGACGCCCAACCTGCTGGACGTCGCCGGCATGAGCCGCGCCTTCTTCGGGATGGCCGCAGTGGTCGACGTGTGGCTCGCGCGACCGTCGACAAGGCGGGCGACGCCCTGCGTGTCGTGCTCTCCGACGCCCTCGCGAGCGGAGGACCTGTGACATGCCGGATGCGAGCAGCGCCCGCCCCTCGGATGATGCGAGCATGCCGACCACCGCCAGCTTCCCGTCCCCGGTCGACGGGCTCGCCATCGCCACGTACCAATGGGACGACGTCACAGGCCGGCCCGTCGGGATCGTCCAGCTGGTGCACGGGTTGGCCGAGCACGGGCCCCGCTACGACCGGTTCGCCCGGGCCTTGAACGCGGCCGGGTTCGTGGTGTCAGCCGCCGACAATCGTGGCCACGGAGCGTCGGTGTCCAAGGATGTCCCACTGGGCAGCTTCGGCGCGGCCGGGGTCGAAGGCTTCGTGGCCGACATCGGCGCGCACGCGCGCCTGCTGGCCTCGCAGGATCCGGACGTGCCGCTGTTCGCCTTCGCCCACTCGCTCGGCTCGATGGGCATGCAGATCGCGCTGCTGGCCGAGCCGGTCCGCTACGGCGGCGTGGTGCTCAGCGGCTCGACGACCCTCGACGGCCTCGGCGGCGTCCTTGCCGGCCTGCCCGCCGACCAGCCGGGGCTGGCCGCGTTCAACGCCGGCTTCGAGCCGCGCACCGGCTTCGAATGGCTCAGCCGCGACGCCGCGGAGGTCGACGCTTACGTGGCCGACCCGCTTTGCGGCTTTCCCACCGAGGACGCGATCATCGGCGGCGTCCTGGGGCAGGCCGAGCGCACCGCCGAGCCGTCGCAGATCCGGCCGGACCTGCCGCTTCTGCTGATCTCTGGCGACCGGGACCCGGTCGGCGGCCCGGGCGGGAGCAATGTCATGGCACTGGCCGACCGCTACCGCTCGGCCGGCCTCACCGACCTCACGGCCACTCTCTACCCCGACGCCCGGCACGAGCTGGTCAATGAGACGATCCGCGACGAGGTCACCGCCGACGTCATCGGCTGGCTCCGGGCGCACCTGCCGGGCCGAACAGCCTGATCGCCGTCTCCTGGATGTGGCATCTCACTGCGTCAGCCGGTCACGGGCCGCAAGGGACGAGAGCCTTAAGGCACGTCCCATTCCGTTCTCTTGACGAGGTGCCCCTCAGGGACCGCTATGGGTCAGGCGGACGCCGCGGTCCTGACCCCCTCCCGTTACGCAGACTCGCCACATCGGTGGGCCGAGCGCTCCGGGACTGAGCCGGCGCTGGATGGGCACAAGTAGCCACCAAGTTGGCACCAGGAGCAGCTCAGGCCGCTTTCCCGGACGGAGAACGGCCTGGCCAACCGGGTAATGCGGAGGGGACCCGAACCCCTGAGCCCCACACTGCCAGGGCGGCTGGTGGGGGTTCGGGGTGGTTCGCCGCAGTGCGTCTTCGCAGGTCAGTACGCCTGCCCGTCATCCAGGGACAGCGACGAACCACCCTGCACGACACCCTCAGGCCACCACCGTGACACCCCGTGGCGGCCGCGTGATCGGGTCTGGCCTGACGGCGAGCAACGCGGTCGCGGTCTCCTGAGGCTCCGCCCTCATTGCCGACGGCAGCTGCGGCATCCGCCTGTGACCGAGTGGCCCAGAGCGGGGCACCGCTGCGCATGAGCCATGCCTACTGCGGGAGCTGCTCCGAGACCGGCCGGACACCGTCAGTCAGACGGGGGCGATCAAGATCGCAACCGTTACACGTCTTGCATCTGCGGTGTGTGGACTCGTTGTCACGGATAGGGCTCTCCACAATGCAGGTGTAGTCGGGGCGGGGCGTCGGCGATGCTGTGGGCGTGGAGTACGTGTCCAGAGTGCCGCGACCGCCACTCGACGGGCTGATCGACGACCTCTACTACCTGGAGGGTGCGCCGCCGTACGCCCGGCTGACGCTGCCGCCGCCGTCAGCGTTGCTCATCGTCAACCTCGGGGCACCGTTCCGCATCCGCGCCGGCACCGACATGGAGACGGCCGAGTACGCCGACGGCTGCGTGGTCACCATGCCCACTCGCGCGTGGGAGTTCGGCTACCCACTCCACACCCGGTCCGTCGGCGTGCACTTCAAGCCGTGGGGGCTGGCACCGTTCCTGCCGATGCCCGCGGCCGAGCTGTGTGACCGGCCGGTGACGGTAGAGCAGGTTTGGGGCCGGCCCGCCATTGCTGAGCTGCGAGACCGGCTGGCCACGGCGCACCGACCGCCAGAGATGCTGACGCTGCTCGAGGAGGAGCTAAGGCGACGGCTATGCGAGACCGCCGGCTTGGGGCTGGTCCGCCATACGAGCAGCGTCATCGCGGCGACCAGCGGGGCGGTGGCGATCGGCGACCTGAGCGTGGCAGCCGGTGTCAGCACCACTCATCTGGCACAGCGGTTCAAGGAGCTCATCGGCGTCACGCCGAAGCGGCTGGCCCGCACGCACCGCTTCGCCGCCACCGTGTTCGCGATCAACCCCGCCGGACCGATCGACTGGGGCGACCTCGCCGCTGGCGCAGGCTACTTCGACCAGGCCCACTTCGGCCACGAGTTCCGGGCGTTCACCGGGCTCACGCCGACCCAGTACATCGAAGCCCGGCGGCGGTTCCTGCGAGAACATCCCGGCCACGCGCTGGACAGCTGGCCGCTGCCGGCCGATTGATTTCTTACAAGAGCGACAACTCACCACACGCTAATTTCTGGGGGCACCCCCAAGCAAAGGAGAGCCCCGTGGGCAAGGTGGTCATGTACAGCTCGGTGTCGGTGGACGGCTTCATCGCGGACGACAATGACCAGCCCGGACCGCTGTTCGATTGGTTGTCCAGCGGTGACGTCCCGTTGGACGAGAGCGGCTACCTGAAGGTGTCGCAGACCTCCTACGACTACACCCGGCCGTACTGGGATCAGATCGGGGTGACAATCGCCGGCCGCCACGTGTTCGACATGACGGACGGCTGGGACGGGAAGCCGCCGAGCGGGATCGACCACGTGGTCGTCGTGACGCACCGGCCGGAGCCCGAGGGCTGGGACCCCGAGGCACCGTTTCACTTCGTCGACGGCGTCGAGGCAGCCGTGGCCAAGGCGCAGGAGCTCGCGGGTGACCGCTTGGTCGAGGTCGCCGCTGGCGACGTCGGTGGCCAGGTGCTCGCCGCGGGCCTGATCGACGAGGTGCGCATGGACGTCGTACCCGTCGTGTTCGGGTCCGGCAAGCGCTACTTCGGGTCGGTCGACGCGCAGCACCTGTTGGAAGATCCCGACGTGGTGCTCCAGGGCAACCGGGTGCTCCACCTGCGCTGTCGGGTGCGCCGTTGACGGTGTGAGCGATCGGCCGAGTCCGAGGAGCGACAGCAACAGATCCGACGGGAGCTGCTGTGCCCGACACCACCGCCAGGCGCCTGTGGACGGCCACCCACGCCGAGCGCGCCGCCCTGGCCGACGACCTGGCCGAGCTGGACGAGGCGCAGTGGGCGCAGCCCTCGCTGTGCGGGCGGTGGAGCATCGAAGAGGTCGTGGCCCACCTGGCTGCAGCGGCCAGCACCGGGCGGGCGCGCTGGCTGGTCAGCATGCTCGGAGCACGCTTCGACGCCGACGTGCACAACGCTCGCCGCCTGGCAGAACACCGTGGCCGCACGCCCACCGAGACGCTGCAGCGCTTCCGCACGGTCGTCGACAGCACCACCGCACCCACCGGGCACACCGCCGCCTGGCTCGGCGAGGTCGTCGTGCACGCCCAGGACATCCGACGCCCGCTCGGCCTGCCCGGCAGACCCCCGGTGCCCGTGGTCACCGAGGTCGCTCGCTTCTACGCCGCCCGGAACTTCGCTGTGAACAGCCGCACCGCCGCCAAGGGTCTGCACCTCCGAGCCAGCGACGGCCCCTTCGCCGCGGGAGAGGGCCTGCTGGTCACCGGCGAGACCCTGGCGCTGACGATGGCCATGGGCGGTCGCGCGGTCTACTGCGACGACCTGACCGGCCCCGGCGTGCCCGTACTGCGTGAACGGTGCGCCCGCGCCTGACCACCAGGCCTACCGCAGCACCCCTCGCCCGCAGCTGACAGCGCTCCGGTGGCCGCCGTTCACGGGACCCCGAGCCTCTCGGTCAGGCGATCCACGCCAGGACCGGTCAGGCCCGCGAGCCCGGCCGGCCGGCCGGCTGCGACCAGCAGCAGGTCGGCTGCGCTCCCCCGCACCTGCGCTCCCTCTCCGGCGGACCAGTGTGCGTCCGTCGCGACGAGCTGGAGTCCCGTGAGGCGTCGAGGGCCGGCGAGCATCCGGTTGCCGGCGACGTAGGTCAACACCGGTACGGCGACGTCGGTGGGTACCGGATGCGGCCGGTCGAGCGGGCGGGCGATGTCCTGCCCGTGCACGACCAAGTCCATCAGCGGGTCCATGGGACCACTGCCGGGCATCCGCCGGGACGACTCGGCGCTCTCGCGCAACTGCGCGACGAGTTCGCCGGCCGGGTATCTCCTCGCGCGGTCACGAGCGACGTCCAGGTTCAGCCGGTCGAAGCTCCCGCGCGCGGTGATGGCGGCCTTCACGACGAAGCCCACCGTCGCCCGAGTGGTGACCGTCAGGTGGGCGACCACCTCACGCACGGTCCAGGCCGTGCACAGCGAGGGGGTGGTCCAGGCGGCGTCGTCCAGGCCGTCCAGGAAGTCGCACAGGGCGTGCCGTTCGGCTCGCACGGCCGCGGCCAGCTCCACCTGGTCCATCAGCCGGCTCGCTGCCACGTCGCCTCAGTCGTCGTCGGTTCCTCGTCGTCCGTCGTCGGCACGTCCGCTGCGCGGGGGTCAGGCCGCGGCACGCACCGAGGAGGCGTTCCCGCCGCTCGGTAGTCCAGGATGACGAGGCCGCCGTCAGCGACCCGGCTCCCGGTCAGGACCAGCTGGGCCGGCTCCGACCGCGTCGTGAAGAGCCGCTGGCCGCTGCCCAGCACCACCGGGTGCAGCCACAGCTGGTAGGTCTCCACGACCCCCGCGGCCATGAGCGACTGCGCCAGCTGACAGCTGCCCAGCACCACCAGGTCGCCGGCGAGGCCGGCGGCTGCCGCCTGGATCCGGGCGGCGGTCGCGTCGGGCAGGACGGTTGTGTGTCGCCAGGTCGGCTGCCGCAACGTCGACGAGACGACGAACTTCGGCCGACCGTTCAAGGCTTCGGCGATCACGTCGTCCGCCGCTGTCACCGTGGGCCAGTGCGCGGCGAAGATGTCGTAGGTGCGGCGGCCGAACAGGAAGCCGCCCGCACGGCGGAAGACGTCGGGCATGTCCGCCGCGTGGCTGGCCATGAACGGCCGCATCCAGTCGGCGTGGGGGAAGTCATGGGGCACCTCGCCGTTCGGGCCGGTCGCCTGGACGACCCCGTCCAGGGTCATGAACTCCACGACCCGCACGCCGCTCACCGGCACGCCCCATCATCGTGCGTGCCGGGGCGGAGCTCCTGAGGCGTGGCGGCGACCAGTGCGGTGGCGTGGCCGTGTCCCATGCCGTGCTCGTCCTTCAGCCAGGCCACCTGCTGCATGAACCGCATGTCGGGATGCTGCGCGCGGTACGCGCTGAGCAGCTCCTGCCAATGACTGATCGGTCGGCCGTACCGCTTCTTGATGGCGGGGAAGTAGGCGGTGCCCTGAACTAGATGGCTCACGGTGGTCCCTGTCGTGTGACGCCGCGTCAGCGGGTGAAGGAGGCGATGAGGGCGGCGCTGACGGCGGCCGGGTCGGCCTCGTGGGTCTGTCCGTCCAGCGTGCGGCGGAAACCGTGCGGCAGGCGCGCGGCGATGGCGTCGGCTCCCGTGCGCATGGAGGAAGGGCTGGCCCCGCCGTCCATGACCAGGACCGGGACGGTCGTCTCGGACAGCGCCGCGATCAACTCGGGGTCGAGGCCGGCGCCCTGCTGACAGCCCCCCATGACCCGCGCGTCGTGGACCAGGGTGCTGGCGCCTGCCTCCATGAGCGACCACATCGGCATGGCCTTCATCTGCTCGACGAACTCCGCCGGCATGCCGATGATCTCGGTGTTGAACAGCTCGAGGATCTCGGCGTTGCGCCCCTCGGCGGCCAGGGCCTCGAGCCGGGGCACGTACGTGGCGGGGATCCCGTCGCCCTCGACCATCACCGGGGCCTCGTAGACGGCCACGGCGCGGATGCCGGGGATCGCGGGGACCGACCGGAGGACCAGGACTGCACCGGAGGACACGCCGTAGACGTAGGCGCTCCCCCCGGCGGCCTCGATGACCGCCGCCAGGTCGTGGGTCTCCTTCGTGCGGTCGTAGTCCCCGGCGTCGCCGCTCTCGTTGCGGCCGCGGCGGTCGTAGGTGTGCACCGTGAAGTGCTCGGCCAGGTGGGCGGCCAGCGGGGTCAGCGGCCCGAAGGCCCGGCTGCACAGCGCACCGTCGACCAGGACCAGGGCCGGGCCGGTGCCGACGACGCTGTAGGCGATCGGGGTGCCGTCGGCGGAGGTGACGAAGCGGGTGTCGGTCGTGTTCTCGGTCGTGGTCACGGTCGTGGCCTTTCGTCGTCGCCCCCTCGGGGGCAAGGGGGGCGGTTGTCCTTATGACGCACGGGTGGAGCGCAACTGATCGTTCGGCCGGTGGAGACGACCTCCCGCGGCGTGAGAAGCCTGTCCGGGCGGAGCACCCCCCGGGTAGGTGCCGATGTCGTCACCGGGCCATGACGAACGTCACCGGTTGCACCTCCCTCCTGACCTGAGATCGTCGGACGTGGCACCCTCTCCGCCGTGGACACGCCGGAAGGGGTGGGCCGGGGCACCCGGTGGGCGACCGCGGGGGCCGTGGGCATCAGTGCCCTGCTCCCCGTCATGGAGCTGGGTCGGGTCGCCGAGGTCGAGCCGTGGAACGGCTTGCTGGTGGCGGCCGTCGTCGTCGCCCTGTGCCTCCCCCTGCACCTGCGACACGTCTGGTACGCGCTGCACGGGCGCCGGGCACCGCGCTCGGGGTGGTCGCTGGCGGCCATGGCTGCGCTGATGGGGGCGGCCGACATGGTGGTGTCGGCCAGCTGGGCCTACCTGCTGGCCTCGCTCGCGGTGTCGGTGCTGCTCGTCGTCCGCCCTCCGTGGTCGCTGCTGCTGTTCGGGCTGACGCTGGGTGCGGTCTACCTGGAGGGCGCCGAGCCGGCCGGCGCCTCCGCGACCGTGGAGAGCGGCGTCTACTTCCTGCTGACGGTCACGTTCCGTGTCGTCTGCCTCTTCGCCGTCATCCGGCTGGTCGCCTACGTGCGTGAACTGGACCGGGCGCGGCACGCCGTGGCCCAGCAGGCCGTCGAACACCACCGCGCGCAGGTGGCGCTGCAGCTCACCCAGTCGCTCGGGCCGGACCTGCAGCTCCTGGGCGAGCGGGCCGCCCGGCTGTCACCGCCGACCGACGACCGTGCGCCGTCCCAGATCGCCGACGTCCGGGACGAAGGACGACGGATCCTCGGCGACGTCCGGTCGATCGCAAATCGCACCCGAGGTGCCGGAGCGCAACGGCACCTGGTCGACGCCGGCAGGCTGCTGCGGGGGGACGCGGTGGCCGACGAGGGGCCCGCGCACCCGGCTGGCTCCCCCGCCGCACGGCTGGTCGGCACCCGGGGACGGTCGTGGGCGCTGCTGCTGCTGTCGCACGCCGTCGTCACCGGCGTCCTGGTCAGCCACGTCGCCGGCGTGTACTTCCCGGCGCCGCTGCCGATCTGGTCGCTGCTGCCGCTCGTGCTGGTCCTCGGTGTGGAGTTCCGGCTGGCGCTGCGCACCGCCCGGTCGGCCGTGCAGGCCGACGCGCCGTGGTCTTACGCGCTCGGAGCAGCCGGCGCGCTGGCCGGGATGGCGATGAGCCCGGACGGTTTCCAGTTCTCCGGGTCGCTGATGTTCGTCGGCGCCGCCGGCGCCATGGCCTTCCGGGGGCGGTCCCGGATGGCGGCGGTGGCCGCTCCGGTGCTGGTCTTCTACGGCAGCGGCCTGCTCACCGGCTTCCGCAACGGGGCGACCGCGGGCCAGGTGCTGTGGTACGTCCTCTACCTGGCCTGTGTGACCAGCCTCGGCATCGGCTCCCTCTATGCCTCGGCGCGGTTGGTGCACGCGGTCGGGGCCCTGGAGACCACTCGCGCCGTGCTCGCCGAGCAGGCCGTCGACCAGGAGAGACGGCGGTTCGCTCGCGACCTGCACGACACCCTGGTGCAGAGCCTGTCCGCCATCGCGCTGACCGGCGACCTGGCGCTGCGCCTGCTCCTGCGCGACCCCGCGGCCGCCGGGCGCGAGATCGACCGCCTCCGCACCCTGGCCGACGGGTTGGCCGACGACGCGCGACGGGTGGGTGCGGCCGAGCGGACCGTCACCCTGGCCGAGGAGATGCAGGGGGCGGTCCAGTTGCTGCGCGCCGCGGGTGTGCACGCCGACGTCTCCGTCGGCGCACCACGGCTGTCCCCGGAGGCCGATGCGGTGCTGGGCTGGGCGGTCCGCGAGGCGGCGACGAACGTCGTCCGGCACAGCGCCGCCACCCGGTGCGCCATCTCCGTCGCCCGCGAGGCCGGCCACGTCGGCCTGCTCGTCGTCAACGACGGTGCGACGACCCGGCCGGCCGACGCGAGCGATGAGCCGCCCGGCTCCGGAGGCGGCAACGGCCTGATCGGACTGGCCGACCGGGTGCGCGCGCTCCGGGGGTCGCTGAGCACCGACGGGAGTGCAGGCTCCTTCCGACTGCAGGTGCTGGTGCCGGAGGGAGCGTCGTGATCCGCGTGTTGCTGGCCGAGGACCAGCACGTCATTCGCGGTGCCCTGGTCGCGCTGATCGGGCTGGAAGACGACATGGAGGTCGTCGCCGACGTCGACCGCGGCGACGCGGTGCTCGCCGCCGCTGCCCGCAGCGCACCGGACGTCGCCGTCCTCGACATCGACCTGCCCGGGATCGACGGGCTCACCGCCGCCGAGCGCCTGCAGCGGGAGCACCCCGGCTGCCGGGTGCTGGTCCTCACCGGCCTGGCCCAGCCGCACCACCTGCTGCGGGCGCTGCAGGTGCACGTGCGTGGATTCCTCGCCAAGGACGCTCCCGCCGGCGACCTGGTCGCCGCGATCCGCCGGGTGGCTGCCGGGGAGCGGGTGCTCGACGCGGAGATGGTCGCTGCCGCACTGGAGACGGGCGCCAGTCCACTGACCGCGCGCGAGACCGACGTGCTGCGCACCGCCGCGACCGGGATCTCCACCGCCGAGATCGGGTCCGTCCTCTTCCTGTCCCCGGCGACGGTGCGCAACTACCTCTCCGCAGCCATCGCCAAGCTGGGCGCCCGCAACCGCGTCGACGCCCTGCGCATCGCCCAGCGCGCGGGCTGGCTGTAGGTCGGGTCGGAGGAGGCCGGAGGCTGCCCGTTCGGTTCGTGCCGCGATCAGGGATCGAGCCGTGTGCGTATGTAGCGTGTCGCCCCTCGGACACAGCATCGCCCCAGTTCCCTGCAGGTCAGAGGCCCGAGGCGCTTCACGTTCGGGCCTCCAGTACGCGCGTGATAGCTATTTGATACTTGTCGCCTCGTACAGCCCTGCAGCAGGGCAGCGAAGCGGTCGGCGGCTTCACGGCCCATGCCGGGGGGCACGTCCCTGCCGGGGTGCACGTGTTGGGAGACGGTGAGCGTGATGGTGGCGCTGGCGTGCCCCAGGCACTCGGAGACGACCTTCACCGGCACGCCGTCGGCCTGCAGCAGAGTGGCGTAGGGGTGCTGGAGGTCGTACAGCCGGATCACCGGCGACTGGTTCTCCCCCAGCGCCTTCCGCGCCCGCGCGAGCTGGCCGGTGAAGCGGCGGGAGAACCGTTCGGGATGCCGGTGGGTGCCGTCGAGGTTGCTCAGCACCACAGCCGTGTCACGCTCCAGGTCTGAACTCACTCCGCCGCGGGCGGTCCGGTAGGCGAAGTAGCGTGCTGGGCGCCGAGGCCGGGCTGAGCGGACGGAGTGGTCGGCGGCGTTCTGAGGGTCGACCGCGGTGACGGCGGCGTCGATGGGGACGACGCCGACCGGGAGCCGTCGCTCCGGCGGTAGTTGCACCTCCGCCCAGTAGACGTAGCGGACGAAGGATTCGAGGCCTGCAGCACCATTGTCGACGGGTCCTCCAGGGTCGTGTCGACGAGGCCGACGGTGATGCCGGCGAGTCGGCCCCGCCTGGCACCGGCACCAGGTGCGCGCCCCCCGCTGGACAACTCCCACGATTGGTGGTGGTGTTTGTCCCCTCGTCGACGGGACGAGGTGCGGTTCACCGGGCCCAGTGAGGGGTGGTCGTGAAACCGGCGGTGTGCCTGTTCACCGACAGCACGGCCCCGTCCGGTGTGGGCGAGCACATCCTGACCCTCGCGGACGAGCTGCAGGAAAGTTTCACGCTCTCCTTCGTCTGCCCGCCGAGCCCAAGCGGCTCGCGGCTGCTCGAGCGCGCCCACGCGCTCGGGGTGAGGACCGCGGAGATCCACGTCGGCCGTCCCGACAGCGAAGCCGAGCTGGCCGCGTTCCTGAGCGACGTCCGAGTGGAGCTCTTCCACTGCCACGCCGGAGTGATGATCGAGGGGTACGCCGGGGTGCGTGCGGCCCGGCAGGCCGGCGTCCCCGCGGTGGTGCGCACCGAGCACCTGGCCGAGCCCTCCGCCGTGTTTTCCACCGACGAACTGCCCGACCTCCTGCACTCGCCGTACCACCACCCCGACCGGCGCCTGTCCGACGCAGAGGTGGCGGAGCTGGTCACGGTTCTCCAAAGGGAGTACCTGGACGTCGTCGAGCTCGTCGACCGCGTGATCTGCGTGTCGGAGGGCGTGCGCGACAGCTTCCTCGAGGTGGGGGTCGAGCAGGCGAAGCTGCGCGTCGTGCGCAACGGGATCCGGCCGTCGCCCGGCGGGGTGAGCGCGGAGACCGCTCGCGGCCGCCTGCACCTGCCCCCAGAGCGGCGGATCGTGCTCAGCGTCGGCCGGATGGTCGAGTTGAAGGGGCACCGCTTCATATTGGGCGCTGTGGACAAGGTCGTCCGGAGCCGGCCGGAGGCGGTGTTCTTGTGGGTCGGTACCGGGCCGCTCGAGGCCGAACTGCGCGAGGGGGTGCGGATGATGGGCCTCGATGAGTGGGTGTGGTTCGCCGGGGAGCGCTCGGACGTCCCCGACCTCATGGCCGCCGCGGACGTCTTCCTCCTCGCGTCCACCGTTGAGGGGCTGCCGCTAGTCGTACTCGAGGCGATGGCAGCCGCCCGCCCCGTCGTGGCGACCCGCGTACCCGGGACCAGCGAGGTCGTGATCGACGACGTCACGGGCCGGCTGGTCGAGCGGGGCAGGCTGGACGGCACGGGCGACACCGACGCGCTCGCCGCCGCCATCCTGGAGCCGCTGGAGGACCGGGAACTCGCGTCCGCCTGGGGCAGCGCGGGCCGGGCGCGCGTACAGCGCGAGTTCAGCAGCGAGCGGATGGCGCGGCAGACCGCGGAGGTCTACGTCGAGCTGCTGCGCTGAGGCCCGCGGGTCCCGCAGCGAAGACGACCACCGGGCGAACACCTCGTCCGCGGCCGCCGGCCACTCCGTGGTGATGGCCCTTCAGCAGGTCGACCCCGAGCCGGACGGCCACCCGTGGGCCCGGCCTGGTAGTGCTTCGTCAGGTCTTGCCTGAGCCGACGTCCGGCGCTGCGAGGGGGTGGATGACTCCGGCGGAGTTGGCCGCGGTCCGCGGGCGGCTGGAGGAATTCGCCGCGGAGGTGTTCGCGCCGCTGGCCCGGGTGGATCAGCGGGACAAGGGCATGACGTATCTGCGCGGGCTGCTACCGGACGGAACGGGCGGCGCGGGTCGGTGCAGCGGATGGCCGAGCGGCTGGGGGTTCATCACCAGGGGCTGCAGCAGTTCCTGTCCTCGTCCACCTGGCCGGTGGCCGAGGTCCACGAGCGGCTGGTCCGCCCGGGCGATCGAGGTGATCAGCCCGGATGTGTGGGTGATCTAGGACCCCCGCTCTCCGCGGACCGGCACCGCACCGCGCGCGCGGATGCCTCACTGGTCCAGCGCTGGCCCTCCCCCGGCTCTCCGCAACGCTGATGCGGCTGGCTCGCCTCCGGTTCGCCGCATGGGAGCGGCGTCCTCGCTTCGTCGGGAGAGGTTCAGGGGTGCCAGAGCGCGCGGCCGGTGACGGCGTCGAAGACGTGGGCGCTCGATGCCTTGACCGCGACTGTCACCGCGGCACCGGGACGAATCACGGATCGCGGTGGAAAGAACGAGCGCAGCGTCGCGCCACGTGACTTGTCGCCGGAGACCTCGCTGCCCCTGGCTATGACCGGCGGGGTGCCGACTGCGACCGTGACCACGTTGCGTCGACCGGTGTACTCGACCTCCCGCACCACCGCGGCCAGGGCCACCGAGTCCGGGTCGTTGCCGGCCGTGGGGTCGTGCACGTCCTCAGGTCTGAGGCCGAGTACCACCTCACGGCCCACGTGGTCACGAAGCGGCGGCGGAACCGCCTGCCACAGTGGCAGTGTCCTGTTGCCCACGGTGAACGCGGCCTGCCCGCCGGCGGACACCAGCCGGGCGGGAAGCAGTCCGATCGGCGGGGTGCCGACGAATCCGGCCGCGAACAGGTCCGCCGGCCGCTCATACAGCTCTCGAGGTGTGCCCACCTGCACCACGGCGCCGTCGTGCAGCAGGGCGACCCGGTCGGCGACCGCGAGTCCTTCGGCTTGATCGTGGGTTACGAAGAACGTCGTGGCTCCCAGCGAACGGACGATGTGGACGATCTCCTGACGCACTCTGGTGCGCTCCGCGGCATCCAGGCCAGCGAGCGGCTCGTCGAGCAGGAAGACGTCCGGGCGCTGCGCGAGAGCGTGCCCGATGCCGACCAGGCCGCGCTCGCCCGTGGACAAGTCGTCCGGACGGCAGGGCAGTAACCGGCTCAACCGCAGTTGCCGGGCGAGGTCCTTGACCCGCTCCTTCACCTCGCTCTCCGGTAGCCGTTGCGCGCGCAGCGCCCACCCGAGATTGCGGGACACGTCGAGAAAGGGAATGAGCGACGAGGTCTCGAAGACCATCGCCACGCTTCGCTCACCGGGCGGCAGCTTGGTGACGTCACGGCCGTTGATGATCACAGTGCCGGACCCGACCTGGTTGAGCCCGGCGAGCACCCGCAGGAGAGTGGACTTGCCGCTTCCCGAGGAACCGAGCACGACGAGCAGTTCCCCGTCGGCCGCCCGAAGCGTCACGTCCCGCAGCACCTGTCTGCCGTCACGGATGACGGTCACGTTCTTGAGCCATGTGCCGCTCATCGGGTCGCCCATCCGCCGCCTCCACCGCCCAGGCCCCTGCCCGACCGATGATCCACGACGCTGGGCGCTGCGGTGGGCGGAGTCTGCTGAGCTCCGGCAAGCCGAGGCCGTCCGGGCTGCCCCAGGACGTCACTCGTCCCGCCCAACGACCCCGTGCATGGTTAGCCGCGGGCCGTCGTTGATCTTTTGTGGTGCGGGAGTTGACGGGGCGGGCCTGCTCCCGGCACCCGGTCAATCCAGGTCCGATCAGCGGACACCCATCAGGTCATTCGTCCGGCGTACCGAAGGTCGAGGAGGGCTCGTCGAGTGCAGTGTCCGTGCGGCCGGTGACGATCCGGAAGATGTCCTCGACAGGGAGCTTCGGCGTTCCGTCAGCGAACAGGAGCCCGTTGGTCTCCTGCCCGGTGTCCATGAACTGCGTGTAGCAGAATCCGACGACGTCGGTGCTGGCGCGGAGCGCCTCGAAGAGCCCCGCGAGACGGCCGGCGTACTCGTCCGTCGACTCGACCTGGTCGTAGCCCCAGGACTCCTCCTGCTGCGAGAGCGAGATGCCGCCGAACTCCGTGACCATCAACGGAGCCCGGCCGTCGAGGAATCGTTGTTGTTGCGCGTCGTTCAGGATCGGCCGTCGCCCCGCCGGGCCGTGCCCGGCCAGGGCCGCGCCGAGGGCCGCCTGCTTGTCGAGGTAGCGGGCGCGTAGCCGGTCGGGGTCGATCGTGTAGTCGTGCAGCCCCAGAATGTCGCTGTCCACGTGCTCCCACCCCTCGTTGGAGACGGCCGGACGGCTCGGGTCCAGGGCCCGCGTCAGGCTCACGAGGGACTGCGAGAACTGCTGCTGAGCCGGGACCGTGGCGATGTCCTGCACTCCCCAGCTCTCATTGATGGGTACCCACACCACGACCGAGGGGTGGCTGCGGTAGCGGCGGACGATCTCCATCCACTCTGTGGTGAGCAGGGCGATCGCGCGCGGCGAGAACTCATAGGCCCCGGCCGTCTCGCCCCATACCAGCAGGCCGAGCCGATCAGCCCAGAAGAGGAACCTCGGGTCCTCGGCCTTCTGGTGGATGCGGACCGCGTTGAACCCCATCGCCTTGATCAACTCCACTTCGGCGCGCAACTCGTCGGTGCCGCGCGAAGCGAGGTGGGTCTCAGGCCGGTAGCCCTGGTTGAGCACGGACCGCGTGTAGTAGGGCTGCCCGTTCAGGTTGAAGGAGCCCCCGCCGACCGACACCTCCCGCAGACCCAGGTAGCTGGCCACCCTGTCGACCGGCTGCCCGGAGTCACGGTCGCGCAGCTCCACCTCCGCGTCGACGAGGTGCGGATGCTCCGGGGCCCACAACAGGCGCGCGCGGTCCTGACCGTTGCGCACCGCCGGTACGGCGATGTCGATCTGGGTGACCTCCTGCCGTACCACGCACGTGGCCTCCCCCAGGACCTCCTCCCCGAGGCTCAGCGTGACCTTCAGCTCGAGCGGAGTGGCCGGCGTGGCGGCCAGCGTGACCTCCCCACGGACCACGGCGGACGACGCGTGGAAGGTCCACGCGACGTCGACGACCGCTGGGACCGGGACGGTCTCGAGCCAGACCGGTTGCCAGATGCCGGTCGTGCGCTCGTACCAGATGCTGTGCGGCTTCTCCCTCCAGTCCTGCTTGCCGCGGGGCTGGTGGAGGGCGTGGGGGTCGTCCTCGGCCCGGACCACGAGGACGTGCTCCTCCGGACCCGGATCCTGGCTGGTCGCCAGCGCGTCGGTGACGTCCGCGGTGAAGGGCGTCTGGCCGCCGACGTGCTCGGCGACCAACTGTCCGTCGAACCAGACCTGGGCGCTGTGGTCGACGGCACCGAAGTGCACGAGGACCCTGCGTGCGTCACCGCCGGCGCCGGCGAGGACGTCGTGCGGGATGACCCGGCGGTACCAGACGACAGGGTGGAACTCACGAGCCCGCACCCCTGAGGCGGGCGACTCCGGGGGGTACGGAACTTGGATGCTCCGCTCGAACGCTTCGGCGCTCGAGGGGTGGAACCACCGCGAAGCAATCCCCTTGCGGGCGTCGTCGTGAGCGAACTGCCAGGTGCCGTCAAGGCTGGTCCACGACTCCCGACACAGAATGGGTCGGGGATGAGAACCGTCCTGCTGTGTCGCCTTCACCAGCGTGCTCCTCCGTTGCGTCCACGAGCAGTCGCCGTCACCTGCCCCGCCCTAGCGCACACGCAGAACCATAAAGGCCCGCTGTCTGGGTCACGCGTCTCACCCGACGACGAGTGCCGTGTTGCCGTCGATCAACCGACGTGTAACAGTCACCGAATCCGGCTTGTCGCGCCAGACTGGATGTCCCTCCATGACTCAGCTCTCGCGTCGCCAGTTCCTCGCTGCGGGGGGCAGTGTCTCCCTCGCCGTCGCGCTGTCGGGGTGCTCCACACCAATCGGGAGCAGCCTCACCGGGGCGCAGCCGAGCACGGCCGACGTCATCTTCTGGCACCTGTTCGGCGGCGGCGACGGCGAGAACATGGCGACCATGATCGAGGCCTATCGCGAGTCCTCCGGCACGTCGGTCGAGTCCTCGCTGCTCTCCTGGGGCAACCCCTTCTACACCAAGCTGGCGCTGTCGACGTCGAGCGGCCGCCCGCCCGACGTGACCGTCGCGCACCTGTCCCGGGTGCCCCTCCTGGCGCAGGCCGAACTGCTCGAGCCCGTCGCGGACCAGTTCGCCGCCGCGGGGATCACCGAGGACAAATTCACGCCGGCCGCCTGGGAGAAGGCCACGGTGGACGGCACCACGTATGCGGTGCCGATCGACACCCACCCGTTCGTGCTGTACTACAACACCGAGCTGGCGCAGCAGGCCGGCCTACTCGACGAGACCGGCGAGAACCTCAAGCCCATGAGGAACAGCGACGACTTCGTCGCCACCCTCCAGGCGATGAAGGACTCGACCGGTAACGAGTACGCGGCGGTCGCGTCGATCACGGTGGATCCCTCGACCTGCTGGCGACTCTTCCTGATGACCTACTCCGGTCTGGCCGGACCGATCGTCGAGGACCTCGGCACCCGGGTCACGATCGACCCCGCCGCGATGGAGGAGTCGTTCGCCTTCCTGCAGGGCCTCACCGGGGATCTGGGACTGATGCCACGCACCGCCACGTCGACGACGTCGTCAACCCTCTTCAGCAACGGCGAGGTCGGCTTCCTCTTCGACGGCGTGTGGCAGATCCCGACGTACCGGGACGTCGAGGGCCTCGACTTCAACGTCGTGCCCTTTCCCGCGCTCCTCGGCCCCGAGCCGGTCGCCTACGCCGACTCGCACGCACTGGTCGTCCCGGCGAGTCCCGGACGCTCTGCCGCGCGGACCGAGGATGCCGTGCGCTTCGTCAAGGGCTTGCTGGACCAGAGCTCGACCTGGGCGGACGGCGGGCACGTCCCCGCCTGGTTACCGGTGCAGGAGAGTGAGGAGTTCCTCGAGCTCCAGCCGCAGAGCAACTACACGGAGGCGGCCTTCAACGCGGTGTACGACCCGCCGGGTTGGTACACCGGAGCGGGCTCGGACTTCCAGACCGCCATGGGCTCCGTCGTCGCCAGCGTGCTCACCGGGGCCACCGACCCCGCGGGTGGCGTCGACGCCCTGACCAGCAGCCTGCAGACGTTCTCCACCGCCCGGCCACCCGTGTAGGACGGAGACCGCGCCATGACCGCCACCGCTCTCCCCGCGCCCAGGACAGGGGTTGAGGTCGGGGACCGCGCTGCGACCGCGGGGAGACCCCCGCGGTCGGAGAACCGGGCGGGCTGGCTGTTCGCCACCCCGTTCCTGGCCCTCTACCTCGCCTTCCTCATCGGCCCGGTCGTCATCGGCCTGCTGATCAGCCTCTTCAACACCACGACCGTGAAAGCCGGCATCGGCAGCTGGGTCGGCTTCTCGAACTACGCCGACGTCCTGACCAACGCCGACTTCTGGGCCTCGATGTGGCACTCGGCGCTTTTCACGCTGCTGACCACACCGATCCTGGTGCTGCTGCCGCTGCTGTTCGCCGTCCTCGTCTCGCGCCTGGCCCGCGGCCAGTGGTTCTACCGGCTCGCCTTCTTCGCCCCGTACGTCGTGCCCTCGGCCGCGGTGTGCCTCATCTTCGCGTTCATGTACACGCCCGAGACCGGGCTCATCACCAACGCCTTCGGCTGGTTCGGGCTGACCGCCCCCGACTTCTTCGGCAGCACCTCGGGTGCCTGGTTCGCCGTGGTCCTGCTCACCGTGTGGTGGACGTTCGGCTTCAACTTCATCCTCTACACCGCGGCCATCCAGGAGATTTCGGAGGAGGTCTACGAGGCGGCGGCGCTCGACGGCGCCGGGCCGTGGCAGCAGATCCGGATGATCACCGTCCCCATCCTGCGCCCGACCATCGGCCTGGTGCTGATCCTGCAGGTCCTCTCGTCGCTGAAGGTGTTCGACCAGATCTACATCCTGCTGACCGGCGGCCCGAACTACACGACGCGTCCGGTCATCCAGTACATCTTCGACACCGGGTTCTCGGCCTATCGGGGCGGCTACGCGGCCGCCGCGACGATGGTCTACTTCGTGGTCCTGGTCCTCGTCAGCGTCGGCTGGTTCCTGGTTCGTCGGCGCAACAACTCCGCGAACGCCTGAGGGGAGCTCGGACGATGGCGACAGCCGTGGCCGCGCCTGCGGCCGACACCGATCGTTCCGGCACCCGGCGCTCGCGCCGGGGTGGCGAGCCGGACCAGAGCGGGAAGCTGTTCAACCGGCTCGCCGCCACGTGCGTGACGCTCTTCGCGCTCATCTGGCTGGTCCCGTTCCTGTGGGCGCTGATCACGTCGCTGCGGCCCAACGAGGAGATCGCCGCAAACCCCACGAACCCGTGGGGGAGCAACTGGAACCTCGACGCGTACAGCTACGCGTGGAACTCGAGCCCGCTGGGCTGGTGGTACGTCAACAGCTTCATCATCTCCTCCCTCACGGTCGTCTTCACCGTGGTGGTCTGCTCGATGGCCGCCTTCGCCCTGGTGAACCTCAACTTCCGCGGGAAGTACGTCCTGTTCGGGCTGATCCTGGCCGGCCTGATGGTGCCCGTCGAGGCGCTCGTCCTGCCGCAGTTCCTGGAGTTCCGGGCCATCGGTCTGCTGGGGACCTACTGGGCGGTCATCCTGCCCTCGGTCGCCCTCCCCGTGGCTCTGTTCGTCTTCCACTCGTTCATCAAGGCCATCCCGGTGGCCCTCATCGAGGCCGCCCGGCTCGACGGTGCCAGCTGGTGGCGGATCTACTCGCAGATCGCCATGCCGCTGTCCCGGCCGGCGATCTCCGCGGTGGCGATCCTGACGTTCATCACGTCCTGGAACGCCTTCCTCTGGCCGCTGCTGGTGCTCACCCAGACCAAGTCGCAGACCATCCCGGTCGGGCTCAGCAGCCTGGTCGGCGGTTCAGCGATCCAGTACGCCGAGACCATGGCTTCCGCCGTTCTCGGCATCCTGCCGCTGCTCGCCGTCTTCCTGGTCCTTCAGCGCCAGATCGCCCAAGGGGTTGCCAACACCGGTATCAAGTAGCACCAAGGATGTCCTTCTTGACACGGCCCCGCGGAACGCCATCGCGGAGCTGGCGGCCCGCCGCGCCGGCTACTGGCGCCCCCCGATGCGGATCGGGGGCCCGACCAGAGGGCACCGTCGTGGAGCTGCTGTCACCTCGCAGCTAAGTCCTGCCCCCCGCCATGCCCTCCGAGTCTGGGAAGCAAGATTGCCGCTCGGCTCGATGCCTCGAGACAGGCGGCTGTTGATTCAGCCCGACAGCATGGGGGCACGCCGCTCCGGCGGCGTCCAGGGATCGCGCCACACCCGTACGGCCATCACAGGAGCCCTCACCGTGAGGCTGAACAGGCACGGCGTCAGGCTTGGGGGACGCTGGCAACGTCGCCGGAGACTCGGCGACCGGACTCGGACGAGAA
>Ga0196960_10000205_pt1 | contig 23937 bp, 25 predicted proteins | sample S3v_5metaG_FD_183187 | JGI IMG/M metagenome (GOLD analysis project Ga0196960, IMG submission 183187) | Soil microbial communities from Anza Borrego desert, Southern California, United States - S3+v_5 | ecosystem: Environmental > Terrestrial > Soil > Desert | place: USA: California | collected...
TCGCGGTCAGCGCCGAGCGGCCGGCGATCGGCCGCAGCACCCGCAGCACCCGGTCGGGGTCGACGCAGGCCGAGTAGACGGCGGCGGCGATCATCGCCACGGCCGCGCGCAGGCCGCCGGAGGCGCCGGCGACGATCGCCTCCAGCGTCACGTCGAGCCGCCCCAGCAGCGGCCACTCCCCCAGCCGCGCCACCACGGTCTCGCCGCGGCTGACGACGAGGGCGTTGACGACGGCGATCAGCAGCGCCAGCGCCAGGCCCAGCTTCAGGGCGAACAGGACCGCGCGCCGCGCGCCGGCCAGCAGCCCCGCGAGGATCGCGGCGGCGCCCGCCGCCAGCAGGATCAGCGGATTCGAGTAGAGGAAGGCGACGGCGACGATCGCGCCGAGGTAGGCGACCGCGGCCCCCGGCGAGGCGGCCTGCAGCGGCCCCTGCCGCGGCTGATAGGCGAACGGAGACTTCATCGCGCCTTCAGCGGCAGCGGCGTCGCCTTGCCGTCCTCGATCGCCACCGCGTAACGGCTCCGCAGGTGCTCGGCGTCCAAGGCCGCCGCGGCGGCGCGCACGGCCGCCGCCGTCCCGCCGGTGACGAACCAGACGGGCGGGCCGCTGTAGCGGCTCGTTGCCGCGACCAACCCGGCCTCGGCGCCGAGGCTCTCCGCCGCGTCGCCCCCTTCGTCGAGGGCGACAAGCCCGTACGCGGCCTCGGCGTTCGTCCTTTCTCGCCCAGGAGCCGACAAAGGACGAACGCCGGGCTCGAAGTCCGCGAAGACGCCGCTTTCCGCCGGCCCGGCCTCGAGCAGCGCCGCCGCGGCGTCCGTGCGCAGGCGCTGCCACGGGCCCACCAGGACCCTGATCGCGCCCTCCGGCGAGCCGGCGGCGATCTCTACCCCTTCGCGCTCGAGCGCCTCGCGCGTCGTCGCGCACGCCGCGCCCGCGTCCCGGCATTCCACCGCCACCGGGTACCGCTTCCCCCCGACCCCGTCGACGAACGGCGCCGGCCACGACCCGACCACCGCCGGCACGTGGTTCGTCGCCGCCCAGTTGCGGTAGTCCCACCAGACCCGCTCGCCGCCCTCCAGCTCGTACTGCTCCGCCCCGATCGGGGACTCCACCCCGTCCACGTAGAAGAACCAGTCGTAGGGATCGCCGCCGCCTTCGCGCTCGGCCACCCCCTCGATCGCGCTCACGTAGCCGCCGCCGTAGCGCGTCTCGATCTCCATCTCGCCTTCCAGCACCCGCATCACCGTGTCGGATTCCTTCGCCTCGACCGAGCGCTCCAGCATCGGCACCGCGCCGAATTCCCGCGTCACCGTCAGCTCCACCAAGCCGACGTCGGCGCCGGGCCCGAGGCCGCAGCCGGCGGTCGCGAGCGCCGCACCGAGCAGCGCAGTCGCAACCGCCGTGCCGCGGCGACGGATCATTTAGGGCACTTGCCCCCGACGCAGACCGGCTCGCGGGCGGAGGGGATCTCACCGCTCGCGCGGGCGATCAGCCGTGCCGGCTTGCCCAGCGTCACCGTGGTGCGGCCGTCAGCGCCGGTCGGCGCAGCCGCACCGGTCACCTTCGCGCCCGCCTGCGGCTTGCGGCGGCCGTTGCCGTCGTAGGCCCAGACCCGCACCGTGAACGTCTTCCCGGCCTTGACCGAGTTCGGCGCGGTCAGCGCCAGCTCGTCCGGGTAGGCGTAGTCCGGCGCTTCGGTCTTCACCAGCGCCCACAGCACTTCGTCGCCGGGCTGGATCTTCGCCGCGTCGCCGCTGACTTCCTGCGCCTCGTGGTCGATCTTCAGGTACCAGGAGGTGCCGGCGGTGAGCTTGGCGACGCTCTTCCCGACCCCGCAGAGCGCGAGCCCGAAGTCGAAGCTGTCGCTGATCAGCAGCGGCCGCAGCGCGGCGATCATCTTCGCGCCGCTGGCGAGCAGGCCCATCGCCGTGTTCTTCTTCAGCTGCACGTCGCCGCCGCTGCCGCCGGTGCCGGGGCCCAAACAGTCGGCCTTGGGGCTGGTCTTGACGGAGACGGCGGCCATCGGGACCGGCCTTTCGGTCAGCACCTTGCCGCCGGCGCCGACCACGCGCAGCTCGGCCAGCGGGCCCTTGGCCCAGGCGCCCGCCGCGAAGGCGAGGGTCAGTGACAAAGCCAGCGCGCAGACGGCCGCCAGCCGGAACGGGGTGATTCTTGGCATTTACGCCACCCTTTCCTCGAGGGTTGAATTGGCTAGGCCGGGGACAGGTCTCCTGGCTTCCGGGATCAGGGAGGACGCGCCTTCCCGGGGACGAGGTGTCGGCCCCAGTGGCCGGCGCGCGAGGCGCCTGCGAACTCCTCCACCCGGTCACAGTGGCGGGACCACGCCGGACTTGCACCGGACTTCCCTTGACCACCGACCGATATGTACGCAGGCGAGTCTATCCCGCCACGGCGGTCGCCGGCGGTTCTAGTAGGGCTCGTAGGCGAGGGTGTGCCAGCGGCCGCCGCCCGCTCCGGCGAAGGAGAGCGCCTCGCGGGTCACCTTCTCCTTGCCCTCCGGTCCAGGCCATTCGGCGACGATTTCCGAGGTGCCCTCGCGCAGGCGCTCGACGTAGTGGCCGCGCACCACCGCGGCGGCGAGCGCTTGCACCCGCCCCTTCACCTCGCCCGGCTCCTCGGAGAAGATTTCGACCGAGATGCCCTTGCGGCCCGGCGAGCAGATGACCAGCTCGGCCGAGTCGAAGTAGATCTCCAGCGGTGCCGACGACAGCTTCACCGGCTCGAGATGAAGCGAGAGCCCGACCTCGCTTTCCTCGACCCGCATCTCGGCCCAGCCCGAAGCCACGGCGTCCCGCACCTCCTCTTCGAGCAGCCCCTGAATCTCCCGCACCAGCTCCAACATGAACCGCCGTTATACACGGGGCAGCAGCAGGAAGGGGTGGCTTATACGCCAAGAAGCAGCTTTCAGCAGCGGCTCAACGAGCTGCAGAGTCTTGGCTGGAGAGACCAGTCGAACCTTTGACGAACCCGGATGTAGACATTTGTCCACAGCCGCTCTTTGCCGGTTAGGGTGCCGCCGCTTCAGAGGGCTCGGGCGGTGCTCGGGCCTGTTGTGGTCAACATGAATCGACAAGGAGGACCCGATGGGTAGGGGACTGCGCCGACAGGTGCCGGCACTGGTGATTGCAGGCTTGGCGCTGGTGGCAGCGTTGAGCGGGACCGTCTACGCGGCGGCGAAGATCAACGGCAAGACGATCAAGGTGAAGTCGATACCGGGGAACCGGTTGGCGCTCGGCTCGGTGCCGGGGAACCGGCTGAAGCCGGGCGCGATCCGCGGCAGCCAGCTGGCGCCGGGGTCGATCACCGGAATCCAGATCGACGCCTCCACCCTGGGCCAGGTCCCGGTGGCGGTACGGGCGGAGCGGGCCGAGTCGGCGCAGGACGCGGAGACGGCGCTGAACGCGGCGAACGCCGAGAACGCGAAAACGGTCAACGGCTACTCGGCCGGCTGCAAGCCCGGCACCCAGCCCTTCGCGGGCGCCTGCTGGCAGTCCGACCCAAGCGCGACGGCGCTGACCGCGACCGCGGCGGCAGCCGCCTGCGCCAACCAGGGCGGCGAGCTGCCGGACGCGCTCTCGCTGGTGGCGTTCTCCCAGCAGCCGGGGAACACGCTGGCGGAAGGAGATGAGTGGACCGGCGACCTGACGAACTTCTCTGAAGTCAACGTCTACGCCGTCATGACGGTGTCTCCCTCAGGGGCAGTCAAATCCGCCCTCTCCACCGAAACCAAGAAATTCCGCTGCGTCATCCCGCTTGTCGGCTGATGTCACCCGCGGGACGGCCCTTGCGGCCGTCCCGCCCGACGCGGGTCTTTATCCTCAGCGGCTAGATGTATCTCCGGTATCCCGGCGCCCGCGGGATGAGGTTCACGACGATCCTCATCCTCATCCTCATCGCCTTCGGGCTGATCGCCCTGGCGGAAATGGCCAGCGGCTCGACGCGCACGCACGCGCCCGCGGCCACCGGCTCCTCCGCCGGCCAGGTCGAAGCCGCCCGGACCCTCCGCTACTGGACCCCGGCGCGGATGGCGAGCGCCCGGCCGCTCGAGCTCGTCGTCGACGAAAAGGGCGAGTCGAGCCTCCGCTTCGCCCGCCCCGCCCCCGTCGCCGGCGCCAGCTTCCTCCCGGTCGCCACGCCTGAAGTCCCGCCCTACTCGTTCAACGGCCGCATCTTCATCAGGGTCGGGAACCGGCGCGGCTACTGCTCGGGGACCGCGATCAACAGCCCCAGCCGCCAGCTGGTGCTGACCGCCGGCCACTGCGTCAACGCCGGCGCCGAAAGCCTCGGCCGCTGGTACCGGGACCTCCTCTTCGTCCCCGCCTACACCGCCGGCAAAGCCCCCTTCGGCGCCTTCCCCGCCAAGGGCAGTCAGATCTTTGCGCCGCAACAGTGGACGAACCGCAGCAACAACGACTTCGACGTCGGCGCCTTCCTCACCCATCCCAACAACCGCGGCGTCAACCTCGCCGACGCGGTCGGCGGCGGCGCCACGATCGCCCTCGGTCTCTCCCGCAAACAGCGCTTCGCCACCTTCGGCTATCCCGGCAACGTGAAGCGGATGCAGGGCTGCAACTCCCACTACGTCGGCGACGACCGGCTCACCTTTCCCTTCCCCGGCCCGCCGACCCTCGGCATCGCCTGCCATTGGGCTCCCGGCGCCAGCGGCGGCGGCTGGCTGATCGGCAACGGCACCCAGGTCAACGGCCTCAACTCCTACCTGCACGTCGACGACCCCCGCTTCACCTACAGCCCCTACTTCACGCAGGAAACGGTCGGCAAGCTGGTCGCGGGGCTATAGCGGGGGGAGAATTCAGCGCGCTGCTCCCTTAGACAGGAGTGCAGCGCCGTCTCCATCACTACGGCTTCGCCTTCCTCGTCCTGGTCGGGCTCGTCTGCGCGAGCTACCTGGCCGGGAGCGCCGAGGTCCCCGAGTCCGTCCCCGACTTCGCGCTGCGCTCTGCGGAGATCTACCGCCTGGAGATCGGAATGGCCTTCTTCGTCGCCTTCTACCTGGTGACGATGGTCTTTCTCTTAGCGCTCCGCGGCAAAGGCTTCGCAGAGCTAGGGACGCGAGGGCTGAAGGCGGAGACGGTGGTCGTCCAACAGAGGTCTGCCTCCCGCCAAGAGCAGATCAACCGTCGAATTCGCCAGACGCTGGACGCGCACGAGCAGCGCCTGGAAAAGCTGGAAGCCGACCGCTACATTTAGTCTATGGAAGACAAAAAGTTTCTGTGCGACGACCCGCGGGCTCCGGCGCAGGCGAAGCAAGAGCGTCTGCGGGAACAACGGCGGCGCAGCGAAAGGGAATTCGCGGAGATGGATCAGATCCTCAGGGAAATCGAGTTCTTCAATCGCCAGGCCGAGGACCTGCTTCGACGGCAGGGCCTGCTCTAACCTGTCTCGGCGTCGAGCAGCCGCCGGTAGTAGCGGTAGTCCCGCCGCTCGGGGCGCAGGTTGCAGGCCAGGGCCAGGTGGTGGCGGGCGCGGCGCTTCTGGCCGGTCTTGCTGAGGGCGCGGCCGAGGCAGAAGTGGGCGAAGTCGTTGACCGGGTGGGACTCGACGACGGCCTCGAACTCGGCGGCGGCCGGGGCGAAGCGGCCGGAGCGGAAGTAGGCGCGGCCGAGCGCCTCGCGGACCGAGGTCTTCTCCGGCGCGCGGCGGGCGGCCTCGGCCAGCGGCGCGGTCGCGTGCTCGAAGTCGCCGTCCTCGAGCAGCTCGAGGCCCTTGCGGTAGAGCGTGTAGGTGGGCTCCTGGGTCCCCTCGGTGGGCATCCACCAAGTGTAGGAGGCCGGTGAAGTCGGGAAATCGGGCTTAGAGCTTGCGCGCTCGCACGGCGGTGCCGTAGGCGCAGATCTCGGTCCAGGTGGTGCCGAGCTCGGAGGTGTCGAAGCGGAAGGCGAGGATCGCGTTCGCGCCCTTCGCCTCGGCCTGTTCGACCACCCGTTCGGTGGCGTGGTCGCGGCCTTCGACCAGCATCTTCGTCATCCCTTTCAGCTCGCCGCCAGCGAGCGATTTCAGCGAGGCGCCGATCTGGGAGCCGAGGTTGCGAGAGCGCACCGTCAAGCCGAAAACCTCGCCCAGGACCTCCTCGATCTCGTACCCGGGCAGGTCGTTCATCGTCGAGATGATCACCGGGCGAGCCTAGCGCAGTTCATCCGTCCCAGCAGGGCAAAAACACCACCCTGCTACCGTAGGTGGACGGGTTCGGCTGTTTCACCCCCGCCGGCCCACGCTTCTATGAGTGCTTCTACCGCGAAAAAGTGGACCTGCGACAAATGCGGGGTTTCGGTCAGCCGTGCAGGCGGCGAGAAGGTCGAGCTGCCCAAGAGTTGGGCGACCTCGGCCGAGGGGACCTTCTGCCTGCTCTGTCGCCGCGAGCGCGCCGCCCAGGCCGCCCTCGACGCCGCCCCCGCCGACTGCGGCCGCGAAGACCGCGCCAAACTCCGCCGCGCCGCGCTGGTCGAGTTCGAGGTCCGGCGCCGCCCGGCCAACGGCAACGGCGAGATCGCCAAAGCCTGCCGCTCCTCTGTCGCCGCCGTGGTCGCCGCGCGGGAGCGGCTGAAGATCCCCGCGCCTAACTAAGGCTTCCCGAGCGCGGGGCACCCCATCGGAGGGCTGACGTCGAGGAGGTCCCCGGAGGCGTCGTAGGCAGCGAAGCGCCGCAGGCAGAAGGGACCCGCGAACACCCGCGTCGCGTACCGGAACCGCATCAATCCAGCGGCTGCCGATTGTCGGGGGTCGAGCCGCCACAGCTCGATCTGCCTGCTCTTCCTGCCAGGCAGCCACAGCCGGACCGATGTGACGTTCGGTGAAAACCCCATTCCAAGGATCGTCCGTTCCCTTTTGCCCTCGCCGGAGGAACGGGCGACGAGGACGGGTGCGTATCTCACCGAGCCGCACAACGTGAACGCACCCCCGGAGTCAGACCCCCGTCCCCCTCCAGACACGGCCGTCACACAGGGCCGTTGCGGGCTTGCCGATGGATTTTCTCGGCTGGCATAGACGCCCCACCGGAAGCTCCCCATCGAGCCGTGGCCGAGACGCACTTCCGGGACGCCGGGCCCCTCTGCTCCTCCGGCAATTGCCTGCGGGCCGATGAGGCCGACCAAGAGGATCAGGAAAACCGCTTCCTTGAGTCCTTTGGCGCGAAAGCTCCTGCGGATCCTCACCCGCGCTCGCGCCACGAATATCCCAAGCTGCAGAGGAGCAAGAACATCGCTCCCGTGATCCCCGCCAAGGCACCGAATATGGGGCCATCCGGAGGATGACCTCCCGAGGCCACGAGCGCCGTCAGCCCCAGTGCGTAGATCGCGAGCAGCGGAATCGACCAGTTACGGCCCCTCCACACCGGCAGGAGAAGCAAGAGGTTGAACACGGCGCCCGGCCATCCGACCGCCACCTCCGAGGTCCCCCCGTTTCCGGGTCCCAGGGCAAGGATCCAATAGAAAATCGCCAGCAGCGTGTAGAGGACCAGCCTCCAGTCCGCTGCCTCCAATCGCTCGATCGCCATGTAATCAGAATATCTCAAGTAAACCTCTCTACCTATTCCGGACTGGCTAGTGCTTCGGCAGCGGATTGCAGATGCATTCGGTGTCGTGCTCATTTGCGTAGCCACTGCCATAGGCGTAGACCGACATGTGGCGGTGGTCATCTCCACCCACCTTGAAGACGTAGCTCACGATGTAGAGCACCTGGGCGGTTATGTGATAGCCACCGCCGTATCGCTGATGGTTTGGCCCGACCCAGGCACACTTATGCCAATTCACGTGGATACTGACCGTCCCGTGACCAGGGCAAGCAGGATCGCGAGGTGGATACCAAGCCTTCTTGTAGTTGAACCAGAAGAATCCTTTAAGGGCCTGCTCCCAATCCCCGCACGACCACATCGTCCCGTCCAGCGAGCATTGCCGGAATCTGAACGTTTTCAGGTATTTGGTTCTGACGACCGAGGAGGAAGCTTCCCCCTCCCTGTCGGCCGTCTCCATCGGATAAGGCACGGGCGCCCCCAGCACGCCGTCTGAGTAGATACCGGCAGAGGAACCTTCTTCTTCCGTCGGAGGCTCCTCGATCATCGCCGGGTGAGTCTGGAAGCCACCCTGCCACCCCACCCCTGCCACCACCGGGTAGACGACCCCGGAGGCGCGGTGATCGACGGTCAGCGTGATCACGTTGCCTTCGCTAACCGAAAGCGAGGTGGCAACCGCTTTCCCGTCGGCGCCGTGGGCCGACTGGGCCGCGATCAGCATCGCCTGCGTACCGTCGTCCCAGAAGATGCCGGCGTGTCGAGAGTCGAGGGGTTTGAGAGTTTCTCCTTCTCCCAGTTTGACTTCCCATGAGTAGCTTTCCGGCGCCGTGGTGTCGCGAATCGCCTGGAAGGCCATCAGGCCGTCGTAGGCGGGCCGCAGGATCGTGTCCACGTTCGCAGCCGTGTTCGAGATGACCGCAGCCGATCCGTCCGTGAGCTGGGCGTCGGTCGCGGCCGGACCCGTCTGCACCGGGGCGATCTCGATGTTCTCGTCGTGCACGACGCCTTCTTCGCTCAGGCCGGTCGTTTCGACCGCAAACCCGTCTGCGGGATCCAGGGCCACCGTCGAGGGGGTGGGAGTGCCTTCGCTGACCAGCTCGCCTTCCTTGAGGGTGAGCTGCGGATTGCTTCCTTCTTCGCCCACGGCTTCCGTCACGAGCCCGTCGACGGGCGTCAGCTCGGTCGCCTCCGGCGCCGTCTCCTCGACAGCTTCCATCGTGTCGGTCGCCTCCGAGACACTGATGTTGCCGCTCGGATCGACGTTGATGGCCCAGCTCCGCTTGGCGACGTTGCCGGCGCCGTCGATGGCGGTCAGCTCCGCCGGGTGGGTACCGCCGTCGAAGCTGGTCATGTCGATCACCGGACCCAAGCCGAGCCACCTGCTGCAGCCGCCGGTCGGACACGTCTGGGAGGCGCTCTTGATCACGTTGCCGTCGATCTTCAGCGAGATCGAGGTGACGCCGTAGCCGTCGGGGTCGTTCGCCAGTGCGTTGTAGGGGTAGGACTTCTGTTCCAGCCAGCCCTCCGGCGCCGTGTAGAAGTAGTTGCTGAGCTGGAACTGCGGGGGCGTGGTGTCCCTGGCGATGTCGACCGTCAGGGTTCTGGTCGTCGTCCGCCCCGCCTCGTCGGTCGCTTCGACTGCGACCGTATGCGGGCCGGGTGAATATTTGTCAGAGGTGAGCGTCCATTCCCGCCCGAGGGAGCAGGCGCCCGCCGGACACCCCGGGGAGGCGGAGTCGACCACGGTGCCGTCGACCTTGACCGTGATGGCGGCCACGCCGGACTTCCGCTCGTCGGTCGGACCGGGGTCGGTCGCGGCGACGTTCAGCTTGTAGCTCGGCCGCGTCGTGCCGAGCGTCGCCTGTTCGGTCATCGAGCCGGAAAGGGCGACGGTCGGGGCGGTCCGGTCGCCGTGGGTCTCCACGTATAGCGTCTCGCCGCTCTGCAGCCCGACGGCGTCGCGGGCGACGACATGGACGACGTGGAGGCCGGGCGGGTAGTCGTCGGGGTCCAGCGTCCATTCCCGTTCAAGCGCGCAGTTTTTCGTCGCGCAGCCGGGATCCGCTTCGTAGGCGACGGCGCCGTCGACGGTCACGACCACCGCCGCCGCGCCCGACTGCGGGACGGCTTCGGTGCCGTCGCTCGATTTCATCTTCAGCCCGTAGGAGGGCTGCCAGGTGCCGAGGCCCGTCTGTTCGGTGAGCGACCCGGACAAGTCGAGGGTCGGGGCGATGCGGTCGACCTTGACTTTGACCAGCCTCTGGAGACCGACCTGATCGGAGAAGTGCCAGATGGGGTCCTTGCCGATCAGCTCGACCACGTTTTCGCCATGAGGCATCTGCCTCGGGTCGTAGTTCCAGTAGCTGCTCTGCCAGATGCGGGGGCAGGGCACGCGGGCGTTGCCGGGGCAGCCGGGGGTCTGTTCCCACTGGTTGGTTCCACCGCCGAGCTTCGGCGCCTTGGCGAGGACCGCGTAGACGCCCAACCCCAGGTCCGAGACCCTGAAGTTGATGGCTTCGCCGGCGGGCTTCAGGCCGTTCTGCCACTGGGCCGGTCCCTGGGCGGAGGAGAAGGCCGGGTAGTCCTTGTCGCTGACTTCGACGCTTGCCTGCCCCACCCAGAGGTGACGCGGGCGGCTCCGGGTGTCGTTCTCCGCATGCAGCCCCACGCCTCCCTGCTTCACAGCGACGTTTTCGTTGGGGTTCTGCATGATCGTCGAGGCGTTGAAGAACTGACCTTCGGTTCCTCGGCGAACCGCCATAGAGGCAAACCAGTTGGTGGTTTCATCCCAGAGCCCGCTGATCACGAAGGGGTTCGCCTGGTAGGGGGCCGATTCGTTTTCGATCCAGAAGTTCATGTTGGAGAGGGACATCCTGGTGATGAACGAGCTGGGTCGCGTGCCGTAGGTTTTGTAGTCGCTGAAGTAGCGCGGAACGAAGTAGTTCCAGTTGGCCTGCGCTCCGGCCTGGACGGTGCCGGGGTAGGAGTAGAGGTTGAGGCCCTTCTCCGCCCCTCCGTATCCGTAGGAGCGGGCTTCGAAGAGGGAGCTGTTGGAGCCCGGGACCCAGTCGGTCCCGAGGCCGTCCTGGTTGTTGTTCTGCGACCAGAAGTACGTCTCCACCACCGGGTCGACCAGGATCGGGTAGGCGGCGTCGGGCGCCGGGGCGCTCGTCACGATCAAGGCATCCCCCTCGACGGCGAGCGAGACCGCGACGGGCTCCCCTGCGGCGTCGATGGCGATCGGCGGCGGGACGTGGGCGATCACCGCGCCGTCGCGGGTCACCTCCGCCCCGCCGTCTGACTCCTCCTCGAGCACGGCCCCCTGCGGCAGGCTCAGCTCATACCTCTGGAAGAGAGGGGCGTCCGGCGCTCGCAGATGTGAGAAGACCTCCACGCCCGTGGGGGTGGGGACGACGGTCAGGTCGCTGTTCGGAGCGACGTTCGGGAAGAAGGCGGCGCTCTCGCCGATCACAGACGGAGCGCGCTCTGCCGGCGCTGCTGCCAGCTTGATCCCGATATCGGATTCGGGCAGGCTGATGCCTTCACCGAGCTCAGATGGAATGGCGACATCCACGAGGGGGTTAGCCGGTTGCAGTGCACCTTCGTCGCGTTCGAGGCCTAGATCGACAACAGCTTTCCGACCCGCCTCGCTCTCCGCGCGCAACGGCAACAGCGACTGGAGCAGATTCCGCTGAGAGGATTCACTCAAACCCTCCAGCGACGACCCATCGCCCCCTACCACTGCGACATGGTCGGAGTAGAACTGCTCGACCCGCAGCTCGCCGAAGATGCCGGACGGAGCTTCGAGTGACTCCTCGAACACAGCCGTCAACAGTTGAGATGCCTCCACTCGATCAAGATCGACATGGGGAAGGGATTCCGCCGCCTCCGGATCGGTGGCCGCGCTGAGCTCATCGTTATCGGCCATCGCGGAAGTCACTCCGACAGCCAAGAGCAGAACGAGGATCGCGAGAACAACCGCACCCTTTTCACCGCGCCTCTTTTGTGTTGACCCAGAAGCTACCGCTGAGCTCAGTCGCCGCACGCTCTCCCCCGCTCAAATTGGATTCACTAAACGAATGGCGCGCATCCTGCGCACCGGGGAGAACGCAAAGCAATACTTACTATTAGAAGATGCTCAAGCCTTTTAATAGAGCGTGTTTAGAAAGCTTGATGTTTATACTCAAAGCTTCTTGTGGACATGTAGTACAACGCAAGTTTCGGCAGATGACTCAACAAGAGGACTTTCCTTCTGCTCCAACCGTCAGCGGCATGAGACAGCTTGTCCCCTTTCCCCTTTCCACCCGTTCACTGCTATGCGGGATCTCAGAAACTCTTAGTTTCTAAGTTGCGGAGGTAGTCACCCGGCGTACCTACACCCGCGTCCGCTCCGCCAGGTCCTCGAGCAGCGCGTCCATCCCCTGCTCGGCGTGGATCCGGCGCTGACGGTCGGCGCCGTTGCCGTCGGCGAGGATGCGGTCGATCTCTTCGAGGGCGTTCTCGCCGCCGAGGTCGGCCGCGTAGGGGCGGGCCTCTTCGAGGGTGCCGCGGGCGACGTCAATCGCGGGGGCCGCGGTGTGGTCGTCGACCATCAGGCGGGCTTCGAGGCCGTAGCGGCCGGCCTGGTAGTAGGACTCCTCGATCGCCTCGCGGGTGAGGCCGGGGGCGCCGGGGCGGTCGATCTCCTTCGCCGCCAAGGCCTGGATCAGGGCGGCGACGGCGGCGTTGGTCTCCGGCCGCGGCTGGATGTCCATCCCCCGCACCTCGACCGTGCCGAGGTTCGGGTGCGGGCGCACGTCCCACCAGATGTAGGTGTAGTCGTCGACGCCGGCGGCGGCGATCAGCTGGTCGGCGACGCGGAGGAAGTCTTCGTAGTCGCGGAAGGCGCGCGGTAGTTCGAAGCGGGGGTAGCTGCGGACGACGCTGGCGCGGGCGCTCGCCATCCCGGTGTCCTCGCCGTCGCGGAAGGGCGAGTTGGCGGTCAGCGCCGCCAGCACCGGCAGGTGGTGGCGCATCGCGTTGGCAACGGCGACGGCGGTTTCGGGGTCGGGGACGCCGACGTGGACATGGAGCCCGCAGGGCGGCGTCGCCAGCAAGCTGACCAGGTCCTTCTTCACCGGCACGTAGCGCGCTTTCTCGACCAGCGCCGGCTCGCCCTCGTCGCCCGGGTAGACCCCGGAGCCCATCAGCCGCGCCCCCGTCCGGCCGATCGCCCGGCGCACGTCGGTCAGCTCCCTGACCGCCTGCTCGGCGTCCATGCAGACGCCGGTCTTCATCTCGATCTGGGTGGCGAAGATCTCGGTCGAGACCGCGTCGCGGTGCTCGGCGTCGATCCGGTCCATCACCTGCTCGCCCTCGGCGACGAGCGCGTTGCCCTCGTCGACCAGCAGCAGCTCTTCCTCGACCCCCATCGTCAGCGGCGTCGAGCAGCCGAACTTGTGCTCGCTGCGGGCGGCCTCGCTCTCGGTTTTGGATGAAGTCCCCATAGTGCTCCCGATGAGGCCGAGCTACCCCGCCGCCGAGCTTCTTTAACCCGTGCCTATCCTCACTCGGATGCCGACTGCCGGCCGATTCGCAGTCCTGCGGGAACCGGACTACCGGAGGCTCTTCTTCGGCCGCACGACCTCGCTGATCGGCGACGGGATGGCGCCGGTGGCGATCGCCTTCGCGGTGCTGGAGCTGACCGGCTCGGCAACCGACCTGGGGCTGGTTCTCGCCGCCCACAGCCTGCCGATGATCGCCCTGCTGCTGGTCGGCGGCGTCATCGGCGACCGCGTCTCCCCGCGGGTATCGATGCTGGGGGCCGACCTCGTGCGGACGGTGTCGATGGGACTGCTCGCCGTGCTGCTGATCACCGGCGCCGCCGAGATCTGGCAGCTGGCGCTCCTCTACGCGATCGACGGCGCCGCCACCGCCTTCTTCAACCCCTCCTCGACCGCGATCGTCCCGCAGATCGTCCCCGCCGGCCGGCTGCAGGAGGCAAACGCGCTGCTCAACCTCTCCCGGCACGGTGGCAAGGTGGCGGGTCCGGCGCTGGCGGGGATCCTGCTGGCGCTCGGTTCGCCGGGGACGGCGCTGGCCGTCGACGCCGCCACCTTCGCCGTCAGCGCCGCCTGCCTGGTCGGGCTGCGGGCGCCGCGCCTGCGCCCCGCCGGCGCGGAGAGCGCCTTCTTCGCGGAGCTGCGGCACGGCTGGCGGGAGTTCTCCAGCCGCAGCTGGCTGGTCGCGGTGGTGCTCTCGGCCGCGGCCAGCAACGCGATCTTCTTCCCCGCCTTCCTGGTGCTCGGGCCGACGGTCGCCGAGGAGTCCCTCGGCGGCTCCAGCTCCTGGGCGCTGATCGCGGCGCTCTGGGGGGTCGGCGGCCTGCTCGGCGGCGGGCTCGCGCTCTCGGTCCGGCCGCGCCGGCCGCTGATGGTCGGCGAGGGCATCCTCGTCCTCTTCGCGCTGCCGGTGCTGCTGCTGGCGTTCCCGGCGCCGGCCATCGTGATCGCGGCGGGGGCGTTCGTCTCCGGCCTCACCGTCGGCCTCGCCGAGGTCCTCTACGAGACGGTCGCCGTCCAGCACATCCCCCAGGAGTCGCTCTCGCGCGTGATGGCCTACGACTGGTTCGGCTCGCTGGCCCTGGAGCCCCTCGGCCTGGCCCTGATCGGCCCCCTCGCCGCGGGGATCGGGATCTCGACCACGCTCCTGCTGACCGCGGCGGTGATCGCCGCCTGCCAGACCGCTGTCCTCTTCGTCCCCAGCGTGCGGCGCCTGGAATTCCGGCTCGGCGATCCCCCGACCCCGCTGCCGCCGCTGCGCCCGGTCGAGGCGGGCGACTAACGGGTGTGGTTGAGCCTTGGCGCGGATAGCGCGACAAAGCTCAACCACACCCTGAGAGGAGCGTGCCCAGGAGGCCCAGGAGGGCCGTCGGCAAGGAGACCAGGAGCAGAGCCCGGTCCCGGCGACGGGAGAAGTCGATGGCGGCGGCTTCAGCCCTCAGCTTGCGAGCTTCGGCCTGCACTTTCCTGGTCTCGGCCTCGGTCTTTCGGGTTAGGGCCACGCGATATGAGGCTTCTGCGTCGATCATCTAGGTATAGGGGCGGCTGACGATGGGGGTTCGGGGTTCGTCCCATGCACCGAGGAGGGGTAACACCGCTTGACCTGGACAGCCAGGGGCTAATTCGGCTGGTGCTCACAGAATCAGTACCTCCGTTGTCGCTCCCAGAGGGGTCGAACCGCGCACAAACTCACCGTTGGCGTCGAACTTCTAGACCCGGTTGTTGCCGTGGTCGGAGACCCAGACGTTGCCTAGCCCGTCGGCTCCCGAACTCAGAACCGTGAGGCTTAGAGCGTGCGCAAGGCGGCTTCGGCGGCGTTGAAACCGCAGATGCCGTGGGCGCCGGCGCCGGGCGGGGTGGCGGCGGAGCAGATGAAGACGCCGGGGATGCCGGTCCAGTAGGGGACCGGTGCCGGGCGGGGGCGGAACACCATCTGCAAAGGCGTGTTGGCGCCGGTGAGGATGTCGCCGCCGACGAGGTTGGCGTTGGCGGCCTCGACTGCGGCCGGGTTGGTGACGGCGCGGGCGACGATGCGCTCGCGCGTGCCGGGGGCGAAGCGCTCGATCTGGTCGAGGACGGTCTCGGTGGCGTCGCTCCTGTAGCCGTTGGGGACGTGGGCGTAGGCCCAGACCGGGTGCAGGTCGCCCTTCGAGCGCCCCGGGTCGGCGAGGTACTGCTGGCCGACGAGGACGAACGGGCGCTCCGGCATCCGGCCGCGGTTGATCTCGGCCTCGGCGTGGACCAACTCCTCGAAGGAGCCGATCACGTGCACCGTCCCCGCCCGGCGCGCCGCCTCCATCTCCCACGGCACGCCCCCCTCGACCGCGAGGTCGAGCTTGAACGCGGCCGGCCCGTACTTGTAGCGGCGGTAGGCGACGGCGCTGCGCCGCGGCAGCCGGTCCCCCGCCAGCCGCAGCACCCCGTCGGGCGAGAGGTCGAGGAGGACGACGTCGACGCTCGGCAGCTCGGCGAGCGAGTCCACCCGCCGCCCGGTCTCGATCCGCCCGCCGTGCTCGCGGATGACGCTCGCCCAAGCCTTCGCGAGAGCGATCGAGCCGCCCTTCGCAACCGGCCAGCCGTAGGCGTGGCCGGAGCAGACGAGCGCCATCCCGATTGCCGAGCTGAGCGGCCGGCTGAGGTCGGCGTAGGAGTGGGCGGCGACCCCGCCGAAGAGCGCCGCCGCCTCCGGCGTCCCCAGCGTCCGCGCCAGCACCGTCGCCGGCGCCGCCGCCCGCATCCCGAACCGCGCCAGCCGCAGCGGGTGGCGCGGGGCGTGGACGAGCGGGTGGTAGATGTCCTCGGTGAGCTTGTCGTAAGCGGCAGAAGGCGAGCCGAAGATCCGCTTCCAGCGCCGACCGGCCTCCCCCAGCCCCGCTGCCGTCGCCTCGATCGAGCGCAGCATCGTCGCTCCCCTGCCGCCGTCGAGCGGGTGGGCGAGGTCGACCTCCGGCCAGAGCCACTCGAGCCCGTGCCGCTCCAGTTCCAGCCCCGCGGAGACGACCGCCGGCGAGGAGACCGCCATCGGGTGGGTGGCGCTGTGCTCGTCGTGCAGCAGGCCGGGGACCGTCAGCTCCGAGCTGCGGGTGCCGCCGCCGATCGTGTCGGCGGCCTCGATCACCGTCACCTCCACCCCACGGCTCGCCAGCATCGCCGCGGCGGCGAGGCCGTTGGGGCCGGAGCCGACGACGACGGCGCTGCTCATGACGCGCTAGTTCCCGCTATGCGGGAAGAACTACGTTCGCGTTCGGCATGCACCGGGAACGGCTCGTCGCCGACCAGCCACGGCTGCCGCCGGACCATGTCGCGCACGTCGACCCAGCCCTCCTCGACGAGGCCGTCGGCCGCATCCCAGATCCGGTAGCGCTGACGCTGCACGTGCGCGGGCTGGGACTCGAGCGTCACCACCCGCAGCTCCCCGGGCTCGAACCGGCACCGCTCCTGCACCGCGGCCAGCAGGCGGTGGTCGTGGAAGTGGCCATCGCCGAAGTTGTAGCCGAGGACGACGCCGGCGACGAGCTCCCCCTCGCGCACGCTGTACTCCTCGACGTCGTCGACCGCCCGCATCGTCAGCGCGTTCAGCGCCCGCCCGTGCGAGTGCATCGAGCGGAAGGCGAGCCCTTTGTAGAGGAGGACGTCGATCATCTCCGGCTCGTAGAACTTCGCCAGCTGCTCCTCGACGATCGGCGCCGCCTTGACGATCTCGCGGTCGAGCTTGCGCTCGGCGCCGCTGTCGCGCCGGAAGAGCCACTGGCTCGTCGCCCAGTTGCCGGCGTAGTAGCGCATCGAGGGCAGGAAGGAGACGAGGTCGGGGCGGAAGTTCCCCAGCAGCGGCAGACCGACGCAGACGAGCGCGAGGATCGCCAACAGCAGCGGGTCGTCGATCGTCGACCAGGGCACGTCGGCGTAGTGGCCGAAGAGGAAGAAGAGGCCGAAGATCATGAACACGTTCCACTCCAGCGGCACCGCCAGCGGGAACGTGGAGAGGATGTGGGCGTGGAAGATCACCATCCCGGCGAGGGCGAGCGTCCCGACTAGTCCGCCTTGGGTCAGCAGCAGGATCAGCGGCAGGGTGAACTCGATCACGGTTCCCAGGTGCGCGGACAGCGTCCCGATCCGCGAGGGCAGCAGGTTCTCGGGGTGGTCGGCGTAAAGTTGCTTCTTCGCCTTCCGCGATTTGTTCCACGGCGTGTTGCTGATCATCACCGTGACCACGAACGGGAAGTGGCGGTTCAGCTTCGATGCCGCCGCGCCCCACCAGATGCAGAAGAAGACGAGCTGGGCGGCGATGACCATGTTCGTCAACGGGAAGAGGAAGATCAGCGCCAGGCTGCCGTAGACCTCCGAGCGCGCCGCCAGGAACGGGACCTTGTCGCGGAGGCCGAGGGCCCCGAGCAGCGCCAGCAGGACGCCGACCGCGAGCGGGTCGAGCCGCGCGACCTCGCCGTCGGCCCAGGGCGCGGCGTCGTCCATCCCCGGCGAGAACAGCAGGTAGAGCGCCGCCGCCAGCAGCCCTGCGTACAGGGCGACGTCGAGCCAGGTCCGCGTCGTCCCCCGCGTCCCCGGCACCTTCTCCGGCCAGGGCGGCAGCCGCGTCGTCCCCGGCCGCAGCCAGTAGAGGAAGCCGCCGACCATCGGGCTGAAGCGCAGGGTCAGCGGCAGCGAGCCGGCGCCGAGGCCCAGGACCTCCCAGAGCATCGTCCAGATCACCGCCTTCTGGAAGACGATCGGGTCGGTCCAGTGCGGCCAGCCGCTGGTGGCGAAGATCAGCAGGGCGCCGCCGCCGGCGTAGGCGAGGACCTTGAAGACGTAGAGGAAGTAGACCGCGACCGGGGTCCCGAAGCCGTTCAGCGCCCAGTCCTGGGCCAACGGCTTGATCCGCTCCAGGTGCGGCAGGCGGCGCCACTCGGAGACCTCGAACGGCGGCGGCGCTGGGTCTAGGAAGCCCATTCGTCCAAAAGCCCTAACTGGTGGTCGGCTCGCTCCCGTGCGATGCCGATGACTCTACGGCGTGTCCCAGTCACCGCCAACCTCTACCCCGCCACCCGGCGCGGCGTCCCTCTGGGGCAGCCATTCCGGGAGCGGCGCGCGGGTTCCGGCCGGAGCGCTGACCCCGCCTGGCGGGTCCTCCGGCGGCGAGCGGCTCGAGCCGCTCTCGCGGCGCCTGCTCCAGCTCGCCGGCCTGCTCTCGCTGCTGCTGCTGGCGGTCCTCGCCAACTCGTTCGTCAACGGCGGCGAGAGCCCGCTCGACCTCAACCCGGTCGCGATGGCGGCGGAGCAGACGCAGGAGGCGGCGGGGGCCCGCTTCTCGATGAAGGTCGTCTACAGCTCCGAAGGCGAGCCGCCCACGGCCGCCCACGGCGGCGGCGCCTACAACGGCGAGACCGGGGTCGCCCAGACGCGGCTGCGCCTCTCCGACCCGACCGGTCGCCGGATCGAAGTCGAATCGCTGAGCGACGGCAGCACGATCTACGTCCGCTCCCCCCAGTTCCCGGGCAAAGTCCCGGAAGGCAAGGAGTGGCTCTCCTACCAGCCGCTCCTCGGCCAAGCCGAGACCTCGATGATGCCGGGTGAAAGCCCCGCCGCCTGCCTGCGGATGCTGGCCGCCTCCGGCGCAATCGACCGCCTCGGCGTCGAGCGCGTCCGCGGGACGCGGACCACGCGCTACCGCGCGAACGTCTCGCTGACCGCCTTCGCCGCGCACCTGCGAAGCAAAGGCGAAGACGAGGCGGCGGAGGACCTCGAAGCGGTCGCCGCCCAATTCCTCGGGCCGATCCGGACCGAAGCCTGGATCGACGCACAGGGGGTCGCCCGCCGCGTCCGCACCGTGATCACCTCCCTCTCGGACGGGGCGCCGATGACGATGGACATGCGGATCGACCTCTTCGACTTCGGCGCCCGGCCGGAGATCCAGCTGCCCGACTCCTCGCAGGTGTTCGACATGACGCCGCTGGTCGAAGACCAGCTCGACCCGCTCAGCTGAGCGGCTGACTAAGCGGCGGCGAGGATGCCGATCGGCCGGGCGATCCGGGCCGGGATCACCGACGGCTGCGGCAGCTGGAAGCGCGGCTGGAGCGCCCCGGCCGGCGCGTGGCGGGTGGCGACGCCGAAGAGGACGCCGTCGGGCTCGCGGAAGAAGAAGCAGTAGTAGTCGTCGCAGTCGATCACGCGGCTGACCGTCGCCCCCATCCCGATCACCCGCTGGCGCCAGGCCCGCTCCTCGCCGGGCCCGCACGTCCAGGCGACGTGGCGAACGGTGCCGGCGCCCTGGACCGGGCGCGACGGCGGCGGCGGATCGCAGAGGTAGGCGGCGATCTCCTCGCCCGTGCCGATCCGCCAGGAGCCCTCCCCGCACGACTCGAACCCGAGCCGCCCCGCGAGCAGGTCGCCGCTCTGGATGGAGGCGGCGGCGTAGGCGCGGATGCCGGTGAGGGCTTGGATGGCGTTCGTCCTTGGTTGCCCATGCGGGGCACCAAGGACGAACGCCGAGGGCAGGGCCAGCTCGTGGTCGAGGCCCTCCGGGTCGCTGAAGCGCAGGGCCAAGGGGTCGCCGGCGCCGTTGAGCCAGGCGGTAACGCCGATACCGGCGCCCTCCAGCCGGCGGCGCCAATACTCGAGTGCCGCCGGCCCCGCGACCGACCATTGCAGCCGGTGGACGAGACCACGCCCGGCGGTCCCGCGGGGGGTTCCGGGCGAGACGACAAAGCTGAGCACCCCGCCCTCCCGCCGCGGATCGGCAGTGAAGGCGAGCGTGCCCTCGCCGGGATCAGCGGCCGGGCTCAGGCCCAGCAAGCCGCCGTAGAAGTCGGCGCACTCGCGGGGCGAGGAGGTGATCGCGGAAACGTGGTGGAGGCCAAACAGGTTCATTCGGATCGGAATTGTATACTTTCTTTATCAACAAGCTTCCTAACATCCTCTACATCCACTCCCACGACACCGGTCGCTACGTCCAGCCCTACGGCTTTCCGGTGCCGACGCCGAACATCCAGCTGCTGGCCGACCAGGGCGTGCTCTTCCGCAACGCCTTCTGCGCCGCGCCCACCTGCTCGGGCAGCCGCGCCTCCCTCCTCACCGGCCAGTACTGCCACAACAACGGCCTGCTCGGCCTCGCCCACCGCGGCTGGGAGCTGAACGACTACGGCCAGCACTGGGTCCACCCCCTGCGCGAGGCCGGCTACCGCTCGGTCCTGATCGGCGAGCAGCACATCTCCGAGGACCCGGAGGTGATCGGCTACGACGAGGTGATCGAGGTCGACAGCCATCACGCCGCCGACATCGCCCCGACCGCGATCGAGCGTCTCGGCGCGACGCAGGAGCCCTTCTTCATGTCGGTCGGCTTCTTCGAGACCCACCGCACCTACCGCGTCCCCACCTCGGTCCGCGACACCCTCTACTCGCTGCCGCCGGCGAACCTGCCGGACACGCCGGAGACCCGCGCCGACATGGCCGCCTTCAAGGCGAGCGCCCGCTCGCTGGACCAGGGGATCGGCGCCGTCCTCAACGGCCTCCACCAGTGCGGCCTGCAAGACAACACGCTGATCATTTGCACGACCGACCACGGCCTCGCCTTCCCCAACGCCAAGGCAACCCTCTACGACCGCGGGATCGGCGTGATGCTGATCATGCGCGGGCCCGGCGGCTTCCTCGGCGGCCGCGTCTTCGACGGGCTCGTCAGCCACCTCGACATCTACCCCACCCTCTGCGAGCTGGCCGGGATCGAGCAGCCGGCCTTCCTCCAGGGCACCAGCCTCCTGCCCCTCGTCCGCGGCGAGACCGCCGCCGTCAACGACGCCGTCTTCGCCGAGATGACCTACCACGCCGCCTACCAGCCCCTGCGCGCCGTCCGTACCGAGCGCTTCAAGTACATCCGCCGCTTCGACGACTACGACCGCCCTGTCCTCGCCAACTGCGACGACAGCGCCAGCAAGAAGATCCTCATGGACGCCGGCTGGGGCGACCAGCACGTCCCCGAGGAGCAGCTCTACGACCTCCTCCTCGACCCCAACGAGACCAACGACTTAAGCGGCGACCCGAGCCGCCAGGATACCCTGGCCGAACTGCGCGAGCGCCTGCTCGAGTGGATGCGCGCGACCGAGGACCCGCTCCTCGACGGACCGGTCCCGGAGCCGCCGGGCGCCTGGTCCAACGACCCGCGCCAGACCTCGCCGAACGACCCGACGAGCGCGGCGGAGCGCTAAGCGTCGGCTCCTTGCTCGGTACGCGAGGAATCCGACTTAGATATAGATTCCTGCGTTCCTATGAATGACCATCGGAGTCCGAGGACGCTCCTCGCTCTTTTCATTGCCGCCGCCCTGCTGATGATGGCCGGCTGTGGAGATTCAGGCGCGAGTAAGGAGGAGCTTCGTGAAGCACGTCAGGCCGGTGCGAAGCAGGCCCGGGAACAACTGCGGATCCGTCAGATCCAGAAGGAACTGAAGGAACTGCGCAAGAAGAACGGCCCCGGCCAGAGCAGCACCGCGGGCGGCAGCGTCTCTCCCGCTCCCGAAAGCGTCACTAGCTCGGGCAACTGCGGCGGCTCCTTGTCCGTGAACGAGAACACCAGCTGCGGTTTCGCGGAAAACGTCGAAGCCGCCTACTACTCCGAAATCGGGAGCGGCTCGGGGACGGTTGCCGCCTACAGCCCCGCCACCGGGGAGACCTACAGCATGTACTGCACCGCCGGCTCGCCTCATGAATGCACCGGCGGCAACAACGCCGCCGTGTACTTTCCGTAGTCGTTGAGGCGAGCGCAGACAGCCGCGACGTTCGGCCTGTTCATCTTTGTTCTTCTAAGCGTCCTCGCGTTCATCGGATGCGGAGAGTCAGGCTCCGACGATGACGCTGCACAGCAAAGGCAGCTTCAGCAGCAAGAAGAAGCTGTCCGCGCGCGCAAGCTGGACCGCCTGAAGCGGCAGCTCCGGCTGGAGAAGCAGCGGGAGGCGATCCTCGAGACTCCAGCCTCATCGGCGGAGCTACCTGCGGAATCATCGGCTTACGCGGGAGCCGGAGGGCTCCAGGACTTCGCCGCTCTTGAGGAATCGCTCCCTGGCCAAGTCGGCATCGCTATCGGTCCACCAGGATCCGGTCCTGCGGCGACCGCAGGGAGTCTCACCACCGGCTCAGCGTGGTCGACCGCCAAGGTGCCGGTGGCGCTGCGGGTGATCGAGGAGGTTGGAGGACCAAGCGGCCTCAGCTCAACCCAGCAGGAAGAGATCCGCAGCGCCCTGACTGCTTCCGATAACGAAGCGGCGCTCTCCCTCTTCGGGGATCTGGAAGCGGCTTATGGAGGACCGTCGGGTGCTGCCGCCGCCGTCACCGAAGTCCTAGCCGAAGCGGGCGATACGACCACCCAAATCTCGAGCGTAGGCCGAGACGGCTTCACCCCCTTCGGCCAGACGGAGTGGTCTCTCGAAATGCAGGAGCTGTTCATGAGTCAACTTGCGGCTGGCTGCATCGGCTCGCCAGGGTCAAGCGAATACGTCCTCGGACTGATGGGAGAAGTCAGCTCTGACACCTGGGGTCTCGGGTCCACCGGCCTGCCGGCCCGTTGGAAGGGGGGCTGGGGTCCAGGCACGGATGGTCGCTATCTCGCTCGCCAGATGGGCGTCCTCAGCATCGACGGCAAGCAGGCTGTCGTTACCCTCGCGGCCCTCCCCGAGGACGGCAGCTTCGAAACCGCACAGAACATGGCTACGACCGTGGCACAGTGGGCAGCCGAACAGGCTCCGACCTTCGCAGCCACGACCGGGGGCTGCTGACTCGTTACGCGGGGGCCAGCCCCAGCAGGTCGGCCGCCTCGTGCACGACCGGATGCTCGACGGTCAGATCTTCCACGGCGTCCACCGCAAGTGCCGCTTCCGCGCGATCGAACACGGTCCAGTTGATCCAGCTCGACTCCAGGGTCGACCACCAGCGCAGGGCAACCGCCTCGGGGTGGGATTCGTAGACGTCGGCTGCCTGGCGTTGGGTGGCGGTGCGTCTGCGGGTCGCCACCTGGGAGGGCCGCAGGTCGGTGGCGATCAGGGTCGAGGGGTCGTCGAGGTCGACGACCGTGACGCCATCCTCCAGCTCGATGGCCGCCAGCGCCAGCGGCTTTCCGTAGCGGACGAGCATCGAGGGCAGCAGCTTGCCGGTACCGCGGAACGGCGCCAGCAGCTCGACGACGCAGGAGACCGCCTCCTCCGCCATGTAGAGGCAGCCGTAGAGGTCGGGGTTGTCGTGCCGACCGCCGCCTTGCTGCAGCCGCGGAAACCAAAGGGGGCCGCCGGCCTCCCTGGGCTTGGCGCTCCTATCGAGTGGCAGCGCCCGCCAGAGCCTCACGCAAAGCCGCCGGCGCGCTCCGCCGCCAGCGCTCCGAGCAGCTCCTGCGCCCGGCCGCCCCGGACCAGGTCGACCGGTCGCCGGTCCCCCAGGTGCGGATTCACTCCCAGCAGCCACTGCTCCGCCGCCTCCGCGGGATAGAGCCGCAGCAGGCTCGCCACCACCAGCTCGAGAAGGTCCACCCGCTCGGCGTTCTGCAGGTCGATCCCGCCGCCGCGGCGCCAGCGCGTCACCTGCGCCGGGCTCACCCCGAGCAGCTCGGCAAGCCTTCGCTGCGAGCCGAGGTCGTGACTGAGGGCGGTGATCTTCTCGGCGGTGGCTACGGGCATGGCCGCAGTCTAGCGCAACACTTTTTGCTGCGCTAGACCTGTTCGCGGTGTCCTACCCCGGCATCTGTAGCAGCGGGCCGCGGCGGATGATCTGGCCGCAGTCGCCGTTGACGGCGTCGCCCTCGTCCGCGATCACCCGCGTCTGCACGCTCTGGCAGAAGACGGCGTCGTCGTCGCGACCGTCGCGGACATTGACGAGGTCGA
>Ga0196960_10000206_pt1 | contig 23893 bp, 15 predicted proteins | sample S3v_5metaG_FD_183187 | JGI IMG/M metagenome (GOLD analysis project Ga0196960, IMG submission 183187) | Soil microbial communities from Anza Borrego desert, Southern California, United States - S3+v_5 | ecosystem: Environmental > Terrestrial > Soil > Desert | place: USA: California | collected...
GGTGCCGGGGCCTTCCACGGTCTCGCGCAGGCCGTCGCGCACCGCCGCGGTGGCGGGCGAGGGGGTCAGCGGAGCGCGCAGGTCGAGGGCGCGGGCGGCGGTGCAGAGCTCCACGGCGACGACGCGGCCGAGTCCGTCGAGGGCGCGGCGCAGCTTGCGGGCGGCGGACCAGCCCATGGAGACGTGGTCCTCCTGCATGGCGCTGGAGGGGATCGAGTCGGTGGAGGCGGGCACGGCGAGCCGCTTGAGCTCGGAGACGATCGCGGCCTGGGTGTACTGCGCGATCATGTGGCCGGAGTCGACGCCGGGGTCGTCGGCCAGGAAGGCGTTGAGGCCGCGGTTGCGGGCGGGGTCGAGGAACCGGTCGGTGCGGCGCTCGGAGATCGACGCGACGTCGGCGACCGAGATGGCGAGGAAGTCGAGCACGGCGGCGATCGGAGCGCCGTGGAAGTTGCCGTTGCTCTCCACCCGGCCGTCGAGGGTGACGACGGGGTTGTCGACGGCGGCGGCCAGTTCGCGGGAGGCCACCAGTTCCGCGTGGGTGAGGGTGTCGCGGGCTGTGCCGTGGACCTGGGGCGTGCAGCGCAGCGAGTAGGCGTCCTGCACACGGGTGCACTCCGGCCCCTTGTGGCTGGCGACGATCGGCGAACCGGCGAGCAGTGCCCGCAGGTTGCCGGCGCTGGCGGCCTGGCCCGGGTGCGGGCGAAGCGCCTGGAGGTCGGCGGCGAACACCGCGTCGGTGCCGAGCTGGCCCTCGACGCTCATCGCGGCGGCGATGTCGGCCGTACGGAGCAGACGGCGCAGGTCGTCGGCGGCCAGGGCGAGCATGCCGAGCATGCCGTCGGTGCCGTTGATGAGGGCGAGACCCTCCTTCTCCTCCAGGACGACCGGGGTGATGCCGGCCTCGGCGAGCGCCTCGGCCGCGGGCTTGCGCACGCCGTCGGCGGTGCGGACCGCGCCCTCGCCCATGACGGCGAGCGCGCAGTGCGCGAGGGGGGCGAGGTCGCCGGAGCAGCCGAGTGAGCCGTACTCGTGGACGACGGGGGTGATCCCGGCGTTGAGCAGCGCGGCGTACGCCTCGGCGGTCTCGGTCCGTACGCCGGTGCGGCCGGTGGCGAGGGTGGACAGCCGCAGCAGCATCAGCGCCCGGACGACCTCGCGCTCCACCTCGGGGCCCGAGCCCGCCGCGTGCGAACGCACCAGGCTGCGCTGGAGCTGGGCGCGCAGTTCGACGGGGATGTGGCGGGTGGCCAGCGCGCCGAAACCGGTGGAGACGCCGTAGTGGGGCTTGGCGTCGTCGGCGAGGGCCTGGACGACCTCGCGGCTGCGGGCGATCTCCTTCAGCGTTTCGGGGGCGAGAACCACCGGGGTCCCGAGACGGGCGACGGACACGACTTCGTCGGCGGAGAGCGCGCCGACACCAACAACAACGTTCATACACCTATGAAGCCGCAGGCCGGGCGAGTACGCGAGACATGACGCGCGGGTTTTGTCTGGGATACCAGACACAGCTGTGTCTGGTATCCCGGACACCGGCCGCTCCTGTCCTCGGCGTCGGACACGGGCCTGTGCCGTCCTGGTCTACCCTCACCCCATGGGTATCGTCCCGGCCGCCGGGCAGGTGCTCGCCGTGCTGCGCTACCTGGCGCGGCAGGCGGCTCCCGTCCCCGCTGCTGCCATCAGCCGCGACGTGGGTCTGCCACGCTCGACGACGTACCACCTGCTCGACACCCTCGCGGCGGACGGCTTCGTGGTGCACCTGCCGGAGGAGCGGCGCTACGGCCTCGGCGTCAGCGCGTTCGAACTGGCCTCGGGCTACCAGCGGCAGGCACCGTTCCAGCGACTGGCCCGGGCGCCGCTGGCCACACTCGTCGACCGCACCGGTCACAACGCCAACCTCGCCGTGCTGCACGGCCGTGAGGTCATCTACGTCATCGAGGAACGCGCCCCGGGCCGGGCGCCGCTGGTCAGTGAGGTCGGGGTGCGGCTGCCGGCCCATCTGACCGCCAGTGGCCGGGCGGTGCTGGCGTTGCTGCCTCCCGCGCAGGTGCGGGCGGTCTTCCCGGACCGGTCCGCGTTCGTCGTGCGGCACGGCGCCGGCCCCGCCTCGCTGACGGCGCTGAGAGGTCTGCTGGCACAGGCCCGGCGCCGGGGGTACGCGACGGAGGAGGGCGAGGTCACCCCTGGCCTCTCGTCCATCGCCGCGCCCGTGCTGGACCACCACGCCCACCCGATCGCCGGCGTCTCCGTCACCTTCCCCGGCGACGCGGCCGACGAGGCGGAACGCCACCGCATCGCGGGCCATGTGGCGCAGACCGCGCGGGAGCTGACCCGCCGGGTCGGCGGCGTCACCTCGGGGTGACTGCTGTCCGGGGCGGGCCGCGCGCCCGGAACACCGCCGTGCCCGGCGGGTGTCCCGGCCGTACGAGGGCTCCCCGGTCGAGCGGATTACCGAGCTCGGAGGGGCACGGGCCTGTTCAGGCTGGTTGACGACACCCTTGCAGGCAGGGGTGGCGTCGTTCGTACCCGGGCGGGCAGCCGCCCTGGCGGCGTCGAAGTTCGCGACATAGGCGTCATGGGCTGCCGAGTCGTCAACCTTCAGCAAGAACTCGTCGTTCTCCCTCAGAGCCGGGCCGCTGTAGTTGTGGCTGCCCGTCCAGAGGACCTTGTTCACGGCGCCGTCGTACTTGCCGTCGATCAGCAGGTACTTGCTGTGCATGATGCGGGCGGCGGTCGCCGGGTCGCTGTCATGGTCGTCGTGGTAACAGACGGGCGAGAAGCCGGAGGCGGAGTGGAGGGTCTCCCACGTGCCGGCGGTCCCGGAGCTGTCCTTGCTGTCCGTGGACGTGTAGACGAGCTCCACCGAGCAGCCGGCCTTCTTCAGTGCGACCAGCTTGTCGGCGACGCCCTGCCGGGTGAACTTGAACATCGCGACCCGCACCTTGGTGCGCTTGGTGGCGCCGTCCTGGGTGTAGGTGCAGGTGACGTTGTCGAGCGTGTTCCAGACCGTGTCCGTGGAGTTGCCGGTGCCCGGGTAACAGGGGAAGAAATACGCCTTGTACGGGCTCCAGGAGCTGGAGGTGCAGCGCCAGTTCTGCCAGTCCTTGCCGACGAGAGCGGTGAAGTACCCGCTGTAGGCGTTGTAGATGCCGGTGTTGCAGGCGACGACGTGGGCGTCGTTCCAGAAGGCGCTGTACGCCGAGGGCGACATGTTGGACGACGTCTGCAGCACCACGTCCGATGCGCCGTCGACCTGTGAGAACAGCCAGAACTTGTTGTGGTTGATGGAGGTGCCGAACTCCGTTCGGCCCAGGCAGGACTTGCCGGCCGGGCAGAGGGTGACGAAGGAGCTCTGCGTGGTGTCGGTCCCGAGCGTGTCGCGCAGGATCCCGTATCCGGCGTCACTGGGGCGGGAGCTGACAGTTGTCTCGTCCAGGACCATCTGGACGCCGACGCCCCGCTGGTGCGCGTCGGCGAGTGCCTGCGCCACCTCCCGGTCCCAGACCGCGACCTCGACACCATCTGGCGCCCCGGTGCTCCGGGCAGGCGCCGTACTGCGTCGGCGCCTGCCCGGGGGGACGATGGTTTGCACAACCCCTGCACCCGGCATCACGGTCGGATTCATCGAAACCGACAACAGATAACTGAATCGATCGCCACCCTCCGGCCAGGTGTGACACTCAGCGTGGCCAACCGAGGCGCTCAGTCACAACTTGCCGCATCAGGAAGCGACTTCGGTCGGTCAGTCCGCTGCGGGGCTCCGCAGGACCTACGCCCGCGTGAACCCGTGGCTCCGTTCCACTCCCGCCACGTGCAGCGTGTAGCTCCGGTACCACTCGGCTTGCCCACGCTTTTGCGCTGCGCGGTGCTCGGCGTTGGTCCGCCACTCCGTGAGGGCGTCAGCGTCCCGGAAGTACCCGACGGTGATGCCCAGCCCGTCGGGAGTCTGCGCGTGGTCCATCCCCAGGAACCCGGGGACGTTCTTCACCAGATCTTCCATGCGGGCCTCGGTCTCGCTGCAGCCGCTCTGTTCCTCGGTTCGCACCGCAGTGAAAACAGCTACGCAGTAAGGGGGTTCATAAGCTTCGACGGGCGTGACAGGCGCTTCCGGGTGATCGCTCATGGCGTCACCGTAAGACGGAACGTGCCCGACGACCCAGCGTCATTCCTGACCGGGATACATGAAAGCTCGGGTTCTTGACCGAAACCGTCCGGACCAGACGGTGTCCGAGGGCCCTGGTCCGGATGGTGGATCTCCTGCCGGAGACCGGTGGCCCGGGCGGCCGGTGGGCCAGGCGGCCGGTGGGCCGGTGGGCCGGTGGGCCAGGCGGCCGGTGGGCCGGTCTTCGCGAGCGGCCGTCGCCCGGCGTCGGCCCGGCGGTCGAGAAGGGTGGAGACGGTGGCCCTCCACCCTTGTCCACCCTGCTCCACCCGCCGACTGACCCGCGCGGCGGGCGGCGCCCAGCCGGAAAGGGCGGGCCGTGGCGGCCCGCCCTGTGTGCCACGGCTCCCGCCCGGCCGTCCTGTCACAAGCTGATGTGGACGGGGCCTCCCGTGGGTGAGATCCCGTCCAGGACACCGGAGGGAACGCGGAAGACGCGGCCGGGGGCCGCGGGCCAGGGCAGGGTACGGCGGGTGATGACGCGCCCGCCCTGGCGGACGGTCACCCGGGGGAAGCGGACGAACTCGTCCGACCACAGCAGGAGCCGGCCGCGGGCCGGTGCCGGGTCGTCGGGGCGCAGGATCTGCGGGGCGATCCAACGGAACGGTGCGCCCGCGACCAGCCGCACACCCGGCTCCGGCTCCGGCCGGCCCGCCAGGTGGTCGATGACCTGCTGGGCGACGTGCTGTCCGTCGAGTGCGGCGACGTCGGCGGTGTCGACCGGGTGCAGCATGTTGCCGACGGCGAAGACGCCGGGGCGGCTGGTGCGCAGCGCGGTGTCGGTGAGGGGGCCGAGGGTGCCCTCGTCGAGGGTGATGCCGGCGGCCCGGACGAGTTCGTGGTCGGGGATCCAGTCACCGGTGAAGACGACGGTGTCGCATTCGAAGGTGCGTCGCTTGCCGGTGTCGAGATGTTCGATCTCTCGGCCTGGCAGCGGCCCTTGCCGATGACCCGGGTGACGCGGCTGCGGGTGGCGACGGGCACGCGGAGCACCGAGCGGCCGGCCGCGTTGAAGATTCCGTAGGACTCCGCCTTCGGGTACTGGCTGACCATGAGGGCGGGGGTGCAGCCGGCCTCGCGCAGGGTGAGGGCCGCGGACCAGCTGACGAGTTCGCCGCCCACCACGACGGCCCGCTTGCCGACGGGCTGGTGGTGGAGGTGGACGAGGTTCTGGAGCTGTCCGGTGGTGTAGACGCCGTGCGGGCGGTCGCCGGGGATACGGCGGGCGGTGCGGGGCCGCTCGCGGGCGCCGGTGGCGAGCACGATGGCCCGGGGCCGGATGCGGTAGCGGCCGTCGGGGCTGGTGACGTCCAGGGTCTGCTCGTCGGCCCAGCCGGTGGCCATGGTCCTGGTACGGATCTCGGCTCCGGCCCGGGTGGCCCGGTCGACCAGGTGGCGGGCGTAGACCGGGCCGGTCATCACCCGGTGCAGGTCGCGCAGGCCGTAACCGGTGTGGTCGCTGTGGCGGGGGATGCCGCCGGCCGCGTTCTCCCGGTCGACGACGAGGATGTGTCCGGTGGAACGGCCGGCGAGTTCGGCGGCCGCGGTCAGACCCGCGGGGCCACCGCCGATGATGAGTACATCGGGCTGGATCAGGGGCAGCTGGTCGGTCATCGGTTGTCCTTGTGCTGGCTGCGGCAGCCGTCGTGGTTCTGGTGTCGGGTGCGCAGGGCCGCGACGGCCGCGCCGCAGAAGGAGCCCTGGCAGCGGCCGTTCATGGCGCGGGTGCGACGGCGCAGGCCCTCCAGGCTGCGGGCGGGCACGGGAGCGTGGCAGGCGTCGCGGATCTCGCCCTCGGTGACGCGCTCGCAGAAGCAGACGACGGTGCCGTAGGCGGGGTCCGCGGTGATGCGTTCGGCGTCCTGGTAGGGGCGGGTGGTGGCTTCACCGATGTTCGGCATCCGTGGTGGATCGGGCAGGTCGCCGCGGGTGCGCAGGGTGAGGCCGGCCTCTTCCAGGAGGGCACGGGCGTGTTCCGCGATGGCGATGCCGGCGGTCAGGCCGGTGGAGCGGATGCCGCCGACGAGGAGGTAGCGCTGTTCCGGGGTGGTCTCGATGAGGTAGTCGGGGTGGTCGATCGCGGCGCGCAGTCCGGCGTAGCTGGCGGTGACCTCTTCGGCCAGCAGGCGCGGCATGAGCCGTTCGCCCTTGGTGAGGAGGAAGTCGTAGCCGTTCTCGGAGGTCGCGGTGTCGGTGCGGTCGGTGAGGTCCTCGGCGGTGGGGCCCAGCATCACGTTGCCGTAGATGGTCGGGGAGATCAGTACCCCCTTGCCGTGGGAGGAGGGCACGGGCAGGACGATCTTGTTGACCATGGGCCGGGTCAGCTTGTCGAAGACGAACAGCTCGCCGCGGCGCGGGGTGACCGTGAAGCGGTCGTGGCCGAAGAGGCGGTCGATGTGGTCGGCGCCGAGGCCGGCGGCGTTGACGACCCAGCGGGCCCGCACCTCGCCGCCCTCGGTGCTCAGCACGGTGACGTCGCCGGTCGTGTCGGCGGCGGTCACGGCGTGCTCCAGCAGGATGGTGGTGCCGCGCTGCTGGGCGTCGGTGGCCAGGGCGAGGTTGGTGGTCCAGGTGCAGATGATGGACTCGTCGGGGACGGCCAGGCCGCCCAGCACCCCCGCGCCGAGGTCGGGGACGCTGCGGTAGACCTCGTCGGCGTCGACGATCCGGCAGTGCTGGTAGCCGTTGGCCTCGGCCTTCTCCTTCAGGCCGGGCAGGGCGTCGAGCTCCTCCTGGTTCCAGGCCACGAGGACGGCGCCGGTGTGCTCGACGGGGATGCCGACGGCCTTGGCGTAGTCGCTCAGCAGGTGGTGACCGCGGGCGACCAGGCGGGATTCGAGGGTGCCCGGTTTGGCGTCGAAGCCGGTGTGCAGGATCGCGGTGTTGGCCTTGCTGGTGCCGTCGCCCACGTCGTCACGGGCTTCGAGCAGCACTACGGAGACGTCGTGGCCGGACAGCTCGCGCGCGATCGCCGCGCCGACGATGCCTCCTCCGATCACCGCGACGTCGTAGACGCCGTCGTCCGGACGGTGGGGGGTGACGGTCATGAGTGTTCTCCCTCGGCGACGCGGGCCGCGGCGGCCTGCGCCCATGTGGTGCGGTATTCCTGGGCCCGGTCGGCGGACCAACAGGGTTCGTACACGGTGCTCGGCTTCCAGTCTCCGACGGCCTCCTTGAGACTGAGTGCGGGGTCCAGCGCACGGCGCGCGAGGGCGGCGGCGCCCCCGGCTGGCTGATCAAGGACATCGCCGACCTCAACAACGACGGCCGGGCCGGCACCAACACACCACCCCGGTCATCCCTGTGACTCCGGGTGCACAGTCCGATAGCCTCTGGCTGCACCTTACGAGCCGCCCAACTCAGGTGCTCAGAGGCTCAGTTCAAGATCTGGGAGCGTCATGCCGCTGTCTGGAGGCCAAGCCCTGTACACAGTCGAAGTGCCGCTGGGGAGCGGTGGCGAGGTCGTACGAGTGCAGGTGAACGACCGTGGAGAGGACATCGTGCGCGTCGGGCGCGGCAGCCGTGCGATCACCCGGGCCGAGCAGTCCCTGGAACAGATGCTGGATGTCGTACGGCCGGTCGCGGACGCCTTCGTCGGCCGCTGCCGTGGCATGCTCCGGTCGCCTGACGAGGCGACCCTCGAATTCGGCATGGCGCTCTCTGCCGAAGCGAAGGTCGTCATCGCGGGTTCCTCCGCGGAGGCCAACTTCTCCGTCAGCCTCACCTGGCACAGCAGCCCCGCCGGTCCGGACGCGGTGCCGGGAACCCGGCCCGGCCCGGATTCCGCGGACCAGGGCCCGGCGGGCGGCCCCGCCTCCAGCGGCTGAGGCGTGCGCGCCGGGCCGGGCCCGCCTGCGTACTGCCAGCACCCTCCCGCTCTCCTTACCGCTCCGAGGAGGCCCTGTGTACGACCAGGACGAATCCGGCCGAACTGCGGCCGGAGCCGGGCACGGCGAACACGAGGACGCCGACATCGTCCTCGCCTCCGGGACGGTCCGCCTCCGGGACGGGCACGGCGACTCCGCCGGTACCGGATTCCTCGTCGGTAACGGGCTGGTCCTCACCTGCGCCCATGTGGTCTGCGACGCGCTCGGGAGGCCCCGCGACACCGAGGTGCCTGCCGGCGCCCGTGTCGCCCTCGATCTGCCGCTCCTCGCCGGGCCGGGAGTGCCGGGGCATGACATCGAAGCAGAGGTGGCGCACTGGGTGCCGATCCGGGAGGACCGGAGCGGTGATGTGGCCGTGCTCCGGCTGCTCGCGCCGGCGCCGGGGGCGAGGCCGCTGCCCACCAGCCTGTCCCGGCGCCTATGGGAGCACGGGTCCCGCATCGTGGGCTTCACCGAGGCCTCCGACCGGCCCGTGTGGCAGCGGGGCAGTCTTCTCGGCCCTGCCGGGAAGGGCTGGGTACAGCTGTCACGGGCCGACGGGCAGACGGTCCGTGTCACCGGTGGTTTCAGCGGCAGTCCGGTCTGGGACAACGCCCTCGGCGCCGTCGTCGGCATGATCGTGGCCGCGGAGCCGGTGCGCGACGACCAGCAGGCGTACATGCTGCATCTCGGAGCGCTCGCCGACGAGATCCCTGCTCTCGCCGGCACGTTCCTGGCCCCGGCACCGTTCCGTGGCCTGGAGCCCTTCCGCGAGGAGGACGCCGATGTCTTCTTCGGCCGCGAGGAGGACACGGAGACCGTGGTCAGGGCACTGCGCGGTGACCATGCGGCGGTGACGTTGTGCGGGCCCTCTGGGTGCGGCAAGTCCTCCCTCGCCCTCGCGGGAGTGGCGCCCGTGATGCGCCGTGCCGGCCACGAGGTGGTGGTCGTCGACTGCGGCCGCACCTCCCGTCCGGTGGGTGCCCTGGCGGTCGAACTCCTCGAACTGGCACGCCAGGAACGGTTCGGTTCCTCGCGCGCCATCGGCGTCGAGCGGGTCGTGACCTGGCTGACGGGGACGGGCCTGGCGGACACCGTCCACCGGCTCACCGGCAGTGCCACCATCGACCTCCTCGTCGTACTGGACCAGGCCGAGACTCTGCTCGACTTGCCCGAGGGGGACCTCGCGGCCCTCTTGTCGGTCCTTTTCCCCGCCCGGCGCACCGCCGGGATGCGGGTGCTGCTCACCCTGCGCGCCGACTTCATTGACGCAGTCCTCAGTCACGAGTACCTCGGCCCGGTGCTGAAGCGGGGAACGGTCCTGCCGCTGACCCCGATGACCCGGAAGCAGTTGCACGCCGTCATCACCTGCCCCGTGGACCGCGTCCCCGGCGTCTCCTACGAACCGGGGCTGGCCCACCGCATCCTCGAGGACGCCGGCAGCGAGCCCGGTGCCCTCCCCCTCCTCTCCTTCGTCCTGCGGCACCTGTGGGAGGAACAGTCCGGCGGCCGCCTGAGGGTCGACGCGTACGAGAGGGTCGGCGGCGTTTCCGGCGCACTGCGCAGGCACGCGGAGGAGGCATGGCGGAAATACGTCCCGTCCGTGACCGAGACCGGCTCCCCGGTCTCCGCAGATACTCCGGAGACCCCTGACCCCATGGAAGCCATCACGCACGCCCGGCGGCTCCTCGCCGGACTGGTGCGAGTGGTGCCGGGCAGCGGTGCTCCCGCACTGCGGCGGGTGCTGACCCGGGCGGAGGCCGGCGAACAGCGCTGGCGCCTGGCCGTGCTGTTCGCCGGGAAGGACGAGCGTCTGCTGGTGCTCCACGGCGGGGCCGGGGTGCCGGAAAGCGTGGAACTCGCCCATGAAGCCCTCATCACGGCCTGGCCGACTCTGTCCGAAGTGGTGCGCGAGGACCGGGACTTCCTCGCCGCGCGCACAGAGTTGCAGCACGACCGGGAACGCTGGGAGAGAGAAGGCTGTGCCGACGAGCTCCTGCCGCGAGGTGCCCATCTCGCCTCTCTCGAGAGCCGCCTCGCGGGGCGCACCGACGAACTGACGGCGGCTGAGACCGACTTCCTCGACCTCGCGGACCGGCAGCGCCACGCGTTGGAACAACTGCGCCGTGTCCGGCAGAGGCGCAACCGATGGGCATGGGCGGCCGGCAGCCTCGCTCTGGTACTCATCGCCACCTTGGGCGTCTTCTTCGTCCAGGAGACCCGGACGAGCAGGGAACAGGCAGCTGAAGGCCGGTCCAGGACGCTGGCGGTGCAGGCGGACGAACTGGCCGGGACCAACCCTGTCCAGGCCGCCCTGGCCGCAATCGCGGGTTACGACACCTCCCCGACGCAGGAGGCCCGCAACGCGTTGATGCGACGGTACTCGGAAATGATGAAGGCAAGTTGGGTCCTGTCCGGAATGGACTCCGACATCGACCAGGCGAGTATGAGCGCGGACGGCAAGGTGACCCTGGTGACCACCGTGGGCGGCCGTGCGACCCTGTTCCTCCGCTCCGACGACGGACGAGTGCGACAGGAGAACCTGCGGCTGGGCCGAAAAGTCCGCAACCCCCAGGTGAGCGGCGACGGCCGGAGAATCGCCTACTTGCGCGAAGGCGACGCGCTCCTCGCCTGGCACGAGGTGACCACTTCCGGGAAGCACCTGGCAGGCCCGGCCCACCTGCTCCGGCACGCACAGGCACGGAACAAGGAAGGCGCCATCCTCGCAGTCAAAAGATCCAGGTTCTCCCCCGACTCGCGGTTCCTGGTGGAAGCCTCCCAGGTTTCCGAAGGACTGCCCCTCCTGGTGTGGGATCTCTCCAGTGGCCGTCCTCACGAAGTACCGGGGCCCATCACCGATGTGCGCTGGATCTGGTTCGGCGCGGACAGCGGAACCCTGGTTGCGTGGAAGGGTCTCGCATTCGAATCGGGTGGGGGAGAGCGCTCCTCTCTGCTGGCCATTGATGTCGCCACCGGGTCCGTCCGTGAACTGGCCCATGACTTCTACTCCATTCCCGAGGTCTCCTGGGACGGGAGAACGGCTGTCGTCTGCCAGAAGAAGGGGGAGAACGTCCGCCTTTACCAAGCCATCAGGGTGTCGGACGGCAGGATCCTCCGCAGTCAAGGGCTCAAACGGTCGTCCTGCCAGAAACCGGAGTTCGACACCACCAGTGGCTACTTCGTCGTCCAAGGGGCCGACTCGGGTGACTGGTCCCGTATCGCGATCCATGGTGACGCGGCACCCGAACGGCTGGTGCCCCGCCGGCGACTCTCCACTTCGATCGGTGTCGAACGCCTGCCCCTCCTGATGTCCGGGTCGGAAACCGTGATGCCGTTCGCCGAGGGCCGCACGGTCACGGGCGTCAGCATGTCCGTCGGTCCCTCCAGGCCGGCACACGGGTATCCGGTGCTGCTCGGTGACGGTGACCGGATGCTGGCCCGCAGCGACGGCGGCAAAGCGCTCCGCATCGTGGAGACGAGGCCCGGAGCCCGCACGCTCGCCCGGGCCGGGACTCCCGGAACACCGCCCACCGAGGAACAGCCCCTTGTCACCGACAAGGAAGAAACCCTGGTGGCGGATGTCTCGGACCACAACAGGATCACCGTCCGCGCCCTGCCCTCCTTGCGTCGGCTCAGCCGATTCGCCGTGTCGACGCCGCCCCTCGACGAGGCGACCGGAGAACCGGGCACGATCGACATCATGTTCCGGAGCGACGACAGGGTGGTCACCCTGTCAGGTTCGGTTCTCGAGTACTGGGACGCACGGCAAGGGCGCCGGCTCTCGTCCGCCGTGAAACTTCCCAGCCTCGGGCTCAGTAGCGCCGAGGCCCCGTTCTTCACCATGGGAGCCCATCCGGACCCGGCATATGTCACGGTGAGTGTGCAGGGAGAGCCCGACCTGCACACCATCGATCTGCGGACGGGAAGGGAGGACAGGAAGCAGCGGATCCGCCTCGCCGAGGACCTGCTCACCGCGGAGTATCTGCCGGACACGCGTTACATGGCGGTGCTCACCACCGGCAGGATCGTCGAACTCTGGTCCGTGGAGAAGGGGTCACCGCCGAGAAAGGTGCTGGGGCCGTTCGGGCCGCTCGAACCCCATCGCTGGTCCATGGGGTCCTCCGGCGGATCCGGATTCTTCCTCGCCTACGAGAGCACAATGGTCCGTCTCCGGGCCGACGATCCCGAACATCGGGACACCTTCGTGTTCTCGAAGATCCAGCGATTCCTGGGCTCCACCAAGGACGGCAGGACCCTGCTGAGCATGCCGGTGGAGGGCGATCTGGACGACCCGTCCAGCCCCGGAAACACGTTGACACTCTTTCGGATCGACCCCACGCTCTGGAAGGAACACCTCTGCGGCGTCGTCGGCCGGGAGCTCACGGCCGACGAGCGCACAGCCCTCTCCGGTGAGCTACCGGAGAGAAGCTGCCCCGACCCCGCGCAGGACTGAGGCGATCTCGTCTCGCGGGCGTCCCCCTCATCTCCTGCACGACCTCTGTTGCCCAGTACATGAGGGTGGTCCCCACGCCCGGGCAAGCTTCTGAAGCGGCTGGAAGTGGCAGCGGCGGTCAAACAGCGCCAAGGCCACGATCCTGACGGTGGTCGGCGGCCTCGTTCTGGCAAGCCTGACCGGTCCGCTGGGACCTACGCTCACCGGTCTCGGACAGCGGATCAATCCCTTCGGTGACGCCGCGCACGAGTGGAAGGTGGTGGCCCACGGCCCCGACACGCACACCACTGCCGGCTGGATCCCGCCGGACAAGGAAGTCGTGGATGTTTCTCCGCTTCCTGGTGCCTGCACAAATGGCCAAGCCTCGTTGTCCGAGTGGGCCCAACGGCAAAAACGGACCGGCGCCATCTCCGCCGGACAACAGGTTCTCAAACTCAGTCTCCAAGGAGGGCCGGCCAGGGCTGTCACGCTCCACGGCATGGACGTCACCGCCGACTGCCAGGAGCCCGTCCCCGGTGTCCACATCTCCGAGCACGGGGTTGAAGGGCTGCCTTCTCGCCACTTCCTGGTCATTCTGAATGCTCCCGGCGGTCCTACGGTCACGCCGTACGGCAAGACCGGTGAGGAACAACCGGACCCCGAGCCGGCAGAGTTACCCTTCTACGTCTCCGAAAGCGAATTCGAGCACTTCGTTCTCGACGTTCAAACCCGCTCCCGACCCTGCACTTGGCAAGCCACCCTGAAATGGAGCTCGGCGGCCAGGAGGGAACCACCAAGATCGGTGACAACAACGCAGCCTTCCGCCTCACCTCTCCCACCGCGTCGACCGGCCGCTATCCACTGGAGGGGCCGAAGGTGACCGGCCCCGGCGCAGTCGGAGAATGACGTCCGTCAAGGTCCCCCGTTCCGGCTTTGTTCGCGAGAACGACGAACAGCACAGGTTCATCACTTCGCCGGCGGGCTGTCCGAACGAAACTGCGAAGGTGACGTTCGTCCGCTGAAAGGCTGCGGCCTCCGGAGTGGGGGCAACCGGCCGGTGGCGCCCCGGGCGCCCTTCGCGGGCCCGGGACACCACCGCGCGGGCCCAGGCGCCCGGACAGCTGCTGACCGTGTCGTTGCTCCTGGCGTACTCAGATGGTGCCGCGCATCCCTGGTATGGCTCCGATGGGTCACAGAGAGGTGATCTCCAGGGTGACGGTGGAGTAGACGCTGGCGACCGAGCCCGGTCCGAGGGTGCAGGCCAGAATGTCGGTCGCGGGTCCGATGCTGGTCTGTACGACGCTGTCGCCGGCAAACAGACCGGAGGTGGCGTTGCCGGTGATGGTGACCACCAGAGCTGCGCCGACCACGGTGGCGGTCCGGGACCCTGAGATCGTGCTGGTCTGTCCCGTGTTCCAGGTGATGGTGTAGTTGGAGACGGCGGTCTCCAGCAGCGTCAGGCAGGACCGGCCGGGGGTGAGGACCTGCAAGGACCGGGAACCCGACTTGATCTCGGGGTGGCTGAGCGAGACGCATGGCCCGTACTGGACGGTGGAGGAGAAGTTGACGTCCTGCGGGGTCAGCGTGAGGGGCGGGCTGTAGGTGGTCGCCTCGCTGCTGGGTGCCGTGCACGTCAGATCGAGAAGACCGTCGCTGGAGGTGTTGGAGGCGCTGGCCGAGGGGGCTAGGGCGAACGCCCCTGCCACCAGGCAGAAAGCCGCCAGGAACGCGGAGAGGCGAGACCGTAAACGGACAAGGCGTTGCGTGGGGTGTTCCATGAGGGGCCTCCGAAATGGGGGCCGCCGCGTGACTGCGAGCACGGCATGTGCGTGAAGATAGTGAACCCGTTGGCAGCGGAGAACGGCGCGAACCGGCCTGCCTGGTCCACACCGTGCACACGGGGTGCTCACACTCCACACCCGGCACGCACCACCCGGCGCCGGCCGCGCTCCTGTTGCGGGCCGTCCGTCCTGGCTCCGAGCTGTTCGCCGCGACCCCCGACACCAGCCTGCAGCCCAAACTCGCGACGGCAGAGCCTCCCCTACGTTGAAGGCCCTGCCGCTACATAACCCGGGTGCCGGACGGGCACCAGTCGAACACGGCATCGCCCGGCTGAAATCCTGACGGAACTTCCGCAGGCCCCGAGGCAGCCCCAACCGCATGTCGTCAATCGCCGAAGCCGTCCTCACCAGCGCCCCTGACAGAGTTCCTCCACACCTACAACCACCACCGCTGCCACACCGCACCCGACGGGCGCCCGCCCATCAGCCGTGCAAACAATCCTGCGGGTCAGTACACCTGGCACTGCAACGGGGTCTGCCGTGACGGGTGGACAGGTCGATCGTTGATGTCGTCATGGGCGGGGATCTCACCGAGGTCAGGTTGCGGGCCGGTGAGTTGGGTGCGGTGCAGGGGCGGTTCCTTCATCGTTTCAGCAGGTCAGAACCGTGTGAGTCCGCTCTTTCCTACATGCGGGGGATCATAGCCCCGTTGCAGCGGAAAACGGCTGGACACTGTCCGAAGAAGCTGGCCGCGCAGGCCCGGACCGTATCCGCCGGCTGCTGAACCGGATCGAGTGGGACGCCGATGAGGTCCTGGACGATGTGCGTGAGTACGTGGTCGAGCGCCTCGGCGATCCGGGTGCGGTCCTGATCGTGGACGGCACCGGCTTCCTGAAGAAGGGCACCGGCCGGCCGGGGTGCAACGACAGTATTCCGGCACTGCGGACCGAACGGACGACCGTGAGCGGTGCCGCCGGGCCGGCATCGATGACGAGGTCGGTTTCGCGACGAAGGTGGTGATGGCCAAGTCGATGGCCCGCCGGGCGAACGACGACAATAGCTGTACCACTGCCATGACGCCCTTACAGCAATTCCTCCGGGCGTATCGCACGTGATCACTCATTTGGGTGCCGATCGGACGAAGCGCCAATTCCTGGCCCGTCGGCGTGATCAAGATGGCTTCACTTCGGGTTCGGGCTGCGCTCCCCAGATGGGCAGTCTGCTGCGCCGGCGGTTGGGGCGAAGAGCCAAGGACTTCGCCTCGGCTGCCGACTGCCGCATGGAGCAGGTACGAGCTCGTGAGGCCCAGGACAGAAGTCCTGGGCATGAGCGAACGCAGGGAAGTGGCTGTGCACCTGACTCCGCATGAGCAGGAACGCTTGATGTTGCACGTGGCGGCGGATGTCGCCGAGAAGCGGCGGGCCCGGGGGGTACGGCTCAACTACCCCGAGAGCATGGCGCTGTTGATCGTGCATGTTCTGGAAGGGGCGCGGGACGGCAGGACTGTTGCCGACCTCATGTCCTCGGGGCGCAAGGTGCTGTCCCGGGAGGAGGTGATGGAAGGCGTCCCGGAGATGATCGAGAACGTGCAGGTGGAGGCTACGTTCCCTGACGGCACGAAGTTGGTCACCGTCCACAGTCCGTTCCCTGAAGTGGGCAAGGACGAGGAGCCGATGGTCTGGCCGGGGAAGGTGGACTTCTCCGAGCGTGAGGGGGATGAGGTGGTGGTCTTCAACGAACGCAACCGGCAGGAGGACCAGGTGACGAAGCTGACCGTCGAGAACCCGACCGACCGCCCCGTCCAGGTCGGTTCCCATTACCACTTCGCCGAGGTCAACGACGGGCTGCAGTTCCCTCGTATGAAGGCGTGGGGCAGGCGCCTGAACATCCCCGCCGGCAGCTCCGTACGTTTCGAGCCCGGCATCACCGAGGAGGTCGAGCTCGTACCCATCGAGGGCGAACGCGTGGTCCACGGCCTGCGCGGCCCGGTCAAGGACCTGCCCGTGAAGATCAAGGGCTCCCTCGACGACACCAAGGGCCCGTCCGGCAAGGAGCAGGTGTGAATTCCATGACTGAGTGCCCCGACTGCTCCTGCTGCCGGACGAAGCCGGAGCCGTACGCCCCGCTGCCCCGCGCCGACTACGCGGACCGGTTCGGTCCGACGACCCGCGACCGAATCCGTCTCGCCGACACGGCGCTGCAGATCGAGATCGAGGACGACTGGTCGGGCGGCCCCGGGCGCAGTGGCAACGAGATGGTCTTCGGCGGCGGCAAGGTGATCCGGGAGTCGATGGGGCAGTCCATCGCCCCGCGCGACCCCGGCAGAGGCAGGAGCGACACCGCTGCCGACGGCGGCGCCGTCCTGCCTCCCGACACCGTCATCACCGGCGCCGTCGTACTGGACCACTGGGGCGTCGTGAAAGCTGATGTCGCCATCCGTGACGGCGACATCGTCGCGCTCGGCAAGGCGTACAACCCCGAGACCATGAACCCGTTGCACGAGGATTCGGTCAGCCACAACGGCATCGGCCCGAAGCCCACCGACTTCGTCATCGGTCCCGACACCGAGGTCATCGCCGGCAACGGCAGGATCCTGACCGCCGGCGGGATCGACACGCACGTCCACTTCGTCTGTCCGAGTCAGATCGATGAGGCACTGGCCGCTGGTGTCACCACCCTCATCGGTGGCGGCACGGGCCCTGCGGAGGGCAGTAAGGCCACCACGGTCACGCCGGGCTCTTGGCACATCGGCCGTATGTTTGAGGCGCTGGACGGCTTCCCGGTCAACATCGGGCTGCTCGGCAAGGGTGCCACCATGTCCAAGGAGTCCATGTACGACCAGGTGGACGCCGGTGTCATCGGGCTCAAGGTCCATGAGGACTGGGGCGCCACCCCGGCCGTCATCAACGCGTGCCTGGAGGTCTGCGAGAAGACCGGTGTCCAGCTCGCCCTGCACGCCGACTCATTGAACGAGGCCGGCTTCGTGCAGGACACCATCAAAGCCATCAACGGCCGTCCCCTTCACATCTTCCATGTGGAAGGCGCGGGAGGCGGCCACGCCCCGGACATGATCAAGATGGTGAGCGAGCCGAATGTGCTGCCCGCCTCCACCAACCCCACCCGGCCGCTGACCGTCAACACGGTCAAGGAGCACTTCGACATGGTGATGGTCTGCCATCACCTCAATCCCGCTGTCCCCGAGGACCTGGCGTTCGCGGACTCCCGGATCAGGCCGTCCACGATGGCCGCCGAGGACATCCTCCACGACCTCGGTGCCATCTCGATCATGTCCTCGGACGCCCAAGCCATGGGCCGTATCGGTGAGATGATCATGCGTACCTGGCAGACGGCGCACGTCATGAAGGCACGCCGGGGCTTCCTGGAGGAGGACCGGCCGTCGGACAAGCCGGGGAGCACGCCGCGGGGGAAGAAAGCCAGGGGCGCGGCACCGGTGGACGCGACGCCGGAGGCCGAGCCACCCCTGGCCGACAACAAGCGTGCCCGCCGGTACGTCGCGAAGTACACCATCAACCCCGCCCTCGCCCAGGGCATCGACGCCGTCGTCGGATCGGTGGAGACCGGCAAACTGGCCGACCTCGTGCTGTGGGAGCCCAAGTTCTTCGGCGTCAAGCCGCACCTGGTCATCAAGGGCGGACAGATCGCCTACGCACAGGTGGGCGACGCCAACGCCTCCATCCCCACCCCGCAGCCGGTCCTGCCGCGCCCCATGTGGGGAGCCACCGGCCTGGCACCTGGCTCCCTCGCCTACAACTTCGTCACCGAGCGGGCCATCAAGAAGGGCCTGGCCAAGGAACGCAAGCTGAGCAAGCGGTTCAAGGCCATCAAGGACACGCGTGCCGTCAAGAAGGCCGACATGAAGGAGAACAGTGCTACACCCGACGTCCGTATCGACCCCGACACCTACGAGGTCATCATCGGCGGAGCGAAGGTGACGGACGTGACGACCTTCGTCGACGACCAGATCGTCGACCGCGCCTTTGTCTCTGAGCTGCCCATGGCCCAGCGGTACTTCCTCTTCTGAGCCTTGGCCACATCATCTCCCAGAGCGCAGAAGGCAAGGCAGAGGAAGAAATGAAGAAAGGTGGTCTGCACCCTATGAACCGTGCCGCGCTGTTCGTCCTGGCCGACGGCCGGTTCCCCGCCGGAGGGCACGCGCACTCCGGCGGCGCCGAACCGGCCGTAGCCGCAGGCCGTATCAGGGACGCGGACTCACTGGAGGGCTTCTGCCGGGGAAGACTGCACACTGCGGGCCTGGTCGCGGCGGCGCTGGCCGCCGCGGCTGCGGCGGGCCACGATCCGCTGGCACTGGACGAGGCCGCCGACGCCCGCACCCCGGTGCAGGCCCTGAGGACCACCGCCCGCAAACTCGGGCGGCAAATGATGCGGGCGGCCCGCGCCACCTGGCCGTCGCCCGAACTGGACCGACTGGCCGCGGCACGCCCTCAGGGTGCGCACCAGCCCGTGGTTCTGGGTCTGGCCGTCCGGTCGGCCGGGCTGGCCCCGCTGGACGCCGCGTACGCCATGGCGTACGAAACCGTCAGCGGACCGGCCACCGCAACGGTCCGGCTTCTGAGCCTCGACCCGTTCGACGCCACCGCCGTCCTGGCCCGCCTGGCACCAGAGCTGGACCAGGTCGCCGCAGCAGCCACCCGGGCCGCCCAGCACATCCTCGAAGAAGGAATCGATGCGCTGCCCGCCGCCTCCGCACCGCTGCTGGACATCAGCGCACAACAGCACGCCACCTGGCCGGTACGTCTGTTCGCGTCCTGACCACCCACCACGAGACCTCACACAAGGAGTACGTATGCACCTCGGTCACGATCTCGACGAGAAGTTCCCCCACCGCCACACCTACAGCGCCGCCGCCCCCGAGCACCCCGACGGCACCAGGCGCGCCCTGCGAATCGGCCTGGGCGGGCCGGTCGGCTCGGGCAAGACCGCCACCGTCGCCGCCCTGTGCCGGGCCTTGCGCACCGAGATGTCCATCGCCGTGGTCACCAACGACATCTACACGCGGGAGGACGCGGACTTCCTGCTGCGCGAAGCCGTCCTGCCGCCCGAACGTATCCAGGCTGTTGAGACGGGTGCCTGCCCCCACACGGCGATCCGCGACGACATCTCCGCCAACCTCGAAGCCGTCGAGGACCTGGAGAACGAGACCGGCCCGCTCGACCTGATCCTGGTGGAGTCCGGCGGCGACAACCTCACCGCCACCTTCTCCAAAGGGCTCGTGGACGCGCAGATCTTCGTCATCGATGTGGCCGGCGGCGACGACATCCCGCGCAAGGGCGGCCCCGGCGTCACCACCGCCGACCTGCTCGTCATCAACAAGACCGACCTCGCCCCCCACGTCGGATCCGACCTTGAGGGCATGGCCCGCGACGCCGAGGCCCAGCGCGGCGACCTCCCCGTCACCTTCACCTCCCTCAAGGACGAAGGCGGCGTCAAACCGGTCGCCGACTGGGTCCGCGAGCGTCTCACCCACTGGACCGCAGGCCGCGCATGACCCTCATCACGCAAGAGGTCAAGGCGACCACCCAGAACTCGGCTGTCGTGGGCGTACAGGCCACGGCCCGCATCACTGCGGCGGCCAGGAACGGCGTTACCACCTTGCCTGTCCTCGACGGCGACGGGCCCTTCGAACTCCGACGCCTGCGCTCACGCGGCACCGAGGCACGGGTATGCGTCGTCGGCGCCATGAGCGCCCCACTCGGTGGTGACCGGCTCCGTATCGAAGCCGCGGTTCAGCAGGGCGCGGAGCTCCACGTCACCTCTGCTGCCGCGACCCTCGCCCTGCGGGGCCCGACCCAGGAACACGCCACCTACGGCGTACACCTGACCATCGCAGAGCACGCGGAGCTCCGCTGGCTGCCCAAACCCCTGATCTGCGCGGCCGGCTCGAACCTGCGCCAGACCTGGACCGTCGACCTCGCCCCCACCGCACGGCTCGTCCTACGCGAGGAACAGATGCTCGGACGTACAGGAGAGCCGCCCGGCCATGTGGCCACACGGCTCACCGTCCGGCGCGACGGTCGCGTTCTCCTCGACCAGGAAGCCGAGTACGGTCCGGGCGCCCCCGGGTGGGACGGCCCGGCCGTCCTCGCCGGCCACCGCGCGACCGGGCAGATCCTCATCATCGACCCGGCCTTCGAGAACAGACCTGCTGCGGCCCGGCTGCACGGCGACACGGCACAGGCCGGGCAGGCCGTCCTGACGCCACTCGCAGGGCCCGCGGCGCTCGTCACCGCCGTAGCCCCGGACGGCCTCCAACTGCGCCGCCTCCTCGACACAGCGCAAAGCGCTCTCCACACCACCGTGATCAACGCCGTACGCTGAAGAGTTTTGAAGCTCTGCACAGCCAGCTCGACGCGCTTGCCGCATCAGCGGTGAGCGCGTAGGCGAGAGGCATGCTCTTTGGGCGTCACATCGAGCACTCCTTGCCGCCGGTGCCCTTCCATCGGAGAACCCGGCACGTTCTCCGGTCGGCCGGAAAGCTCCGCAGCCGTCGTTTCGGGGCAGTTGTCGACCTCAATGGTCGGATCGGCGGGAAACTGCGCGGCCGCAGCACCGGACCGTTTCGCACTTGCAGAGGTTCGCCGTCGTGGCGGCAACACGCCGGTTCACAGCATTTGAATGCTCGTAGCCGAAGCCCGGAGCAGCGAAACACGACACGAAAATCGGATGGCCGCCTTTTGACTCTGCGGTCTGCCGGACGTCGCTCTCCCCCTCCCCCGGCTGCACTCCGGCACGAGGCCACGGCCAAGGCGAACACGCCTCACCCGCTATGACGCACCAGCTCGTCAGAAGAAGTGCTTGCGTCCACCGACCGCGCGACCGGTCGCACCCAGGAGCCACAGAATGGCGCCCACCAGAATGAGGATGCCACCGATCGTCGTCAGCGGCCCCACGCCGACAAGCAGGCCGATAATCAGCAGAATAAGCCCAAGAATGATCATTTCAATCTCCCATCGTCAAGTCCGACTCGGACGCGTGTGCGTATAAGTTCACAACGGTCTAAGCCTGCTTCATGGCTGGTGGATCCCGGCCGGCTACGAAGCTCAGGATCTCGGTTCGATAGCCCTTGTGCCCGGCGTCACTGTATTCACACACCCCTCGCAACTTCGTTCACGAAGCGGCCGCTGAACTGGGCCAAGGGCGCCCGGATCCCCGGCCGGCCCGTGACTGCCCGACCGCCGCAGGCTCATCGAGCTGATACGGCTCAGGGCTCCCCGCATGTCGGCCTCATGGCGAAGTCACGGCATCCCCTGAGGCGTCCTCCAGGTTTCCCGTTCCGCCCCAGGAGCCGCAGATACGCTTGAATCCTCACGAGCAGAGGGATGCAGCCTGATCCACAGCGAGCAGTTCCCGTGTCGCGTGCTACGCATCGGCCGCAAGACGCGCGTCCTCACGGCGTCCCTGCTCCGCATGCTGGAAAACCTCCTGAGACCACCATGCACCGCGCCCGGGCTCAGCGCCTTGCCCGCGCCCACGACTGCTGAACGGCAAGGCCGGGCTCGGTCCCTCGGTCCGGTCACCTACCACGCAACGGTTCCGAGCCGATCAATCCCAGCTGCCCGAGCTCAACGGAGCGTAGTCAGCACCAAGCCGGCACGGGGATCAGCACTGCCCTCGCAGAACATCCTGGACAGTGCGGCTCGGGCACTTCTTCTCGCTCACCTCCACCAGGCCGAAGCGCACCCGGAACACCGTTCCGTAGCGCCCACCCGCACACCGCACACCCGAACTATGGTGTCCCGCCACATACGCCCCTGACCTGCCCCTTCCTACGGTGTGGCAACACAGAAACGTCCCCGCCAACTGTCCGGAAGTGGTGTCCATGGCCGTCCCAGCAACCGCTCCCCCGACCCCCTCGAACCTCCGTCGCATCGTCGCCGCGAGCCTCGTCGGGACCACGGTGGAGTGGTACGACTTCTTCCTCTACGGCTCCGCTGCCGCACTGGTCTTCAACAAGCTCTTCTTCCCCGAGTCCGACCCGCTCGTGGGCACCCTTCTCTCCTTCCTCACCTATGCCGTGGGCTTCGCCGCACGCCCCATCGGAGCCCTGGTGTTCGGGCACTACGGCGACCGGCTCGGGCGCAAGAAGCTTCTTGTACTGAGCCTGCTGATGATGGGTGGTGCCACCTTCGCCATCGGGCTCCTGCCGACGCATGCCACTATCGGTTCCGCCGCACCTGTCCTCCTCACCGTCCTGCGCCTGGTGCAGGGGTTCGCCCTCGGTGGTGAGTGGGGCGGCGCCGTGCTGCTCGTGTCGGAGCACGGCGATGCGAAACGGCGCGGATTCTGGGCGTCATGGCCGCAGACGGGCGCGCCCGCCGGGCAGTTGCTCGCGACCGGGGTGCTTTCCGCCCTCACCGCTCTGATGCCGGAGCCCGCTTTCGAGTCGTGGGGCTGGCGGATCCCCTTCCTTCTCTCCGGCGTACTCGTGATCCTGGGATTGTGGATCCGTCTCTCTGTCGATGAATCGCCTGTCTTCAAGGCGGCTCTGGCTCAGGCCGAGCGGCGCAAGGCGGACACCTCCTCCGCCGAGAAGATGCCTCTGGTCGCTGTGCTGCGGCACCACTGGCGCGATGTGCTGATCGCCATGGGCGCACGGATGGCCGAGAACATCAGCTACTACGTGATCACCGCGTTCATCCTCGTATACGCGACGACAGCCGCGGAGCTGAGCAAACAGACGGCGCTCAACGCCGTACTCGTCGCCTCCGCCGTGCACTTCGCCGTGATCCCGCTGTGGGGGGCGCTGTCCGACCGGGTGGGGCGCAGGCCCGTGTACCTGGTCGGCGCCGTCGGGGTGGCGCTGTGGATGTTCCCGTTCTTCGCGCTGATCGACAGCAGGAGCTTCGGAAGCCTGCTGCTCGCGGTGACGGTCGGACTGATCTTCCATGGTGCGATGTACGCGCCGCAGGCGGCCTTCTTCTCGGAGATGTTCGCCACGCGGATGCGCTACTCGGGCGCGTCGATCGGCGCCCAGTTCTCGTCGGTGGCCGCGGGCGCCCCGGCGCCCCTCATCGCCACCGCGCTGCTCGCCGACTTCGGCAGCTCGACACCGATCTCGTTGTACGTCATCGCGGCCGCGCTGCTCACCGTGGTGGCGATCGTCTGCGCGAAGGAGACCAGGAGCCGGGACCTCACGGCCATCGAGCCGGACGACCGGCAGGCCGCAGATACCGAGGCGCTGCCGGCCGACGCCCGTACCGTCTGACACGACCGGGCCGAAGGGCCCGCCTCCACCGCGAGCCGGGGAGCCGGGCCCGTCAGGCCCCGGGGGTGCGCTCGAACCAGGTGGGGCCGTCCGTCAGGGACTGCTTGATCCGGAACAGCGCGAACTCGCTCAACGGCGGCAGCGCGTCGACGTCGAACCACGCGACTTCCAGCGACTCGTCGTCGTTCACCCGCGCCTCGCCGCCGGTGGCCCGGCAGCGGAAGGTGATGTCGACGTACTGGCAGCGGTCGCCGTTGGCGTACTGCACCGGCTTCAGCGCCTGGGTGAGCACGACCCGTTCCGCGACACAGCGCACCGCCGTCTCCTCGTACACCTCGCGCTCCGCTGTCGCCGCGGGCTCCTCACCGGGCTCGCCGATACCACCGATGACCGACCACTTGCCGGTGT
>Ga0196960_10000207_pt1 | contig 23734 bp, 16 predicted proteins | sample S3v_5metaG_FD_183187 | JGI IMG/M metagenome (GOLD analysis project Ga0196960, IMG submission 183187) | Soil microbial communities from Anza Borrego desert, Southern California, United States - S3+v_5 | ecosystem: Environmental > Terrestrial > Soil > Desert | place: USA: California | collected...
CGCCGCCCGCCGCCGCGCCGCCCGGGGCCGCCGCGACGGCGCCGCCACCGGCGAAGGCCGGGCCGATCACCTTGACGTCGAACTTGCGGCCCGAGACCTCGACCGCGTACGTCTGCTCGACGGTCTCCTCGGACTCATCCTCGACCGGCGCGACGTTCTCGAACGCGAGCGTCTTGAGCCACTTCTTGTCCTCGATGAGGTCGCGCGCCGTCTCCGCGTTCGCCCACTGCTCGGTCTGGAGCAGCGCGACGTGGAACGGGATGAGCGTCTTGAGGCCCTCGATCTGGTACTCGCTGAGCGCGCGGAGCATGCGCTTGGTGGCCTGCTCGCGGTCGGCGTCCCACACGATGAGCTTGGCGACCATCGGGTCGTACGTCGGCGTGACCTCGCCGCCCGCCTCCAGGCCCGAGTCGACGCGCACGCCCGGGCCCGTGGGCTCCTTGTACGAGCCGACCTTGCCCGGCGCCGGGGCGAAGTTCTTCGACGCGTCCTCGGCGTTGATGCGGACCTCGATGGAGTGGCCGCGGATCACGACGTCGTCCTGCGTGTAGTTGAGCTCCTCGCCGGCGGCGGCGCGGATGCCCTCCTTCACGATGTCGATGCCGGTGACCATCTCGGTCACGCAGTGCTCGACCTGGACGCGCGTGTTCATCTCCATGAAGAACCACTCGTCGCCGTCGAGCAGGCCCTCGATCGTGCCCGCGCCGACGTAGTTCACGGCCTCGGCGGCCTTGACGGACGCCGCGCCGATGCGCTCGCGGATCTCCGGCGTCACGAGCGGCCCGGGGGCCTCCTCGATCAGCTTCTGGTGGCGGCGCTGGATCGAGCAGTCGCGCTCGCCGAGGTGGATCGTGTGGCCGTGCTTGTCGGCGATGACCTGGACCTCGACGTGCCGCGGGTCCGGCAGGTAGCGCTCGAGGTAGACCGTCGCGTCGGAGAAGAACTTCTCGCCCTCGCGCGCGGCGCCCTCGAAGGCGTCCTTGAGGTCCTTCTCCTCCAGCGCGACGCGGAAGCCCTTGCCGCCGCCGCCGCCCGCGGCCTTGACCGCGATCGGGAAGCCGATCTCGTCCTTGGCCAGCTTCAGCGCCGTCTCGTAGTCCGGCACCGGCTCGGTCGTGCCCGGGATGATCGGGACGCCGGCCTTCTTCATCAGGTCGCGGGCGTTGGTCTTCGACCCCATCGCGTCGATCGCGGACGCGGGCGGGCCGATCCAGACGATGCCCTCGTCCTCCAGCCGCTTGGCGAACGTCGCGTTCTCGGCCAGGAAGCCGTACCCGGGGTGGACCGCCTCGGCGCCCGACTCCTTGCAGACCTCGATCAGCCGATCGATGTTCAGGTACGACTGGTTCGCCGGGGGCGGCCCCAGCAGGTAGGCCTCGTCGGCGCGCCGCACGTGCAGCGCGTCGCGGTCTGCCTCCGAGTACACGGCGACGGACTGCACGCCGAGCTCCTCGAGGGCACGGATGATTCGGATGGCGATCTCGCCGCGGTTCGCAACCAGGACCTTCTGGAACATGAGCCGCGAACCCTAGTGTTGATCGCCGTTTCGCGCGTCGCCGCCGGGTCTCCTACACGCAGCGCTGGCGGATCGTGCTGCGGACGCTGCCGGCCGAGTGCCGGTAGATGCTGCCGCGGACCTCGGTCCAGCGGCCGCGCTTGCCCTGCCGGAACACGCCGGCGCCGGGGCCCTCGAACGTGACGAACGCGCTCGTCGTGCCCTTCGGCAGGCCGTAGATCGAGAGGATCGTCGCCGCGCGGGTGCGGAGCACGACGCGGATGCCGTTCGTGTTCAGCAGGTCGAACTGGAACTTGCCGGTCATCGGCGCGACGAGCGGGTAGGGGGTGACCCCGGTGCCGACGCCGACGTTGAGCGTGCCGATCCGGCGGCCGCGGGCGTTCTCCGGCAGCTCGGTACGGACGTTGATGCCCTTGCGGACCGAGACCGTGCGGAGCGAGTCGACGAGCGTCTCGGTGTTGAGCGAGACCGTCCCGTTGCCGGTCGGGCACGGGATGAGCGGCGTGAACCGGACGCCGTCCTGGGCGCCGCCGCCGGCCACGGCGGGGGCGGCGGAGGCGAACGTGGCGAGGAGCGCGGCGGCGCCGAGGGCCGCGAAGGGACGCTTGAGCATGCCCGTACAACTTCGTCGCGTGGCGAAGGTTGCGCGGGCGTTCGCTCTAGCGGCGCGCGAGCTGCGCGGCAACCCGCTCGACGGTCTCGGCGACCGCGTCCGGCGCGACCTCGACCACGAGGAGATCCAGGCCCGCGCCGGTGTGGGCGGCACGGACCGCGTCGAGGTCCGTGCCGCCCGCGACGACGGCGATCAGGCCCGCGTCGGCGAGCGTCGCGGCCGTGCTGAGCGCACGCTCGGGATCGAGCTCGTAGGCCGGCGTCCCCGCGTCGACCAGGCGGCCCTCCAGCGCGGTGGCGGCCTCCGCCGCGGCAGGGCCGGTGAGCCACACCGTCGCGCCGCGGACGCCGAGGCGGTCCCAACGCTCCTCGCGCGACAGCTTCCCGCCGTCCGGCGCCTCGTCGACCTCGCTCGCGGCGCCGAGCAGCATGCCCGCCGCCACGGTGTCGTTCGTCGCCTCGTCCACCAGGATGAACGCGCCCGTGGTGCGATTGCGCGCGTACGGGTCGAACGCGATCGGCGCCGCGGTGCGGATCGTCACGCGGCCGATGTCGTTGAGCTCGAGGTGGTCGATCGTCGGGTCGCGGTGGAGCGTCGTGACGTCGATGCGGTGGCGCAGGTTCTCGACCACCGCGCGCGTGGTCTGCGTCGTGTGCTTCAGGCGGTAGCGCCCGCGCGGGTCGGACGGCGTCTCGGCCATCCAGCAGACCTCCGCCTCGACCCGCCGCTCGAGCAGCGGCCGGTTGGCGGCGCGGCAGATCATGTCGCCGCGCGAGACGTCGAGGTCGTCGGCGAGCCGCAGCGTCACCGACATCGGCGGGAACGCCTCCTCGACCGGGCCGTCGAACGTGTCGATGCCGGCGATCGTCGTGCGCGCGCCGCTCGGCAGCACCACGACCTCGTCGCCGGGCCGCAGCACGCCGCCGGCGACCTGGCCCGCGTAGCCGCGGTAGTCGTGGAGCCGCTCGTCCTGAGCGTCGCCGGGGCGGACGACCCACTGGACGGGGAACCGCGCGTCGCGCAGGTTGCGATCCGACGCGATGTGGACGTGCTCGAGGTGGTGGAGCAGCGTCGGCCCGTCGTACCACGGCATGTTCTCGCTGCGGTCGACGACGTTGTCGCCCTGCAGCGCGCTGACCGGGATGAACGTCGTGTCGGAGACGTCGAGCTTGCGCGCGAAGTCGGTGAAGTCGGCGACGACGCGGTCGAACGCCTCCTGCTCGAACCCGACGAGGTCCATCTTGTTGACGACCACGACGATGTGGGGGATCCGCAGCAGCGACGCGATGAACGCGTGGCGGCGCGACTGCTCCACCACGCCGTTGCGGGCGTCGACGAGCACGAGCGCGAGGTCGGCCGTGGACGCGCCGGTGACCATGTTCCGCGTGTAGCGGACGTGGCCGGGCGTGTCGGCGATGATGAACGCGCGCTTGGGCGTCGAGAAGTAGCGGTAGGCGACGTCGATCGTGATGCCCTGCTCGCGCTCGGCGCGCAGGCCGTCGGTGAGGAGCGCGAGGTCGGGCGTGGCGGAGCCGTTCGCGCCGTGGCGGCGCTCGGACGCGCGTGCGACCTGGTCGAGCTGGTCCTCGAAGATCGCCTTCGTGTCGTACAGCAGCCGGCCGATGAGGGTCGACTTGCCGTCGTCCACGCTGCCGGCGGTGGCGAAGCGGAGCAGCTCACCGGACGCCTCACGCGCCGGCGTCGGAGCGTGGTCCGGCCCGTGCCCGTTGCCGTTGCCGTTGGAGGACCCGTTGACGCCGGCCACTAGAAGTAGCCCTCGCGCTTGCGGTCCTCCATCGCGGCCTCGGTCACGCGGTCGTCCGCGCGCGTCTCGCCGCGCTCGGTGATCCGCGTCGCCGCGATCTCCGCCACGACGTCCTCGAGCGTCGTCGCGGTGGACTGCACCGCGCCGGTGACGACCATGTCGCCGACCGTCCGGTAGCGCACGGAGGTCGTGAACCGCTCCTCGTCGGCCTCGACGTGCTCGCTCGCCGCGTAGAGCATCCCGTCGCGCCGGAAGACCTCGCGCTCGTGCGCGAAGTAGATCGACGGCAGCTCGAGCCGCTCGCGCGCGATGTACTCCCACACGTCGAGTTCGGTCCAGTTGGAGATCGGGAAGACGCGGACGTGCTCGCCCGGCTTGATCCGGCCGTTGTAGAGGTTCCACACCTCCGGCCGCTGGTTCTTCGGATCCCACTGGCCCAGCTCGTCGCGGAAGCTCAGAATGCGCTCCTTGGCCCGCGCGCGCTCCTCGTCGCGGCGCGCGCCGCCGAACGCGGCGTCGAACCGGTGCTCGGTGATCGCGTCGAGCAGCGTCACGGTCTGGAGGCGGTTGCGCGACGCGCCCTTGCCCGTCTCCTCGACGGCGCGGCCGCTGTCGATCGAGTCCTGGACCTTGGCGACGATCAGCCGCTCGCCCAGCTCGGCGATCCGGCGGTGGATGAAGTCGGTGACCTCGGGGAACTCGTGGCCGGTCGCGACCTGCATCATCGGGAACGGGAACTTGCCGGGGCGGAACGCCTTCTCGGCGATGCGCAGCAGGACGACCGAGTCCTTGCCGCCGCTGAACAGCAGCACCGGCCGCTCGAACGTCGCGGCGACCTCGCGCATGACGTGGATCGCCTCGCTCTCGAGGGCGTCGAGGTGGGGGAGCTCGTAGGTCATCGGGCGACGGCGACCTCGCGGGCCGGGGTGTCGGGGGTGGACGGTTCGGGGGCGCCGGCGGTGGGCGCGGCGTCCTCGGTGGGCGCGGGGCGCGAGCGGCGCTTGTGGAGCGCGAAGGCGAGCACGCCGACGGCCAGCGGGGCGCCGATGATCGCGACGACCGGGACGTCGACGTCGGCCTTCTTGAGCACGCCCAGCGCCGCGCCGAGCAGGACGGCGCCGAGCGCGGGCCGCAGCCCCTCGGTCGGCACGCGCGGCAGCAGCGCGGTGCCGATCCACACGCCGGGCATCGAGCCGATGAGGATCGTCCCCATCAGGCCGAAGTCGATGTTGCCGCTGAACAGGTGGGCGATCGCGGCCGTCCACATCAGCGCGGCGGCGTGGAAGACGTCGGTGCCGACGACGCGCCGCGGGGTCAGCTTGAAGAGGAGGATGAGCGCGAGGCCGACCAGCGCGCCGGAGCCCACGGACGTGAGGCCGAGGAGGAAGCCGAGCACGAGGCCGACGGCCACGGTCAGCACCTTGCGGCCGGCGTCGAGGTCGGCGGAGTCGACCTCCCGCGCGCCCGCGCCGGGCTGGAAGAGCGCGCGGTAGAGGATCGCGGTGGCGGCGATGAGCAGCGCGGCCGCGACCGCGCCGAGGAGCACGGGCTCGAAGTCGTCGCCGTACGCGCGCTCCAGCCGGTGGAGCGCCCAGACGCCGAGCAACGCGCCCGGGAGCGAGCCGACGGCGAGCCAGACCGAGAGCTTGAGGTCGACCGCGCCCTGCTTGAGGACCCGCCAGCCGCCGAGCGTCTTCGTGATCGCCCCGTACGCGAGGTCGGTGCCGATCGCGACGGTCGGCGTGTAGCCGCCGACGACGATCAGCAGCGGCGTCATGAGCGAGCCGCCGCCGATCCCCGTGAGGCCGATGAGGATGCCGACGCCGAGGCCGAACAGGATGACCAGCGGATCCATCGCGAGCGCCCGCTCAGCCCATTCCGGGCGTGACCTGCTCGACGTGCAGGCCGCACTCGAGCTTCTCGGTCCCGGCCCAGCGGCCCTCGCGGCCCGAGCCGGGCTGCGTGCACGGCGCGCAGCCGATCGACGAGTAGCCCTGGTCGTGGAGCTTGTGGTACGGCAGGGAGTGCTCCCCGATGTACCGCCACAGGTCCTTCTCGGTCCAGGCCGCGAGCGGGTTGTACTTCATGATCCCGCGCTGCTCGTCGCGCTCGACCAGCTGGGCGTCGGCACGCGTGGGCGACTGCTCGCGGCGGATGCCGGTGACCCAGGCGTCCGCGCCGTCGAGCGCCCGCTCCAGCGCGGCGACCTTCGCCACCGAGCAGCAGTTCTCCGGGCCGGTCCACGGGCCGACGGCGTCCTCGACCTCGATCTTCACGCCGAAGTGCTGCTCGAACGCGCGCCACGCCTCGAGGGTCTCCGGGAAGAGGACGCCGGTGTCGATCGTCACGATGCGCGTCTTCGGGGCGACCTTGACGAGCTCGTGGAGGATCACCGACTCCTCCTTCTGGAAGGAGCAGAGCATCACGAGCCTGTCGCCGTGACGCTCGCCTGCCTCGCGGAGGGTGTCGATCAGATCGCGCACTCGCCCTCGCCACGCTGGACCTGGAACGGGACCTTCTTCGACCAGTCGATGAAGGTGTTCATGGTCTCGATCGTGAAGTCGACGGGCATCGAGAGGTCGCGGACCTTGTCCTCGAACGCCTTCGTGCCGACGCGGCCGGCGAAGCCGTTGAACTCCTCGCCCTCGAGGCGCTCGGCCTCGTACCAGCGCAGCCACCGCTCGACGGCCTCGGGGACGCGCTTGGCGGGGAGGCGGACCTTCAGGCGCTGGCCGTACGCGATGGGGCCGGTGTCGAACGTGCCGCCGATGTGCGCGACGTACGCCGGGATCGTGTGCTCGCCGACCTTGATCGACGCGCCGTAGAAGCCGATGTTCGCGATGTGGTGCTGGGAGCACCCGTTCGGGCAGCCGGACATCTTGATGTGGACCTGCCGCGTGAGCGGGTCCGTGATGTCCATCTCGGCGAGCTTCTCGCGGATCGCCGCGTTGAGGCCCATCGAGGAGACGATGCCGAGCTTGCACGAGTCGGTGCCCGGGCAGCTGACGACGTCGTCGATCTTGTCCGCGCCCGGCTGGTTGAGGCCCAGCTCGCCGAGTCGCGCGTAGACCTCGGCGACCGCGGCCTCCGGGATCCAGCGCAGGACCATGTTCTGGTGCACGGTCATGCGCGCGTAGCCGGAGCAGAAGTCGCGCATGATCTGGCCGATCCCGCGGAACTGCTCGGGCGTCAGGTCGCCGCGCGGGATGTGGATGTGGACGGTCTTGTAGCCCGCCTGGATCTGGTCCTTGACGTTCTCGCGGACGAACCGGTCGTAGCGCTTGTCGCCCACCGGGGCCGGCGCGTAGTCGTCGCGCGGCGTCGCGAGCGAGGCCTCCTCGTCGTGGAGGAAGAGGTCGGGCGTGAAGTCGCGCTCGGCGACCCAGTCGCCCTGCAGCTCCTCGTCGCACTGGCGGCGCAGCTCGTCGATGCCGAACTTGTCGACGAAGACCTTGATGCGCGCCCGCGCACGGTTCACGCGCAACCAGTCCTGGCGGTCGAAGATGCGGAAGACCGCCTCGGCGATCTTCATGTAGTCGCCGTTGTCGGCCTCGACGAACTCGTACAGCGTCGGGGCGATGCGCGGCATGATCGACGTGCCGCCGCCGACGCGGACCTCGAAGCCCTTGACGCCGTCGCGCTCGCGAGCGATGAAGGCGATGTCGTGGATGCCGGTGAGCGCGCGGTCGCTCTCCGCGTCGCCGACGAACGCCGTCTTGATCTTGCGCGGCATCAGCTGCGTCGTGGGGTGGCGCACGAAGTAGCGGACGTACGCGCCGACGTACGGCGTCGGGTCGAACAGCTCCTCGCAGACGCCCGACCACGGGTCGGCCGTGACGTTGCGGACGGTGTTGCCGCAGCCCTCGCGCGACGAGAGGCCCGAGTCGCTGATCTCGCGGATCAGCTCGGCCATCTGGCGCAGCGGGATGTGGTGGATCTGGATGTTCTGCCGCGTCGTGACGTGGCCCTTGTTGAGGGGCGCGTACTTCTCGACGACGTGGGCGAACGTGTCCATCTGGTCCGGCGTGACGCCGCCGAACGGGAGCTTGACGCGCACCATCTGCACGTCGGGCTGGCGCTGGCCGTAGACGCCCTGCTTCAGGCGGAAGCCGATGAACTCCGGCTCGGGCGTCTGACCGTCGAGGAACTTCTCCGCCTCGTTGACGAAGTCGTCGAACTCCTCGGTGATGATCGGGATGATGTGCCCGGGGACGTCCTCGACGACCTCGGGGTTGGCGAGGGTGCCCTTGCGGCCCTTGGTCGTGTCGGATGCCATGCGGCGGGTGTCTCCTCTTGATCCGGGTCCAGCGATCGGAACCCGGAAGGATACACGTGAAAACCGCTTGGCTTTAGGGAATTACCAGTGCTGCGGCGGCTCCCGCTCGATGGAGTCGAGCAAACCCGCGCGATACCAGGGGTTCTGCTGCTCCTCGACCGGGGCCGGGACCGGCGCGGTCTGACGCATGAACTGCTCCAGGGCGGCGACCACGGCGGCGGCCTCCTCGGGGCTGGCGCCGGGGGCGACGATCTCGAGCTTCGGGCGGCGGTTCGGCATCGTGCGGCGGAGGCTACCCGAGGGGGTGCGTCAGAGGTCGCGTCGCGCGGTCGCCAGCGCACCGGCGGCAAGGGCGAGCGCCGCGTAGCCCAGGAGGAGCGCGAGGGAGAGCGCGAACGACGGGCCGTCCGGCGTGGCGATGCCGATGAGGCCGCCCGCCGCGCCGGAGGGCCCGAGGCGGTCCACCGCGTCCGAGCGGTCCGAGAGCGCGGGATCGAGGACGAAGACGACCAGGACGCCGAGCCCGATGGCGGCCGGCCGGGAGCGGACGGCGGCGCCGAGCCCTGCCCCCGCGGCGGCGGCGAGGGCGGCGTAGAGCGGGAGGGTCGCGAGCGTGCGGGCGACGATGCCGGTGGACGGCATCCCGCCGCCCCCGAGGCCGGCGAGGAGCAGGACCGTCACGGTGGTGAGCGCGGCGGTGAGGAGACCGGCCACGGCGCCGAAGGCGGCGAGGACGAGCACGCGCGCGACGTAGGCCGCCCGGCGCTCCCGACCCGTGGAGAGCGCGGTGCCGTGGGGCACGCCGGACGTGCCGAGGATCAGCCCGGCGAAGAAGACGACGAACCCGCCGGTGACCGCCGTCTGGACGCCCCGCTCGGCGTCGATGGCGGGGAGGTGCTCCAGGTCGCGCACGCCCACGTACGTGACGGTGAGGAAGAGCGCGACCGCCAGCGCGAGGGCGAGCAGGCGCATCGCGGTCGGCGTGGCCCTGAGCGCGACGAGCTCGGCGCGGACGAGACGGCTCACGGGGTCGTCCTCTCCGGGTGCAAGACCTCGATCACGCGGCGCAGCGTGCCACAGTGCTGGCGATGCCCGAGCTCGCTGTGCTCAACCACGACGCCGTCCTGCAGGCTGTCTCGCCCGAGGCCGCCATCGCCGCCACCCGCGACGCGTTCGTCAAGCACCGCCGCGGCGAGTGGGTCATGCCGCCGAAGGTCTACCTGCAGTCCCAGCCGCACGGCGACTTCCGCGCGATGCCCGCGCGCGGGGACGACGTCGCGATCCTCAAGTGGATCAGCTCGTTCCCCGGCAACCCGGTGAAGGGGCTGCCGACGGTGATCGGCCTCCTCGTCGTCTCCGACGCGACGACCTCCGAGCCGCGCGCGCTCCTCGACGCGGGCGCGGTGACCGCGCTGCGCACCGGCGCCGCGGCGGCGGTGGCGGCGAGCGCGCTGGCGGCCCAGCCCGACGGCACGGTCGGCCTGATCGGCTGCGGCCTCAACGGCTCCTTCGCCGCCCGTTGCCTCGCCGCGGCCGGCTTCGGCCCCGGTGTCTGCCACGACCCGCGGCCCGACGCCGCGCAGGCGCTCGCCGACGAGCTGGGCTGGCGCGCGGGCACGCGCGAGGAGGCGCTCGCGCAGGACGTCGTCACGTGCGTGACGCCGGGCGCCGAGCCGGTCGTGCGGCTGGAGGACCTCCACCCCGGCCTCCACCTCAACATGCTCGGCGCGGACGGCTCCGGCAAGGCCGAGGCGACGGTCGACGCGGTCGTGGGCGCGCGGCTCTTCTGCGACGAGTGGGCGCAGGCGTCGCACGGCGGCGAGCTGACCGGCGCGGTCGAGTCGGGGCGGATCGCGCGCGAGGACGTCACCGAGCTGGGCGGCGTCCTCGTCGGCGAGGCGGCCGGGCGCGTGACCTCCGAGGAGGTCACGCTGTTCGACTCGACCGGCCTGGCGATCCAGGACCTGGCGATCGCCCGGGCGGTCCTCGACGCGCTCGCGGACGGGCGCGTCGAGGCCCAGACGATCCGCCTCTAGCTACTTGCCGAGGCGGAGCGTGGCGACGATGCCGGCGTGGTCGGACGGCCACAGGCCGCCGGTCCGCTCCGACGACGCCGCGCCGACGATCGACGACTTGATCACGCGCGCGTTCGGGCGCACGACGATGTGGTCGATCCACGAGTCGAGCTTCTCGCTCGTCGAGCGCAGGTCCTCGGCGAAGCAGCACGTCTCGCGCCGCTTCAGCGGGTTGAAGAAGCCGGCGTCGAGCGCGGTGGCGTAAGCGCTCGGCTTGCGCTCGGCCCCACGGTCGTCGGTGCCGGTCGTCTTCGGATCCGAGTTGAAGTCGCCGACGAGGATCGACGTGCGCTTCTTCGACGCCAGGTCCTTGCGCAGCAGCTCCTGCATCTGCGTGTCGGCGATCTCGGGGCTGTACGCCTCGAGGTGCGTCGTCACGAAGCGGAACGCCTTGCCGCCGACCTTCGCGTCGACCGCCACCCAGCCGCGCGGCGAGCGCGCGAGGCCGACCTGCGTCGGCACGTCGAACGTCTTCGTGTAGCCGCCGGTGTGGGTCTTGCCGGTCTTCACCGTCGTGCCCTTGCCGGTGCGGGCGAGGATCGCGTCGTACTGGGTCAGGCGCACGTCGAAGCCGAGCGACGTCGGGGCCTCGTAGTCGAACCACGGGCGCTTGGCGACGACCTTGTAGGACGCGCCCTGCTTCTTCAGCTCGGCGGTGAGGATCTGGAGCGAGTCGTAGACGGTCTGGCTCGCGACGGTCGTGGTGCCGTCCTTGACGCCGTCCGGGGAGCGGCGCCAGGTGGCGGCCTCCTGGAGGCCGATGAGGTCGGGCTTGGCCTTGACGATCTCCGCCGCCAGCGGCTTCGCGCGCGTGGCGAAGTCGTTCGTCTGGACGGTCTGGAACCGCTGGGCCGCGGCGGCCTCGAAGGTCGGGACGTCCTTCTGCGTGGCGAGCGGGATGAGATCCGCGCCGAGGTACAGGTTGCGCGTCATGACCGTGACGTCGCGCGAGGTCTTGGACTGCTTGGACTGGGCCTGCGCCGCGGGGGCGGCGACGGGCACGAGGGCGCAGGCGGCGAGCAGCGCCGCGCCCAGCTTGCGGTGGGACATGCGCGCGAGCGTAGACGCTCGCGCGACATGCCGTTGACACGCTGTCTACGCGGCGGGCGGCCCGTTCACGCCCTTGATCGACGCCTGGCCCCGCGCGACGTCCCACGTGAAGCCGGTGGTGGGACGCGTCTTGCGCGTCCGGCGCTTGACCGTCTCCATCCGCACCAGGCGCGAGCGCAGTCCGTCCGCGCGCGCCTCGATCACCCCGTAGCCGTGGTGGTCGAAGTCCGCCTGGTCGACCCACGGGTTGATGCCGCGGAGCGTGTCGATCAGGACCTGCGGCGTGTTCGGGTTCTGGTCGTTGCCCTTGATGACCTGGCCGCCACCGACCGGGAGGTCGCTCTCGCCCAGGCCGATGGACGAGATCGAGCCGCCGACGAACTCCAGCGCCACGTTCGCGCCCGCCGCGGTGCGGACGTCGCCGGCGATGAACGTGTGGATGTCGCCGGTGACGAACACGACGTCCTTCACGCCTCGCGCGCGGATGTGCTCGAGCAGCTCCTCGCGCTCGCGCGGGTAGCCCTGCCAGCTGTCGAACTGGTAGAAGGCGTCGCCGAGGACCTTCGTCGGCATGATCATCAGCTCGTTGGCGATGACCTTCCAGCTCGCCTTCGACGCGCCGAGGCCGTCCTTCAGCCAGCCCATCTGCGTGCGGCCGAGGAACGCGCGGGGCTGCGGCAGCTCGGCGCAGGCCGGCGCGACGGCGTCGCCGCACGGCTGGTCGGCCTTGTAGGAGCGCTGGTCGGTGACGAACAGCTCGACCGTCTTGCCGAACTTGAAGGAGCGGTAGAGCCGCTGCCCGTTGTTGCCGGCGAACCGCGCGTTCGACTCGTAGAACGCCTTGCGCGCGGCCCGCTTGCGCGCGGCGCTGTACTGCTTGACCGGCGTCAGGCCGCCGTCCGCCTCGCCGCCGCTCCAGTTGTCCTGGACCTCGTGGTCGTCCGGGACGTAGACCATCGGGAACTTCTGGTGGAGCGCCCGGAGCGCCGGGTCGGAGCGGTAGAGCGACCACTTGTCGCGGTAGTCCTGGAGCGTGACGGCCTCGCGCTCGTGCGTGTCGTCCTTCGCCTGCCGGCCGATCAGGTCGTCGCGGACGCCGGTGCCGCCCTTGCGCGAGTGGTAGCTCTCGGCGTAGATGTAGTCGCCCAGGCAGACGACGAAGTCGAGGTCCTCGCCGAGCATGACCTCGTGGGCGTTGTAGAAGCCGTGGGTCCAGTCCTGGCAGGAGAAGTAGGCGAAGCGGACGGGCTCGTCGGAGTCCGCGGGCGCGGCGGTGCGGAAGCGGCCGACCTTCGAGTCGCGGCGGTCGGTGGCGAAGCGGTAGAAGTACTCCGTGTGGGCCTTCAGGCCCTTGACCTGCGCCTTGACGGCGTGGTTGACGGCGCCGCTCGTCGGGATCTCCTTGCGGGAGACGACCTTGCGGAAGTCGTCGTCGCTCGCGACCTCCAGCAGTACCCGGCCCGCCCCCTCGGCCTCGTCCAGCCGGGTCCAGAGGTTGACCGAGGTCGGCGTCGGGTCGGCGGAGATCACGCCGTCCGAGAAGCGGCCGCTGCGCAGCATCCGCCGCGCCTGACCGTGCGCGGGGAGCACGAGCGCCTGCGGCGCGACGATGGCCGCGGCACCGGCGGTGGCGGCGCGGCGAACGAACTGACGGCGGGTCGTCTCCATGGCGGCGGCAACCTACGCCTCCGCGCCCCCGCTGTCACGCGCCGTCAACCGACGCGTAACACCGGTGCCGGGTGCTCCAGCGTGCCGACCGGTCCGGGCGGTCGCCCCCGTCGCGTCGGCGGCGACTCAGGAAGGAGCTTGTTAGCAGGTGTTTCACAGCTCTCGGCCGCGAAATCCGGACTTGACCGGATCTGCACATCTCTCGCGACCATGTCGCTGGGAGGCGTCGCGTACGTCAGGAGGAGAACCGGGTGTCGGACGAACAGAGCCGTATGACAACTGAGCAGGACCCCACGGAGGCCGTTGGCGGGCAGCCCGGCTCCATCGAGCCCGGGTCCGATGCGACCGAGCCCCCGTGCTTGCGGCGCGCGGTGCGGTCGGCGCTGTCGATGGTGATCGGGCCGCCGCTGCTGGCGGGTGCTGCGAGCTTCTTCGCGGATCTGTCGGCGGGAGCGATCGCCCGCGCGCTGTGCTTCGTCGTGGCGTGGTTCGCGGTGCTCTACGTCTCGCGGCTGATCACGCACGCCGAGCTCGGCTACCTGAAGTGGACCACGCCGCTGCACCGCGTGCTGTGCGGCGTTCTGGTGGTGGAGCTCTTGATCGCCCTCGCGTTCGTCGTGAGCGTCCCGCTCGTCTTCTTCTCGGATGCGAGGCCGCAGGACGTCGCTGTGCTGCAGTTCTGGCTTTCGATCGGGCTCGCCCTCGCCGTCCTCGTCCACAGCCTGGTGCTCTCCTGGTTGGTCGAGCGCCTGCGGCTGCCGCGGGGCACCGAGCACGCCGACAACTGCGGCGTCGTCGGGGTCCTGTACGACGCCGGTGAGCGCTTGGGCCTCGGCTGGCTCGTCCGGCACTTCCGCCACGCCACTGCCCCCAACCACGTGAGCGCGCTGGTCATCTGGACGCTGATGGCGCTCGTCGGGGTCACCGTGATCGACCTGCCGGCGGCTGCGCCGGGCATCGCCCACGTGCTCACCCGCGGCGAGGCGGAGGAGCCGGACGGCTCGGTCGCCGTGACGGTGGAGTCGAAGACCCCGCCGGACAAGAGCCCCACGCCGCCCGCCCCCGCGCGGCCGAAGTCGGCGGTGGAGCTGCCGGTCGCGGAGGAGCCCGTGCCCCGCTACGACGCCCTGTGCCCGGACGCCGCGCCCGGGCGCGGCGCGCCGGGGGCGCAGCGGAAGCTCCTTTTCCTCCTGTGGCTCGGGCCGTCGGGTCTCGGAGCGATCTTCGGGGGTTGCGCGAACGAGGCCCACCGGGTGCGCCCCGGCGTGTACGCCGCCGCGGGAACGTGCTTCGGGAAGCTGCGCAGCGTCGCGATCGCGACCGCGGAGGGCGACGCGGCCATCCTGCTGTGGGAGCCCGCCAACTTCGCCCTGAAGCGCGTCAAGGACGGGACGCTGCTGGGCGCCACCCCGCACCGGTACGCGGGTGGCGGCGACCTCTACTCCGTCACCACGGTGCTCGGGACGTACGTGTTCGCGCGCACCTCGGTGTCGGACGGGTTCGCCCGCATGGACGGCACCCCGCGCTCGTGCGACGACGTCCACGAGGATCCGGTCCCGTTCGTCCGCGTGCCGCCGGCGCTCGTCCGCCTGTGGGTCGACCTGATGGAGCGCCGCGGCCGCTGGTACTGGCCGGTGGTGGATGGCAAGGCCTCCCGCATCCGCTTCGAGAGCACCGACCCCGCGGACATGAACACGGTCACCGCGTCGTGCACGAGCGACACGGCATGCACGTTGCTGGCGGACGGCGTCGAGTCGCGCACCTCCGGGCGGGAGCCCGTGCGGCCGTCCCGCCTCTTCGCCTACGCGCCCGCGGCACCGACCCGGCGCCGATGACGTTTCTTCCGGACTCGCCCCGAGCTGATCATGCCTCTGGAAACATCGCCCCTGTCATGGACGAGCGCATCGAGAGCCTCCGGCAGTTCCTCAAGCAGTACGCACGGTGGACACGAATGCCGCAGGAGCGGACACTGCAGGCGCTGCTGGAGATCGCGGCGCGCTTCGAGCAGGCGGACAAGCCCTGTTCCCTTGCGGCGCTGTGCCACGACCAGGCACGGCTGTATGACCAGCTCGGCAACAAGGGGACGTGGCCGTCGATCGTCCGCTATGCCCTTGCGGTCGAGGCGGCGGAGCAGTGCGTGGACGAAACGCTCGCGGTGCTGCTGCACTGGAGCGACACGCCGGACGGCCGCCACACGGCCGCCTGGCTCGTGCCGCTCCTCCCGCGCCCGCGCGTCATCGACGTGCGCGTCGTTCGCAGTGGCGAGTGGGGGCACGGCACCAAGGTCGTTCAGGATCTGCTCGCGCCGCTGCGTGGGCCGGTGTTCAGCGACTATCAGGTGACGGTCGTCGAGTCGCGGCGGCTGTGCGCTCCGAAGTTCCACCCCCTGCGGCGAGGCCCGCTCGCCGGGAAGCTCGAACACGCGTTGGTCGTCGATTCGGACGATCGAGGCCCGCGCGCGCAGACGGACATCGCGATGCAGTCGCGGCCGCTCACCAACCCGACGATCGCTCGCAGCCTCGACGCTGCCGACGGCGACGTGGCGTTGACGCACGACGTGGAGGCGCCGCACCTGCGCGAGGCCATCACGCTGGCGGGGGACAACCGCTACGTGCTCGCGAACCCGTCGACCGGCGATCGCGCTGATCACGCTGGTCGTAAGGCGCGGACGCGCGTCCTCGCGGAGATGGTTCGCGCCTCCGAGCGCGACAGCCTCCGTGGCGACACCCGCGCCCTGACGCAGTTCCAGCCGCGCGAGATCGGCCTCCCGGTCGAGAACGTCGCGCTGGTGCACTCCCTCCTCGACGCCGCCGGAGTCGAGATCGGATGACCCCCGGACATCGCCGGCAGCACGTGGAGGCAGACATGGAGAACTACGAGAACGACGAGTCGAACGGGTTTCGGCCCGGCGACGAAGGCCCAGACATCGCGACCGTCGCACTGTCCGACGCCGAGGTCGCCGCTGCCGCACACGACCGACAGACGGCCCTGGCACGGCTTCAATCCCTACTGGAGATCGGAACCCAGGGCGAGATCGCGGCCGCGCGGGTGGAGCTGGCATTCCACGCGCTCGACGTCGCTGACAAGGACAGCGCGATCGAGCTGCTCCGCGAGGCGGACAAGTTCGCTTACGCGCAGACCGGCAAGGACATCGCGGATCTCCTGCTTGAGATCGCGGCCGGCTGGCGTGAGGTCGACCACGTGATGTGCGCCCGGCGCCTCTACCAGCGCGTCGTCGACCTGCTCACCGTGGTCCGGGAGGGCGACGGCCGTCGCGGCCGGAGCGTCGCCGTGCCGCGCGACCCGCGAGAGCGCTTCCTCCTCGCGTTCGCGTCCTTCCAGCTCGGGACGCTTGCGTCGTCGCTGAAGCGCGACGACCGCCCCTACTTCACCGCCGCGCACGAGCAGGGCGACGACAACGTGGCGCCGTTCGCGGCGTTGATGCTCGCCCGCAAGGAGGAGGGCACCGGAGGCCGCCCCGCGAAGCAGGAGCGGCTGCTGTGGGAGGCTCGCGGGTACGGGCATCCGATCGCGTCCCCTCAGGCCGCGTTCGAGCTCGCCCGCATGCTCGCTGCGCGGGGACAGCGTGAGGTGTCCCTGAAGCTGCTCGTCGAGGTGCGCGACCGGGGCGGTCAGGAGCCGCTGCGGCTGCGCGCGGAGAAGGGCATCGCCGAGCTGTCGCAGACCGAGGACGCGACGACGTGGAGCGACGCGCCCGTGGCTGCCGCGCCGCCTGCTTCCCCGTTCGAGGAGCCCGGCCAGCGGAAGGTCATCATCGTCGGTGCCGGACGCGGAGGCCAGTACCTTTACGACAGCCTGTGGCGGGTTCCGGCACTCCGCCACCGGTACGACGTCCTCGGGTTCGTGGACGACTTCCACTACGACGCGGTCCCCGGAACGGGCAAGCCGGTTCTCGGTGGGCTCGACGACCTCGCGAAGACGCTCGTCGTCAAGCAGCCGCATGCGGTGTGGATGGCAATGCCGACCGTGAGCCCGGCGCGGAAGAAGGTGGTCGCGCAGGCCTGCGCAGCGGCAGGCGTGCCACTCAAGACGCTGCCGGTGTCGCATGAGCTGGTCACGGAGAACAGCCTCACCGCGCAGCTTCGCGACGTCCGGCCGGATGACGTGCTGGGAGATCACCCGATCGAGCTCGACCCCACCGCGGCGGAGTGGCTGCGCGCACGACGGCTCCTCATCGTGGGCTGCGGCACGATCGGCCTCGAGGTCGCGCGCCGGGCTGCTGACGCCGGTGCGGAGTGGATCACGGTCGTGGACCGTAACGACCAGTCGCTGACGCGATTCGAGAACGAGATGCTCGCGCGTGAGTACCGGCGTACCTCGCGGCATCACGGCAGCAGCGTCGACGGGCGGCTCATCGTCCAGCTCGCCGCGGACGAGGGCTGCGACGCCATCGTCTACGCGGCCTCCGGATGGATGACCGCCGGGCACCAGCGGACACGTCGTGACCGAGTGCTGCGCGGCATGAGCGAGCTCGTCCGGGGTCTCTCAACCCTCGAGCGGCTCGAGCGGTTCGTCTGGGTGTCTCACAGCGGGGTTGCGCTTCCGACGACACCGGAGCGCGGGCTCGAGGCGATCGCCGAGGCCTTCGTCATGCGGTCCGGCTCGGAAGACGACAGCTACACGCGCTGCGCCGTGCGGGTGCCGTCCGTGTACACGTCCGGGGAGTCGATCATCGCGACACTCGAGCAGCAGGCGAGCCTCGGGACGCCGCTGCGGATCCCCACACACCCGTCGATGTTCAGGTTCATCCATTCCTACCGCGCGGCCGAGCTCGTCCTTCGGGCCGCTGACCTCGCGACGACGCGCGAGACCCTGGCGGTCACAGCCGGCGAGCAGGTATCGCTTCGCCATCTCGCCGAGCTAATCCTGGAGCTGCGCGGTCAGGAAGCCGGTGAGGACCTCCACATCGAGGAGGTCGAAGATCTGATGGTCGGGGACACGCCGTTGCCGGCGGGAGCACCGACCGGCGTCGAAGGCCTGGTGACGCTGGGGGTCTCGCCCGAAGATCCCACGTTGGCGGGGCAGGTCAAGGCGCTTGTCGGCCGCAATGCTGACGCCGCGGTCGCGTTGGCTCGTCAGCTCTACGAGGCAGCCGCCCGCCAGGACGTCCCGGCGACGTTGTGACGACGGCGCGCGTCCGGCCCGCGGGGCCGGACGCGCTCGAGCCGCTACAGCGGGATGTTGCCGTGCTTGCGCTTGGGGCCGGGCTCGCGCTTGGTCTGGAGCGCGGCGAAGGCGTCGATGACCTTCGGGCGGGTCGTGGACGGCACGATGACGTCGTCGACGTAGCCGCGCTCGGCCGCCGTGTACGGGTTGGCGAAGCGGGCCTTGTAGTCCTCGATCAGCTTCGCGCGGCGCTCGTCCGGCGTGGGCGACGCCGCGAGGTCCTTGCGGTAGATGATGTTGACCGCGCCCTCGGGGCCCATGACCGCGATCTCGGCGGTCGGCCACGCGAAGTTCATGTCCGCGAGGAGGTGCTTGGAGCCCATGACGTCGTACGCGCCGCCGTACGCCTTGCGGGTGATGACCGTGACCTTCGGGACGGTCGCCTCCGTGTAGGCGTAGAGGAGCTTGGCGCCGTGCCGGATGATCCCGCCCCACTCCTGCTTCGTGCCCGGCAGGAAGCCCGGGACGTCGACCATCGTGAGGATCGGGATGTTGAACGCGTCGCACGTGCGGATGAACCGCGCGGCCTTCTCGGACGCGTCGATGTCGAGCACGCCGGCCATCTGGCGCGGCTGGTTGCCGACGACGCCGACCGCGTAGCCGTCCAGGCGCGAGAAGCCGCAGATGATGTTCGGCGCGAAGAGCTCCTGGACCTCGAGGAACTCGCCGTCGTCGACGATCAGCCGGATCACGTCGCGCATGTCGTACGGCTTCTGCGGATCGGCCGGGACGATGCCGTCGAGCTCCTCGTCCATCCGCTGCGGATCGTCCGTGGGCAGGACGCGCGGCGTCTGCTCGAGGTTGTTCTGCGGCAGGAAGCTGAAGAGGTAGCGCGCGTCCTCGAGGCACGCGTCCTCGTCGTCGGCCGCGAAGTGCGCCACGCCCGACTTCTGGTTGTGCGAGATCGCGCCGCCGAGCTCCTCGAACCCGACCTCCTCACCGGTGACCGTCTTGATGACGTCAGGCCCGGTGATGAACATGTGCGACGTCTCCTTCACCATGAAGATGAAGTCGGTGATCGCGGGGGAGTAGACCGCGCCGCCGGCGCACGGGCCCATGATGAGCGAGATCTGCGGGATCACGCCCGAGCACTTGACGTTGCGGACGAACACGTCGCCGTAGGCGCCGAGCGAGACGACGCCCTCCTGGATCCGCGCGCCGCCCGAGTCGTTGATGCCGATGACCGGGCAGCCGATCTTCGCGGCGAAGTCCATGACCTTCGTGATCTTCTCGCCCATGACCTCGCCGAGCGAGCCGCCGAAGACCGTGAAGTCCTGCGAGAACACGGCGACGCGCCGCCCGTCGATCAGGCCGTGGCCGGTGACGACGGCGTCGCCCCACGGCCGGTTCTTGGCCATGTCGAAGTCCGACGTCCGGTGCCGCACGAACGTGTCGAGCTCCTGGAACGTGCCGGGGTCGAGCAGCTTCTCGATGCGCTCGCGGGCGGTGTACTTGCCCTTGTCGTGCTGCTTCTTCTCCGCCTCGGGCGCCGAGTGGACGGCCGCCTCGCGCAGCTCCTGGAGCTGCGCGACCTTCTCCTCGAACGTCTCCGGATTCGCCTGGCGTGGGGTCTTCTTCGGGCTCATGGAGCGCTGGAACCTACCGGGAGACGGCGCCTCGCGGCTCCGGCCCGGGCGGCGGGGCCGGAGGACGCCCGTCCGTGCCAACAACCTGGACGCTCGAGGGCCACTTCCTACACTGGCCCGCCGCGCGTACGGATGCGCGCGTCCCACCCCGAGAAGCACAGCACCCCGGAGGTGCTCTTGACCCTGTCTCACCCCCTGCGCCGCGCGACCCTGCTCGCCGTGGCCACCGCCGCCGCGGCAGGAACGCTCGCGCCGGCCGCCTCGGCGAAGCTCGCCAGCTCCTACGACCTGGTCGGAACGCTCGGCTCGTCGTACGTCGTCCCCTTCAGCGAGGTGGACCTGCGGCCCGCGACGACGCTCGGCACCATCGGTGGCGCGCCGGCGTTCACGCAGGACGCCGCGCTGCCGTCGCCGCGCAAGGACGTCGCCGACTTCGCCGCCGGCCAGGGCTTCACGGTCTCCGGCGTCGGCATCCTCGACCCGGCCGAGCACGCGATCGCGCTCTCGTTCCGGCTGGACGACGTCGACCCCGATGCCGCGCCCGGCACCGTGGTCCCCGTCCTGTCGTTCGACGCCGGCGCCAGCGGCGCCGGTCTCGCCGTCGTCGACGGACGGCTCGCCTGGCGGACCGCCGGCGGGGTCTCCACGCCGGTCGGCTCCGCGCTCGCCGACGACCAGTGGGTCAACGCGGTCGTCTCGCGCGGGAAGACCTCGCTCACCGTCGCCGGCGCCGGCGGCAGCACCGTCGTCAGCGGCACGGGCGCCGCGGCGGCCTGGTTCGAGGAGGCGCAGCTGTTCGGCCCGGGCTCCGGTGCCGGACAGCTCTCGCGCGTGCGCACGTGGGACGGTGGCCTCTCGGCCGACGACATCGCGACGGTCGCCGGCGACGACGCGGTCGACGCCACCGCGCCGTCCCTGTACGTCGACGACGGCGGCGCGTACGAGGAGGACGGCGTCACCTGGTTCGACGCCGCTCACTGGCTCGGCGGGAGCAGCTTCGACGGAGGCAGCGCGCCGGTCCAGGTCCAGTGGACCGTTCGCACCGGCGGCTGCGCGGGCACCGTCGCGACGTCGGGCACCATGGAGGTCGAGCGGATCCTGGCCTCCAGCCTGGGCGCCAACTCGGGCTTCGACTGGGGGATCGACCTGAGCGGCCTGAACGACGGCGCGGACTACACGTTCTGCCTCACCGTCACGGACCGCCGCGGCAACTCGGCCAGCGGCTCCAAGGACTTCCGCCTCGACGCGCTCGCCCCGACGCTCTCGATCGAGTCCCCGGCGGTCGAGACCACCGATCGCACCGTGGTCTTCGCGGGCGGGATGGGTCTCGCCGAGCGCGACCGCGGCAGCGTGAGCGTGGCGGTCTGGCGCGGGTCGACGATCCCCACCTACGGCGACCCCGACTACGAGACGCGCAGGCTGGGCGACCTCGTCGGCACCGGCAGCGACGACTCCGGCGACAGCTGGGAGATCCGCGTCACCAAGGACGGGCAGCCGGTCGGCGAGTTCGCGCCCGGCACGTACATCGTCGAGGCTCGCCAGTGCGACAAGGTGGGCAACTGCAGCATCGTCGAGCGGGTGTTCAAGGTGCTCGGGTCGGCCGAGGCTGCGCAGACGCCGGGGGCGACGACCCCGGCCCCCGCGCAGCAGCAGCAGCAGCCGCAGCCGGCCGCGCCGCGGCAGCCCGTGGTGCCGGTCCCGTCGGCCCGTGAGGTCGCCGGACGGCTGCTCGAGTCGGTGATCGGGACGCTGCGCGGCAGCCGCCCGAGCAGCCTGCTGGCGCCCCGCACGCTCAAGGTGCCGGTCGCCGCGCCCGGCCGCGTCCAGGTCGTGGTCTTCGCCGGCTCCGCTCCGAAGACGGTCGTCGCCTACGGCGCCGCCGCGCGCAAGACGGCGGTGCCCTCCAACGCGATCGCGCTCGGCTCGGCCGGCGTCGCCAAGGCCGGCACGGCGAACGTGCGGCTGAAGCCGACCAAGCGGGCCGGCCGGCTCGTCCGTGGCAAGCGCTCGGTCCGCGTCACGGTCCGGACGATCGTCGTCCCGGCCGCGGGCGGCACGCCGGTGGCCAGCGATCGCGCGCTGACCCTCCGCCGCTGACGGCCCGGCAGTGAACGGCCGGCGGGCGCATCGTCGCCCGCCGGCCGCTGGCCGCCAGATCATCCGCAACTTCCTGCTCGTGCGCCGGTTGGCACGAACGGACCCCACCCTGGAGCGACCCGTGCCGCATCTCCGACCATCCCGCCGTTCCCGCCGCCTCGTCGCGTCGTCCCTGCTGGCCCTGGCCGCGGTCGGCGTCCCGGCGGCGACCGCGGACGCCGCGGCGCCGCGGCTCCTCACGTCGCACGACTTCGTCGGATCGACCTGGCCCTCCTACGCCGCGAACTGGGGCATCGAAGGCCCCGACCTGCACACGCCGGAGGACACGGTCAAGTCCATCGGGTCTGTGAGGACCGACGTGGAGGACCCGTCGCTGCCCACCGCCAACAAGGGGGTGGCCGGGATCGACGCGGGCGACGGCCTCCTCGCGCGCCGCCTGCCGGAGCGTCAGTCGCCGGACACGTACGCGATCGCGCTCTCGTTCCGGGTCGGCGAGACCGATCCCGACCCTGCCGCCGGGACGCGCCTTCCGGTGCTCTCGTTCGACGGCGGCGCCAGCGGCACGGGCGTCGTCATCCGTGACGGCGTGCTCGGCTGGTGGCACGCGCCGAGCGGCCAGTTCACGGCGCTCGGGGCGATCGCCGACGGCGAGTGGCGCTCGGTGGTCGTGTCGCGCGCGGCCGGCGCGGTGCAGCTCGACCAGAGCGGCGCGACCGCGTCGGTCGACGCGGCCCAGAGCGCTCCGTCCACCTTCGAGGAGGCCACGATCTTCGGCCCCGGGGCGGCCGCGGGGCAGGTGGCGCGACTGCGGACCTGGGACGCGCCGCTCGGTCCCGCCGCGCTGGCGACGGTCACCGCCTCGGTGGTCGACGACGCGGCGCCGCGGGTCGGGGTCTACACCACGGGTGCGCCCGTTCCGGCCACCGCCCCGGAGATCCGCTCCTTCCCGCCCGACGGGGCCGGGATCGTGACGCTCGACGGCGAGCGGTGGACAGGGCGGGGTGCGGGCTCCTTCGGCACGGTCGACGACGACGGGACGGCGCCGATCACGCCGTCCCTCAGCCTGCACGCCGGAAGCTGCGCGGGGCCGTCCTTGCCTACGGCGGACGGAGGCCACCTCTACCTCGACGAGTACGACAAGAGCTACGCGGACCCCACGTTCGCCGTCACCACCAAGTACCTCTTCGGCGTCGGGCTGCCGGAAGCGGCGGAAGGCGACATCGTCGCCCTGTGCCTCGCGGCGACCGACCGGCGCGGCAACACCGGGACCGAGGAGGTCCGGGTGCGGGTGGACGCCACGGACCCGGCGCTGACGGTGGACACGCCGCCGAGCACCGGCAGCGCGGCGTTCTCCGGTCAGGTCGGCACCGCGCCGCGCGACCGCGCCTGGGTCGCGCTCGAGCTCTCCGGGCTGAACGGCGGGGAGGCGACCCGGCTGGCGTTGGACACCGCGACCGCGGGGCCGGACGGCCGGTGGACGGCGCAGCTGAGGAACCCCGATGGGAGCGCCCTGGCCCTGGTGCCCGGGACCTACCGCCTGTCCGTGGCCCAGTGCGACGCGACGGGGAACTGCGCGCGGGTCGACCGCGACTTCGAGGTCGCGGCGCCGCGACCGGCCGAACCTGCCCGTCCGGCGGGGCCGGCGCGGCCCCCGGTGGTGGTCATCGAGGACCCGGTTCCTCCGCTGGCCACCCTGTCGCTCGACACGCTGCGGCGCGGCGGGATCCGCGGCCTGCTGCGCCGCCGGACGGTCGACGTGTGGGCCATGCGTCCCGGTCGGGTGCAGGTGACCGTCTTCAAGGGCGCGGCGCCCAAGCGGGTGGCCACGTACCGGACGACGGCCCGCGGGAAGGGCGCGGCCGTGCCGCGCACCGCGATCTCGCTCGGCACGGCGACGGCGC